>Ga0209169_10000428_pt1 | contig 25641 bp, 25 predicted proteins | sample HubBroMetageWRM4_FD_188346 | JGI IMG/M metagenome (GOLD analysis project Ga0209169, IMG submission 188346) | Warmed soil microbial communities from the Hubbard Brook experimental Forest, New Hampshire - Hubbard Brook CCASE Soil Metagenome WRM 4... | ecosystem: Environmental > Terrestrial > Soil...
GACGGACAAGGCGTCCCGGTGCCTCACTGCGGTGTGGTGCTAAGGCCGGCGCAGTGGGCCGAGTTGGCCGAGCGAGTACGGCAGCACAACGTCGAGTTCGTCATCGAGCCTTACACCCGCTTCAAAGGTCAAACCGGCGAACAGTCGACGATGTTTTTCCTTGACCCCACCGGCAATGCGCTCGAGTTCAAGGCGTTTCAGAACATCGAAACACAGTTGTTCGCCGTCGATCCGCCTTGAACGCCGTTCGGTGGCAACGCTGTGGGTGAATCGCCGTTCGGTTGCAATGCTGCTCACACAAGAGATGTTTTAACCCAGCCCTGAGAATTGCTCACTTGACGCGATGAAAGCGCCATTTTTTCCGCGAATATCTCGACTCCGTCACATCGACCGACGTTGAACTGTAACGAATTGCACCCATAGTGGTGCAGCGAGACCGCAACCTTTCCCGAGTTGTCGTGTCTTGCAATTTTGGTAACCGGGAGATGAGCATGCTTGGATTGATTGCCCGCTGGGGCCACAATGTGTTGTTGACGACGATGGGTTTGCTGACGATAGCCGTGGTGGTGTCTTTGATTCGCTAGCGATGGACGAGTGCCCATTTTTGGGCTCAGGGCGCCCACGACGCCGGCGCCTTGCAAGATCGCGCCACGCGCAAAGTATCTGAGCGGCTTCACAGTTCGCCAGGCGGCGCGAGCCTATAGTCCATGCAAGAGTAAATACCCTTGCTGTGGATACTGGCCTCCTTGTTCTTCTTCTGGTGTGCGTTTCGCGAAATTCGCGACAGCATCGTCGCGCCGGCCGGCTTTGATTCCTCGAGACCCGTCGAGAAACCCTACCTCGCGTTGGTTTTAGGCTTGGCCGTCGCGTTGGCCTGGCCGCCGGTTCACACCTGGTATTTTCAATGGTTTCTATCCGTGAAGGCGACCCAACTGGCTGACGGTCATCGTGCCCGGGTCCATTGCAACACTCTGTTTGACACGATGCTCGATCCGGAGATGCTCGCATCCGGTCACGCCAGTCCGACCACCGGCAGAATCGTTTTGCAAAAGCCTTGGTGCAGTACTTTGACGTCTTACCTGCATCATCCTGGCCGGGCATCCCATGAAGAGCTCAATAGCCTGGATCTGATCACGCACGAGAGCATGCACGTACGCGGCGAAATGAACGAAGCGCGCACCGAATGTCAGGCGGTGCAGCGAAATTACCGGGCCGCCAAACTGCTCGGTGTTTCCGATGCGATCGCGAAGCAAAATGCGCTTGATATTTACAACATCAATTATCAGGAGCGCGGGAGAATTGGCGGCATTCAAGCCGCCTACTACTCGGCGCAGTGCGCGCCGGGCAAAGAGTTGGACGAGCATCTTGTTGACTCGACTTGGGCCGTCGAGCCCGACCCTGGCCTGCATTAGGGGACCATGCCGGTTGTGTGGCATTCTACTTGGGATGCTCATGCGGCTGGCTTTCTTGGGTTTTCTACTTTCAACCGTGACGGTGCACGCGGCGGATACGGCATTCAATGCCAAGCAGGAAGTACTGTGGGACCATTTACGGCTGGCGATTGCCGGGGTGGAGCAGGAACTCGACGGGGTTCTAGGCGTTGCGGTGCTGGACTTGAGCTCCGGACAGCAACTACTCGTCCGTGCGGATGAAGTATTTCCGCAGGCCAGTTCCATCAAGATCGCCGTGCTCGCGGAGCTCTATCATCAGGCGCAGCAGTCCGAGCGCGGGGCGAGCGGCAAAGCGACATTGGCGGACCGCTATGTGGTACGCGCCGCGGATATCGTTCCTGATAGCTCCATCCTCGGCGGCCTCACACCCGGAGTTTCTTCTCTCACCAACCGTGATCTCGCGACGATCATGGTGGCCGTCAGCGACAACTCGGCTACCAACATTCTCATTGATCGCGTTGGCATGGACAACGTCGTGCACTTGACCGAATCGCTGGGTCTTGCGCACACGCAACTGCGGCGCAAGATGATGGATCTTCAGGCGGCGGCTCAGGGCAGGGAAAATATCTCCACGCCGCGTGAGATGATGAAGCTGCTGGAGCAGATCTACCGGGGCAAGGTGATTGCGCCGCCGCTGCTCGATGATTTTTTTAACGTGTTGGCAACCAACAAAGACAGCTGGATACCGCGAGACCTGCCGCCCGATCTTAAAATTGCGAACAAGCCGGGCGAACTCGAGGGCGTACGCAATGACTCGGGCATCGTGTTCCTGAAGAACCGTCCTTACGTGATTTGTGTCATGACCACGTATCTTGCCAATGAACGTGCCGGCGAGGAGGCCATCACTCGGATTTCGCAGCTGGCCTACGGCGTCTTCGATCGCCTCAGCCGCGCCTCTGACTTGGGCCGGGTGGTTTCGCCGGGCAATGGCGGCGCGCGCTAAGGTGTCCCGGTCGGGGCTCGAAGCATTTCCCCCATCTTTTGGTGAATCAAATTCACGGCTTTTAGCGGGCGCAGCATTACCTTAAATTCAGTGATCTTTCCTGCGTCGTTCCATTTGATCATATCGACGCCATTGACGGTGATTCCCTCGAGCTTGACTTCGAACTCGAGCACAGCGTCCCGTTCGCCCCGCAATTCCCGTATGTAGCGAAATGATTCATTGAAGAAGACGTGGAAGGCGGCGGCGAGATACTGCTTGGTGATGAACTTGCCGACTTGCGGCGTGTGCACGACGGGTGAAAGGAACACCGCCTCGTCGGCCAGCAGCGAATCGAGTCCCGGCACATCTCTATTTTCCACGATGCGGTGCCAGGTTTCGATGGGGTCTGTCTTCATTGGGCGATGCTAGCATTTCGCCCAGTACCGATGTCGACGCGTCGCGTCAGGGGTCGCAGCCGGGTTCGTCGACGATACGCAATATGGGGATGGCGGCCTTCGCCTTGTCCATGTCGCTCTGACTCGCCGGCGCGTTGCCCAGGTTGAGTGTCTTGGCCGTCCCGTCCGCAAAGGAAATGCTAGCGGTGAGGTAGTGACCGCACTTGGTGGTGACCACCAGTTCGGTAGCATGGCTGCTCGGTGATTTAAGCGAGTTGCCGAGAAGATCGCCTAATTTTCTCGCCGTCCCCGCCAGTTGTTCTTGGCTACGCCTCACGACGTCCGGCGCGACGAGATTTGAGGGGCCCGGGGCCACGTAGAGAGCACCATTGTCCGCCGCGGCGGGAAGAATCGTGCCCGCGACACCGAACAGACCAAAGCCGATCAGGGTCAGTGCGCGCAGCCGAACTCGCGCCTTAGGGGTCATCGCGCCGATGATCGGACTGCCCATGGTCGAATCCTCTCTGTGGTAATTGATTGAGCGTGAGCCCACTCTAGAAGCTTGAAAAGGTGTCGCCCGTGACGGGCCGCTCATTACGGGAGCATTTTGGGCATGCCGGACATCGAGGCTTGCCCGGCGCTGCACTATGACAAACGGGTTTGCGACCGGGGTCGGTCAAACAGTGAGTTTCGGGCACGTGCACCGTCAAGGAGCGCCCCCTCTACGGGCGCTCCTTGCAGATGAAGGTTAGACGCAGATGAAAGTTAGACGCTCATGCACACGGACTTGGTCTCAAGATAATTCTTGAGAACTTCGCTGCCCATCTCACGCGTTTTACGCCTTCAACCCGGATTTGTCAGGCGATAACTGGGACGGCAGCTACCGCGCTGCCGCCGTCCGTGCCGCCGACGTCGAGGCGTTGAATTCGAGTTTGTAGTGAACGCTGCCGTCCGGGTTCGCTACCTCGATGGCCCCCACCTTGTTGTCTCCTACCAGGATCGCGGGCGTGGAAAAGACTTTATTTTCGTTGCTGAGTTTGCATTCCAAAAGTATAAGTCCGTCAACGCTTTGGCCCGAGACCTTTGCCGCCGTCTCCCACACGGAAGACGGCCGATCTTTATTTGACAGAGACGCAAAGCAGCGAGTCTCGTACGACCGTCCAATCCCGTAAGAGACTTTTCGGACAAATTCCGTGCCCGAAACCACGCGCATGTCACCAGTCGTCGATGGGCCTCCGGACTTGAGCACGTCCACGCCGTTTACCCACCATTTCATGTTGACGGCGATGACTCTAGCGGAACTGTCCGGCAGGGCTACTTGCGGCTGAGCCGCCCACGCGGCGTAACTGGCTGAAACGGTGAGCACGACGGTAAAGCCTATTCCGCCTAGTCGTCGAGTCAGCCCGGGCGATGGATACTTAAGCATGGCAACGCGCTCCTTCAGAGGATGAGTGGATTGCCAATGGCATCCGACCGGCATATGCCAAGCGGCATCATTGGCGAGTTGGGTTTTCAATAGCGCATCGGCATAGAGCCGCCGCGCAGTCCTCGCCCCGGCCATGACCAGGGCATCACATGCCAGCTCTTGGTCGAAACGCAGTCGCCCAATTGCCCAATACATCAAGGGATTGAACCAGGCGAGGCACAGGCACAGGGTCGCAAAGACATTGATCGCGGCGTCGCGTCGCGCCAGGTGAGCGCGCTCGTGCGCCAGAACCAGGGAGCGTTCTTCGGGTGAATAGCGGGATTCAAAATCCGCCGGTACAACGATCCGTGCGCGCCACAGGCCCACCAACAGAGGCGCGACGATGGCGTTGCTGCGATAGATGCCGCCCGGCTCCGCGGTCAGGTCTCCGAGAGATCGAACAAAGGCGACTTGGCGGCGCACTGACCACATCAGCATGACGAACGCGCCCAGCAGCCAGATAGCCAACCCGGCCGCAAAATGGTTCGATGCGCCCGTCACGCCAACGGAAATCATCACGCTGGAGAATGCGGCGCTCACCGAATCGGGCAGAGAGTCGGCCGTCATTCCGACAGAATGAACCGGCGCGGGGAGCATTGCGGCGAACACGCTCGCGGGTACCAACAGCCATTGCCAGTAGGCGGCGCGCGCGCCAATCAGGTATCGCAAAGGCTTGCGCAGCACGCCGACCAACAGTATGGCCATGCTCGAGGCCGCGGTGGCCAGCATCAGTGAGTGCATGGCGCTACTGCTCATCGTCCAGCTCCTGAATGAGGCGCTTCAGATCAGCGATGTCGCTCTTGCTGAGTTTTCGCTGCTGGCTGAAGTGCGCCACAAACGGGGCCACGCGGCCATCGAATAGCCGGTTGAGAAACCCGGCGCTTTCATGGGACAACCATTGCTTGCGTTTGAGCAGCGGCGAGTAAAGATAACGCCGACCCTCCTTCCGAGCACTGACCGCGCCCTTCTTGAGCAACCGGTTGAGCAACGTCTTAACGGTCGATTCCTGCCACTTGCCGTTGGGCTCCAGCGCAGCCATGACGTCCTCTGTGGCAATTGGACTGCTTCGCCACAGCACTTCCATGACTACGGATTCTGCGGCACTGATCGCGACCGAGGTTTTCATGGGCTGGTTGCGGCCTGAATGTTTGACTACATGTGTAAACGTAGCTACAGATTACACGTGTAAATGTTTAAGTCAAGTCATGCTCGCAACGCCGGGAGGGAAGTCTAACCGCCGGCCCCGCTGGCGCTTAATTCAACGTAATGGCCGAAATTTAACGCCTCTAGGGTTGTCCCAACGGCACGTACAGTGCGCTCGGATGCGTCCGGTCGTGATACAGCGTGACGGTCACCGTGCGCGCCTCACTCATGGACTGCTCCGCCACGGGCGTGGGGGCGTTGTAGTTCTTTTCGCTAAAGATCGAATTGATCGGCGCGATTGTCAGCCGCAGGCGGCTGCCCTTCCCAACCTGACGCGACACGAAGGTGAAATGCCCGAAGTCATAGCGCTGTGGCGCGTGCGTCGCGACCAGCTTTGGCTCACGGGCGTTTTCGCGATAACGCGCTCTCATTGAATCGCTCGTCAGCGCGATGCTGCGGCCGTCGGGGCGAATCTCGGAAATGCTCACCGTAAAGTCGGTATCCGGCTGGTCGATCGCAATCCAGGCCGACAACTTGAAGAAGCCGCTGATTTCCGTGTCCTTCTCAAACGGCGCGCTGTGATACACGAGCAGCTTGCCCCGCCTCGCATAGTCTGCGCGCTGATCGGTCAAATCCGCGGTATCCGAGTTGGTCTCATCCGCGGCGAAGCTCAAATCGCGCGGGTCGTAGACATAGTGATCCGGTTTTCCGTTGCCGGCCTGCGGCCCGAGTGCACCCGCCGCGAGCACATCGGCGGCGTTGCTGTTCGATTCCAAGAAATAAGGCTGCGACTGACTGGTGATCCCCTCCAAGGTGTCGGCATAGCGCCATCGCTCCGCGCCCATGACGTAGTACGCGACCGGCTTTTGCAGGAATTGCGGCTTCGGACCGCCTTGCATGGTCCACGCGTACCACTCCAAGTGCAGCCGCGGCAGATCCACGAGGCTGGCCGGCCCGAACTTGAGACCACCGATCTCGGCTCGCGGCGTGCGCGTCGCGGCGTGATCCCAAGGCCCGATGATGAGGTAGTGCCGGGCGCGACCCTCGGCGGACGCATTCTTCATGTACTCGCGATAGTGCGTGAGCGCGCCGGGTTGGTCCCCATCGTAAGACCCGGTGATGGTCAGAATCGGAATGCTGAGGCGTGAGTACTGCTCGGCACTCGGGTTGTAGGCATCCCAAAAAGCGTCAGGTTGCGGATGCTGTATCCAACGCTGAAATATGGCCGATGGGGCGCCGATCTGGGTATCGAATTCCTTGATGGGCGCGCCCGATTCGAACCACTGTCGATTCTTGTTTTTCCAGAATGCCTCATCGCCGAAAATCTTGTCCTGCGAAGTGTGCCCGCTGGTAAAGGTCAACCACTGCACATCATACGGCGCGAAAATGTTGTTCTGCATCGGAAAATCAACGCCCGCGTAGGGCGCCGCGACCGGCACAATGGTCGCAAGATGCGGAGGAAATTCCTTGGCCGCGGCCCATTGGTCGTAGCCTGCATAGGAGCCACCCCACATGGAGATCTTGCCGTTGCAATAGGGCTGCTTCGCCAACCATTCGACGACGTCATAGCCGTCATGTGCTTCCTGCAGCAACGGGTCGTATTGCCCTTCGGAATTGCCGCGACCACGGACATCCACGGTGAGGAAGGGAAATCCGTGAGCGGCGAAATAAATGCCGCGATCGTGATAGCTCTGCCCTATGTAAGGCGTGAGGGTAAATACGCAAGGCGCCGGCGCCTTCTGATTGCGCGGCGTGTATACAGTCGCACTCAGTCGTACGCCGTCTCGCAACGGAATCTTTTGATCCCAGCGAAAATCAACACTGGCCGCGTCGGGAATTGCGGCGGCCTCGTTCGCACTCGGCAACGCATCGTCCGCACATGCCGTGGTGGCTACGAACGCGACCAGCGCGACGGCACTCAGCATGTGACCAAGGGTTGGATACTTCACTCGCACACTCCCGTTTTTGTGTAGCGCTAATCTACAAGTTATTTGTCCGTAATGGCAAGAAAATTTCTGATCGGAGAAAAATGGCCGGAGCGAGACCCTCCGCGAGGACACGCATGAACTTAAGACGCGACGGGTGCGGCGGCAGATCCGTCCGCTGGCACGAGAATGCTCTCCGAGATTCGGCGCTTGCGCGCGCCGATTCATTTGCACACGGCGCGTGGTTTGGATATTGCGCCTGATTGCCGTTAAGCGTAGTTTCCAAGCCGCAGCCGATCGAGGAATCTCAGACTTAGAATTAAGGGAGCATCCATGGCGGATTGGAATCGCGTCTTAAAGAAACTCTCGGTTGTACTGCCCGCGGGCGCGTTCGGCGCGTCCGTGCTCTTGGCGTTGGCCGCTTCCGAAGTGTCCGCCGCATCAAACTCAAATCAGCAGGTCAACACTCCGACGACGCCCGAACAGAGCATTTCAGCTCGTTTGCAAACGATTCGCGCGGGAGTTTCAGACATGACCGGCTCGGCCAGCTTCGATCCGGAAGGCGATGCAAAAGCGACACCGGCCTGGTGGGGTAACGGTGGCTGGGGTCGCTGGCATGCAGGTTGGGGCAACGGCGGCTTGGGATGGGGTAATGGCGGCTGGCGTAACGGCGGCTGGGGTAACGGCGGCTGGGGCAATGGCTGGCACAACGGCGGTTGGGGTAATGTCGGCTGGGGCAATGGCGGCTGGCATAACGGCTGGCACAATTTTTGGCACAACTGGTGATCGAGGCTTCGCGACGCCGCCGATAAGTCCATGCCGAGCTCTCCGATGCGACCTTCAATTCCGCTGCTAGAAACTCTGGTGGTGCAGCCGACACCTTTCTGCAATATTAATTGCAGCTACTGTTATTTACCGCAGCGGGACGTGACTTCCGTGATCGAGCAGAGCGTCGTCGCGACGCTGTTCGAAAAGGTTTTTGATTCGGGTTGGACCGGCGAGGGGCTCACCGTTATTTGGCATGCAGGCGAACCGCTGGTCGTGCCCGTCTCCTTTTACGAAACCGCATTCGCTGCGATCGAGAAGATGCGGCCCGCTGCGTTGCAGCTTCGACATTCCGTTCAGACCAACGGAATGCTGATCACGCCGAAGTGGTGCGACCTGTTCAAGAAATGGGACGTTGGGGTCGGCGTCAGCATCGATGGACCGAAGCATCTCCATGACGCACACCGTGTTACCCGATCGGGTCGGGGTACCTTCGATAAAACTCTCGCCGGTATCCGCCTGCTCAAGCGCGAGCAGGTGCCCTTCCACGTCCTTTGCGTGCTTTCGCAACCCGCGCTGAATTCGCCGCGGGAAATGCTGAATTTCTTTCTGTCCGAGGGCATCGAGGACGTCTGCTTCAATGTGGAGGAATCGGAGGGTGCTCACGTATCGGATCTATTTGCAGCCGCCGATGCGCAGGAATTATTCAAGAGTTTTTTGAGCGAATTCTGGAAACTGTCGCGGCAAAGCGGCCGGATTCGTTTCCTGCGCGAAGTGGATGGAATGTTGCCGCGAATATTCCGCCCTCAACAAAGCGCGATGCGAAACGCCCAGGTAGAACCGTTTGGCATGATGAACGTCGATTGCCACGGAAATGTGTCGAGTTTCTCACCCGAGTTGCTCGGTCTTAAAAACAGCGATTATGGCGACTTCATCGTCGGCAACGTTCGAACCGATTCGCTGGAAGAGATGCATCGCAGCGCCACCATGAAGGCGATGTCACGCGATATTGCGGCCGGCGTGGCGGCATGCCGCGAGAATTGCGAGTATTTCTCGGTGTGCGGCGGCGGAGCGCCGATCAATAAACTGGCGGAGAACGGCAGCTTTACCGGCACTCGGACTTCATTTTGCAGCTTGACTCACATGGTGCCGGTCGACCTGATACTGGATGCGTTCGATCGGCTCAACAGTGGTGCAATACCCGACAGCCTGAGGAATAGCGCGGCCTTGAGTGATTCTCAACGCCTGGGTCTGTAGAGAAATGCCACATGCAGGAAATTGAAGTTCCAAGGAGAATGCGATGAACAAACACAACGGCGCGCGTGCCGCCTTATTGAGCGCAGGGTTGGCGTTGCTCGGCAGCAGCGTTGCGCTCGCGCAGGCGGCTACCGAAGCTCGGCCGGGTGCGCCAAGCAATGTCCACCCGGAAACCGGAGCCCAAGGTTCGGCAGAGGAGCGTCCGGCAATTGTGGCCCCCGTGCTTCGAATCGTCAGCGTCGAGGTGCTTCGAAGTTCGCATGGAACGCCGTTGGACATTATCCGCGTTCGCGGCCTGTCGAGCACGCCGGGATGGGAGGAAGGGGAACTGATACCGCTGACACGCGGGACGCCCAAGGACGGGATCTTGGAATTGATCTTTGTGGCGCGAGCACCGGCCGAGGCCGTGGAGGCAGTGGGTTTCGAACCGATCGAGGCAATATTGCCCATCGAGGCGAGCCACCCCTACAAGGGAATCAACGTCCATAGCGCCTCAGATTCCGTCAGTTTGTCGCAACTGCCGGGCTACGCCGAAGGCAAAGCCGGAGGCGAGGATTGCAGCAAGTGTGTCGGCAAAGTTTTTGTCGCGAAAGGCGCGGCCACGCCGGCGGGCAAATCGGCGGCCGAAGTCTTAAAAGAGGAGCAGTTGCCGCCGATATCACGGGTCATTCGGCACTCGGACGGCATTCCCAGCGCCGATTCCAACCCAAACCGATTGACGATCGTCGTCAGCAAGGACGGCACCATCGCCAGTGCGATCTGGGACTAGCATCGGACTCTGACGCGGAGTTATCGGACCTTGACGCGCAGTTATTGAACCGACCACTGCTGGCTGGGGGAGGCCGAACAGGTCGCCAGGATCAGGGGCGTGGTATCGGCGGTACCGCTTCCCAGCACATCGAGGCATTTGCCTCCTAAGCCGATGATCTGACCGTTCGAAATGCTCCATTTCTGACTCGGCCTGCCGTTGCAGGTCACGATGATGATTTGCGCCCCATCGACGGGCTTGCTGCCTTGCACGTCTAGGCAGCTGCCGAAACTCGAATTGATCTGGCCATTGCTCACCGTCCAGACCTGATTGGAAGTGTCGTGACAGTGAAATAGCCGCACCATGGTGCCGTCCGGGGCGCTGCCGCCGTGTTCGGGTAAGTTGACGCACGAACCGCTCGCGGCGCCGACCAACTGAGCCGCATGGCCAGGATTCGCAAGCACCAACAATGCCAAGATCGCGGAAAGGCAATATCTGTCCATGCGTTGCTCCACTTTTGATTGTCAGTAAATAGTCGGTGTCAGCGAATCGTCCACACTTGCCCTGGTTCTGCGTTGCACGTGGAAAGAATGAGAGGCGTCTGGTCGGCGCTATCGCCGCCGGTCTCAGTGAGACATTTACCCCCGAATCCCACGATCTGGCCGTCTCGAATGCTCCATTGCTGACTTGGCGCGCCGATGCAATTCACCAGCACCAGCGCGGCACCATCGATGGGCGCGCTGCCCAATACGTCAATACAACTGCCGAAGTTTTCCGAAATAACGCCCTGTTTGATGAACCATCGCTCGTTCGGGCTGCCGTGACACTGAACAACGACCAGCGGCGTGCCGTCCGCGGTTTGGCCGTCGCGCGCATCAACGCACTCGCCTGCCCTTCCGATGAGTTGCGCGCCGATGACGGGAAGCGGGTCCGGGACCGAAACGTACGTCGCGGTGCAAGCAGTGAGTGCACCCGCGGCAATGCCGAGCGTCCACAGGTAGCGCTGTATCATCCGTTGCCGCGCTTGTTCATACACGCATCCTTTGCTTTGAGTCGATTCTAGCCTAATTCAGATCGTGCATCGTCATCTGCGCGCGTCTGAACGCAAAGTCATTGATGTGTACCCAACCTCGGAACGGACGATCCACATCGGCGATGGATAACATCACCAGCGTCACCAACAGCGTGATCGAAAATACCTGCATCGTGTGGATTCTGGGGCTGGCCGAGCCGAACATGGAGACCGACACAATGGTCAACGCTCCGCCGACCAGAAGAACACACCAAAAAATGCCTGGCAGCTGATAGGTGCTTTGCAACAGCCGAGCGCGGCGATGCAAGGTGAGGGTGCTGAGTTCCGTCAATTCGTGATCCGCGGCCGTGATTTCCGCAGGCGCTGACACCTTGATGCCCAAGACTGCCTTCCACATGTTTTCGTTGATCAGATGGCTGTCTTCGGGCAATCGGCCTTGGGCCATATCGGGCCAGTCATGATCGACCACGGCGTCGGCGTACGCACGGGTCAATCCCTGAATCTGCGCACGCTGCTCGGGCAACCCTTCTGCCAACCGGTAGATGTTTCTGAGCGCGTTGGCCTCCATTTCCGCGTTCAGAGTTGCGGCAGTGAAATTGGTCCAGCCGGTGTAAAGCATGAATCCCAAGGTCACCGCGTAGGTCGTGCCGAGCACGCTCAACTGCCAACCGACCAAATCATTTTGAGTGTGGCGCTTCGCAACCGGCCAAATACGATTCAAGCCCACCATAAACAGCAGCGAGGCGGCCATCGTTAAGATGACGATCAGGATGTTTTCCGTCAGCGACAGCATAAAAGCCCTAATTATCCGGTCAGTCCGTGATCACTGTTTGTATGCGCGACTTTCTAATAGGAAGAATTCAGTGCGCTTGATCCTCCCCCAACTCTGCTTCATTTTGTCGGCGGCCGCAACGGAAACATTGTAAAACTTACAGAAATCCTGCCCGTGAAATGACACCCAGCTATTGGACGTCTGCGATTCGCGACGCAGCAAATGCAGGGAAAACCCGTCGCGAAACTCCTCGCGATCCGACATATGATTCGCAAGTCCCGCTGTGGAGAACGCCATGTCGGAAGCTCATCTGATGAAATCCATTGCTCGGGGTGATCAGCGTGCGTTCGATGAGCTCTATCGGCGGTACTACCCGCGGTTAATCGGGTTTTTGGCCAAGCGCATTCCGCCGTCTCACGGCGCCGACGAAATCATCAACGATACCCTTCTAATTGTGTGGCAACACGCCAACGAGTTTCACTACAGTTCCGAAGTGTCGACCTGGATTTTTGGGATCGCCTACCGTGTTGCCCTCCGATCGCTGCGCAAGGATAGGTTGTGGCTCAGGGCGACCGCGGCGGATGAAATGACTGATCCGGTCGTTGACCCTGCTCGGGCGGACGAGGAACGCCAGTGGTTGGAAGAGGGCCTGCGCCGTCTACCCGACAAACAGCGATTGAGTCTCCTGTTGACTTACCACTGGGGGCATTCCATTGAGCAAGTGGCGCACTTGAGCGATTGTCCGGTGGGTACCATGAAGGCGCGGATGTTTCATGCGCGCGGCCAACTGCGCCGTCATTTGAATGCGCTTCAGTAGCGCTCGCATCATGCGGAATTTCTGGCGAGTCGGATGCGCTCCCTGAGTTTCAGCGGGAAGCTCCCTTATCAAGAACTTCGCGGTACGCATCCGCCACTTGTTGCATCATGCCCTCCTCGCCCAGCGTGCGAGCGAGTGAGGCGCGACGATAACGCCAATGGTTCCAGGCAGCATCGGGCCAATCCTCCCGGTGCGCGCCCTCCGCCGCCGTCGCGTAGAGCGTGAACGCCCGGAGCAGTTGGGTATTGCGCATCGACGGATCGGTTTGGGCGAGCGCTTCGATTTCTGTGCGCTCGGCAAAGCGCCCCAGCGCGTTCGGCTCGCCGACGGCCGCACCTTTCTGGTACCACGACCAAGCTTTGGCAGTGTCTGCCTTGAATGCGGCCCCCGACGCATCGACGGACTGCACGCCATATTCAAGGAGATGACCGAGCCTGAAGGCCGCGATCGGCACGCCGCCATCCCACGCCTGCTCGTAGAGCGATGCCGCGCCGGCCGGATCACGCATCCCGGGAGCGGCTGCCACTCTCAAGTCTGCCAAATCGACACGCGCCGCTCGATAGGCCCGGGCAACGGCGGTCTCGAAGTATGATTGCGCGCCCTGCGCATCGCCTTTGGCCATCATTGTTCGGCCCATTTGATAGTCCGTACGGGCGGCGTGGCGCGGCACATTGATCTCCCCGGTGCAAGCGGGACTGGCGATGTCAACGTTGATACGTTCCCGCAAAACGCCGCGTGCCATTCGGTCTGGATCATAGTGTGCACCAGCCGCCCGATCACAGGCCGACGCCGGCGTCGGCCAAGGCCTTGCGCGCGCGTCGGGTGGCAGGCCGAGCTGGGTGCGATCGACCTCGAGCAGCGCATCGATTTGGGCCGCTGCCTCCCACAGGATCTGCGCCGCCAGGCCTACAGCGACACGCGAATCCCAGACGCGCGCGGTCGTATCCGTCTCGGCGGTGACAATCCGTGTACCGTCCGGTGAATAGTTGGCGGTACGCAGGCCACTATGACCGGTAAGCACGGCGAGCGGTGCGGCCGTGAACGCGTCCCAGATGCGTGCCGTTCCGTCACCGGATGCCGTGACGATGCGGGTGCCGTCGCGGGAATAGGCCGCAGTATTGACTGCGTCGCCGTGGCCGGTCAGCACGGCGACCTGCGCGCTCGTCCGGGCATCCCAGATCCGCGCGGTCTTGTCGTCCGAGGCCGTGACGATGCGGGCGCCGTCGGGCGAGTACTCTGCGAAGGTGACGGAATTGTCGTGGCCCGACAGCACGGCTAGCTGCACGCCGCTCAGGGCATCCCAGATCCGTGCGGTCCGATCCGCTGAGGCCGTCACGATCCGTTTGCCGTCCGGCGAAAAGCGGGCAGAATAAATTTCACTCAGCGCGTCGTGCGACAGCACGGCGAGTTGCGCACCGGTGTGCGCGTCCCAAATCCGCGCAGTTTTGTCATAGGAGGAAGTGACGATTCGCGTGCCGTCGGGCGAGTAGGCGGCAAAGTCGACGTAATGCCGGTGGCCGGTGAGAACCAGGAGCTGCGCCCTAGTCCGCGCCTCCCAGATCCGCGCGGTTTTGTCCGCCGACCCGGTGACGATGAAGGCGCCGTCCGGCGAAAAGGACGCAGAGAGCACGACATCGTCGTGACCGGAAAGCAGGCCTTGCGGGACGCCGGTGCGGGCATCCCACAGGCGCGCGTCTTTGTGACCGAACCCTGTGACAATGCGCGTACCATCCGGCGAGTAGGCGGCCGTCTCGTCGGCACCCGCAAGCGCTGCGAGCTGCGCTCTTGGGCGGGCCTCCCAGGTCCGAGCAGTGCCTTCTTCGGACGCGGTGACAATGCGTGTGCCGTCTGGTGAAAAAGCGGCGGACATGACGAAACCGCCGTGGCCCGATAGCACCGTCAGCTGCGCGCCTGTCACTGCATCCCAGATTCGTGCGGTATTGTCGGTCGCTGCTGTGACGATGCGTGTGCCATCCACGGAATACCGGGCGCTGATGATGACCCCGCTATGTCCGAGGAGCATCGCGAGCTGCCGCCCCGAGCGCGCATCCCAGATTCGTGCGGCATGGTCCCCTGAACCGGTGACGATTTGGCTGCCATCAGGGGAATACGCGGCAGACCTGATATACACCTCGGCAACCGGAAATCGGGCAAGCTCCTTCCCAGAGCGCGCATCCCAGATGCGCATCGTCCTGTCAAACGAGGCCGTGACGATGCGCGTGCCGTCGGGCGAATAGGCAGCGGAGTAGACGCGGCCATCGTGGCCTGAGAGGACTGCGAGCTGCGTCCCGGCGTGGACATCCCAGATGCGCGCGGTCTTGTCCGACGAGGCAGTGACGATGTTTGCGCCGTTGGGGGCGAAGGCGGCCGACCAGATGCGATCAGCGTGGCCCGAGAGCACCACGAGCTGCGCATGTGTGCGCGAATCCCAGATGCGCGCCGTCCTGTCATCCGACGCAGTGACAATTTGTGCGCCGTCGGGCGAATACGCAGCCGAGAAGACACCATCGCGATGTCCGGACAGCACGCCGAGCTCGACTCCCGTATGCGCATCCCAGATGCGCGCCGTTTTGTCATGCGAGGCTGTGACGATCTGGGCGCCGTCGGGAGAGTACGCGGCGCTCAGAAGTCCACCATGGTGCCCCGAGAGGACGGTGAGATCTGCGTCGGCTGCGCGAATGTCCTGAAACACGCTAAACGCTCCGGGCGTGTGGATTTGCGCAAATACAGGGTTCGCCAGCACCTCGAGAATGATGTCCTGCGCACCGGCCACATCCAAATCCTTGAGGCGCTGTGCGGCGGCCTGGATGAGAAGCCGAGACTGAGACTGCAGTGCCTGTGCGGTCTGATATTCGGCCTGGTGCCTTTGCCGGACGGCGATGAACGCGGCGGCGGACGCGACGATCGAGAGGAGTGTTACCGTGGCGACGAATCCGGCGGCCACGCTATGGCGGCGGATGAATTTACCCAATTGATACGCGGCGCTGGCCGGACGCGCGACCACCGGCTCATCTTGGAGGTAGCGTCGCAGGTCGGCGGCGAGTTCTGCGGGCGTGCCGTAGCGGCGCTCACGATCGCGCTCGAGCGCTTTCAGGGTAATCCAATCGAGATCCCCGCGTAGCAGGCTCGCCAATTGCTTCGGCTCGGTGCTGCGCGCCGCGGAGGAGGCGGTGGCGATATCCCGGCTCGCTGTGACTTTGCCGCTCGGGCGCGGCGGCTCTTCGTCGCGCAGCTGGCGCAGCCACTCATCCAGCGCCGGTTTCTGTTGCCGTTGGGTTTCGAATGGCTGCAGCCCGGTCAGCAACACATAGAGAATGACCCCAAGCGAGTACACGTCGGTACGCGTATCGATGTCCTGGATGTTCGGGTCGACCTGCTCCGGACTCATATAGCCGGGAGTGCCCATGAACTGTCCGAACCGCGTATACAGTGTCTGATCCGTCAGATGCACAGTTGTGGCCTTGGCCAATCCGAAATCGATGATCCGCGGCACCGCTTTGCCGTCCACCTCAATCACCAAGATGTTGGCCGGTTTCAGATCGCGATGGATGATGGCTTTCCGGTGCGCATGCTGCACGCCCTCGCAGGCCTGGATGAAGAGTTCCACCCGCTCCCGGATTGTCTGCTTGTGCTGATCGCAATATTCCGTGATCGGCAGCCCAGGTACGTACTCCATGACGAAGTACGGCTGTCCCTGCGTCGTCGCGCCGGCATCGAAGACCTTGGCGATGGCCGGATGATCCATGATGGCGAGCGATTGCCGTTCCGCTTCGAAGCGTTGCATCACCGTCTCGTCGTACATCCCCGCCTTGATCAGTTTCAAGGCCACGGGCCGGCGAACCGGCGCGGTTTGTTCGGCGAGCCACACCTGCCCCATACCGCCCTCGCCGAGTTTGCGCGTCAGTAGAAAGCGCTGTTCGAATAGCTGCCCTGCCGTCAATCCGGCGCCGCCGAACGCCGCTCCATCCGCGCTGAAATTGCTCGGCCGCGGCGATTGCAGAAATTCGGCGCTCAGCTCATCGCCAACCGAGAGCAGTGAGTCCAGCTCCGCTCGCAGCGCCGCATCCGACGCGCAGACCTCATCCAGAAACTTGGCACGCGCCTCCGGGCCCAATGCAATGGCCTGGTGCAGGAGGTCTTTAACGTTTCCCCAAGTGGGAACACTCACGGCGAGGCGGCTCGGCGCATTTCGCGGCGCAACCAGATCCGCGCCGTGGCCCAATCCCGCTCTACTGTTGCCAATGAAATCCCGAGCAGCTGGGCTATCTCGGGGGCCGACAAGCCACCAAAAAACTTCATCTGGACAATCTTGCCCTGCCGCTCGTCGATCCGCGTCAACTCATCGAGGGCATCGTCCAAAGCCACGAGTTCCTCATCGTCAACGATTGGTTGCTCGGCAAAATCTTCCAGAGCGATTCGATATCCCCCATCGCGCTTGTTTGCCCGGCGGCGGCGGGCATATTGCACTAGAATCTGGCGCATTAAGCGTGAAGCAATGGCGACGAAGTGCGCGCGATTCTGCAGCTGCGCCGGTTGGTTTCCCATCAACTGAATGAACGCTTCGTTGACCAGCGCCGTGCTTTGCAGCGTGTGATCCGCCCGCTCCAATCTGAGGTGGTAGTGCGCGAGACGCCGTAGCTCTTCGTAGATTACCGGCGACACCGCGCCGAGGGCTTCCGAGTCCCCGTTGATCCATTGCTGCAGCAGCTCGCTGACTTGACCCGAGCGTTCCGACATCGGGGCCCCTAGCTCTGATGGCTTTACCGCCCCAGACTATTCGCGCCCGTCACAGCCGTCAAACGCCCTGCCCAAGTCGCCTGCATGCTGGTGACGGGCGCGTTATGTCAGCGACAACGCTCGTTCCTCCCCGGTATGATTCCCGACACGGCCCTACTAACTTGCTCTACTAACACGCCGAATTTGGTGCCGAAGGCAGGTTCATGAAGCTCTACCAGTTCTTCGCTTCACCGTTCCCGACGCGCGTCCGCCTGATGCTGTACGCGAAAGGCCTACCGTTCGAGATTGTCGAACCGCCGGGGTTTGGCAGCTCGAAGCTGCCGAAGGGCGACTATCTGAAGATCAACCCGCTGGGCCGCGTACCCACCCTCGTTCTCGATGACGGGCGCGCGCTGCCCGAGTCCGAAGTCATCTGCGAGTATCTGGAAGAGACCTTCCCCTCTCCCCCGCTGCTGCCGGCGGATCCGTGGCAGCGTGCACAAGTGCGCCTCCTGACACGCATCTGCGACATCTACCTGGTCATGGCGATGGTGCCGCTGTTCGATCTACTCGCGACCCGGCGCGCCGAGTGGGACCGGACCGTCATCGACGCGGCCGCCGATAAGGTCGCTGAGGCGCTTGCCGCTCTGGAGTTTTACATCGGTGGCAACGGCTATGCGGTAGGCCCCTCTCTGACCGTCGCCGATGGTGCACTCGCGCCGATGCTCATTCTCGCCGAAGAGTGGGCGCCCTCGGTATTCGGTACGGCCCCACCGCTGCATCGCTTTGCCAAACTTTCGGCATACTGGCGCGCTGTGCAGGCCGATCCGATCGTGAGCCGGGTGGTGCGAGAAACGCGCGATGCCATCGCGCAGAGTCGCCGGCAACGCTTGGAGGCCGAGCGTTGATGACGCAGGTCCCCGCGACCCGTGCCCGAATCACTCGGTTTTCCGCCCTCGCCGCCTACGCCGCACCGGGCGTGCCGGAGGCCATGCTCCTTTACTGTGCCGCGCTCGTCATACCGGGCTTTTATGCCACCGAGATGGGTCTCAGCACCCGAATTATCGGCACCTCCATGGTGCTCGCGCGGATATTTGACGCCGCCATCGATCCGGTCATCGGGTACTTGTCGGATCGCGGCGCTCAGCTCTGGGGAGGCCGCAAGCCCTGGCTCGCAGCCGGTGCGATTGTCTCGTCGGTGGCGGTTGCATTTCTCTATGCGCCGCACAAGGGTGTCGGTGGCGGCTACTACCTTGGCTGGACGATCTGCCTGTACTTCGGCTGGACCATGGCGATCATTCCCTACGATGCCTGGGGTGCGGACATCTCCAGTGAGTATCTCGAAAGGACCCGGATCTTTACGTATCGGGCAACCGCGTACTACCTCGGCAGCCTGCTTTTTCTGGTGTCCCCGTTCCTCGGCGTGTCGCGCGACGTGTCGTTCAATGCGGACGTGCTGCATTTCAACGCACAGCTGGTGGCCGTGTTGTTTTTGATCACAGTTCCAATTGCGTTTTGGCTCGGGCCGCGCGGACGCACCGGCCGGGCGCGCAGTCCGGTTGACTTCTGGGGCATTCTGACCAATGTACGGCACAATCGGCCGATGCTGTTGTTCCTGCTGAGCTACAGCATCAGCGGCATCAGTCTCGGCGTGTTTCTTGCGCTGTCCTACATTTACGTCGTCAGTTACCTGAAGCTGCCGCAGGCCTTTCCGGTCATCTTGCTGAGCTATGCGGTCGCCAACCTAGTTTCCGTCCCCATCTGGTTGCGCATCATCCGCAGGATCGGCAAACACCGCGCCTGGGCGCTTGGGGTCTTCGGGGATGCACTCATTTATCCGTTCCTTGCGCCGCTAACGCCGGGGCCCGCGAGCTACCTACCGGCGCTGGTGCTCATCACGATCAGCGGCTTTGCGGATGCCGTCAGCCGAGTCGCCTCCGATGCGGTTCTCGGCGATATTGTGGACTTCGACGAATTGAGAACCGGCAAGAATCGCGCCGCCAATTACTATGCCCTGAAGTCGCTCGTGACGAAGGGGAATATCGCGTTGGGCGGCGGCTTCGCGTTCCTCACGATCGGTCTGTTCGGCTACGACCCTGCGGCACAGTCGAACAGTCACCGGGGCGAATTCGGTCTGCTGCTCACGCTGCTGTTCATCCCGGCAGTGCTGTACGTGATCTCCGGCCTGTTGATGTGGCGCTTTCCAATCGACAGGCACCGCCAGGATGTCATCCGCCGTCGACTGGACGCTCGCGCGCTGCGACAGGGCATTCGCGAGCGGTCGATGCCATGATCGGGGTACAAGTTTAAGGCGCGACCCGCGCACAAAAGGGCGAGTCGAAACGCCATCTTTGAGTGATAATGGGGAACCAATTGAGGACAGCACTCATGTCCAGGGGAAATTGGCGCAAAGCGCGCACGGCTGCCTTCGCGACGCTCGCGGTTGCGGCATTCTTTGTCAGCGCCGCGCAGGCACAATGGCTCAATTACAAAACGCCGGGGATTCCACGCCTGCCCGACGGCAAGCCGAATCTATCGGCACCTGCCCCGCGAACGGCGGATGGCAAGCCGGACCTGTCCGGATTCTGGCGCATCGACGCTGCCGGGGTCGCTGAGACCGGCTACGCAGACGACGCAGTCAAAGCCCAACCGTGGGCTGCGGCGTTGACCGAGCAGCGCAAGGAGAACTACGGCAAGGACTCGCCCAGTATTCACTGCCTGCCGTCCGGGGTAACCATCGATATGGGCGTCGGCAAAGTGGTGCAAACCCGCAATCTCTTGCTGATGCTCTGGAACGGAACACAGTATCGCGAGATCTTTCTCGACGGCCGGCCGCTGCCGAAGGATCCGAATCCCGATTGGATGGGTTATTCGGTGGGACATTGGGACGGCGACACGCTGGTCATCGTCACCGCGGGCTTTAACGATCGGACTTGGTTGGATGATCTCGGTCATCCGCACACCGAAGCCCTGCGCATCACGGAGCGATTGCACCGTCGCGATTTTGGACACATGGAGATCATCAGGACCGCCGTGGATCCGGGTGCCCTCATAGAACCTTGGACCGTGCCCGTTAAACTCGAACTCTACGCCGATACCGAACAGCTGGAATATGTGTGCAATGAAAATGAGCGTGACGCCGAACATCTGGTTGGCAAAGCCTCGGACGACAAGGGCATCCCGCTCGCCGCGGAACTACTGGCGAAATACGCCGGCGCTTACAATTTTACGGACCCCGTTACTCACGAAGTCTTCACTTTCGTTTTCAAGGTCAACGTTGATCATCTGGTCTTGAGCGGCGTCGGCCCGAGTACGCCGCTGACCGCGGTGTCCGAAACGGAGTTCTCCACTTCCGGTATGAGCCTCAAGTTCGAGCAGAGCAATGGCGCCGCGTTTGACGTGGTTCGCATTCAATCTGTCGAAGGCAATTTCAAAGCGCTGCGCAAATGAGAGTTTTTTGCACGCTGGCCGAAGGCCTTTGCGCCCCCGGCTCGAGCTCTTTTATTTATACTTTCCGGCATCGTCTTTCGCGGCTTCTTCGGCTGTGGTCGTTTCAGAGAGAATCAGCTTACCGTTGGCGACAATGCGGCTGGCGTTGGCCAGTCGAGATCCATCTTTCGCGAGGAAGCCGCTGACGATCACTTTCTGACCGACCTGCAGAGAATTGCGCGTCCAGCCCGCACGAAGCAGTCCATTGGGGCTGCCTAGCTCCAGCTCCCAGTTAACCACTGCGCCGGAAGCATCGGGCACGTCGAGATAGAATCGTATGTGCGGATTCTGCCACTCTATTTTGGTCACGACCCCCTCCAAGGTGAGGGGTTTGTTGCGGTCGAACTCCGCCGCGAAAGAGTGGTGAGCGTGTACCGCGGGGGAAACACAGCCGGCTGCCATTGCAAGCGCCAGTGCGGATCGCTTAATAGGGTTCATAGCGCTTCCGATTCTTGAGTAACCGTTGTGTCGGATAGGCCCCGTCCGCGCGGATCATAGACTACCCAGGGGGTCTTATCCACAGTGGTAAATTGACCGGCGGGCAGGCTGTGCTGCAAGTCAAATATGCCGCAGCTTAAGGGTACTATCGAAAGCCGGCAGCCAGCCGGTTGGCGCCTTAAGGACGATGTAAAACGATGGAAACAATTGGCGGCGATTTAAATCAGATGCAGCGCACTCCGCTGCCGCAAGCTCATGTCGAAGCATTGCGCAAGGCCGGTGCCGTTGCCCACTATCCTGCGGGCACGTACCTCACGCGGCCCGGTCAACCCGTGGACCGATTCGTGTATATCGAGGACGGCGAAGTCGAGGTCGTGAATCCTTTTACGGACCAACGTCATTTACCCCACACGATGGGCCCGACGCAGTTTCTGGGCGAGATCTCCCTGCTCAACGGCGGCGCGTGGTCGATGGCGATGCGCGCGGTGCGAGACACGCGGGTGATAGAAGTACCGCGAGAAGCGGTACTGACCCTAATATCTCAGATTCCTGAGATGTCCGACATTATCATCACCGTCTTTTCGGCGCGCCGCCGCCGCCAGATTGAGGAACGGATCAGCAGCTTGCGCTTGATCGGCGAAGATGAGGACCGAAACGTACGCCGCATCGCAGAATTCGCGATCCGCAACCACATTCCGTATATCTCGTTGCCACTGGGAAATCCTGAGGCCGAAGAGCTCGCCCGTCGCTGCTCTATCGCTCCGGGCGTGCCGAGCGTTATCTTCGGCCGCGATTTCGTGGTAACGGACCCCACGCCCGACAAGGTCGCACGGCTGCTGGGCCTCAATCGTGATTTCGGCGACAGCGACGTGTTTGACGTGTTGATTGTCGGCGGCGGCCCGGCTGGCGTGGCCGCGGCCGTGTATGCGGGAGCCGAAGGTCTGCGAGCCCTGGTGGTCGAGGACGTTGCGATCGGCGGCCAAGCTGGAACCTCGAGCCGGGTGGAGAACTATATGGGCTTTCCGACCGGGATTTCCGGCGCGGACCTGGTCTGGCGCGGAGAAGTACAAGCGATGAAATTCGGTACTCGTTTCGTGATGCCGCGGCGGGTGGCAGGGCTTGAGCGGCTGGGAGATGCGAGCTTCTGCGCGACTTTCGATAACGGCCAGCGGGTTCGCGCCAAGGCAGTGGTGGTCGCGACCGGAGTGCAATATCGCCGGCTGCCGATCGCCAGATTTACTGAATTCGAAGGCGCCGGCATTTACTATGCCGCGACCGAGATGGAAGCGCGCTACTCCAAAGGGACGGATGCCATCATCATCGGCGGCGGGAACTCGGCGGGACAGGCGGCGATGTTTCTCAGTCGCTCGGCGCGTTGCGTGCGTGTTTTGGTCCGTGGCGCATCCCTTGCCGCCTCCATGTCGAGTTACCTCTCGAGTCGGCTCGAAGCCGATCCCGGCGTAACCATCGAATATGGCGCCGAAGTGATCGAGTTGCATGGCGAAAAACACCTCGACGCGGTCAGCATCCGCGACGTCAAGACCGGGGCGACCCGCGTCGTTGAGACACATGCGCTCTTTGTCATGGTGGGTGCTGCGCCAAACAGCGAATGGCTCTCGGGCTTGGTGAAACTCGATGACAAAGGATTCGTCATTACCGGTTCCGGCGAAGGTGCCGCGACCTCGCCGTTCGCGACATCGCAACCCGGCATTTTCGCGGTCGGTGATGTGCGCGCCGGCTCGGTGAAACGCGTGGCATCATCGGTCGGTGAAGGATCGGTCGTAATCTCCAAGGTCTGGGAATTCGTCAACCGCAAAGTCTGACGATACGAGTTCTGGAACGCTATCCTAATGTATTGAAATAGGTGAGCTCTATTCCTCGCAGGCGCGACCACCGGTATCAAAAATCGTATCATCCTCGATGATCCGGCCACGGCTAAACCGAAAGATCGTCATCAACTTGAGGCGAAAGCCTCCTCCCAGGGCGCGGCTGGAACTTACGAATCGCACTGCGGCGCGATCGCCATTAATGATCATGGTGTCCAAATCATCCCGAATATCGGGGAAGGCGCGAAACATTGCTCCATAGGTCCGGGTTACGTCGGCGCCGCTACGCGGTTTGCAGAAGTCTGAGGACGTGAGGCGAGCATTCGGGGCATACATCGCCTGCAAAGCAGCGACATCGTGCCGGTTGAACGCGTCAAAGAGCTTGCCAATAATTGCCGCCGGGGTGCTCGTCGTCGACAGCGAGGCTGCTAAAAACAACGCGGAAATTGTCATTACAAGGGCCTCCCAGTGAGCGGCAACAGGACGTCCGTCATCAGCTGATGGACGGGCGTCTGATCCGGATCGTTGAGGAAATTATGGAATACCGCGAAATCTGCCGGTTCCCGACCCGAACTCAGCAGCCACTCACCTACGACATATTGAGTCGCTACTTCCAGCCCATCATAGGACCCGAAGTGCCGCAGCCGGGCATACTCCCCTGCGGGCAACCGAAGAACTCGGAAAGGCTTCGGCGCACTCGTGACGCCGAGGGCCAGACACGCATCGTAACGGAGTTGATCATCCGGCACACTCGCTGGATCGTCGAGAGGAATTCCATAAATGCCTTGCAAGTCCTTCAGGATGTCTGTCGCCTCAGCCCAGGTCCAGACCTGTCCAAATGTCGCGTTCAAATTGGTATAGGGTTTACCTTCGCGTCGGAGCCCAACAACCATGATCTCGCCGCGCCGATCGATTGATACCTTCATGTCTCGGGTGTCCATGTCAGCGACGGATGGCTGAGAATTTCGGTGCTCGCTCGGTGTGAGTCCGGTATGTCGCCGAAATGCTCGAGCGAAGCTTTGCGGCGTTCCAAAACCCAGTGCCGTGGCCGTCTCCGTCACGCTTGTGTCCTTAACCAGAAGCAATTCCTGAGACGCTTCCAGCCGCAGTCGTAGTACCGTCTGTCCAACGGTTTCGCGGGTCAGCGCCCGCCAGATTCGATGGAAGTGAAATGGCGAGACCGCGGCGGCGGATGCTAACTCTGCTAGTGATGGCGGATCATCCAGTCGCCGTGAGAGCAGGGAGGCGGCACGCTCGAACCTGCTCCGCCATCGGTCAAACACCTCATCCACGTGACACCTCCACGGTCGTACGCCATTCTTTGTACGCTTTTCGCGCACAAGCGCGGTCCATTGCTTGCTCTTTTAATCGACCGGGACCCACTCTCACCGCACCCTCCTTCCGCCGTGGTGCTCCGGGTGATCGATGCCGGTGCTGAATAGAATGCCCAATTCAGTGCCAGCGCGCCGCCGCATATAGCTTGATAGTATTCATAGACGCTGGATCAATCAGGGGTGGGACTTGAATAGACGTGTGTTGATTGGATTGGCCTCTCTCGGACTATCGGCACTGGTGGGCGCGCGAGCTGAGGTGATTGGAATCGAAGTTCTCGAGCGCGCCTCCTTCGCTTCTGGTGCGAACTTTGGCGCTTCTGGCGCGTATGAAAAGATCAGGGGGACCGCGAAATTCAGTCTCGACCCGAATGCCGCGGCGAACCAGCGCATAGTCGATCTTAAGTTGGCGCCGCGCGATGCCGCCGGCCACGTCACATTCGAAAGTTCCTTCATCTTGCTTCGACCGGTCAAGGCCCGCGATTCGACGCTTGTCTATGATGTCAACAATCGCGGCGGAATTGCCATTCTCGGCCAGATGGACGGTGCGAGCCCCGCCAATAATGATCCGACGACCGTTGCCGATGCAGGCGATGGATTCCTCATGCGTCATGGCTTTACGTTGCTGTTCTCCGCGTGGACTTGGGATGTGGCGCCTCAAGCGCCCGGAGCGAAGCCCCTCATCTTTGCGCCACTGATCGCGCGGCAATCCGACGGGGGCTCCATCACCGGCCTGGTAGAGAATGAATTCACTGTCAACGCGCCAAGCGACGTTGCCGTGTATGCGGGCATGCGTGGCCTTACGTACGAACCGGCTACGCCGAACGATCCGGCGGCGGTACTTACCACCCGCTCGCGGCCGGGCGACGCGCCGGTTCAAGTGGATCGTGCAACTTGGCATTTCGTCGCCCCGGAGCGGCCAGGAGGTCCCGGACGTGTACAACTAGACCACAGCTTTCAACCCGGCACACTCTACGAACTCATTTACACCGCGAAGGATCCCCACGTCACGGGTGCAGGGCTCGCCGGAATTCGCGATCTGCTGGCCTATTTCCGCAATCACCCATTTGAAGGCACACCGGCGCCGCGCAAAGTCTTGATTTTTGGCATTAGCCAATCCGGCCGCGTCATCGGTCGGATGTTGCACG
>Ga0209169_10000432_pt1 | contig 25497 bp, 30 predicted proteins | sample HubBroMetageWRM4_FD_188346 | JGI IMG/M metagenome (GOLD analysis project Ga0209169, IMG submission 188346) | Warmed soil microbial communities from the Hubbard Brook experimental Forest, New Hampshire - Hubbard Brook CCASE Soil Metagenome WRM 4... | ecosystem: Environmental > Terrestrial > Soil...
CGCGGGCTGCTCCGCTACAGCTTGTCGGCTTTAACGTCGCCATGTTGCCGGTCACCGTGCTTGAGCCGTTCGCGGACAAGCATCCCGTCCCGGCCGTCGCCGATAATAGTGCGGCCTTGGCGTATTCCGCCCCGCAAGCAGCGCCACCGCAGGCAGCCCCTCCGCCAATAGCGCCGCCTTCCGCTGTCGCCCCCGATGCGCACGCAGACAATGCGCCAGCCGACGAGCCAGCGGAAAATAGCGAAGTCACACAAATGCAGATTACCGGCGCGCTCGAGGCCGCGCGCGAGCCAAAGGCGCCCGAGGCGCCACCACAGGACAGCACGGCGTCGACCCCGAACATGGAGCAAAGCACGGTCGATGCTGCGCCGCCGCCGGCCTTGCCCTCCGTCGTTTCGCCTCCCACTGCGGCTTCGCCGCAAATTCCGCCGGCCGAACGAACGGCCGCGATCGAGACGATGCCGGCGGCTGTCGCAGAGCCCGCTGCGGCTACAGACGACAGTGAGGACGACGCCGACATCGTTCCGAAAAAGAAGAAGAAGAAAAAACACATCGCCCGACGCCATTACTACCGGACGCCGCTTCGCACTGTCGCCCAGACCTCGGCGCCGCAGCAGCAATCGTCAGTCTGGCCGGTCGCGATCGGCGGCCCACTCGTCGCGGCGCCCAAACGCTAGTGTGCGGACTTCTGGACCGCGGGCACTAAGCGGCCCCGGGCTTGACCTGACCGGCGGCGGCAACCCATTTGATACTGCGATCGTTTTCTCCTGTTAAAGCAGAGCCCGCTTGATTCCGCTGTCCGTCCTTGATCTGTCGCCGGTGACCACCGCCACCCCCGGAGCGGCGGCGCTGCGAAATTCGCTCGACCTCGCGCGGCTTGCCGATGACCTCGGCTACACGCGCTATTGGCTCGCCGAGCATCACAACCTCGACAGCATCGCCAGCTCCGCCCCCGAGATCATGATCGGTCAGGTCGCCGCCGCGACGAAACACATTCGTGTCGGATCCGGTGGCATCATGCTGGTCAACCACGCGCCGCTCATGGTCGCCGAACGCTTCAAAGTCCTTGAGGCTTTGTTTCCCGGCCGGATCGATCTCGGCCTTGGCCGTGCGCCGGGAACGGACCAGGTCACGTCTTATGCCTTGCGCCGCCGCCAAGACCCGCGCGAAGGCGACGAATTTCTCGAGCGCTTTCAGGAGTTGGTGCTGCTCGAGCGCAACAGCTTTCCCGAAGGCCATCCGTTCCGCAGCGTACACGCCATCCCAGCCGACGTCGCCCTGCCGCCAATCTGGCTTCTCGGATCGAGTGGTTACAGCGCCGAACTGGCTGCCGCCGCCGGCATGGGATTCGCCTTCGCGCACCATTTCGCCCAGCACGACGCGGCGAGCGCGATGCTTACCTATCGCGAAAATTTCAAGCCGTCGGCCACCCTCCCCGAGCCCTACGCGATCCTTGCCACCGCCGCGATCGCCGCCGATACCGGCGCTGAAGCTGAGCGCATTGCCGCCAGCGCCGACCTTAATTTTGTGTACCGGGCCCAAGGCCAGCATCCACCGTTTCAATCGCCGCAAGACGCTGCCGCCTATCCGTATACGCCGGTCGATCGCGACCGTATCGCGCGGCACCGCGAGCAGCTTGCCGTCGGCGCCATCGACGATGTGCGTAACCGCCTCGTCGCACTTGCCGAAACCACCCGCGCCGACGAATTGATGATCACCACCAATGTCTTCGACCACGCCGCGCGGCGGCGGTCATATCAGCTATTGGCCGAAGCCTTTGCGCTAACGCCGGCCGGTTGACGGGCCGGCTGGTTAGAAGGTTCTTAAATTTGTTGCCTATTAGCCATAATCCCCACAGGCGATGTGTGTAACCCGTCGAGACCGTGGCGAAACGCCGTCAACTCCATTAAGATTCCAAGCTTAGGTTGCGTCTCTCTTCGACTTGGGCTGGATCGATTTGGGCTGGATCGATTGAGTAGCTTCCACGCGAACAAGATCGCTTTGTCGCTGTTGCATGGGTTGCCGGCAAGCGCCGGCGCAGCCTGCGCCATAGTCTGCGGATTTTCGGCCTGTGCATTTTTGGCCGCGACGCCGGCGTCCGCCGAGGTTCGGGGTTTTATGCACGCGGCAAACCCGCCTGCCGCGGAGGTCAGGCCGGTCATGCGCATGGCAAGCCGGCCCGCCGGCGAGATCAAGACCGGAAACCGCGTCGCAAACCGGCAGGCTGTCGCGCCGGCCGCGAAGTTGCCGTTCGGAAATATTCCGAAAGGCCCGCTGCAGATTTTCGTCTCCATCAACCAGCAGAAGCTGCACCTTTACAGCAACGGTGAAAAGGTCACCGAGACACTGGTGGCAACCGGCGTGCCCCAACATCCGACGCCGACCGGTGCGTTCAGCATCGTTCAGAAGCAACTCCTTCACCACTCCAACATCTATAGCGGTGCGCCCATGCCGTTCATGGAGCGCATCACTTGGTCGGGCGTCGCCTTGCATGAGGGCGTGAATTTGGGTCATCCAGCATCGCATGGCTGCATCCGCATGTCGCACGATTTCGCGGTGCGCTTGTATGCGGTGAGCAAACTCGGCGCCGAAGTATTCATTAGCAATGCCGAACTTGCGCCGCAGGAATTCGCCGACCCGCACCTGTTCGTGCACAAAGATCCGACGCCGCCCGTCCCGGTCTTGGCCGCAGCCTCGGTCACGCTGCCGTCGGCGCTTGCGCAGGATTCCCGGACGGTCACTGACGCCGCCGCCGTCGAGACGGTGCGTGAGGCCAAGCCAGTTGCGGACGCCGCCATCGCTGCCGATCCCATCCGCGACGACAAGCCGGCTGCGGACATCGTCGCTCCGGCAGATATCGCTCGCGCCGATAAACCGGCTTTTGAAAGCACCGTCGCGGCGGATACCGCGCATAACAAACAGGCCGCTGCAGAGAACACCAGCGCTGCGGATTCCGCTCACAACACCAAGGTTGCTGCCGAAGCTTCGTCCATGCGAGTCATCGGCGATCCGCTGCTGCCCACTCCCGCACCCTCGTGGCCGGCGAGCGCAATGGCGATGCCGCTCCGTTCGGCTACGGCAAATCCGGCGGCAGCACCCAAACCGGCGCCGCCCATCGCCGCCGTAACGCACATGAGCAAATCGCCGATTGCGATTTTCGTCAGCCGCAAGACGAGCAAGATTTACGTGCGTCAGGATTTTGAGCCGGTGTTCAGCGCGCCCATCACGGTTGAGCAACCGGGTCAACCGCTGGGCACTTTTGTCTTCACCGCCCTGGACTATCTGCCGGATCGATCGGGTTTCGTTTGGAACGTCGTTTCAATGCCGGGCGAACGGGCAAAACCCAAGCCGGTCGCCAAACTCCCCTTGCGCACGCGGCGTGACGAGATTGCAGTAAAGGACGTTGATGTTCCGCCGCCGGAAGGTCCGGCCGAGGCGCTGGCACGCATCGAAATCCCGCAGGATACCATCGACCGAATTTCGCAAATGATCGTGCCCGGCTCTTCCCTCATCCTCTCCGATCAGGGCCTCGGCGACGAAACCGGCGAAGGGACCAATTTCGTCGTCGTCATGCATTAGCGCCGCTTACGGTTGACTGGCGGACCTCGTCACGACGAGGCAGCCGGCGCCTCGATGAGCGTGTTCGAGTTATCGACGCTGTCGTAAACCGAAACCTGCACGATCGGATATTTCTTTTTGATGATCAAAGCCGCCTCTTGAGCGGTTTCAGCCGTCGGATAAGAACCCTTGGTTTGCCGATCGACTTGCAGCAAATATCGGCCACGCTCCGGCCGCTTGCGCTGCGAGAACACCTCTTCGGCTTCTTCTTCCGGTTTTTCCTTTACCGGCATCTTGATTTGGCGCGTCGCCATTCGCTGTTCCTTTTGGCATTGCTGGGGGATGCCTGTATGTAGCCGTTACTGAGGCCGGCCGCCAGTCATGTCCCCGCAGCGGCCGATCGCGGGACATAGCGGCGTCCCTCGCCCGGTCAACGATTTCGCCCAGGAGTTCCAGCGACGGGGAAGCCGCGGCCCGTTCAATGCTTGCGCGCGTCGACGCGATACCCGACGATCGTTCTCTCGCCTAGCGCTTTGGCCGCTTCCAGGCGGTGCAAACCTTCGACCAGCACGAAGCGCGCGCCATCCGGCCGCAACAGGATCGGCATCTGCTGCCCATTTTCCAGCATGCTGGCGGCAATTTCATCGACGCGCTTCTGCTCAAGCGTGGCGCGGCGCTTAACTGGCACGTAGATGTCTGTGAGGGCGAAGGTTTCGCGCTTCATCGGGCTCCCGAGCCGAAGTTCGAGAGCCGAAGATTAGCAGGTTTGCAGACAACCGCTACCGCCGTGACACTAGGGCATTCAAGCGGCGCCCACCGCGGTGTATGGTGAGGCCCGCCGCAGGGTAAGGGCATTTATACTTTGAAGGAGGAACTCTTGGGTAAGCATTTTTCATTGACCGCCGCGGATAGTTTCAAGCTCGGCGCCTATCGCGCCGACCCGAGCGGCGCGGCCAAAGGCGGCGTCGTCGTCATTCAGGAAATATTCGGCGTCAACCATCACATCCGCGCGGTATGCGATCGTATCGCCGCGCAAGGCTATGCCGCCATCGCGCCGGCGTTGTTCGACCGGCAGACGCCGAATTTCGAGAGCGGCTATTCGCCGGACGAGATCGCTAACGCGCGCAAGTTCGTCGCCGCTCCCGATTGGGGAGCGATGATGCGCGACACGCAAGCCGCCATTGACGAAGCGCGCAAGGCCGGTCCGGCCGCGATTGTCGGTTTCTGCATGGGCGGCTCTATCGCATTTCTGGCGGCGGCGAAGTTGAACGGATTGTCAGCGGCCATCGGCTATTACGGCGGGCAGATCGCCAAGAACGCCGACGAGAAACCGAAAGTGCCGGTGATGCTGCATTTCGGTGAAAAGGATGCGGCAATCCCGATGAGCGACGTCGAATTGATCAAGCAGAAGCGCGGCGGCGATTGCGAAATCTACGTTTATGCCGGCGCCGACCACGGCTTTAATTGCGAGGAGCGCGGCAGCTATAACGAAGCCGCCGCCAAGCTTGCCCGCGAGCGTTCGGTCGCGTTCTTGAACAAGCACCTGAAGCGATAAAGAGCTTTCCGCCGAAATTTCTTATCATGGCCGGGCTTTGCCCCGGCCATGATGCTTTTTGCCGGGCGGTGACGCGAGGGCGCCTGCCACGGAAGATGGGGAATTCAGCCGTCCCCGTGGGATAATTGCGCGCTCTGGCACGGTTTTTGTGTCATCGTGGCCGGGGCAATTTTTCGGGGGTGGTCAAATGGCGCAGAACGTTCACCCGGTCGATGAATTTCTACCGGTACCAAAGCTGCTGACGCTTGGGCTTCAGCATGTGCTCGTCATGTATGCCGGCGCGGTCGCCGTTCCGCTGATCCTTGGCCGTGCCTTGAAGCTTCCGCCGCAGGATGTCGCGTTTTTGATCAGCGCCGACCTGTTCGCCTGCGGGCTCGCTACGCTGGTGCAGTGTATCGGCTTTCCCGGCGTTGGCATCCGCCTGCCGGTGATGATGGGCGTGACCTTCGCGTCGGTGGGTCCGATGCTGTCGATGGCGGCAGCGCCGGATGTCGGGCTTCTCGGCATCTATGGATCGGTCATCGCCGCCGGCATATTCGCGGTCATTGTCGCGCCCTTCATGGGGCAAGCGCTGCGGCTATTCCCGCCGGTAGTCACCGGCACGATCATTTTAGTCATCGGCATCTCGCTGATGCGGGTCGGCATCAATTGGGCCGGCGGCGGCCTGCCGACGCTCACCAAAGTGGTCGACGGTGTGCCCGGCGCGTTTCCCAATCCCGGCTATGGGCAACTTGAAGGGCTCGCCATCGCGCTGTTCGTGCTCGTGGTGATCCTCGGCCTGGTGCGTTGGGGCACGGGCTTTATCGCTAACGTTGCGGTGCTTCTCGGCATCATTGCCGGCGCGGTAGTCGCGACGCTCCTTGGCGTCATGCATTTCGAGCGCGTGGTAGCCGCACCGTGGGCTGATGTGGTCGTGCCCTTCCGCTTCGGTTGGCCGAGTTTTCAGCTCGTGCCGATTATCACGATGTGCATTGTCATGATCGTTGTCATGATCGAATCGACCGGAATGTTTCTCGCGCTCGGAGAAATGACCGGCCGCAATATCGACAAGGCGGCGATCGCGCGAGGGCTGCGCGCCGACGGCGTCGGCACTATCCTCGGCGGCATTTTCAACACCTTCCCCTACACGTCATTCTCGCAAAATGTCGGCCTTGTCGGCGTCACGGGAATCAAGTCGCGCTGGGTGACGGCGACCGGCGGCGTCATCATGCTGGTGCTCGGATTACTGCCGAAATTGTCGGCGCTGGTCGAAGCGGTGCCGGTCGTGGTGTTGGGCGGCGCCGGCATTGTCATGTTCGGCATGGTGGCGGCGACCGGTGCGCGCATTCTCACCACCGTCGACTTCAAGAACAACCGTTACAACCTGTTCACTGTCGCGATTTCGGTTGGCTTCGGCATGATCCCGTTGGTCGCGCCCGGCTTCTTCCGTTACACGCCGGACGTCCTGCATCCGCTCCTTGAGTCCGGCATTCTGCTGGCGGCGATCGTTTCCGTCCTGCTCAACCTGTTTTTCAATGGTTTGGGCGGCTCGGAAGCCGCGGAACGCGAAGCCGCAATGGTCGCGGCAACCCAGGAGCACGCGTAAGGCGCGGGAGCCGGCAATCGGTGAGCGGTAATTGGAAATTTTTATCTGATTACTGACTACCGGTTACTGATTTCCGATCAGAACCAGCGTTCCTGGACGCTGACGGTGTCGCCCGGGCGCAGCGGGAAATTGAGCGGCACGGTCATGCGCGTGGCGACGCCGTCCGCCGTCCGCGAGACAACGAGATCTCTGCGGAAGGCGCGCGGCGTGAACCCGCCGGCAATGGCGATCGCGGTCTCGGCGGTCATATTGGCGACGTAAGGATATTGGCCCGGCTGCGCGACTTCGCCGAGGATGAAGAACGGCCGATAGGCTTCGATCTCGACCGCGACGTGCGGTTCGCGGATGTAGCCTTCGCGGAGCTTGGCGCCGATGCGGCCCGCCAGCTGCTCGCTGGTCGCGCCCCGCGCGACGACGGCGCCGATAAGCGGCATGTCGATTTGGCCGGTGGCGCTGACCAGATACGAGTTGGTCAATCCCTCCTGCCCGAACACGACGACGCGCAACCGGTCGCCCGCATCGAGGGTGTAATGATTCAAGGCGGGCGCCGGCGTGACTGGCGGCACCGAGCCCCAAAGCACCGGGCCGGGTTGCGGGCCCCAGGTGTCGACAATTGGTCCTGGGACCATCGGCGGCGGCGGGCCTTCCCCCAAGGATCCTGTCGTGGCTGGAGCGCCTTGCGCCTCAATCAAACCGCGGGACGGTGCAGGAGCGGGCGCGGCTTGCATATAGAGGCGAGGAGGCGACGCACTGGCGGCCGGCGCGGCTTGCGCGAAAAACAGGCCGCGGGGTGGCGAGGTCGTTTGTGCACTTGCGCTTGCCGGGGCAGACGACGGGGTCGGACCGTAGACGACGTTATCCACTCCCGAAGTCGAAAGCGCGCCAGTGCTGGCGACGCGCTGTTGCGAGCACCCTGCAGCGGCCATCGACAGACAAAGAATCAGTGCGAAAGAGCTGAATGACCGCATACGCGAAATCCGGGCCCCGGGCGGAAAAACGCCGAGCCCGATTAACGCCAAGTATGGTTAACAATCCCTAACCGCGCCCGCGCGCGGGACTGTTTCGGCGCTTGGTATTCGCCCCCTAGCGTGGATAACGGGAGCGATTACGCCGCAACCCCAGTGCCGATCTGACAGGCGACGCCGGTGCCGCCTAGTCCGCAATAGCCATGCGGGTTCTTCGCCAGATATTGCTGGTGGTAGTCCTCGGCGAAGTAGAATGGCGGCGCGTCCTCGATTTCGGTGGTGACCGCGCCGAGGCCTTTCGCGGCCAACGCCTTGGCATAGCTTGCGCGCGAGGCTTCGGCGGCGGTGCGTTGCTCCGGCGTGAACACATAGATGCCGGAGCGGTATTGCGTACCGACATCGTTGCCCTGACGCATGCCCTGGGTCGGATCGTGGCTTTCCCAGAATGCTTTGAGCAGGCGCTCGTAGGAGATTTTCTTCGGATCGTAGACCACGAGCACCACCTCGTTGTGGCCGGTGCGTCCGCTGCACACCTCCTCGTAGCTCGGGTTAGGCGTAAAGCCGCCGGCATAGCCGACCGCGGTGACATAGACGCCGTCACCAAGCTCCCAGAATTTGCGCTCGGCGCCCCAGAAGCAGCCAAGCCCGAACATCGCCATGGCGAACCCCTCGGGATATGGCCCTTTGAGCGGCTTGCCGTTGACGAAATGCTGCCGCGCCGTGGGGATGGCGCCGGGACGCCCGGGCAGAGCCTCTTGCGGGTCCGGCATTTGGGTTTTCTTGGCAAAGCCAAACATGACGCGTCTCCTTATAAGCGGGGCGGATACGTCCAAATATAAGACGTGTCCGCGCTCGGCGCAGCCGCTTTCCAATCACGTTTCGGCAAACGACCGCCTGCTGACCCCCGCAAATGCGGGGGGTCAGTCGTTTCCCGGCAAGATTAAGTGCGCCGTGGATTCCTTTTCGGCGGTGATGAGCGGGCGTTGCGCAAGACGTGGCGCAGGACGTGGCGCAAGCGGCTTCCACCCGGCACGTTTGCCGCTTATTGTTTCGCTCCGGGGCGAATCGTTCCAAAGGTGCCGGAGACAGCAAGATGCGATGGAAGCTCGTGCTTGGCTGCGTGTTGGTCGCGTTCATCGTTCTTGCGGGTCCGGCCTTCGCTCAGCAGCCGTCGACGCCGCCTTACGGCCCTGCGATCACGCTCGATGACGCCAAGCGCGCTATGGCCGCGGCCGAACTCGAAGCGACAAAAAATTCCTTGCAGGTCGCCATCACCATTCTCGATAGCGGCGGCAACCTGGTGATGTTCCATAAGGGCGACAACGCCCAGCTTGCGGCCATCGGCGCGTCCGAAGGCAAGGCCCGCACCGCGCTTACCTTCAAGCGCCCGAGCAAAGCGCTGGACGACGCCATCGCCGCCGGCGGAGCCGGGCTGCGCCTCCTCGCGGTAAAGGACATCACCCCGCTCGAAGGCGGCTTGCCGATTGTGGTGGACGGCAAGATCGTTGGCGCCATCGGCGTCTCCGGTGCGCTGTCGTCGCAGGACTCCCAAGTCGCCAAAGTCGGCGCCGACGCGCTAGCTAAATAGCGTTTCGTTTTCATCGGCATCAGCGCCGCAACATGCCTTTCTCCCCCATTGCGGGAAAAGATTGGGGCAAGGGCTGAAACCTCCGCGCGGCCATCAGGCAATAAAGAGCGGGAAGCGACATGGACTGTGACATCCTGCAAAAGATCGAGCTTTTGCATGCCGCCGGGACGCAATTTAACCCGCCCAATGCTCGGGAGATCATAAAGACGCTCTACGAAATTCTGACCATTCTCGACGGCAAGGGATTGGCGCTGCTCGCGTTTGACGGGATCATCGTCGCCGCAACCACATTCGCGGCGGAAAAGGCCAACGTCTTCCACAAGCGCGGATCGGCCCGATGGCTGGCGATTCTCATCATCGTCGTCTCGCTTGGCGCCGCCGCTCTGTGCCTTGGGGTTGCCGAGATTTCATATCCATTCCTGCATTACGTCGGATGCAGCGCTGACAAGCTCGATTACAGCGTCGAGATCGCTCACCTGACCAGTTTGGTGGCGTGGCGGACCGCGTACTACCAGATCGCGTGGTCGCTTTCGGTTGCCGCGATTCCGCTATTCTTCGCCATGTTCTGGGTCTCACTGAACTGGAAGCGGCCAAGCGGCCCGTAAAGCCGCGTCTGACCGACTAAGCCGGACGCGGAAGCGCCCGCCCCTTTGCAGTCGGCTGGCGGAACGGCGAACTACAATTTTCTCATTTGTCCGGCGCATCCGGATCGCGCCTGGCGAAACGATATCGCCGGATCGCGCCAAAGCGGCTCGGCAAGCGCAAAATCGATGTCGTTGCGGGTTACCGCGAGGTCGCGCAGCTCGCGATCGCCGAACCGCGCTAACTGCTCAAGCTCACGGCGGTGCCTCAGCGCGGCGGAAAATTTCTTCAACGGCACAGTCAACGCCGCCAACGCGTGTTTGAGAGGCGACGCCGAGTGTTTGGCCCACGCGGCGTGCTCGCGTCGTGAGTTGGTCATGGTATCGCAGGCGGGACTGAGCGACATGGTGCCCTCCCCTATCAACAAACAATGAATTCGAGTGTCACGTAGCTCGTGGCAGCAGTTGCCGCCATCCGTTATATTTTCACCATGCCTGATCGAAAACGCACACCCGATTTGGATTGGCAGGATGTCCGTTATTTTGTGGCGCTGGCGCGCTACGGCACGCTAGCGGCGACGGCGCGGGCGTTACGGGTCAATCACGCGACGGTGGCGCGGCGCATCGAAAATCTCGAGGCGCTGCTCGGCTGCGCATTATTCGAGCGGCGGCCCGAAGGTTACATGCTTACGGTCGAAGGCAAGGCGGCCCTCGCCGAGGCCGCGGCGATGGACGAGGCCGCACTGTCGCTGCGGGACCGGCTCAAGGCCGGCTCCGAGATCAGGGGTTTGGTCAGACTGACCGCGCCGCGCTCGCTGCTCGACTACTTTCTGGTGCAGCGTCTCGGCGACTTGTACGAGCGGCATCCAGGAATCGATCTCGAACTTATCGGCGACGCACGCGTGCTCTCGCTGGCGCGGCGGGACGCCGACATGGCATTACGCATGGGATCGCCGAAAGATAGCGATCTGATCGCGCGCCGCTTGGGGACCGTTCGCTACGGTCTCTATGCGTCACCAGCCTATGCGCGCAAAATCGCGAAAGGCGAGCCTTTGGCGGTCATCGGCTACGACCCGGAGAGCGATTTCATTACCGACGCCGTTTGGATGGCGCGCCGATTTCCGGATCAACGCTTCACCTTCCGCAGCAACAGCCAAGTATCGCAGGCCGCCGCGGCACGCGCCGGCTTTGGCGTGGCGCTCGCGCCGGACTTCATCGCTGCCAATGATCGAAGGCTGAAACGCGTTCTCCCGGAAGAAGGCGTGCCGGAGCCGGATCTCTGGCTGTTGATGCGTCGCGATTTGGCGAAGCTGGCGCGCATCCGCGCCGTGGCGGACTATCTGATTGAGCTTTTCCAGAGCGAGCGGAAATACTTTCCCGCTTAAGGCCGCCGCATAAATTGCTTGATTGCCGCAGCGAAATAGCCACCTTTGCATCATGTGCAATCGCTTCCGCTCGATCGAGGAATGGTCGGAGATCCCGCGCGATCTCTACATCGGCCCGCGGCTTAATTTCGAATACAATCCCAACGTGGCGCCGACCGAGACCGTGCCGGCGCTGATTGCCGGCAATGGCGCAGCGATCGCACGCTTCGGCATCAATCGGTTACTGCCCGGCGGCAAACCGCGGCCGCCACTCCTCAACATCCGCACCGATGGCCTGCGCAAGGGGCAGTTCCGCACCCACATGAAACAGCAGCGCTGTGTCATCCCCGCCGCGGGCTTTTACGAATGGCGCGACGAGGACGGCAAGCAGCCGTATTATTTCGCGCGCAACGACGCAAAGCCGCTGATGCTCGCCGGCCTCTGGGAGGAGGCGGGGTACAAGGGCGACCGGCGCATGGCGTTTGCAATTCTGACCGAGGAGCCGAACGATCTCGTCGCGCCGTACCACGACCGCATGCCGCTCGTGCTCGCCGACGACAAGATCGCGCTGTGGCTTGATCTTAAGCAGGTCGCACCGCTCGAGCACGAGCTTCTGCTCGATTTAGGGAAGTTCGCCGTGCGCCCGATGGGCCGGGCCATGAACAATGTGCGGGAAAAAAATCTCGCCGCCTTCGATCCGGAGGCCGAGGCGGCATAGGGTACCGTCACCTCCGCCACAGCCGTCCAACGATACCGAGCGGAAAGAAATAGACGCTGAGCACGAAGAGGACGCCGAGCCACAACAGCCAGCGGTCGGGGTCGAAGATCAGCGGCAACAGCGGCACGTTCGCCGTGCCGTGGCTGATCATGGCCATCACGTTCTGCAGATAGGTCTCGGCCAGTACGAAGATTGTCGCGCCGATCACCGCGCCGTAGAGCGTGCCCATACCGCCGATCACCACCATCAACAAAATATCCAGCATGATATCGAAGGACAGCGTCACCGCCGGCCCGGTGTAGCGGAGCCAAACCGCGGAGAGGACACCGGCGAGCGCGGCGGCGGCCGCGGCGAGGCAATTGCCGATCGAGCGATAGACCACGATGCGGTAGCCAAGCGCCTCGGCGCGGAACTCGTTGTCGCGGATCGCCTGCAATACCCGGCCGAACGGCGAGTTCACCACCCGAAGCAGCAGAAGAAAGAGCACCACCGATGCGGCGAAGATAAAGTAATAGGCAAGCACCCGCCCGCTCACCGTGAACGGCCCGGCGGAGAAGTGAAAAGTAGGCCGCAGCACTTCCGGCAGGCGAAAGGTGCGGCCGTCCTCACCGCCGGTGAATGTACTCAGCTGCGAGGCCAGCACTGAGAACGCGCTCGCCACCGCAAGCGTTATCATGGCGAAGAAGATGGCGCGCACCCGCAGCGAAAACAGGCCGATGACAAGCGCCAGCGCTACAGCGGCCACTAAAGCCGCGCCGGTGCCGAGTGCCAGCGCACTCCACGACGGGCCGAAATTATACAGCGCAATCCCCGCACCATAGCCGCCAATGCCGAAAAACATGGTGTGGGCGAAGGAAACGATACCGGTATAGCCGAGTAAAAGATCGTAGCTCGCCGCCAGCACGACGAAGTAGCAAATCTTGGCGGCGACGTTGAGCGCCTCCATGCCCGGGAACAGCACCGGCGCGAGCGCAAGCCCGAGCAGAATGGCGAGAAGGATGAGCGTAAGCGCTACGCCGCGCGGCGGATTGCCCGAAAGAATAATGCCGCCGAGGGGACTCATCGCTTGGCCACCGGATAGAGGCCGCGCGAGCGCCACAGCAGAATCAACGCCATCAGTAAAATGTTGGAGACCAGCGCGAGCTTGGGGACAAGAAACCCGGCGTAATTGGCGACCACGGCGACAAGCAGCGCGCCGATAAAGCAGCCGCCGACGGAGCCGAGCCCGCCGATCACCACGACGATGAACACGAGCACCATTACGTCCATGCCCATCGCCGGCGTCAGCGTCTCGCGATAAAAGCCCCACATCACGCCGCCCAAGCCGGCTAGCGCCGAACCGGCCATGAACACGCCGACGAACAGGCGGCGGATGTGATAGCCCAACGCCTCGACCATTTCGCCGTTCTCGACCCCGGCGCGGATCAGAAGACCGATGCGGGTGCGATTGAGCACCAGGAGCATGACGGCAAAAACCAAAAGCCCCACGACCACGGCAATAAGACGGTAGCGTTCGATGGCGACGTCGCCGAACACCAGCGCGCCGCGAAACGCCGTCGGCAGGGTCAGCGCGATCTGCACCGGGCCGAATGTGGCGACAAGGATCTGTTCCGCGACAATCAGCCCGCCGACGGTGACCAGGATCTGTTTTAGGTGCTGGCCGTAGACCGGCATGATGATGATGCGCTCGAAGGCGTAGCCGAGAAGCCCAGTCACCACCATCGCCACTGCGATCAGCGCCAACAGCGCGACGAGGTTATAGAGAAGCGAATCTGCGTGGAGAAAGCCGGCGAGCGACGGCACCAAAACCGCAGCCGCGTAGGCGCCGATGGAGATGAAGGCGCCGTGGCCAAAATTGAGCACATCCATCAATCCAAACACCAGCGTCAGGCCGGAGGCGATGATGAAAATGATCATCCCCATGGCGAGGCCGGCCAGCGTGAGCGTCACCCAAGTCGAGAACGAGCCGACCAGCGGCAACGCGACCAGCGCCACCGCGGGCACCAGCAAGACCGGCAGCAGGTCGCGGTGGTGAAGCGGAAGAGAGTCAGCGCCGCGCGCCGTCATTGATGCTGGTCCAGATGCAATCCGAGCAGTTGGTTCTGGAGATCGCGGTCGTCGGCGAGCGCCGCCATGGTGCCGGCATGCACCACGCGGCCGTTGTCCATGACCGCCACCGCGTCGCCCAGCGATTTGGCAAACAGAAAATTCTGCTCGACGACGAGGATGGTGGTGTCCGGCGACTTTTTCAGCTCGCGGAACGCAGAAATCATGTTGGCGATGATCGCCGGCGCCAGCCCCTTGGTCGGCTCATCGATCAAAAACAATTTCCGGGGCTCGATCATGGCCCGGGCGATAGAGAGCATCTGCTTTTGTCCGCCGGAAAGCACGCCGGCGGCGAGCGACCAGAATTTTTCCAACGCCGGGAACAGACCGAAAATCCAATGCAGCCGCGCCTCGTCCATCGGGCCGGAGCGCGCCGCCAACAGCAAATTTTCCCGCACCGTGAGGTCGGCAAAGATGCCCATGGTCTCGGGCACGTAGCCGATGCCAGCTCGGGCGATATCGGGCGTCGCCCAGGAAGTGATATCGGCGCCGTCGAAGGTCACGGCGCCAGCCGACGCATGCCACAGCCCCATGATGGTGCGCAGTGTCGTCGTTTTGCCGGCGCCGTTTCGCCCGAGCAGCATGGTCAGCGCGCCGCGCGGCACCGCGAGATCGACGCCCTGCAGGATGTGATAGGGACCTATGTGAGTGTTGACCCCGGACAAATTGAGGAGGGGCGGAGCTTCAGACATTCGCCACTCCGAGATAGGCCTCTTGCACCACCGGCAGCGCGATCACGCTCGCCGGATCGCCGTCGGCGACCAGTTCGCCATTGTGCAGGACGACAATGCGGTCGGCGAGCGAGCGCACCACGTCCATCTTGTGCTCGACCAAAAGGATGGTGCGGTCACGTCGCGCCTTGATGGCCTGAATGAGATCGAGGATGACCGGCACCTCGTCCACACTCATCCCCGCGGTCGGCTCGTCGAACAGAAACACCAGCGGCCTGAGCGCAATCAGGATAGCGACTTCGAGCTTACGCTGATCGCCGTGCGGCAGCAGACCGGCACGCGTGTTCCTCCGCGCGGCCAACCCGACCTGACCGAGCACGTCGTCCGCCTCGTCGATTAGCTCGCGGTGGCTCTGCCACGTGTGCACCAGATCAAGCCCGGCGCCGCGCCGGCTCTGGACCGCCAGCCGCACGTTTTCATGCACGCTGAGATACGGAAACAGGTTGGTGAGCTGAAAGGCGCGGCCGAGACCGCGGCGGGCGCGCTGCGACGCCGGCAACGCGGTGATGTCGGCACCCTGGAACAGCACGCGGCCGCCGCTCGATTTGAGCTGGCCCGAGATCAAGTTGAAATAAGTGGTCTTGCCCGCGCCATTCGGGCCGACAATGGCGGTCAGCGTACCGGGATGAAACGCGCAACTCACTGCGTTAACGGCGAGATGGCCGCCGAAACGGATGCTCAAGTCTCGCGTTTCGAGGGCGGCAGCCTGATCGCCTGCTGCCGTCATGGCACTAACCACTTACCTTTTGTTGCGGATCGGCACTGACAATTCGTCGATCGGGATTTCGCGGACCAGGTCCAGCAGGTCCCATTGGTCCTTGCTATCGGCCTTGACCCGGAACACGTACATCGATTGCATCGCCTGATGGTCTTCCTTGCGGAAGATCATCTTGCCTTTGGGCGTGTCGAACTCCATGCCCTCCATGGCGGCGATCAGTTTCTCGGTATCGCTGCCGCCGGCTTTTTTGATCGCGGCGATCACCGCGCTCGCTGCTGCAAAGCCGCCGCAAGTGAAGAAGTCGGGCGGCATGTTGAAGCGCTTTTTGTGCTCGGTCACGAGCCAGTCGTTCATCGGATTTTTCGGGAAGCCGTAATAATAATAGATCGTCCCCTCGATGCCGGGCCACGGCTTGTAGGCGAGCATAGCCGGCAGGATGTTGCCGCCGGGTGCCACCGCGATGCCGTAGCGTTCCGGCTTCAGATCTTCGATCTTGGCGAGCGGATTGGGACCGGCCCAGATGATGGCGATGATCTTCTTGCCGGGCTTATCCTTAAGTGCGTCGAACAACCGCTGCGCCGAAGCCGTAAAGTCGGTGGTCATGAACGGTGCGTATTCCTCGAACACCACCTTGGAATTGCTGTGCGTCTCGTCGAGCGCCCGCTTGAAAGCGGCGACGCCATCGCGACCAAAGGCGTAATCTTGCGCCAGCATGCCGATCGAAACGTCGTCCTTGCCAAGCGCGACCGCCGCGGCAAGCGCGTCTTGCGATGAATTGCGGCCGCTGCGGAAGATGTAGCGATTCCATTTATCGCCAGTGATGGAATCGGCGACCGCGGGCTCGACCAAAAGAATTTTCTTCGCATCCTCGGCGACCGGCAGCATGGCGAGCGTTGCGCCGGATGAAGTGGTGCCGATGGCGATGTCGACATTGTCGTCGGCATAGGCCTGTTCGAGCAGCGACTTGGCGACGTCCGGCTTGCCTTGATCGTCCTTGGCGATGATCACGATCTTGCGGCCATCCAGCGTCATAGTGCCGCCGGTGAGGTATTCGAGGCCGAGGTTCAGCCCGGTCTCGGTTTGCTTGGCATAAGCCTCAAGCGGTCCGGTCTTTGAGTAGATCAGCGCAATCTTGAGATCCGCGGCCTGTGCCGTTGGCACCGCCGCCGACACCGTCACGCTCGCTGCAACAAATAGTCCCGCGAGGATTCTGTTCACGCGCTCACCCTCCCCCACTTGGAAACACCACAAGCCCCTTAAAGGCCCCTATCATTTCTCCGGCAGCACTGCCACAGCATCGATCTCGAACAGCCATCCCTCGCGCGCCAGCCGCGAGATGACCAGCAGCGTCGACGCCGGCGGAGCGGCGGTGTTGACGTATCTGTCGCGGATTTCGCGATAGTCCTCCACGTGCGCCCCATCGACCAAGTAATTGGTGACCTTCACCACGTCCTTGAACGTAGCGCCGACCTCGGCGAGGGCTGCTTTCAGGTTCTCGAAGGCTTGCACCATTTGCGCGCGGACGTCGCCAGCGCCGCCGGCGACTTTTCCGTCACGGTCGACACCGACTTGCCCGGCGATATAAACGGTCCGGCCCGGCCCAGTCACCTCGACGACATGGGTGTAGCCGGGCGGCGTCAATATGGATTTTGGGTTGAGATAACGTACGCTGGTCATAGCGGCTCCTAAATACGGCTCCTATATTGGCAACGCGCCGGAATGAGCGCGCGGTCGCCCTTGTTGTTCACCCTGCCTGTCAGACCGCAATAGCCTCCGGGCGGAGAGGATGGTCGAGATGAGCGGCTCACGTCAACTGCACCTCGGCGCCTTCATGCGGCCGACCACCATTCATACCGGCGCCTGGCGCTATCCCGGCGCCTTTCCGGACGCCAATTTTAACCTCGCGCATATCAAGCGTTTCGCCCAAACGCTGGAGCGGGCGAAATTCGACGCTTTCTTCATGGCCGACCACTTGGCCGTGCTCAACATGCCGCTGGACGCGCTCAAGCACAGCCATACCGTGACCTCGTTCGAGCCGTTTACGCTGTTGTCGGCCTTGGCGATGGTTACTGATCATATCGGCCTCGTCGCCACCGGCTCGACCACGTTCGACGCGCCCTATCATGTCGCCCGGCGCTTTGCCTCGCTCGATCATCTTTCCGGCGGCCGCGCCGGCTGGAATATCGTGACCACGTCGAACCCCGACGCCGCGCTCAATTTCGGCATGAGCGACCACATGGAACACGACGAGCGGTATCGCCGCGCCCGCGAATTCTACGACGTGGTGACCGGTCTCTGGGACTCTTTCGCCGACGACGCTTTCATCCGCGACGTCGAGCACGGCATTTTCCTCGATCCCGATAAGCTTCACGTGCTCAACCACAAGGGCAAGTATCTGTCGGTGCGCGGACCGCTCAATATCGCCCGTCCGATTCAAGGCTGGCCGGTCATCGTGCAGGCCGGCGCCTCCGACTCCGGCCGCCAGCTCGCTGCCGAAACCGCGGAAGCCGTATTCACCCCGCCTTCCACCATCGCCGCCGGCCGCGAATTCTATGCCGACGTCAAATCGCGCATGCAGAAAGCCGGACGGGCGCGCGAGCATATGAAGATCATGCCGGCGTGCTTCGTCATCGTCGGCGATTCCGTCGAGGACGCACGCGCGAAAAGAGCGAAGCTCGATAGCCTCGTCTACTACGACAACGCCATCGCCTCGCTCTCGATCGCCCTTGGACACGATGCCTCGCGTTTCGATCCGGACAAGCCATTGCCGGACATTCCCGAGAGCAATGCCAGCAAAAGCGCGCGCGAGCGCGTCGTCCAGATGGGCAAACGCGAGAACCTCACGGTGCGCCAATTAGCGCAACGGCTCGGCGGTTATTCCGGCCTCGCCATGGTCGGCACGGTCAAGACCATTGCCGACGAAATGGAAGAATGGCTGGTGACCGAAGCAAGCGACGGCTTCACCATCATGTTTCCCTATCTGCCCGAAGGGCTCGATGATTTTTGCAACAAGGTGGTGCCGGAATTGCAGCGCCGTGGCCTGTTCCGCCGCGAATATGAAGGCAAGACGCTGCGTGAGAATCTCGGTCTGCCGCGGCCGGAGAACCGTTTCTACGAAACCCGCAAGGCGGCGGAGTAAAACCCATGAAAGTTTTCACGGCTTTGCTGATGCTCGCGGCGATCACTATCACTTGCACCAACGGCGCGGCCGCGGCGGCAGTCCGTTACACCGACGCCAGAATCTGCCGGTCCTACGGTTTTCCTCCACATACCCGGGCCTTTTCCGCCTGCCTGATGAACGTGCGGCATTATTGGAGCAGCGGACCGTGCGCCGACTGGAACTTCGCCGCCGTGCACAAGCGGTACTGCAATATTATCCCTGAAGCGGATTTCTGACGCGATCAAATAGCCAGCAGGAGTAAGTCATGGATACCATCAAACCCCTGTTCACCGCGACGGCGACCGCAACCGGCGGGAGGAACGGCCACACCGAAGCGAGCGACGGCTCGGTGCGCGCCGATCTGTCGGTGCCGAAGGCGATGGGCGGACCAGGCAAGCCCAACACCACGACGCCCGAGCATTTGTTCGCAGCCGGTTACGCCGCCTGTTTCGGCGGCGCGCTGGATTTTGTCGGCAAGCAGCACAAGAAAGACGCCAGCAAAGCCAGCATCACCGCCGACGTTTCCATCGGGCCACGCGACGCCGGAGGTTTTGGACTTGCGGTGAAGCTTCACATTGTCGATCCGAGCCTGCCGCAAGCCGATCTCGAGGCGCTCGCCAAGGAAGCGCACGAGAAAATCTGCCCGTACTCGAACGCCACCCGCAACAACGTCGACGTGCAGCTCGACATCAAGGGAAGCTAGCCGCCAATAATGTCGGTGCTGGAAGCCAATATCGCCAAAGCCAATAAGTATCTGGCGCGGTTTCGCGACCAGGGCGTGTTCAATCAGATCGGCGGCGAGGCCGTGCCCGCCGCCGACGGCACGACCTTTGAAACCATTTCGCCGGTGGATTTGCAGCCGCTGGCGAATGTCGCCCATGGCAAGGCCGCCGATATCGACCGCGCCGCCAAGGCGGCGAAGCAGGCTTTTCCGGCCTGGGCGGCGCTGTCCGGCGAGAAACGCAAAGCACTGCTGCACAAAATCGCCGACGCCATTGTCGCGCGCGCCGAAGAGATCGCTTTCGTCGAGTGCATGGACACCGGCCAAGCCTTGAAGTTCATGGCCAAGGCCGCGTTGCGCGGCGCGGAGAATTTTCGTTTCTTCGCCGACCGCGCTCCGGAAGCACGTGACGGCCGCGTGCTGCGCACCGATGGCCAGCTCAACATCACGTCGCGGGCGCCGATCGGCCCGGTCGGCATCATCACGCCGTGGAACACGCCGTTCATGCTCTCGACCTGGAAGATTGCGCCGGCGCTCGCCGCCGGCTGCACCGTCGTTCACAAGCCGGCGGAGTTTTCGCCGCTGACGGCGCGTCTGTTGGTCGAGATCGCCGAGGCGGCCGGTTTGCCACCGGGAGTGTGGAACGTCGTCAACGGCATGGGCGAAGACGCCGGCAAAGCTTTGACCGAGCACCCCGACATCAAGGCCATCGGCTTTGTCGGCGAGAGCTCAACCGGCTCGCTGATCATGAAGCAAGGCGCGGATACATTGAAGCGCGTGCATTTCGAGCTCGGCGGCAAGAACCCCGTCATCGTGTTCGCCGACGCCGATCTTGAGCGCGCCGCCGACGCCGCCACCTTCATGATCTACTCGCTCAACGGCGAACGCTGCACGTCGTCATCGCGCCTGCTGGTCGAAGAACCGATTTACGCAAAGTTCACCGCAGCCATTGCCGAGAAGGCAAAGCGCATCAAGATCGGACACCCGCTCGATCCGGACACCGTGATCGGTCCGCTCATCCATCCGACGCATCAAAAGAAAGTGCTGGAATATTTCACCATCGGTGAGCGCGAAGGCGCCACCATCGCGACCGGCGGCGGCAAAGTCGATGGTCCCGGCGGCGGCTGCTATGTGGCCCCCACGCTGTTCACTGGCGCCAACAATCGCATGCGGATCGCGCAGGAAGAAATTTTCGGGCCGGTGCTCACAGCCATTCCGTTCAAGGAAGAAGCGGAAGCATTGGCACTCGCCAATGACGTGTCTTACGGCCTCACCGGATACCTTTGGACGTCGGACCTGACGCGCGCGCTGCGTTTCACCGATGCGCTCGAAGCCGGAATGATTTGGGTCAACTCCGAAAACGTCCGGCATCTGCCGACGCCGTTCGGCGGCGTCAAAAGTTCAGGCATCGGGCGCGACGGCGGCGACTGGTCCTTCGACTTCTACATGGAAACCAAGAACGTCGCCTTCGCTACCGGCAAACACGCCATCCAAAAGCTTGGCGGTTAAGCCTCGCGGCGCGCTTAAAGATAAACGCTCTTCATTTGCGCCTCCGGGTAACGCAGACCGGCGGCGGCATCGGCGGGAACCGCCTGCGTGATTTCGGCAAGGTCGGCCGCGCTCAACTTCACCGCCGCCGCGCCGATATTCTCGATAAGCCTTTCCGTCCGCTTGGTGCCGGGGATTGGAACGACGTCATCGCCCTGCGCAAGGAGCCACGCGAGCGCAAGCTGACCGGGCGTACAACCCTTACGCTTTGCAATCTCGGCGACACGCTGGACCAAACCGAAATTGACCGAAAGATTCTCGGCCGCGAACCGCGGGTGTCTTCGCCGCGCATCGGTCTCTCCCAAACTCTCCGGATTTTCGACCACTCCGGTCATCAAGCCGCGGCCGAGGGGAGAATAAGCGACAAAGCTGATGCCGAGTTGCCTCGTCGTTTTCAAGGTTTCTTCGGCTTCGTTCCGATACAGCAGCGAAAATTCGTTCTGCACGGCCGCAAGCGGATGCGTAGCGTGCGCGCGGCGAATGGTCTCCGGCTTTGCCTCGCTGATGCCGAGTGCGCGCACCTTGCCCTGCTCCACCAGTTTCGCCAATGCGCCGAACGTCTCTTCGACCGGCACCGTGGGATCGACGCGGTGCTGGTAATAAAGATCAATGACCTCGACGCGAAGCCGCTTCAGGCTCGCCTCGCACGAACTCAACACATATTCAGGACGTCCATCGGCAACCTTGCCGCCGCGGCCGCCAAGGTTGCCGAACTTCGTCGCCAGAATGATTTTGTCGCGGCGGCCCTTGATCGCCTTGCCGACAAGTTCCTCATTGTGGCCGAAGCCGTACATATCGGACGTGTCGAGAAGGGTAATGCCGTGCTCCAGCGCCGCATGGATGACCGCGATGCCGGCGGCGTCCGGACTCTCGCCATAAACGCCCGACAACGACATGCAGCCGAGCCCGATCTCCGAGACTTCAGGTCCGGACGATCCGAGTCGGCGCTTTGGTAACGCGGAATGATTTGGCATCGAGCCCGCTTCCTCTGACTGGCTGCACGTATCATCCATATAAGGCGCGCGCCGCGATTGAACCAACGCCGATCGCGCCTTTCTCTCTCATTCCGCGTCGATGCAGCACAGCCTGCGGGTGCTTCAACCGAACAATTATCCCCGCTCTGCCGGCCACCGAACCTGCCCATGTTGACACAATACCGACTGGTTGGTATGCCGAATTCATGAGCGACCGGAAGCGGGAAAAAGCAGGCGCGACGGCGCGGCAAAAGTTGCTCGACGCCGCGTTGTCACTGATCCGCATCAGGGGTTACGAGGCGACGACCGTGGACGATATGTGCGCCGCGGCCGGCGTCACCAAAGGTGCCTTCTTCCATCACTTCGACAGTAAGGAATCGCTTGCGGTCGCAGCCGCCGAATATTGGTCGGAGACGACGGCTGAGTTTTTCGCGACCGCGCCCTACCACCAGCATTCCGATCCGCTGCAACGCGTGCTCGGCTACATCGATTTCCGCAAGGCGATCCTGACCGGGAAAGTCCCCGAATTCACCTGCCTGGTCGGCACCATGGTGCAGGAGGTTTACGTCTCCTCGCCCGCGATCCGAGATGCGTGTGACTTAAGCATCAGCGGCCATGCCACGACGCTTGAGCCCGACATCGCCGAAGCGATGGCGCGTTATCACGTCCGCGCCGACTGCACCCCACGCAGCCTGGCGCTGCATACCCAGGCCGTTCTGCAAGGCGCGTATGTACTGGCGAAAGCGAAAGGCAACGCCGCCATCGCCGCCGACTCAATCGACCATCTTCGCCGTTATGTGGTGCAGCTTTTCGGCGCCGATCGCGCCGCGGCGAATAAAACCGGTTCAACAAAGGAGCATCGACGATGACGACCAAGGCCATCCCGGATGGAATGCACACGGTGACCCCGCACCTGATCTGCGCCAACGCATCGGCTGCGATCGAGTTCTACAAAAAGGCGTTCAACGCGAGCGAGACGTCGCGATTGCCCGGCCCCGGCGGCCGGCTAATGCACGCAAGCCTTCGCATCGGCGACTCGACCGTCATGCTGGTCGATGAAATGCCGGAACACGGTGCGCTCGGACCGAAATCGCTCAAAGGTTCGCCGGTCGCCATCCACCTCTATGTCGAAGACGCTGACGCGACGGCTGCCCAAGCGGTTGCCGCCGGCGCTAAAACTATAATGCCGGTCACCGACATGTTCTGGGGCGACCGCTATGGCCAGCTTGAAGATCCATTCGGTCATCGCTGGTCGATCGCCACCCACGTCCGCGACGTGACGCCCGTCGAGATGCAACAGGTGATGCGGGCGATGTCCGACAAGGCGAAACGGACGCAGCCCGCGTGACAGACGTCCTTAGGGAGAAAAATAAATGCCCAACACCGTTCGACTGCACCGGGTGCTTGCGACCAGGCCCGATAAGGTCTACCGCGCTTTCATCGAGGCCGATGCGCTAGCCAAATGGCTGCCGCCGAACGGATTTGCCTGCACCGTGCATGACCTCGACGCGAAAGTCGGCGGCGGCTTTCGCATGTCGTTTCGTAATTTCACCACCGGCGCCAGTCACGCGTTCGGCGGGAAATATCTTGAGCTCGCGCCCGGCCAGCGCGTTCGCTACACCGACAAATTCGACGATCCGAATTTACCGGGCGAAATGTCGGTCACGGCAACCTTCAAGGCGGTCAGCGTCGGCACCGAACTCACCATTGTGCAAGAAGGTATTCCCGACGCCATTCCGGCGGAGATGTGTTATCTCGGCTGGCAGGAATCACTGCGCAACCTCGCCAGATTGGTCGAACCGGAAATCAATCAGTAAAGCTGGCGCGGCGATTGCTTCTGGCGGCGATTACGGGCCGACGATGCACTCGCTGTTGACGCACGTCGCGAGCCACTCCGGCGGCAACTTTGTTTGACTGAAGAAGACAACAGCCAGACCCAGTGCGAGGACGACAACCTTCAGCATGGCGGATCTCCTCTTCGAGGCGATTCCGGGAAGCGGCTTTGTGCCGCTGTTCCCGAAACGGCGTTGTGACAAGGGGCAGAAGAACCCCGTTCCGTGCGCCCCGATCAAAGTCGCGCCGGATTAAACCGTCATCTTTATCGGCGTCTCAACTTGATTAAAAAGCGCGGTGAGCGGGCCGGATTCTCCGTTCGCGCGCCAATGGTCGGCGCGAGTGGGCCCTCCCCTCACGCCGAGGCGCCGGGTTGCGCTAGAGTGGCCGAAGACTGGGGGGCGGTCGCGTGACAACAGCGAAAAGGCTCGCTTGGATTGCTGGCGGTTACGCTTTTGCGGTCGCGGCCGGCTTCGCCGCCGTCGCTGTCAATGAACTCCTCATAGCCGAAGATGCGGCGCAGGGTTCGCCCGGCATGGTCGCGTTCGGCGACATGATCGTGTTCGTGCTGGCGGCGGGTGTCGTCGGCCTTATCCCGACGTTGTTTTTGCTGAAGCTGTTCGTCGAAAAGGCGCCGCGCACGCTGATTACCATTGAGCTTGCGCTTGCCGTGCTGGGAGTGGCGAGCTGGCTGGCGCTAGCGTCGCTCGCCGGCGGTCCCAATCAGAGAGGACCGCTGGTCTTCGGGCAAGTATTCGGCCTGTTCATCGCCTTCATCGGCATTCCGCGCGTCGTTTTCGGCCCGGTATTGCTAGTGATCGAAGGATTGACCTTCCTCCTCGTCAAGGTGCGCATTGCGCGAGCGCTCCTGGTCGTGGCGGCGCTCATGGACATTATTCCGCTCGTGCTATTCGCGCTGCACATGGCGCGCGCCTCGCACTACTAGTGCCGCAACGCGCTGCCTTCTACTTTCCGTATTCCGCTTTCAACGCGTAGAGGGCATTCGCATACCCGTAAACCGCCAGCATGCAATCGGCGACGAATTGCTGCTTGATGATGGGCTGCTCTTCGTACTTCGCGCATCCCTTCACGAGTCTCTGGATCGTCTTGTCGCGCTTATAGCGGCTCTCGCAATAGTCAATCACCGAATTTTTCTCGGCCAGCCGGTCCGCGCCCTCGGCTTGCGAAGCATCAAGCTTCCTTATCCTGGATTCACAATTATCGTTTGCTTCGTCGGACGAAGCCGAGGTTATCGCGATGACGAGAACGAGCATTGAAAGAGCGCAAAGCATAATTTTGGTCATCACTGGTAACCGTGGGGTTGGCGCGCTAAGAAATCCGGAGGCGGATTTAGATGAGTTGGAAGTTGGATCTTTTGACACTACGATAAGCTGGTGAGAGGTTTGTTTTGTAAGGCGAACCCAAATAATGCGTAAACCAATCGCAATTGTCACACTCCTCGCCGCTTGTTTGCTCTGTGCGTGTTCGCCAGGACCGCAGGGTCAAAAAGGCGACCAAGGGCCGCCGGGCGCCAAAGGCGAGCAAGGGCCGCCCGGACCTCAAGGCCCGGTGGGCGGACATCATCCCGCTGTACGACTACGAGTACGACCCGGTCCAGGCGGCCGCGCGGGTCGAGGCGGGCATCTACCGGCATGAGTCCCACAACTGGTGCTTCCAGCACAACATGCCGGCCTACGACCTGAAGCCCCAGCTCCCCGGCGTGCGCTGCCCGACCCTCGTCACCGTGGGCCGGACCGACTGGATCACCCCGGTGGCCAGCGCAGAGACGATC
>Ga0209169_10000433_pt1 | contig 25492 bp, 21 predicted proteins | sample HubBroMetageWRM4_FD_188346 | JGI IMG/M metagenome (GOLD analysis project Ga0209169, IMG submission 188346) | Warmed soil microbial communities from the Hubbard Brook experimental Forest, New Hampshire - Hubbard Brook CCASE Soil Metagenome WRM 4... | ecosystem: Environmental > Terrestrial > Soil...
ATCCAGGTATGATTCATCTTTTCTATGGTTTGGGAGCCGTCATACCCTATGCGCGCACGGCATTCGAGCAGATCGGCGGCGAAATTCGCGCAGCGCTGGCCTAACCTTTACGGAGAAACAACGTGTCCGAGCGCATCGTCGCGGAACGAATAATTCAACAGCTGCATGCAGCACGCGTGGGGGGCGATCTCGCCGGCATGTGCCGCGTGTTTGCCGATGCAGGCCGATACGAAATCCTCGGCGCCAGCGCCGATAAGCCGATTGCCATTCGCGCCAATACGCTCGCCGAGTTTCGCCCGTGGCTCTCCATGATGGTGAAGGTGTTCCGGCTCAACAATTATCAGCTCTTGAGCCTGACGGTTGAAATGCCGCGCGCGGTGGCGCATTGGCGCGCCGATATCTTCTCCAAGGTCACCGGTGCGACGATTCCGACCGAACTGGTCGACGTGGTCGAGATCAAAACCGAGCGAATCGCGACTTACACCGAATTCTTCGCGCCGCGCTGATCGCAGCGGCGATCGCCCATGCCGCAGGAACCGCAGTGGTTGAAAATCGCACGCGAGGTGCGGGCCCTTGCTCAAACCGGTTTGGCCTTCAGCGCGGATGGCTTCGACCAGCAGCGCTACGAGCGCCTGCGCGAATTAGCCGCGCAGCTGCTGGCGCAGGGGTCAGCCGCCGAACACGAATCCATCATCGAGTTGCTGCGCCAGGAGAAGGGCTACGCGACGCCGAAAGTGGACGTTCGCGGCGCGGCCTTCCAAGACGGGCGCGTACTGATGGTGCGCGAGATCAGCGACGGTAAGTGGACGCTTCCGGGCGGCTGGGCCGACGTCAATCAATCCGCGGGTGAATGCGTGGTGCGGGAGATTGCCGAGGAGTCGGGGTTCCAGGCCCGCGCGCTGAAGCTCGCTGCGGTCTATGACTACCAAAAAAGAAATCCACCCCGGCACATCGACTCGATCTACAAAATGTTCTTCATCTGCGAGATTGTGGGAGGCGCGGCGTGCGCCAGCGATGAGACCAGCGAAGTGGCCTTTTTTCCTCGCGACGAACTGCCGCCGCTGTCATTGGGACGAACCACGGCGGCGCAGATCGACAGAATGTTCGAGCATCGCGCGCATCTTGAGCTGCCGACCGACTTCGACTGACCGAATTGCCGCGCAGGGCTTGATGGTCGCCGATGACTTGATCGCTGCTGAGCTACAGCGTGGCGCGCAGCCGCGCCGCGGTTCGAGTATCGCCGCTACGCTCGGCCGCTTCCGCGCCGCCGAGCAACGCGCCGCGCCTTCCCGGCGCCGATACCAACGCGGCCTGAAATTCTCGCAAAGCCTGCTGCGGCTGATTTTGCTGCAGAAGCAGTTCTCCGAGCTGCTCGCGGGCCGGAACGATCGGTCCCGGGGTCAACGGTAGCTTTTCGACCGCGTCTTCTTCATCCGCCGCCCGCCGCAGTAATTGAGCCGAATCGGCGGCGCTCCCGGTGGCCGCCAGCCGCCATGCCTTCGCTTCCTGCTCGAGCACGTCTACCTGGTTCGCCCAATAGGCGTTTCCAGCAGCCTGCAACTGCGCCTTACAGGTTTCAATCCGTGCAATATCGCCATCCGCGTCCTGCGGCCGGCCGCTGCGCGCGTTGGCCATGGCACGCGCCCAGAAGATGATGGCGGCGATATGAGGAGGCGATTCCGGAAGCGTCTGCAGATCGGCCGCGTCGTGCCAAGCATGACGCTCCATCGCGAATCGCACCGGCATGGCCGTGGCGGCGTAGCCGACCTTGAAATCGCTGCCCGCCGCTGCGGCCGCGCCCATGGCGCTCAAGCTCGCCACCACGCGCTCCGCGTTGGCGTTCTGTCCCCGCTGCAGATAGGCGTAGGTCAGATAATCCATGGCGTGCAGCTCTTCGCCCTGATCGCCTTGATCGCGCGCCGCCGCGCGTGCCGCCTGATTGGATGCGATCGAATCGTCCCAAAGACCCAGCCGGGTAAATATGTGCGAGGGCATATGTAGGGCATGCGGCGCGGAGGGCGCGATCTGCGAATAGGCGCGTGCCGCCTTGAGACCCCGCGGCGCCAGTTCGGCGCTGTCATAGGCGTGAATCAAATAATGGGCCGCGCCCGGGTGATCGGGTTGAGTCCGGTAAATCGGTTCGAGCAGCGCCGCCGCGCGCTTCTGATTGGCGTGGGTGGCATCCTCCGGTGGGGCCGTCGCGAGCAGCGCCAAGGCATAAAACACCTGCACCTCGGTGTCCCGCGGATTGCTGCGCGCGGCCGCAAACATGGCTTCCTCATAGGCTTTCGCGCGCGACGGCGGCGTTGCCGTGATATCTCGATAGTAGGCCGCCGCAGCCGCAATGAATTGCCGCTCGCGCGGCGATCCGCGGTTCATCGCCAGCGCCAGTTCGATTTCAACCTGGCCGTCGTGCAATTCCGCCGGCGCAGGCGGACTCCAAAGCTGATGAAAGTGGGACATGGCGATGCCCCAATGCGCCATGGCGCAGGTGGGATCCGCCGCTGCGACATTGCGAAATGACTGCTCGGAGGCGGCATAGGCAAAGGAATGCAGCAACGCGACGGATCGCTCGAAGTCGCGCGCGACGCTCGGTGCGCAGGTTGTCGGGAACGAGACCTTTCCCAATTTCTCCGGCGCCGGATGGGAATGGGTCTCTTCAGACTGAACCGGAAGAGCCCAAATAAGCCAGATTCCGACCCAAGCCGTTATTTTGATCACGCGCGCCCCTGTTGGTCGGATCAGTCTGCACGCAAGCGCAGCGGCGAGGCAAGCCAGGAAGGGTAAGAAGACGCGAGGCCCGAAGACCGCAGGGCCTCACGTCTTCTTGCCCTTCCTGACGTGTGCCCGAGCCGGTCAATATCACTACGCCGGCACGACCAGTGAGTACTGGGCTGATAGCAACCACACGAAACTCGTGCTCCGGCACCGTGAGCTTGACCGTCGAGTCTGAACGGCCTACTCGGATGGGAGGCTTCACGGTCCTGCGTCTTCGGGACCGTGAAGCCTCCCATCCCAGTAGCCCGCCCGGGCGGTCCGGTCAACCTCACAGTGCCTAGGCATACGTGATGAGTGTCGGATCCCCATTTGCATCCAGATGAGGCAATCCGTTGAAGCTGACCAGACTGTGCCGCCGCGGCGTGGCGGCGAACTCGGTGAGTGAGCTGTTGCGGATTCGCAGGTTCAATTCAACGGCGCTCGCGGGCGGCGCACTCAGCGTGGCCGCCACGATGGCCGCAATGGGCCCGCCCGAACTGACGATGAGCACATGGCCATCGGGAAAGCGCTGGCGGGCCGCAACCAGCGCCGCGACGGCACCCGCCTGAAAATCCTGCCAGACGGGCATGCCCTCAGGTTGTGTCCGGTCCTCGGCCCATGCCAACAAGGCGTCTCGCAGCACGCGAAAGTGCTCGCGCACCACCACGGGATCGCGCCTTTCCGCAGCCAACGCGGGTGCGGGGACGTTGCCGGTCAAGGCCACGATCACGGCTTCCGGTTTGTACTCATCCAGGCCTGGAAACGTCTCCTGCAGCGCCGACGCGCCGAGCTCGGAATGGCCTTCGAAAATTCCCTGTGCCGTCTCCGTCTGCCGCCGCAACGTGCCGGTGAATACGGCGTCAAATCGAATCTGGCGCCGGGCGAAATAGCCGCCGAGAAGGCGCGCCTGCGCGACGCCCAAGTCGGTGAGGCGGTCGTAGTGATCCGTGCCGAAGGCCGCTTGCCCGTGGCGAACGAGGTAGATGGTTCCCACGTGCTCGGAGTTACGGGGTGAGCGAAGCGATCGGCATCATCGAGGAACTGTACCATCCGCGCTATCCGCACTCCACGGTAAATCCAAGGCGACGACCAGCCCGCCGCCCTCGCGATTCGCCAATTGAATGCGGCCGCCATGTGCTTCGGCGATTTCGCGGGCAAGAGCCAGCCCCAAGCCGGTGCCGCTGCGCTTGGTGGAATAAAACGGCAGCAGCGCCTGGGCCAGGACCGTTTGGCTCATCCCGGTTCCTCGATCGCGCACTTCGATGCGCTGGTCCTCACCGGCGCAGACGATGGAGAGTTCCACCTCCGCGGCCGTGCCGCTCGCTTCGTGAGCGTTCTTGAGCAAATTGATCAGCGCCTGTTCGACTTGCACGCGATCGAACCAGCCCGGCTTCTCGGGCAGAGGTTCAATGCAGGTGAAGGGCTGCTGCCCGCGCAGGTCCGCGATGAACGCCTGCCACGACACAATTTCGGGCCGGGGCGCCGGCAATTTGGCAAACGTGGCATAGCCGCTGACGAATTGGTGGAGGTGCTCGGCCCGCTCCGCGATGGCCGAGAAGACGGCCGGCAAGGCCGCGTAGTCTCCGCGCCGCGCAATTTCAGCGCCCGAATGCGCCAGCGAAGACAACGGCCCCAGGGAGTTGTTGAGCTCATGGCTCAACACGCGAATCAGCTTTTTCCAGGTCGAGACTTCCTGGCGCGAGAGTTCGCGCGTCAGCCGCTTGAGCAGATACAGCCGGAAGGTGCGCCCCTGCAAGATGAAGGCGCGCTGCGACAGATGAAAGGTCTCCTCGACACCGTCGATTTCCGTGGAAAACAGATTGTCGCCTTGCTCTGCCGCGGCTCCCTGCAATGCGGCCGGAGCGACGCTCAGGGCATCGCGGAATCGCAGTCCCTGCAGGCTGCGCCCGCCGCTCAACAGGTGCCGGGACGCGATATTCGCGTAGGCAATGCGGTCGTTCGCATCGACCAGCACCAACGCGACCGGCGAGTTCTGCATCACTGTGTCGAGCAGCAACTCTCGCTGCACGAGGTGCGCGCGCTGCTCGCGCAGGGCCGCCGCCAGTTCATTGTGCGCCGTCATCAGTTCGCCCAGCTCATCGTCGCGATCCGCGACCAGGGACAAGCTGAAATCCCCTTCGCGGTAGCTGGCCACCGTGCCCGACAGCGCCCGTAACATCTGCTGGATCGGTCGAATGACGCGCGATGCCAGCCACAGGACCGGAAGCAGCGCCACCGCAAGAATCAACAGCCAGCTGAACAAGGGGTTGCCGAACCAGCGCGCCGCCCAGGCGCTGATCGCCGCGGTGATCGCGACGACGACGATCAAAAGCAGCGCGAGCTTCGCCTTTAAGCTCAAGGGCGTCGCTCAGGCGCCGCTGGGCGGGCGCAGATTGAACCGCTCCAGACGGCGGTATAAGGCCTGACGCGATAGCCCCAGGCTTTGCGCCGCGCGGCTGATGTTGCCACCCGCTTCCCGTAAAGAAGCCTCCAAGACTTCCTTGCTCAAGTGCTCGCTCTCGCGCGGTGGCGCGCGAGTGACGGCGGGTAGATTCAAATCGGCCGCCGCCACCGTGCTCTCACGCGCCAGCAGCTTGGCGCGCTCGATGGAGTTGCGCAGCTCGCGCACATTGCCGGGCCAATCGTGAGTTTGCAGTGCCGCCGCGGCATCCTCGCTCAACTGCAGTCCTTGCCCAAGAAAATGCCGCGCGAGCGGCAAGATATCCGCCGGCCGGTCCGCCAGCGACGGGACGGCGATATCGATGACATTCAGCCGGTAATAAAGATCTTCGCGAAAACGCCCTTCGCGGATCAGCGCCGGCAAATCCGCATTCGTGGCGCTCACGATGCGCACTTGCGCCGTGCGCGTCTTGCTCGAGCCCAGCATTTCGAACTGACCGGTTTCGAGCACCCGCAACAGCTTGACTTGTCCGGCGAGCGGCAAGTCGCCGATCTCGTCCAGGAACAAGGTCCCGCCGTTCGCGGCCTCGAAGCGGCCGGTGCGCGCGCGCGTGGCGCCGGTATACGCGCCTGCCTCGGCGCCGAACAATTCCGCCTCGATCAATTCAGCCGGAATGGCGCCGCAATTGACGGCCACAAAGGGACCCGCACCTAGCGCAGAATTGGCATGGACGATCTGCGCGATGCGCTCCTTACCCGCGCCGTTGGGACCGCTGATGAGCACGCGAACCTCAGCGCGCGCCACGCGGCACGCCAGCTCGACCACCCGCTCCATGGCGTCCGAGGCGAATACAATCCCGCAAAGATCGTATTGCTCCGCCAAGCGCTCGCGCCGACGGCGCTGCTCTTCCTGCAAGCGCTGGTGCTCGCGCGTCGTCTCCGCCAGCTCGAGCAGATTCTCGACGGTCGCCAGCAGCTTGTCATTGTCCCAGGGCTTGCCGATGTAATCCGCCGCGCCTGCTTTGACGAGCTGCACCGCGGATTCCAGATGGGTCCACGCGGTGAGCAGTACCACGGGCAGATCGGGCTGTTGAGCGCGCAGCGCGCGAAACAGCGCCGCACCCTCTTCTCCCGAGGTCGTATCGGCGCTGAAGTTCATGTCGGCGATGACCAGGTCAACCCGCTCATGCGCCAGCGCGGCGAGCCCCTTCTGCGGCGTGAAGGCAGTCAGCGTGCGGATGTCATGCAGGCCGAACAGCAGCGACAGTGCCTGGGCGACTGCCGGATTATCATCGATCACCAGTACCGTACGCATAGGTGCATGTTAACGGGTGCGGCGCGGAATCACACCCCGACAGCGCTCATCCCCCGCGGGTCGCCAAGGCGGGGGGAATGGAGGCGGCACGCAACGCCGGCCACAGCACGGCGAATTGGCCGAGCAACAAAATAATAATGGCGCCGATGATGGCGCGGCTGTTGTCCATGCGTACCATTTCGAAGCTGCGCACCATCCACAAGTTCAAGGCGATGGCGAAGGCAATGCCGACCGCGGCACCCGCCGCGGCGATCATAAAATTCTCGGTTTGAAAATAACGCACGATGGCCTGCCGCGTGGCGCCCAATGCGCGCCGAATACCGATTTGCTGGCGGCGCTGCGCCACCCAATAACTGGTGAGACCGATGATTCCGAATGCCGTCACGATGAGCAGCGCGAGGCAGATGCTGGTCAGCAGCACGATGAGACCATGATCGCCACGATAGGCATCGGCGCGCACTTGTTGCATCGATTTGCTGTGCAGGATGCGATTGTCATCCAACGCGTACAGTTTGCCCTCGGCCGCTTTCATGACTGTATCGAGCTGCCCCGGCTGCACGCGCACCATGTAATTGTTGGTCTCGCCGATCAGAACATAGGGAACCAGCACCGAATACTCTTCGTACGAGGCGAATAAACCGGTGGCCGCCGTGATCGGGCCTTGCAGCCGATCGACGATGCCGATGATCGGCGCGGGCTTGTCGCTGTCGAAAATAATCATCTTGCCGAGCGCGTTCTCGTTCGGAAAGACCTTCTCGGCCAGAGCCTTGCTGAGAATGAGGCCACTGTATGGCGGATCACCCGGGGGCCTCTTGGTCTCGATTTCGGCCGCGGTATAGTTCCGTCCGGCGACGAGCTTCAGACCCATGGTATTCAAGGCATGCTCATCCCCCATGTAGTTGGCCGTGACCGCGGTCGGTGTCTTTTGATCGGGGGTCAAGGTCACGGTATCGATCCAGCCGCCGCCTTGCATGGGAAACATGTTCGTGGTGTAGGCGTCGACCACGCCCGGCAGCCCACGCAGCGCAGCGATGTCAGCCTCCTCGCGAGCGGCACTATCGCTCTGGTGATCGACACTCTCGGTGGTGACGACAAAGATGTGCTGCTCATCCAAGCCTGACGGACGGCTGCTCCATGCGGCGCGCTGCTCGACCAGCGTGATTGCATTGGCCAGAAAGGCCAGCGTCACCGCCATCTGCGTGGCAATGAGCAAGGCGCCAAACTTATTGCGGCGCATGGCCGAGAGTATGGGACGCAGTTCCATTCTTAGGATCTCCCTACTGAGCTTTGAGCTGCCAGGCCGGCTGTACATGCGCGGCCCGCCAGGTCGGATACAGTCCCGCCAGCAAGGTTGCGCCCAGCGCGAGCAGCACGGCAATGGCCGTATCGGTCCAGTCGAGGTGCGCAAGCGCGACAAAATTTTTGGTCAGCAACGAGCGCGCTGCCAACAATCCCAATGCCGTCAAGGCAAGACCCGATACGCCGCCCGCGAGTCCGACCACGCCGGTCTCGATCAGGCACTGCGCGAAGATCGCCGCGCGGCTGGCGCCCAAGGCGCGGCGCACGCCGATATCGCCCGCCCGTCCCATGATTTTCGCGAGCATCAGCCCCATGGCGTTCATCAGGCACACCAGCAGAAATCCGAATGACACCAAAATCAGGATGCGCACCTCGTTGGGGACGATATGCCGGTAGCGCAGCCAGTCGATCACGTTGCGCAGGTTGGTATGCGGCGGCCAATGAAATCGCCCCAGGCGTTGCTGCTCGGCCGCGTAGTTGTTGAGGAATGCGCGATACTTAGCCGCATCGGCAGCCGTGGGCAGTTCGACCCAGAACTGCAGCCAGATGCATTCGGATCGCAATAGTCCCTCAAAGGCCGTGGTGCCGTCGCCATTGCACTGAATGCTGCCCAAGACTTTCATCTGCTTGTCGATCGCACGCGTAAAGGGCATGAATATTTCATCACTTCTCCCGAACGGCTGGACCTGCATGTCGTAAAAGCGCGGCATGACTTGCCAGTCATCCAGCACACCGGTGACCGTATAGGGCTCGCTGTCCAAGCGAACTATTTTCCCGACGCTGTTTTGGCCGCCGAACAAGCGGTCGTTCATTTCGCGTGTCAGCACCACAACGGCGCTGCGGCTTTCATCATCCGCCGCCGTCCAGGGGCGGCCGTACTTGAAAGGCACATCGAACATCGGGAAGAAACCCGTGGTGGTCGTTCTGACATTGGCTTTGAACGGCTTTTGCCGCGGATCCTCGGGACGTACGGAAAGCAGCGTCGCGAACATGGCGGCCTGATTCTTCGCACCATGTTCTTTCATCAATTCCGTGACATCGATGTAGCTGAGCAGTGTGTTGAGGTGGTCGGGGGTGTCGCCGGGAGGCCTCTCCGGAGCCCAGTTATCGATCTGCGGCGTGTAGATCTGGCTGGACTTCTGTGGAATGGGATCGCCCGACATGGCGCGAAAGACGGTGAGTGCCGTCATGCAGGCGCCGATGCCGACCGCAATGGCGGCGATCATCAGGCCCGTCAACACCATATTGCGCCGCAGGCTGCGAATGCCGAGTCGAAAATAGTAGCGAAACATCTTTGAGCGCGCCCTTAAGTTTAAGCGGCGCGCGTCGCCAACGCCGGCGGAATGGACGCAGCCTTCAAAGCCGGCCACAGCACGGCGGCTTGTCCGAGCAGCATGACCACGACGGCGCCGATCAATGTGTACCCGGTATTCAAGCGCTCCATGGAAAAGGCGCTCACCATCCAAAGGTTCAGCGATACGGCCAAGGCAACCCCGATCGCCGCGCCCGCGCCGGCAATCAAAAGATTCTCGGTCTGGAAGTATTGGATGATGGCATTGCGCGTCGCGCCGAGGGCGCGGCGGATACCAATCTGACGCCGCCGTTGCGCCACCCAATAACTGGTCAGCCCGACGATGCCAAATGCCGTGACGGCCAACAGCGCCACACAAACAGTGCCTAGAATGACCACCAAACCTTTGTCGTTCTTGTAAATCTCCGTGCGCAACGCGGTCATGGGGCGGGTCTTGCCAATGACCCGCGCACGGCTGAGTTCAAAAAGCTTCTTCGGCGCCGCCTGAATTACCGCCGCCGCCTGGCCAGGCTGCGCATGAATGACGTACAGAATCGGATACGGGATCACGATGTGAAAGGGCACAATGAATGAATTGTCGTTGAAGGAGCTGCCCCATCCGCCCGCCGACACCCACGGCACTTGCAACCGATCGATCACCCCGACGATGGGCACTTGGCCCTTCGAAAAATCGTCGTAGATGCTCTGGCCCACCGCATTCGCGCCGGGAAACAACTTGTCGGCCAGTCCTTTGGTAATGATGATGGCAGACGGCGTCTTGAGGTCGGTGTAACCGACCTTTTCCGTGATTTCATCCGCATTGAAATTGCGGCCCGCGATCAATTTCACTCCGAGTGTGGCGATGGCATGTTCGTCGCCGAAGTACAAGGCAGCCCGTGCCGAGGCGCTCTTTTGGTCCGGATGCAGGCTGATGCCCTCGGTCGAGCCGCTGTCGGTCAAGGGAACCGTATTGGTGGCAAACGCGTCCTGAACGCCTGGCAAGGAACGCAGCGCCGCCAGGTCCCCCTCCTGACGCGCCGCCTGATCCGGCGGATTGCCGACCCACTGATTGTCCAGCACCACGACATTGGCTTCGTCAACGCCGGTCGGCCGTTCACTCAAGGCAATCCGCTGTTGGATGATGAACAGCGCATTGCAGAGTATCGCCAGCGTGATGGCCATTTGCACGGCAATCAGAATGGCGCCGACCTTGTTGCGGCGCATGGCTGAAAGGATGGGACGAAATTGCATAGTGCCTCCTACTGAGCCTTGAGTTGCCACGCCGGTTGAACTTGCGCGGCGCGCCAGGTGGGATACAGGCCGGCCAGCGTAGTTGCCAACACGGCGAGAATGATCGCAATGCTGATGTCCGCGGCACTGAAGTGCGTGAGCCGACTGACCTCTTCAGACAACAGCGAACGTAAGCCCAAGAGACCGAGCGCCGTCAATGCCAGCCCCAACAGGCCGCCGGCAAGTCCGACAACCCCTGCCTCGATCAGGCACTGGCCGAAAATCGCTCTGCGGCTCGCGCCCAGCGCGCGCCGCACACCGATGTCGCCGGCGCGGCCCATGATTTTGGCCAGCATGAGACCCATGGCATTGAGCAAGCAGACCAACAGAAAACTGAAGCTGACCAAGACGAGAATTCGAACTTCAGCCGTGACCGCTTTCTGGTAGACCAACCATTCGCGCACATCCCGTATCCGCGTGTGTGCCGGCCAGTGAAAGCGCCCGGACCGCTGCTGGTCCGCGGCGTAGTTGTTCAAGAAGGCGCGATACGCCGCGACATCCGCCGCGGTGGGCAGCTCGGCCCAGAACTGGATCCAGACGCATTCGGAATGCAGGCGTCCTTCCCAGCCTGGCTGTCCCGGATCGCCGCTGCAGTTATTGTTGCCCCAACTTCCCATTTGGCCGTCGATGGCGCGGGTGAAGGGAATATAGAGTTCAGCACCCTCGCCATATTGATCGTTGTTGAGATCGTAAAACTGCGGCGTGGGCGCCCAAGTCCCAAGGACACCGACAACGCGGAATTCGTGGTTGTCCAGATTGATGCTCTTGCCGACGGAGTTGCCGCCGCCAAATACCTTGTCATTGAGCTTTTGTGTGATCACGGCGACGTCCGCGTGATTCTTGTCGTCATCCGCATTCCAAGGGCCGCCCGCCACAAAAGGCGTGAGGAACATGGGGAAGAAATCCGTATACGTTGCGCGGATCTGCACTTGAAAGGGCAGCACATCGGGATTCGCGGGTGTCAGGGCGGCACCGGTTTTGTACATCGCGGCCTGCCGATGGGCTGCCTTGGCGTTCATCAGGCCCATCGCGTCGGTATAGCTGATCTGTTCCTGAAGCCGCTCCGTATCGCCGGGTACGATGCTTTTGGTGTCAGGACCCCAATTGTCGATTTGCACGGTAAACAACTGGCGCGACTTTTGCGGTATGGGATCGTTGTCCATGGCGCGAAATACCGTCAGCGTCGTCATGGAGGCGCCGATGCCGACGCCCACCGCGGCGATCATCAGGGCGGTGAGCACGATATTGCGCTTGAGGCTGCGCAGTGCGAGACCGAAATAGTAGTTGAACACGATAGTCTCCTATGTGTTGGCATTCGCCGCGGCGACCAAGCGGGGCTGAGCAGCCAGATCCACCACTTGACCGTCCACGATATGAACCTCGCGTTGCGCGCGCACGGCCAATTCCGGATCGTGCGTCACCATGACGATGGTCGCGCCATCGCGATGCAGTTCTTCGAGCAGATCCAAAACGCCGCGCGCCATCTGCGTGTCGAGATTTCCGGTCGGTTCATCCGCCAGCAGCAGCCGCGGCGATCCCGCCAAGGCACGCGCGATGGCCACGCGCTGTTGCTGGCCGCCGGACAGTTCCGCCGGATAGTGCCGCGAGCGGGCCGACAAGCCGACGCGCCCCAATGCTTCCTGGATGCGGCGGCGCCGCTCGGCGGCATTGAAGCCGCGATAGCGCAGCGGCACATCGATGTTGTCCTGTACGTTTAGGTCGGCGATCAAATTGAAGGCTTGAAAGATGAAGCCGATTTTCTCGTTGCGCAGCCGCGAGCGTTGGTTGTCATTCAAGCCGCGCACATTGGCGCCGTCGAGCTGATACTCGCCACCGCTGAACTCCTCGAGAAGTCCCGCAATGGTCAAAAAGGTCGTTTTCCCCGACCCGGAAGGCCCGGTGACCGCGACGAACTCGCCTTCGCGTACATGGATCGAGAAGTCCCGCAGCGCGTAAGTCTCGACGACTTCGGTGCGATACGCTTTGGAGAGGTGAGTCATTTTAAGCATGGTGTGGCCTCATGGGCTAAGTTGTTTCAATCAGTGACTGAGGATGACGCGCTGTGCGCCGTTGAATGCATCGGTGCCGGAAATGACGACCTGGTCGCCGGCGGCCAGGCCCTCCAGGATCTCGACTTTGGCGATGCTGGCGGCGCCCAAGCTTACCGGCGTGCGCTGCGCAATATTGCCGTGAACCACGTAGGCGAAGCCGCCGCCTTCCTGATCCACAAACGAGCCGCGATCGACCATCAGCACGTTGTCGCGCCGGTCGATAAAAATGCGCACCGACAGGCGCTGGCTTTGCCGCAGGCCGGCCGGTTTCTCGGTGCCGAAGCGCAGCCGGGCCGTGACTTGGCCCGCGACGACTTCGGGCGACACGCCGCTGACCACGCCCTGCCAGTGATGGCCGCCGCCTTCCAAATCCGCGGTCATGCCGGGACGCAAATCGCGCGCGAGGCTCTCCGTGACCTTGATCTCGACTTCGAGCGCCGACAGATCAACGACCGTGAGCAACGGCGCGTCCTTGGCAACGCTGGAGCGATCGGCGACTTGGACCTGGCCCACCTGGCCGTCGACGGGCGACTTGACATTCAAGCCGTCAACTTGACGCTGCAGATCGCTCACCATGAATTGCTGGCGATCGAGCAACGCCTTTTTGCTGTCGATATCGAAGTGATTTTGCTTCGGCTGCGCGTCGTAGGTGCTTTTGGCCTGCTGGAAGGCGAACTGGGCTTTTTCCAGCGCGTCCTCAGCTCGCAGCGCCTGCAACTCCGAGTACGAACCCTGTTCGTAGGCCTTGCGGCTGCGATCGCGTTCGCGCTGCGCGGTCTTTTGATCGACCTCGGCCTGGTTATAGGCGTCGCGCAGCGTCAACAGCGTGTGCTCGGCACTGAGGGTTGCGCGCTGCCAATCGAGGCGCAGACTCGCCAGGGTGGCCTCTTCCTGGGAGAGCTTTGCGGTCAAGTCCGGGCTGTCGTCAACCGCGAGTACCTGACCTTTCGTCACGGTGTCGCCGGCGTGCACCTTGAGCGTGACCGTGCCCAAGGCATTGGCATAGAGGGTCGGACTGACCGCGGCGACCACCTGGCCGTCGGCGGAAATGTCGCGGATGAAATTGCCGCGCTCCACCGTTGCAATCGACACCCGTGAGCGGTCGACGGAGACGCCGGCGCCGGAATAGCGCATCAAGACCAGGATCAACGCAATGAGCAGGACGGCGGCGATCGCGCCGGCCACGATGAGCTTACGGTGCCGCTTGAACGGATTTTTCGGTTCAATCACGCGATCCTGCGCGGATGTGTCGCGAAGCATGATGGGTTCCTTGGGTAGCAATCGCATGCTCATGTTGCTTTCTCGATGAGAAGGTTGTCGATGGCAACAAGATCCTGCTCGGTCAATCGACCGGCCTGTTGTTTGAGGGTGAGCACATTCGTCAAGTAGTCATAGCGCGTCTGGGCGTAAGCGCGGCGTGCCGCGTAGTAATTGTTTTGCGCGTCCAACAGTTCGAATTCGGTGCCTGTGCCGAATTCCACATTGCGCCGCATGGCCTCGACGGCGCGCTCACCGGAGTCCACCGCGCGGTGCGCCGCGCCGATGCGTTGAATGCCGGTGACGATGCCGCGAAAGGCGGCGCGAGTCTGCGTCTCCGTAGTGCGTTTAGCCGCCTCATACGTGGCTTGCGCTTCGCGGAACAGCGCGCGGGATTGGCGCACCGCCGAGGCGATGGCGCCGCCTGAAAACAGCGGCCAGTTAAACGACACACCGACCGTATCCAACCTTTCATTGCCGCCGAGCACCTCATCCTGCGTGATCTTGGATCCGGAGCCGGTCAGCGAGATCGTCGGCAAGCCCCGTCCGCGCTGCACCGAGATATCCCGCGATGCCGCTTCCATACTGAGCTGAGCGGTGCGCACATCGAAGTTGTCCAGGCGCGCGGAGGACACCCACTCATCCGCAGTCGCCGGCTCCGGCGCGACCAAGGGAATGTCCTCGCGCAGCGGCGCGACAATTTCGACGCGTTGGCCGACGATTTGGGCCATAGCAAGATTGGCGTCGTCAAGCGCATTGCGCGCGTCGATGACGGGTTGTTCGGTCGCGTCGTAAAAGGCTTGTGCTTGGTCCACGTCGCTGCGCGGGCCGACGCCGGTTTGTTCGCGCGACTTGGCTTGGTTCAACAGCGTGTTGAATGCATCGCGCTCGGCAACGTTGGTGGCCAGCTGATCGGCCGCGGACAGGATCCCGAAGTAGGCCTGCGCCACGCGCAACAAGAGACTCTGCTGCGCACCCTGGTAATTGGCCTCGGCCGCCGCTACCTGGAAATTCGCCTCTTTGAGCTGGCTGAATGACTGGAAGCTCCACAACGTTTGCGACATGTTGATGCCCAACGTGTGCGCCGTGCCGTAACAACGCTGTGAGGTCGCGGTGGAACTGATCGCGCAATCGGCCGCTTGGGATCCGAGCGCCGGTCCGCTGTCGAATCCGGCCTTTTCCCTCACGGCCGAGGCGTTCGCCGCAATCTGCGGCAACCACTGCGCGATGGCCTGGGGACGCGCTTCAACCAACGCGTCGCGCTGGAAGTGCGCGGCCTGCAACGTGGTGTCCCGGGTCTGCGCGAGCTCGTAAAACTCCTTCAAATCATTGGCAGCCGCAACCTGGGCCATCAAGACCAATACGCCCAACACGAATGAACTGCGAACCATGCTGAACCACAAAGCAAGGCTCATGCCAGCGTCACGCCTGTCGTAACCCGTTGTTTATGCTGATTTTAGGGTTTTATTTTCGGCGTACGCTGTCCGCGGACAGTGTCCGCGGACGCTCCCCGGACAGTGCGTGTCGGCCGTTCAGCTAGCGATTGACGTCAACAACCAGGCGGCCGCGAATCTGGCCTGCCAGGAACAACGCGGCGCGCTCCAGCGCCTCCGCGAGCGATATCTCGACCGTTAGAAGCTCCAGTTTGTTGATTTCAAGATCCCGGCTCAATCGCCGCCAGGCTTCCACCCGGTCGGGACGCGGGCGCATGACACTGTCGATGCCCGCCAAGGTAATGCCGCGCAAGATGAACGGCGCGACGGTTCCGACAAAATCCATACCGCCGGCCAAGCCGCAGGCCGCCACTACACCGCCGTAGCGCACGGATGCGCAGACATTGGCCAACGTATGACTGCCCACCACATCGATCGCGCCGGCCCAGCGCTCCTTCGTCAGCGGCTTCCCCGCAGCCGCATAGGCTGCGCGATCCACGATCTCGGCGGCACCTAAGTCTCTCAGGAAATCCGATTCAGCCGGTCGGCCCGTCATGGCGGCGACCCGGAAACCCAATTTAGACAGCAGCGCCACTGCAACGCTGCCCACGCCGCCGGCCGCGCCCGTCACCAGGATCTCACCATCACCCGGCGTGAGGCCATGCCGCTCCAAGGCCATGACACACAACATGGCCGTATACCCGGCGGTGCCCACGGCCATCGCCTGCCGCGCCGTCAGCGCGCCCGGCAGCGGAATCAGCCACTCGCCCTTGACCCGCGCGATCTGCGAAAGGCCGCCCCAATGACTCTCGCCCACACCCCAACCATTTAGCAGGACTTTGTCGCCGCGCTTAAAGCCCGGATTGCTCGACTCTTCGACCGTACCCGCAAAATCGATGCCGGGCACCAGGGGAAATTGACGCACCACCGGTCCTTTGCCGGTAATGGCCAGCGCGTCCTTGTAATTGAGGGTCGAATACTCGACGCGCACCGTCACATCGCCCGCCGGCAATTGCGACTCATTCAGTTTTTTTAAGCTCGCTCGGTATGGCGGAGGCTCGCGCTCGACTAAAATTGCTTGAAACATGAAGGCTTGTAGCAAGAGCCGTGGCTTGACGTCAATCTATAACAGGGAGCGAGAACATGAGTATGAAAGACCGGTACACCATCGAGGAAAGTCCGCGTTGGGGCGCGATTTTGCGCGACGGCCTGATTCTGCTGGCGGCGTTGATTTTTCTCGCCAAAATGTGGCCGTTCTATTCTGTGCCCACGGGCAGCCGCGGCGTCGTCACTCAGTTCGGAAAAATTGTGGGAATCGAGCAGGAAGGTCTGGCCGTGTTGCCGCCCTGGCAGAATCTCACTTTGTTTTCGATCCGCGCCGAAGAGGCGAACATCGACAATGCTTCTGGTTCAACCTCCGACACCCAACCGGTGAGCGTCAGTCTCACGGTCCGATACAGCATCAGTCCTGACAAGGTTTCCGAGGTGTATGAGAAATACAGTCATAACGGCGATTTATCGAGCTACGTCCAAACCGCCACGCATGAAATTTTCAAGGCGGTAACCGCCAAATACTCGGCGCCGGATCTCATCGCCGAGCGCGCCAAAGTGTCCACCGACATTTACGCCGCGCTGGGAAGCAAGCTGGCGGTTTACGGTGCGCAAGTCATCAACATCGATATGCGCAATTTTTCGTTCCAAGAATCGTACATGCGGGCGATCAACAGTAAAGTCGAGCAAGAGCAGCTGCGCCTCGCCGCGGAGAACAAACTGCGCACCGTTGAGGCTGAGCAAAAACAAAAAGTCGCGATTGCTCAAGCCGAGGCCGATGCCGTCAAGGCCACCGCGGACGGCAATGCCTATGCCAACCTCAAGATCGCCACGGCGCAGGCCGAAGCGCTGCGCGTACAGAACAGCGCGCTGGCGCAAAGCAAAGAGGTGCTCGAACTGCGGCGCATCGAAGTGGAACAAACCAAGGCAGACCGATGGAACGGACAGCTGCCGCAGAATGTCTATGCCGGAGCCCCTATTCCGTTTCTAAATGTGAGTAAACCATGAACCTTGCGCGTTTCCCGAGAATTCGCTTCGCCCATCTGCCGACACCCCTGGAATACCTGCCGAATTTGAGCAAAGCGCTCAACGGCCCGGAGATTTGGATCAAGCGCGACGATTGCACCGGAATGTCCACCGGCGGCAACAAGACGCGCAAGCTCGAGTTCCTGCTCGCCGAGGCGCGCGAACTCGGCGCCGACATTGTGCTGACGCAAGGCGCCACACAATCCAATCATGCGCGCCAAACCGCGGCCTGCGCCGCGAAAATGCGCCTCGATTGCCACATTTTGCTCGAGGATCGAACCGGCAAGACCGACCACGACTACACGGAAAGCGGCAATGTACTGCTGGACCAGTTGCACGGTGCCAGCGTCGAGCGTTGCGCGGCGAATCCGGATATGAATGGGGAACTCGCCAAAATCGGCGCCAGGCTCAAGAGCGAGGGACGCAAACCTTATCTCATTCCCGGCGGCGGATCGAATCCGACCGGCGCGCTCGGCTATGTGAATGCGGCCATGGAACTCATCGGGCAGGCCAATGATTTAGGATTGCGCATCGATCACGTCGTGCACGCGACGGGCAGCGCGGGAACCCAGGCGGGACTAGTCACCGGACTGGCCGGCATCCGCTCCGGCGTGCCGCTGCTTGGCATCGGCGTGCGTGCGCCGCGCGATCGCCAGGAAGAAAACGTGTTCAAACTCGCCTGCGCCACCGCCGAGCTCTGCGCGACACCGGGCGCGGTCCGGCGCGAGGATGTGGTCGCGAACTGCGACTACGTCGGCAAGGGCTACGGATTCTCCACGCCCGGTTCCCTCGATGCCATCCAAATGCTCGCGCGGCTCGAAGGCATCTTGCTCGATCCGGTTTATACCGGCAAAGGCATGGCCGGGTTTATCGATCTCATCCGCTTAGGGATGTTCAAGAAAGGCCAAAACATCGTGTTCATCCATACCGGCGGCAGCGCGGGGCTGTTTGGATACGTCGATGACTTCGGATTCGGCCGCGCGCGCCAGTCCAAGGCTGCCTGAATTGGCAACGATGCCTCGCGTCGTCGGAATCATTGGCGGGATGGGCCCGGAGGCCACCTTGGATCTCATGCGTCGCGTGTTGGTAAAGACGCCGGCGCAGGATGATCAGGACCACATTCATCTGATTGTGGAGAGCAATCCGAAAATCCCCTCGCGCATCGCGCACTTGATCGAAAAAACGGGCGCCGACCCGACACCCGAACTGGTGCGCATCGCCCGGAACCTTGAGCGCGCGGGTGCCGAGGCGCTGGCAATCCCCTGCAACACCGCACACGCCTATGCACCTTCGATTCGACGCGCGGTCGGTATTCCGCTGCTCGATATGGTGCAGCTGACCGTCGATCAAATTGCGAGTTCGCCAAGCCCGAGTGCGCACATTGCAAGTTCGCCGGCCGGCGCGCAGCGCGTCGCGCGCGTCGGCTTGCTCGCATCCTCCGCGGTACTCGCGACGGAACTCTACGCGAAGGCATTCGCCGACCACGGTATCGCGGTCGTTCATCCGGCACGGCAAGACGACGTCATGGCGTTGATCAGGGCGGTGAAACGCGGCGAAACGGGCTTGGACATCCAAGCCGCGCTCGGACGCACCGCGCTGGATCTGGCGAATCACGTCGATGTGCTGCTGGTCGGCTGCAGCGAGCTGTCGGTGATCTCGGCTGGAATTACCGCGCCGTTCGTCGACTCATTGGACGTTCAGGCCCAAGCCATCGTGAACTTCGCGGGGAAAACAAGCGTCGCCCAGTCGCCCACTCACCGGTAGTCCCGGCGTAGTGGTATTGACCGGCTCAAGTCCTGGCAAGCGCTAAAACCAACCGGTCAATATCACGAGGCCGAAGCGAGTACCCGCACTTTTTCCTGCAAGATGCCCGGACCAAAATTGCGGGCGCGTTCGAGGAAAGTCTCGGTCACCTCAAACCCCTTCGGTACCAGCAGCGTACCGATCTGCGTGTACAGATCATCCATGAACACCATGCCCGGCGTGAGCCGACCGACCAGCACTTCCTTGACCTCGGGTGCGCTCCCGGCAAGCCCGACCAGCGATTCGAGATTCTCGACCAGCTTGCTATCGAACCGCCCTGATTGGGCGCGAATGGACGCTAGCGCGACGTCGGCGCTGTGGCCCTGGACAATCTGGGCATCATAGTCGAGCACCAAACGCAGAATGTTGGCGCCCAGTTTGACCACGCCGTCCGGCATCTCAAGTTTGGCTTGGCGGCTCGCCGTCAGGATTTCCATGACCGGCTCGAGCCGCGGAATTCGGCCCAGCAGTTTCTGCGCCACCGACGGTGCCCCATCGGCGAGCACCCGCTCTTCGGGCGTCAAACGCTTGCCGTAGTAGAGCTTTTCCACCAGTTCGATCGGTAGTGAGATATAGCCTATTTGCGAGAGCATGGCCGCTGCCTCGAGCTGCCAGAAACCGGCGCTGCCGATGGAGGCGGCCAATTCTGTCGCCAGGCGCTTGACCCGGGTGGCGCGGCCGAAGGCCACCGGATTGGTAATGGCGAGGATGTCGATCAGTGCTCTGATGCAACCGATCAAGGTTTCCTGCAGCAGCACTTTTTCCGCGATCAGCAGCCGGTGATGAGCCACGCCCGCTTCAATGGCACTGCGCAATTGATCCGGCGGACAGGGTTTGGTCAAAAACCGAAAGATCTGACCTTCGTTGACCGCGGAGATGGCAGCTTCGCGGCCCGGCTCGCCCGTCAGCAGAATGCGTGTCGTCTCGGGATACAGCTGCTTGACGTGCTTGAGCAGCGTCGCACCGTCCATGCCCGGCATGCGCATATCCGAGACGATGACGGCGGGCGCGCCCTTGTCCTTGAGGATCTGCAGGGCGCTGTTGCCGCCGTTGGCGGCGAGCACCTGGTAGTCGCGGCGCAGATGCACCGCCAAGCTGTCCACCACTCGGGGCTCATCGTCCACGCAGAGAATGCTGGGTAGTTCGTCGCGGTTCATGGTTGTGCCGTTGTTCATAGGTTCACGTTGGCCGCAGTGCGCTCGCCACACGCGCCTCAGCTGCTTGCCAGTCGAAGGGTGCGTTCAAACTCGCGAGATAATTGGCGTTGACGACCATATCAGGCTGCGTGGGCGCAACGATAGCAAAGCCGCTGGCAGGATCGATAAGCGCATGCGAAACCGCAAGGGCCCCCACCAGATCGTAGCCATGCGGGGTGACCGCCGTGGGCGTGTGATGCAGAGCGACCGCTTCAACGATGGCGTAAGGCAGACCCCATAACCCCAGCAAGTAGGCGCCGATCTCGGCATGCGTCGCGCCGGTGATTCGCCGTTCGCACTCTAACAGCGGCAGGCCTTCGGTGCGCGCCAGCTTCAGGGCGCTTGCCAGTTCCTTCGGGCATTCCTGGATCAGTATCCAATAACCGATATCATGCAGCAGGCCGGCAAGCCAGGCATCATCCGGCGACGCTCGCCCTCCGGCGAGTGCCTTGCAGGCCGCCGCCGCACATTGTGCATGGATTTGTAGCCGCTCCGGATCGACGTCCGAGAGGCCCTGCGGAGCCTGCCATTGCGAAAAGATTTCGGCCGACAGGACCAAATTGCGCACGGTCGCGAAACCCAAGTACGTCACCGCATCTTTGATTCGCACCATCGGCTTGCGCAATCGAAAGAAGGCCGAATTGGTAATCTGCAGCACTTTGCTCGCAATGGCTGCGTCCGCATTGACGATGTCGCCGATTTCCGCGGCGGTCACACTCGGCTGCGCGAGGGCCGTCTGCAGTAACCCGTAGGTCTTGGGCATCGCCGGCAGCTTGCCGATGCTGCCGACCACCTTGCGCAGCGATTCCTGGCCGAGCAATTCCTGCAGGTAGAAACAGCGCTCGATGATGTTTTCCAATTCGCGCCCGTCGCAGGGCTTGGAGACGTATTGATGGGCCAGCGAGGTCAGCCGCACCGCTTGCACAGGATCCGAATAGCCCGAGATGATGATCCGCATGGAAGTGGGCCAGCGCTGTTTCACCACGGTGAGCAACTGGCCGCCATCCATTCCCGGCATGCGCACGTCCGAGACGACCAGGTCGAATCGCTGCTGTTCGAGCGCTGCGATCGCTTGATCGCCGCTCACGACGAACTTCATGTTCCATTCGTGCCGATGCTTGTAGAGCCGCGCTCTTAGGCTCTCGAGTAAATCGCGGTCATCGTCGACGAATAGGATGTCTCTCATGAGGCCGCTCTGGCGTTGCGGCCCGCGATCGGCAGCCTCACCGTGAATTGCGTCCCCACGCCCACTTCGCTGCTCACGCCGATCTCCCCGCCGTGCTTGTCCACGACGATAGAGTGGCTGATGGCGAGTCCCTGCCCGGTACCCCGCCCGACCTCCTTGGTGGTAAAGAAGGGATCGTAGAGCTTGGAGAGGTTTTCAGGCGGAACGCCGCAGCCGTTGTCGCTGACGCTAATGACGGCCTCATCGCCCTCCGCGGCAGCGCACACCAGGATTTCGCCGCTGTCGATGTCCTTGCCCGAGTCCTTGATGGCATGTGCCGCATTGACGATGAGATTCAAAAATACCTGGTTGAGCTCACCCACGTTGCAAACCACTTGCGGCAACTCGCCAAACTCGGTGCGCACTTTGGCCACGTACTTGTACTCGTTGGATGCAACCAGGAGCGTGGTCTGCAGCGCGTGCACGAGATCCGCGGGGTTTTGCTCGTTCTCGTCCGGGTGCGCGAACTCCTTCATCGCTTTGACGATATTGGTCACTCTCTCGACGCCGTCGAAGGTCCGGGTGAACGCTTTCGGAACCTCAGCGCGCAGGTACTCCAGATCATGCTTTTTTTCCAGCGCGGCGATTTCGAGTTTGTAGGCGTTGCGCTCCGCGCCGTCCGGCAACACGGCCGCGGCGCCATTGATGCACTCGAACAGCTTGTCGAAGTCTTCGAACGCGCTGCGCAAAAAATACACGCTGTCCCCCACGTATTGAATCGGCGTGTTGATCTCATGGGCGATACCCGCCGCGAGGCGCCCGACCGACTCCAATTTCTGCGCCAATTGAAGTTCGATCACCATGCGCTCGCGTTCTTTCATTTCGGCCAGCAGTTTGTCCTGAAGTTCTTGCTTCTTGTGCGATTCGATCCGCTTCGCCGTGATGTCGGCGCCCACGGCCACCGAATGCGTAATGTGCCCTTCCCCGTCGTACAGCGGCCGGATGGAGACTCCGAGCCAAAAGGTGCTGCCATCCGGTCGAGTCACTTCCTCTTCAAACTGCACCGTCTGACCGGCACGCAACGCGTTCTGGACGTCCGCCATCGAACTCGGATTGCGTCCGACCCATTGGGTCAGCAGGGTGACCGGCTTTCCGATCAACTCCTCCCGCACGTAGCCGTGTGCGTCCGCCACGATCTTGTTGCAATAGACGATGATGGGCGCCGGGTGCTCTTGCCGGGTAATGACAAAAAAAGACGGTGTGGCGTCCAGCGCATGGTCGCGCAGCGCAAGCTGGGCGCGCAGCGCCTCGTTGTCGGCGCGCAAGGCCAGCGCGGTCGATTTCAGTTCCGCGACTGAGTGGTCCTCACGGGGTAGCGCGTCGAGTCTCTGCCCATCTGCCCTTTGGCCCGCGGTCATCATGTGTCCTTGCTTGGATGAGGCGCCGGCCGCCAGCCGCGGGCCTTGCGACCCTGTAAATGTGCTGCGGGCGTGCGGCTCCCTTGTCGGCACTTATCGACCCGAAAGGGCAAAACCTTAGCGTGATTGTCAGCTTCGCCGCGGGTGATCGCCGAAGTGTGAAATGCATATCGATACGCGGCAAAAATTTCAAAAAACTAAGTAGCATCGCCGATAAAAACAATCTGAGAACGTACTCACAAGTCTCATCTTTTAGGGTTTGCCCCAATTCCGAACGGGGGCAATCTTGGCGCAATGTAAAGCGGTCGCACGAACGTGATTCAAAGGATGGATGGAATCGTGGCAGGAATGATCAGACGGAGTTGGTTCGTCAGCGCATTGCTTATGTACGGCGGCGCCCTCTCGCCCGCGCACGCCGACAACACTCCATCGAGCATCGGCGAGCTCAAGCAGCTCAATGTCGAGGACTTGATGAACGTCGAGGTGACCTCCGTTACCCGCCATCCCGAGAAACTCATCGAGGCGGCATCGGCAATCCAAGTCATTACCCAGGAAGATATCCGTCGCTCCGGCGCGACCAGTATTCCTGAGGCACTGCGGTTGGCGGACAACCTGCAAGTCGCCCAGAAAAATTCGCATGATTGGGCGATCAGCGCACGGGGTTTCAACACCGCGTTGGCGAACAAGCTGCTGGTGATGATCGACGGACGCACTGTGTACACGCCGCTGTATTCCGGTGTGTTCTGGGATGTCCAGGACTATGTGCTCGCGGACATCGACCGCATCGAAGTCATCAGCGGACCAGGCGGCACGCTTTGGGGCGCCAACGCAGTCAATGGCGTCATCAATATCATCACGAAAAGCGCCAAGGACACCCAGGGCCTGTACGTACAGGCCGGCGGCGGTTCGCGGCCTGAAGATCTTGCGGATGTTCGCTATGGGGGTGCGCTCAACCCCGATACCCAATTTCGTTTCTACGGCAAGTACTTCGAGCGCGGCCCCGAAGTGCTGGCAAACGGAGATTCCTCGTCCGACGCTTGGCGGCAGGGCCGTGGCGGGTTCCGCGTGGATTCGGATGCTTCCGCGATCGACAAACTGACTGTGCAGGGCGATGTCTACGAGGGACACGAAAACGAGCAAACCGGCGGCACCTCAGACACGAGCGGCGAGAATGTTTTGGGCCGATGGTCGCGCCGCATTTCCGATACGTCGGACTTGGGTCTTCAAACCTACGTCGACCGCACCTACACATCGAATCCAGCGGCACCGCTCATCGTCAATGGACTGGAGTTTGCAGGACCCGGGATCTTTCAGGACGAGCTGACCACCTACGACGTCGATTTCCAGCATCGGCTGAGAATCGGCACAGCCAACAGCGTTGTCTGGGGCCTGGGATTTCGCTATTCGCACGATGTGGTCAGCAATGCGCCGTCGCTCGCGTTCCTTCCGCCCACCTTGGATCGCGACTTGTACAGCTTGTTTGCGCAAGATGAGATTGCGCTGCGGCCCGATCTGTCGCTCACGGTCGGCTCGAAGCTGGAGCGCAATGACTACACCGGATTTGAAGTCGAGCCCAACGTGCGCCTGAGCTGGCTGCTGAATTCAAATCAAGCGCTTTGGAGCGCCATCTCGCGCGCGGTGCGCACGCCGTCACGCATCGATCAGGACTTTTCGGAGGCCGCGCCGCCGCACTTTGTGATACTGGAGGGCGGCTCCGACTTCAAGTCCGAGTCCGTGGTGGCCTACGAACTTGGCTATCGTGTGCAGTTCGACCAGCAACTGTCGGCCTCGGTGTCGAGCTTTTTCAACCACTACAACGATATCCGCAGCACGACCATAACGCCCGCCACCCTTCTGCCTTTTTTCTTCGCCAACGGCCTGGAAGGGGATACTTATGGACTCGAGTTCACGAGCAACTATCAGGCGACGGATACCTGGTCGTTGCATGCCGGTTACACCCTTTTAAAGGAGCACCTGCATGTCAAGCCGGGCCAGATCGACATCAACGATGCGCTCAATGAAACCGCCGACCCGCAGCATCAGTTTTCGTTGCGCTCGTCGCTCAATTTGCCGCGGCATACGGAGTTCGACACGGCGCTGCGTTGGGTCGACACGCTGCACACCAACAATGGCCCGGTGGTGGGAACCGTGCCGAGTTATTTTGAGCTGGACACCCACCTCGCCTGGCACGCCAGCGACCGGCTCGAGTTTGCGCTGGTCGGCCAAAACCTGCTTCACAACCGCCATCCCGAATACGGCTTTCCGGAGCCATCGCGTCCCGAGATTGAACGCAGCGCCTATGGAAAGTTTACATGGCGTTATTGAGGGAGAAACGCTGGCTTACCCTGCTGGTCATCGCGGGGCTCATGGCCACGCGCGCCTTGGGTGCCGCGGATGCTCCGACGGAAAATCAGGTTCAGGCTGTTTTTCTCTACAACTTCTCGCGCTTCGTTGAATGGCCGCCCCAGGCGTTCGCCGCGCCCGGTGATCCCTTTGTCATCGGCATCGTCGGAAGCGACCCGTTCGGTGCACGGCTGGATGAGGCGGTCCACAACGAACAGATCAACGGCCACGCCCTCACGGTGCGACGGTACCGCAACCTTTCCGACGTCGACAATTGCCAAATTCTTTTCATCGACCGCTCTGAGATCGGCCGCCTAGGACAAATCCTGACCGCCCTCGATCACCACAGCACCTTGACGGTATCTCAGGCCGACGGCGCCGCGCAGCGCGGCGTCATG
>Ga0209169_10000434_pt1 | contig 25485 bp, 22 predicted proteins | sample HubBroMetageWRM4_FD_188346 | JGI IMG/M metagenome (GOLD analysis project Ga0209169, IMG submission 188346) | Warmed soil microbial communities from the Hubbard Brook experimental Forest, New Hampshire - Hubbard Brook CCASE Soil Metagenome WRM 4... | ecosystem: Environmental > Terrestrial > Soil...
GCCATCGTCGATACGTTTGAGTTCTACGCGGGCGCGGCAACCAAGAACTACGGCGAAACGCTGCCGCCGCCGATTCCGACCTACCTCGCGAACACGGTGCGCGAGCCGGTCGGCGTCGTCGGCGCGATCGTGCCTTGGAACTTTCCACTGCTGCTTGCGACGTGGAAGGTTGCGCCGGCGCTCGCCGCCGGATGCACGATCGTCCTCAAGCCGTCGTCGGTGACGCCGCTCACGGCGATCGAGTTAGGCAGGATCGCGTTGGAAGCCGGCGTCCCGGAGGGCGTGCTCAACGTCGTCACCGGGGCGACGCGGGCAATCGGCGCGTGGATGGTGGAGCACCCGGGTATCGATAAAATTTCGTTCACGGGTTCTACCGCCACTGGAAAGAGCGTGGCGGCAAACGCGGCAAAGACGCTCAAACGCGTTACCTTGGAGCTCGGCGGAAAATCACCGGCGGTCGTCTTTGACGACGCCGAACTCGAGGCTGCGGTGGCCGGAGCGCTGTACGGCGTTTTTTACAACGCCGGCCAATGCTGCGAAGCGCGCTCGCGGATTCTCTTACAATCGGGCATTTACGATCGCTTTATCGAACGCTTTACCGAGAAAGCGAAGCGATTGCGCGTCGGGGATCCCGAGGATCCGAAAACGCAGATCGGCGCGATCACGCTGGGCGAACAGTACGATAAGATCCGCCGCTACTGTGAGACCGCGGTTGCCGAAGGCGCGACGCCGCTCTTCGGTAACGAGCCGGCGGTTCTCGCCGGTGAATTTGCGGAGGGCACGTTCTGGAGTCCGACGGCATTTGCTGCGGAGAGTTCGCATACCATCGCGCGCGAGGAGATCTTTGGCCCGGTCGCGACCTTTGTCCGCTTTAGCGACGAAGCTGAAGCGGTCGCGCTTGCCAATGCGAGCGAGTACGGTCTCGCCGCAAGCGTATGGTCGACGAATCTCGGCCGCGCGAATCGCGTCGCGCGCGCGATCCGCAGCGGCTCGGTGGCGATCAACACGCCGTACGCCGTCTTTCCGGGTGTTCCGTTTGGAGGATACAAACAGTCGGGATACGGCCGCGAGCTTGGAATGGAGACGATGCGTCTCTACTCCGAGACCAAGAGCGTGCTCACGTATATTGGTGAGAAACCGATTGACCCATTCGGGGTATAGCAACGATATGGATGAACCGCTGAAGATCGGCGGCCGTTACAGCACCACGTACGGTACGCTCTGGAAAGACGGAACATACTTTCCGTGCGGCACGGAGGTCAGCGTCGTCGGTTTGCACCTCGATCAAGGTTTTTGCGTGCGATTTCCGGCGGCCGTCGACGGGGAACCGCTTGAGACGTGGGAGGATTGGAGCGAGGTAGACTTCCTGGCGGCGGAGGGCTCGGTGGATCCACCCAACCGTCCGTTATCGACCGCCGTGCTTGCCGAGGCGCGCGACGTGTTGTCGGACGCGGAAGATGGCTCTCACCTCCATCTCCACGACGACGAATAACCTTTTGTTAGGTTCCTAACAGGATCTGGCTGCTTTGCCAGGTTGGCCAGCCCGCACAGGTTGAGAGCTTAATCGTTCCGACGGTAGCGACCCAACAGTACGTTTGGCTCGGCTTTAAGTGGAAGAAATGCGCGACGCCTTTTTTGTTCGTGTACTCGGTGTCGATCGGCGTGCCCGGACGCGGGCTTGAGGTGTCCTTCGGGGTCGATTCTTGGACTGGGACGTGTGGCTGCGGCGTCCCCAGAATCGTAACGAGGACGGCCGCCTTGGTAACCGATGGGTTCGGCTTCGGCGAGCCGGGGGTACCTGAGGGTGACGGCGTCGGCGAGTTGGAATGGCACGCCGCAATTGCAAGCGCGGCCACGGCAAGAACGAGCAAGAGGCGTTTGGGCATGGGCGGCTCGCTTCGACGCCTCAGCGCGAGGCCCCGTTTCAAACCCGCGCGCAAAGATGAAAGTAGCGTTGTGATTTCCCGTCGAGCACGGCGTAGTATTCGCGAAAGAGCGCCGCGGCGGCGGTACCGGGCCAGTGTGCCGGCAAGAGTTCGCTTGGAAGTCCTGGATCGATATAGGCGAACTTCCGATAGTCGTGGACCAGCCAGAGACGCTCGATAAGGGCGGCCTCGTCGCTAAGATTTTCTCTATCCCGCTCGCGCGCAAGACGCGGCTCGTAGTGCTCGATAAAGCCCCGGTACGCGGAGGCAATTTCCTTAACGTTCCAACACCGCTCGAGCAACTCGCGATCGCTGAGCGGCCCGCGGTACTCGCTGCTGAAAAGGTTCACGGCGTCCAACGTGCCGGTCGCTCGAGCTGCTTCGCGGGCCGCGACCAGCGTGTCCGAGGGTGAAATCCAGGTGGAGGGCGAGAGCTGCGCCCAGCCCAGCGCGCTGAGTTCTTTCCGAAGCCGCTCGCGGCGCTGACGATGTGCCTCACCAATCGCGTAACTCAGCAGACGCCAGCGGCCGTCCCATTCGACAACCGGACCATAGATGCGCGGGCTCAGTTCCTCGATCCGCCGCCGGCCCCGTTCCGTCACCGAGTAGAACGCTCGATTACCGTGGCGCTGAGCGACTAGCCAACCCTGGCGAGCCATGCGCGAAACCGCTTGGCGCACCGCCGGGGCCGACAGCCCGAACGAGGCCATCAATCGAATGAGGGCTCCGATCCAGAGCGACCCGTCGCCCGCGCTACGATGCACCAAGTCGCCGTAAAGCGTAAAGATAAAGGAAATCGGCCGCGCGACCGTTCGCTCGTTCTGCCGCTCATCGGGCGAGCGATTCAGGCTTGACACCCTCCCATCATGCGTCTAGTATGACGGTATTCACGCTGGGCGACAAAAATCCGTCATATTTCAAAGGACCGAAACATGAGCCGAATTTCTACCTTTGACGACTGGATCGTCATGCTCGACGAGTGGAGGCACGACATCGGCCTCGACCGCGAGATCGTCGACCGCTTCATGCCGGGGTACAACTTCGAAGCAAAGTACGGTGAACTGCCGACCCCCGAGATCTACTTCGGCGATTTCAAGGGAGAGCGGCGCTGGGAGCGGATCCGCGATATCCCCGATCAGCGGATGCGCGATGCCGTCCTCAATATGGTCGTCTATCAGGGCGACACCGAGTTCGCCTCAAACGAGCAGCAGCGGTTTCTGGTTAACAACGCGCCGAGCGAATACGATCTCGCCTCGCTCGTCCGCATCATGGTCGAGGAGACGCGACACGGTTATCAGATGTGTCATCTGATGGTCGATCATTTCGGCAGCGAAGGCAAAATCGAAGCCCAGAAGATGCTCGAGCGCCGCGCCTTCGGCAAGAAGAATCGTCTACTCAATGCCTTCAACGACGACGTCACGCATTGGCTGGACTTCTTCGCGTACACCAATTTCATGGATCGCGACGGCAAATTCCAACTGACGATGCTTTCGCACTCGAGCTTTGTACCGCTTGCCGCATCGATGGGACCGATGCTGCGCGAGGAAGCCTTTCACATGGGGACCGGAATTACGGGTTTGCGCCGCATCGCGAAGGCCGGCGTGATTCCCGTCGAGATTCAGCAGAAATACTACAACAAGTGGTTCTCAGGCTCACTCGATCTCTTTGGCACCGATCACTCGGGTTCGGCTCAGTGGGCTTACACCTGGGGTATCAAGGGTCGTGTCGATGAAGACAAGGCCGGATCCGGCGTCGACAAGGAGCACCTCAACGAGCGGGCGCGCCAACAATTCTACGATGAAGCGGCCGCGACGGTGGCGCGCGTCAACGAGGTCAATGCAAGCGAAACGCAGCTGTTCGTTCCCGACATGCGCTTCAATCGCAAGATCGGCGATTACGGCGGAGCGCGTTACGCAGTCGACGGACGCAAGCTGACGGAACAGGAGTGGGAAACCTACGCCCCAACCGTGCTTCCCACTGCCGACGACGAAGTGAAACTGAAAGAACTTTTCAAAAACCCCAACTGGATCGCACCGAAAGGGAACCTGGCATGAGTACGACGGTTAATGGAGCGGCGCAAGCGACGCCGTTTGGGCGCGAGGTTCGCGCCTTCGATGGCAAGCGCGTCATCAACTATTGGAAAGACGGCCACGTCGCCTTCGTCGAGATGGACGACCCGCCAGCCAACACGTATACCCATGAGATGATGCGCCAGCTCGACGATGCGATTCTGGACGCGCGTTTCGACACGGATGTGGAAGTGATTGTCCTCACCGGAAAGGGCGAGAAGTTCTTCTCCGCGGGGGCCAACATCGGCATGCTTAATCAGGTGACGCCCGAATTCAAGTATATGTTCTGCCTGCACTCCAACGAAACGCTGCAGCGGTTCGAACAGACGCCGAAGCTCGTGATTGCCGCGCTGAACGGCCACTGCGTGGGCGGCGGACTCGAGATCGCGATGGCAGCCGACCTGCGCATCGCGCGCAAGGATGCGGGCAAGATCGGGCTTCCCGAGGTCGCGCTCGGCGTTTTGCCCGGTACGGGTGGAACGCAACGGCTCGCGCGGCTAATCGGCAAATCGCGCGCGATCGAGATGATGACGACCGGAAAGACCGTCAGCTACGAGCAAGCCCTCGAGTGGGGCATGATCAACGATCTTTTCGAAGGCTCCGCCCAAGAGTTTCGCGAGCAGATCACCAATTATGCTAAGCAGTTCTGTTCGCCGAATAAAGCACCGATGGCGGTGGGACACATCAAGCGCAGCGTCCAAACCGGCGCCGAACTGCCGCTCCAAGACGCACTCGCGCTCGAACGCGAACTGCAATCGCTGCTCTTCAAGAGCGAGGACGCCAAAGAAGGCCTCGCCGCCTACAACGAAAAGCGCGTCGCCCGATTTAAGAACAAATAAAACGGGCGCGTCTTGCGACGCGCCCGCCGGCAGGTGTTGGCACGGGTCCGATACGACGCTATCCTAGCACACTCCGGGGCTCGCGAGGATTTAAGAACAAATAACACGCTAGCGCTCACTTCACGCTCGCGCCTGCGCTGCGAACGACTACCCACTTGCCTGCGCGTTTCTCGAGGAGATCCATCCAGACCGACTCACCGCTGTCGTCTTTTCCGTTCCGAATCCGCTTTTCGGTGACTCCGCCATGGGCCACGGCAACATCGCCGTACGCCTGCACGTCGATCGGTCCAGTTTCGAATGACACCAGTTTGTCCTCGCCGGATTTAAAATCGTGCAAGACCTTCTGCTTCGTGATAATTTTGCCGGAGGTTCCGATCGTTACCCAGTCATCGGCGAAGATCTGGTTGAGCCTGTCGATATCACGGGCGATCATTGCATCGCCCATGCCCACTTCGACCTTTGTTATAGCCGCGATAACGGCCGGATCCTTTGATGGCACCGGAGCGTCATCACCTTTACCCATTGCCGCTGCGCCCCGCATGCCAAGGCCCGCCCACAAAACCAAACCCGAGAATAACAACAACACTGCGAACGACTGACTGAAAACGCCCTGTTTCAACTTGTTGCCTCCTTCGCGGTCATTACTGCACTCGCAGTATCCGAGAACGGAGAACCGCTGTCCATGACCCCCGAGGTCATGGGAGGGCGACGTCAGGTGGTTCGGTCGGGCGGCCATTTAGGGCAGCACGTGTGGTTTCATCGGCCGGAAAAAAGGTTTCGATGCGCATTTCCTGCAGAGCAACGTCCTGCGGCGATCCAAAGGTCGCATGCGTGGAAAACCAGCGCAGCGTGGAGTTGTTCGATTTGTAGTTGATGGTCAAAAATGGGGGAGGCGAATCGTCAATATCCGGCACGCGCCAGCGGCTGGGCACCGCCGGGTAACTGAGCAACTCCTCAAGAAAGCGCTTCATTGTCTCGTCGGTAGGATTAGCGATGACCGCACGATGCACGCGCGCTATGATGTGCGCCGCGACGCTCTCCCAATTTTCGATGAAAGGCCGGAGCCCCTTGGGATGAAATACGAACCGGACGCCGTTGTGCGGCTTCACGGAGTCGCCGATGGGGAAGCGCGCGAGGAAGTGCCGCATTCCGGAGTTCATCTGCAGCGTGTCCCAATATCGGTCGATGACGATTGCGGGGTACGGCTCCAGTTGGCTCAGCAGAAGGTCGATGGCTTGACGCGCCGCCTCCATCTCCGGTGCGTCAAGACTGGTGTGGCGATAGAGCGCTGCGTAACCCGCCGCCAGTAGCAGCGTATTGCGTTCCCGCAGCGGGATATCCAAGGCCTCGGCGAGACGCAGCACCATTTCCCGGCTTGGTTGTGCGCGGCCCCTCTCAACGCAACTCAAGTGACGGGTCGAGATATCGGCGTCGAGCGCTAGCGTCAGCTGGCTAATGCGTCGAGCAGCGCGCCAGCGGCGCAGCAGAACTCCAAAATATGCTCTAGGTGTTGTCTCGGAACCGGCGGCCGAAGAGATCATGCCCGATTATAAGAAGAATCCCTTGCCGCCCACAAGCAGCCATTTAGCCGACGAAGCAACCAGCCGCAAACGCGCGCTACTCCACGGTGATCACGAGTTTGCCGTTGACCAAGCCGGTTGCGCTCGCGTCGAGCGCGGCGACCGCTTCTCGCAGTGGGCGCTCGCCGGCGATCGCGACCTTGAGACGGCCTTGTTCTAGAAGCTCGAGCAACGTGCGCAATCCGGCGTGCGACCACAGTGGCGAGTCGAGGACGTAGACGTTCGATGCGGCGATCTTGCGTTGGGCGAACCAGTTCTCGTCTACCGCGCCGATCGTCGAAACGATGCGACCACCGGGACGAATCACCGCAGCCACGCCCTTGATCGCGCTGTCATCGTCGACGAGATCGAGTACCGCGTCCACGCCGGCGGGGTGCGAGGACTTCACCGACTCGACGACATTCTGACGATCGTAAGCAACGAACTCGTCGACGCCGAGCGAACGTGCAAAGACTTCGCTCGAGGCGCGCGCCGTGCCGATGACGTGCGCGCCGCGGTCGCGCGCGATCTGCACCGCAAATCCTCCGACGCCGCCGGTCGCGCCGAGGACCAAGAGCGTGGTGCCTTTGGCCACCTGTAAGGCTTCGAGCGACGCGAGCGCGGTCAGGCCGGCCGTGGGCAGCGCGGCGGCGTCGGCGTCGCCGACATCGTCGGGAATCTTAGCGATGGGTTGCGAGCGATCGTCGTCGGAAACAATCGTATACTCGGCGTAAGCGCCGTGGTCGCGGGCGATGCCGAAGAGGCGTTCGCCTTCACGGTACTTCGCCACGCGCTCGCCGGGCTCGCTGACGACCCCGGCAAAATCTCGACCGACGACCAACGGGAACTTCGTCTCGGGCCGATTTCGTTGCTTCCAATCGATCGGATTGACTCCCGCGGCGGTGACCCGAACGAGGATCTCATTGGTTCCGGGCTTGGGCACGGGAATCTCTTTCAGCGAACCGGTCTCTCCGAGGTGCTCGACTACCAACGCTTTCAATGCATTGCCCTCCGCGCCAGGGGTCGTTACGATTGGGAGCATATACAGACCTCGAAATGAAAAGCTCCTGCGAGCGCTTCAACTCGAGGGTCGCCTAATATGGTCACGGCCTTCATCCTGATGAACGTCGAACGCCCCCGGCTGCGCACGCTTGCCGACGATCTGCTTGCCGTCGAAGGCATCGCCGAGGTCTATTCCGTAGCCGGGCCTTTCGATCTGATCGCCGTCGCGCGCGTCCGGGAGCACGAAGAGCTCAACGATCTCGTCACCGAGCGCGTCGCGGCGCTCGAAGGGATCCTTAGCACCGAAACGCTCATCGCGTTTCGTTCCTTCGCGAAAAAAGATCTCGGCTTGCTCTGGGATATCGGTAGCTAACTGACAAAACGGCTCTAGGGTAGGTCGACGCGGTAGAGCTGCGTGCCGTCGATGGTCAAGCGCTGGGGTTCTGAGCCGGCGTACGAATCGAATCGCACGATTGAATCGCCGAGCGAAAACGTGCCGTTTGGAAGCGGCTTGAGCGCGTCGGTGCCGTCAAGCGTGAGCTGGTTCTTGACGATAACGACGCGCGTGATAGCCGGCTCGCCGAAGTACGTGTTCTCGTAGCGCCCAGCCAGCGCGTTCCAGGACGATGGATATAAAAAGTGATGCGGTCCCACATATCGCTCGTTTGCGTACCAGCGCGATCCGTAAGTCATCTCGATCACCTTCCCGTTGCGGTCGCGTCCAAAAAGCAGCAGAAACGTTGCAAACTTCGGATCGTCGGCCCAGAAGAGATCGGGGCCGCGCGGATAGAGCGTTGCGGTGTCGCTCCCATCGATGAGTTGCAGGCGATCCTCGCGATTGACGACTTTGAGCACGGCGCCGTCGGTCGCCGTATACGTACCGGCGAATTCGGCGGCTCGGGCGACGTGCGCTAAATCAGGCGCCGGTTTGGGAGTCGGCGGGGTCTGACCGAGGCTCTGCGCGCGCAGCACGCGCATGGCGTAAAGCACGATAGCGCAAGGGTGCAGCGGCGCTTCTACGAGATTCGCAAATGCGATAACGCCGAAACCGCGCGTGAGGTTCATCTGCATGCAGGCCGTGTAACCGGAAACTCCTCCGGTGTGCCCGATCACGCGATCGCCCCCGTCATCGAAGATCGAGAGACCGTATCCGTACGCTCGATAGAAGGCCGGCGCTTCGCGCAACTCGATCCCGGCCGAACCGGCAGGCTTTCCGCCGGCGAGCAGATCGGGCCGCGTCATCGCCGCAAACGTTGCGGGAGCGATCAACGCCTCGCCGTTTGCCGTTCTTCCGCCGTTGAGGTAAACGCGCATGTAACGCGCCATATCCTCTGGGGTCGATAACACCGAACCGGCCGGGTCAACGAAATCCATCGGCGGCGAAGGGACCAGCGGCGGGTCGAGGGGCGGCGGTCGGTCGTTGTCGCGAAACTGATAGCCGATCGCGGCGCTTTCCATCGTTGCCGGTGTAAAGACGGCGGAGCTGTCGGCCATGCCGATCGGCGCAAAGACACGCGCCTGAAGTGCGTCGGCCCACGAACGTCCGTCAACGCGCGCGAGAATCGCGCCCAAGGCCGCGTAGCCGTCGTTCGAATACGACCATGCGGTCCCGGGCGGAAAGATCGTCTTGGCTTGGCGCAGTGCGACGACGTTGAATCGGTAACCGGCCTCGGAAGCGTAATCGTCGGGTAGCCCCGCCGTATGCGAGAGCAGCTGACGAACCAGAATCGGCCGTCCGCCGGAGTTGATCGAAAACCAAGGCAAGTAGCGTTGCACGGGCGCGTTCAGGTCGATTCGCCCCGCGTCTTTGAGCTGGAGGAGTGCGAGCGCGGTCATCGATTTTGTGATCGAACCGATCGCGAAACTGGTCTGCGCCGTCACCGGCGCCCGTGCCGCACGATTCGCGTACCCAAACGTCATGATGCGAAGCGTGGCCGTGCGATCTGTAATCGCGATTGAGAGTCCCGGGGTTCCTTGCTCGCGCATTGCTTGCGGTGCGTACGCTGCGATTGCATCGAGCGCGGCGCCGATCGTCGGCTCGTTGGCCGCACCCGCGGGCGGCAGGGGCGGGCCGAGCGAGAGGGCCGCGAGCGCACATGCCCATCCGGCGGCGAGGAAGTAGCGGCGCATCCCCGTCAATACTCGCTACTTGCTTTAAAGGCTTCCTTTTGCCGGGAAACACCCCGGTTTTCGAGGAAGGCTCGCCCGGTGAAACGTTCGATTTGCAGCGGGGGTTAAGCACGGTACCATGGCACGCATCTATGAAAATCTTGCCGATACGTTTGGCAATACGCCGCTGGTGAAGCTCCCACGCATGGGTAAGGACCTTCCCGCGACGCTGCTCGTAAAGATGGAATCGTTCAATCCGGCCGGTTCGGTGAAAGATCGCATCGGCGTCTCGATGATCGAGGCGGGTGAACGCGACGGTCGCCTTCTTCCTGGAATGACGATCCTCGAGCCGACGAGCGGCAACACGGGGATCGCGCTCGCGTTCGTCGCCGCCGCAAAGGGGTATCCGTTGATTTTGGTGATGCCCGATACAATGACGATCGAGCGTCGCAATTTGCTCAAGGCCTATGGCGCGCAAGTGGTGCTGACGCCCGGGGCCGAGGGAATGCCCGGCGCGATACGGCGTGCAAATGAAATTTTGACTGCCGTCCCCGGTAAGTATTTCATGCCGCAGCAGTTCGAGAATCCGGCGAATCCGGAGATCCACCGGCGCACGACCGCCGAGGAGATCTGGCGCGACACCGACGGCGCAGTTGACGCCGTCGTTTCGGCGATCGGAACGGGCGGGACGATCACCGGCGTCGGCGAGGTGCTCAAAGCGCGCAAGCCCGGCGTGACGATCGTTGCCGTCGAACCCGACGCGTCGCCGGTGCTCTCCGGCGGGAAACCGGGTCCTCACAAGATTCAAGGCACCGGCACCGGATTTGTACCGAAGGTGCTCAACACGCAAATCTACGACGAAGTAATACGCGTCACCGATGCCGAGGCTATTGCGATGGCGCGACGGCTGGCCCGCGAGGAGGGTATGCTTGTCGGCATCTCGAGCGGAGCGAACGTTTGGGCCGCGTTGCAGGTCGCGTCGCGTCCCCAATCGCGGGGTAAGGTGATCGTGACGTTCGCGTGCGATACGGGCGAGCGGTATCTGAGCAACCCGGTCTTCAGCGAGCAGGAAGCGACGATCGTCGAACCCGCACTGGTTTGAGCGAATCGCTTCCCCTTCGCGTCGAGGTAACGAGAGCCGATCTCGTTGAGTCGGCGCATCAGGTAGCTGCCTGCGCGATCGATGCCGGCGGCCACGTGTTGTACCGCGCGGGAGATATCGATGCTCCGGTCTATCTGCGCTCGGCAGCGAAACCGTTCATCGCTGCCGCGATCGTCGAAGCAGGGGCTGCGGAGCGTTTTGGTTTCTCATCGCGCGAGATTGCGGTCATCGCCGCCTCGCACTCAGGCGAGCCGATCCACGTCGAGGCTGTCGCTTCGATCTTGGATAAAATCGGCGTGGACGCATCGGCGCTGCAGTGCGGAATCCATTGGCCGTATGACGAGAACGCGGCCGAGACGCTGCGCCGTGAGGGGCGGCAACCCACGGTTCTGCACAACAACTGCTCGGGAAAGCACGCGGGCATCCTTGCGCTCTGCAAAGTGCTCGGCGCGGATACGGCGACCTACTTGAGCGTGACGAACCCGGCGCAACGATACATCCTCGATTTTTGCGCGCGGCTCTCCGACGACGACGCCGCGACCTGGCCGATCGGTATCGACGGCTGCGGCATCCCGGTCTATGCGACCAGCCTGCGCCGGGCTGCTCTTTCGTTCGCGCGGCTTGCGACTTCGCGCGGGGTACGGTTCACGGATGCCGCGGCGCTGCGTACGGTACGCGATGCGATGCTGGCCCATCCGTTGTACGTTTCCGGCACCGGTCAGCTCGATACGGAGCTGATGCTCGCGGGCGACGGCAACGTCGTCTCGAAAGCCGGCGCCGAGGGCGTCCATGGCGTCGCCGCAGTGGCGCAAGGATGCGGTTACGTGTCGAAGGTGCTCGACGGCAGCGCGCGGGCGCGCGGGCCTTCGACGATGGCCGTGCTGCGCCGGCTTGGCATCCTCAACGAGGAGCAACTCGCGAAGCTGGCTCGATTTGCCTCCCCGAACGTGTATAATCGGGCCGGGCGCATCGTCGGGGAGGTCCGCGTCTCTCCGGGCGTTGCCGTCGAAGAAACGAGTGAAATTGTCATCTGAGTATTTGCGACAGCTCGCCGAGCGAGTCTTGATCTTCGACGGCGCCATGGGTACGCAGCTCATGGCGCTCGATCTATCCGACGACGACTTCGGCGGCGCGCCGTACCGCGGATGTAACGAAGCGCTCGTGTTGACGCGACCGGAGCTCGTCCGCGCCATTCACGAATCCTACCTCACCGCCGGTGCCGACGTCGTCGAAACCGATACGTTTACCGCTTCGCGATTGAAGCTCGACGAATACGGGCTCGGCGAACGAACTCGCGAGATCAACCTGCGCGCGGCGTCGCTGGCGCGCGAGGCCTGCGGTGCGCTTTCGACCCCGGAGCGCCCGCGTTTTGTCGCCGGTTCGATGGGACCGACGGGGATGTTGATCTCTTCCTCGGATCCGAGCCTCTCGAACGTCACCTACGAGCAGTTGCGCGATCTCTACGCCGAACAGGCGCGCGCCCTCGTCGAGGGCGGTGCGGATCTCTTGCTGCTCGAGACGATGCAGGATCTGCTCGAGCTCAAGGCTGCGATCGCGGGAATTCGGCATGAGTTCGCGCGCGGAATGCGGCAGGTGCCAATTCAGGCGCAGCCGACCCTCATTACCGAAGGCCGCATGCTTTTGGGTACCGATATCCGAGCGATTTGCGCGACGCTCGACGCGCTACACGTTGACGTCGTCGGACTCAACTGCTCCACGGGGCCTTCGCAGATGCGCGATTCGATCCGTTATCTCTGCGAGAACGCGCGCTGCTTCGTCAGCGTCGTGCCCAACGCGGGTCTGCCGTTGATGGGATCCCAGGGAGAGACGATCTACCCCGAAGGTCCCCAAGAGTTTGCCGGCGAGCTTGCCGCCTTCGTTGCGGATTTCGGCGTTAACGTCGTGGGCGGCTGCTGTGGGACGACGCCCGCGCACATTACCGCGCTGCGCGATGCGGTCGCCGCCGTGCCGCGCAAGCCGCGCCGCATCGTCGAACGCGGGGAAGAAGCCGCCTCCGCTATCACGGCGGTCGCGCTCGAACAGCAGCCCCGTCCGCTGATCGTGGGCGAACGCATCAACGCGCAAGGTTCGCGCAAGATCAAGCGTCTGCTCTTGGAAGACCGCTACGACGACATCGTTCTGGTCGCGCGCGAGCAGGTCGAAGGTGGGGCGCACCTGCTCGACGTCTGCTGCGCACTGACCGAACGTCCCGACGAAGACGAACAAATGCGTCAGCTTGTCCGCCGGCTCGCGCAAGCGATTGAGGCACCGCTCGCGATCGACTCGACCGAGCCCAAAGTAATGGAAGTCGCGCTGCAAAACTATCCGGGTCGGGCGATTCTCAACTCGGTTCATCTCGAATCGGGACGAGCCAAGATCGATTCGGTCTTACCGCTAGCGCTGGAGCACGGCGCCGCGGTCGTCGCGCTCACGATCGACGAAAGTGGAATGGCCAAGACCGCGGCGCAGAAAGTGGAGGTCGCTCGGCGCATCTACGAGATCGTCGTCGGCGAATACGGTCTTCCGCCGGGCGCGCTGATTTTCGATGCACTCACATTTACGCTGGCTACCGGCGAGGCGGAGTTTCTGACCTCTGCCGTCGAGACCATCGAAGGGCTGGCGCGCATTAAACGCGAGTTGCCGGGGGTGCTGACGTCGCTCGGCGTCTCGAATGTTTCCTTCGGGCTCAAGCCCGAGGCGCGCGCGGCGCTCAACTCGGTCTTCCTCCATCATTGCGTCGAGGCCGGTCTCGACTGCGCGCTGGTGCACGCCAAGGAGATCGTTCCATACTTTGAGATCGAGACGGCCGTTCGCGAGCTCTGCGACGACCTGGTCTTCAATCGGCGTCCCGACGCGCTTACGCGTCTCATCGAACACTTCGAATCGAACGTTGCGGTCCCGGCGGCGGCGAGCGACGTAGCAGGGGACGATGCGCCCATCGAAGAGCGCATCCATCAGGCGATCCTGCGGCGCCGCAAAGACGGCATCGAGGCCAAGATCGATGAGGCTCTGCAGCGCTACACGCCGGTGGAAGTGCTCAATACGATTCTTCTGCCGGCGATGAAAGACGTCGGCGATCGGTTCGGCCGCGGCGAGCTGATTCTGCCCTTCGTCCTGCAATGTGCCGAGGTGATGAAGAAGGCAGTCGCGCACCTCGAACAGTTCCTCGAGCGCCGTGCCGGCGAGACCAAAGGTACCGTGGTGCTGGCTACCGTGTTCGGAGACGTGCACGACATCGGCAAGAACTTGGTCCACACGATTCTCGCCAACAACGGCTACACCGTCCACGATCTCGGGAAGCAAGTCCCGATGAATGCGATCCTTGAAAAGGCAATCGAAGTTCGCGCCGACGCAATCGGTCTCTCCGCGCTGCTCGTCTCGACCAGCAAGCAGATGCCGATTTGCGTCACCGAACAGGACGCGCGCGGGCTCGATTTTCCCGTGATCGTCGGCGGCGCCGCGATCAACCGCGACTTCGGCCGTCGGATCGCGTTGCTCGATGATGGGACACGCTTCTTCGAGCCCGGCCTTTTTTATGCCAAAGATGCCTTCGAAGGGCTCGACCTGGTCGACACGTTGACGAGCGATCCGCAGCGTCGGCGCGATCTGCTCGTGCGCACCAAAACCGAGGCGCTGGCGCATAAGGAACGACGCAAAAGCACTGCCGCCACGAACGCGCCGCCGGCCCGCTCGGCCGTGAAATCCCAGCTGGCCGATATACCGGCGCCGCCGTTTTGGGGCGCGCGAACGCTTCGAGAATCGTCGATCGATCTGCGTGAGGTTTGGAGCTGCTTCGACTTGCGCAGTCTCTTCCGGCTTTCGTGGGGCGGCGCGAATACTAAAGGTGCCGCCTTCGAGCGACTCGTTGCCGAGGAGTTTGAGCCTCGGCTGCAGCGCTATCAGGCCGAAGCGCTGCGCGGTGGCCTCTTATATCCGCGGGTCGTCTACGGCTACTTTCCTGCGACGGGCCTGGGAGACGACGTCATTTTCTACGACCCGAGCGACCCGCTTCGCGAGATCGCGCGGATGACGTTTCCGCGACAAGCCGGCGGCGAGCATCTCTCGCTTGCGGATTATTTGCGTGAGCCCGGACCGAACGGCGAGCGCGACGTGGTGGCGCTCCAAATCGTGACGGCTGGGAGCGAGGCCGCACGTCGCGTCGACGTCTTGCAAGCCGCCGGCGATTACAGCGAATCGTATTTCTTGCATGGTTTCTCGGTGCAAACGGCTGAAGCGCTCGCGGAGTGGACGCACCGCCGGATTCGGCGCGAGCTTGGCATCGAACCCGATCGCGGAAAACGTTACTCGTGGGGCTACGGCGCCTGCCCCGATCTAGAGCAGCATGAGATCGCCTTCCGTCTGCTCGATGCGACCGCGAACATCGGCGTAACGCTGACGCAAGGCTTCCAAATCGTCCCCGAACAGTCGACGGCAGCGATCGTGATGCACCACCCGAAGGCCGCCTACTTCAACGCCGCTGCGCAGCGCGAGCTCGCCGCCACCTAACCCCTTCGGCGCCGCGGAAGCGGTGGGAACGATCGAGGATCGCCTCTAAGCTCTACGTGCGCGGCCTCGCGCTCGACGGAAATACGCTTTGCGTTGCAGGCCGCCGCGGGTTATGGGCGTACCGTCTGCACTAGTGACCGTACATACCCTTCTCTTCATCGGTCTGTTGATCGTCGCGTTGATGATGATCGTCGCGTTGATTCGCGCGTTGCCGCAGCACCGCCCGGTCATGCCCGAACCGATCGCCGGGGCGATCGCCATCGGGATCGGCTTCGTCACGAATTTTTTCGATACGCTCGGCATCGGCTCGTTCGCGACGACGACTTCGCTCTTCAAATTCCTTCGTTTCGTGCCCGACGAAAAGATACCGGGAACATTGAACGTCGGACACGCGCTGCCGACGGTCGTCGAAGCCGCGATCTTTATCGGCATCATCGCGGTCGAGCCGCGCACGCTGCTGCTCATGATCCTTGCGGCCGTCATCGGCGCTTGGCTGGGGGCCGGCCTCGTCGCCCGCTTACCTCGGCGCTACGTTCAGATCGGCATGGGAGCGGCGCTCTTAGCAGCCGCGGCGCTCTTCATCCTGAGCAACCTGAGGGGAAGCCAGTTCGGGCTGACCGGCACGGCGCTCGGCCTCGAAGGTACGCGCCTTGCAATCGCCATCGTGGTGAGTTTCTTTTTGGGTGCGCTGATGACGATCGGGATCGGCTTCTACGCCCCGTGCATGATCCTGGTGAGCCTGCTGGGCATGAATCCCATTGCGGCCTTCCCAATCATGATGGGCGCGTGCGCGTTTCTGATGCCCGTCGCGAGCTTGCGGTTCATTCGCTTCGGCGCCTTCTCGATGCGCGCGGCGCTTGGGTTGACGCTCGGAGGTATTCCGGGCGTGCTTATCGCCGCGTACATCGTCAAGTCGCTACCGCTCGAGGCGGTGCGATGGCTAGTGGTCATCGTCGTCATTTATGCGGCAACCGTAATGCTGCGCTCCGCCGCACAACGCACGGCAATCTCCGACTCAGACGACCAACTCGCCGTCGTTCCCTAGCTTGTTGCTGCGCGCGGCGCGGTAGAGGTTCCGTGAGCGAGGCGTCGCGACTTTTTCGGGCGGCCACGGATGGCCATAGCCCGAAAAAGCGCGCGAGCAGGAGCGGCACATGGATGTGCCGCGACGAGCGTCCGAGCGATGGAACCTCTACTGCGCCGCGCGCAACAACAAGCTAGGGAACGACGGCGACTTCGAGGCGGTTGTAAACGAAGCGGCCGCCCACCATCGTGGCGACGACTTGGTAATCCTTATCCCAAAACGAGAGATCGGCGCGAGCGCCGCGCGTGATGCGCCCCATCTCGCCGTCGTGGTGGATCAAGCGAGCCGGCGCGTGGGTCGCGGCGACGATCGCTTGCGCGAACGGGATCTGTGCGTAGGACATATAGTTGCGCAGCGCTTCGTCGATGAATAACGCGCTGCCGGCGATCGTACCGTCGGCGGCTCGCATAACGCCGCCTTCGATGTGATAGCCGGGATCGGCGGCTGGCATGTGGTCGGTGACCAACACGACGCGATCGCCGAGCGTGCGGTGCAGAATGTCGATCATCACCGGCGAAACGTGAATACCGTCGCAGATGACTTGCACGAGCGTCCGCCGGTCTTGGATAAAGGCCGCCAAAATCGATGGATCGCGATGATCGAGCGGGGGCATGCCGTTGAAAGCATGGGTTAGCGAGCGAAAGCCCAAACCGATTGCGAGCATGCCTTCGCGATAGCGCGCACCGGTATGTCCTGCCGAGCAGACGACGCCGTTTTCGAGAAAGACCCGCAGTGCGTCGGTGGCCCCATCGATCTCCGGTGCCATCGTGACCAACAGGCAAGCACCCCTGCTCGCGTCGACCATCTCTTGCGCGTACGCCTTGCTCGCAGCGAGTAGCCATTCGTGACGGTGAACGCGGCGGAACTTCGGATTGAGGAACGGGCCTTCAAAATGAATCCCTAGGCAACGCGCACCTGTGGGAAGATCCTCCTCCAGCTGATTCGCTGCTTCGGCGACCTCCGACGCGGCGTGCAACATCGACTCCCAGGGTGCGGTCATCACGCTCGCGACGAAACCCGTTGCGCCGTTACGCGCGTAGCACGCGCCGGTAATGCCGACGGCGTTGCCTTGATCGCGGTTGAAGAGATACTCGGCGCTCCCGTTGGTGTGGACGTCGATTAATCCCGGAGCGATCGTGCTCCCCGCGGGCAGCGGGTACTCTGACGGTCCGTCGGCTGAAAGCACGCCGGAAATGCGGCCGTTCTCGACGGCCAACCGGCCGAACGTCGATGTTCCGTCACCGACGGCGATGAAAGCAGGTCCCAGGAGCATTGCCATGGCTCTCTAGCTCCGAATCAGTGCTAAGGCTTCGTCACGATGCGCTTCCATCAGCGCTTTCGTTTCGCCCTCGACGTTCAGCCGGAGGAGCGGTTCGGTATTCGACGGACGCACGCTCATCCACCACTCCGGATAGGAGACCGTTACGCCGTCGAGATGGTCGATCTGCGCGGTTGAAAAGTGCTCCTCGATTTGGCGAAGCTTCGTCGAGGCGTCGGCCACCCTGCTGTTGATCTCGCCGGAGCGAACGCGCGTGTCGATTGGCGCGATCACCTCGCTCACCGGTCTTCCCGCTTGGCTGAAGAGCTCGAGGCATTGAAGCAGCGCAATCATCGCCGAGTCGGCATACCAGTTGTCGCGAAAATAAAAATGCCCGCTGTGCTCGCCGCCGAAAACGATGTCTTCCTCGCGCATCACGGCTTTAATGATCGAGTGACCCACCTTCGAGCGAATTGGAACTCCCTCGGCTTTCGCAATCAGCTCCGGAAGGCTCCGGCTGCAGATCAAGTTATAAAGAATTTTAGCCCCGGGATGCTTTTTGAGCGTATTGAGCGCGACCAAGGCGGTTACGGTGCTGCCGTCGATCAAGTCGCCCTTCTCGTCGACAATGAACATCCGATCGGCATCGCCGTCAAAGGCGACGCCGAGGTCGCATGCGTGCTCGCGCACCAGCGCCTGCAGGTCGAGCATGTTCTCCGGTTCGATCGGACTCGCCGGATGGTTCGGAAAACTTCCGTCGAGCTCGAAATAGAGCGGCAGTATCTCGCAAGGCAAGCTCTTGAAGACGCGGGGGATTGTCTCCCCCGCCATGCCGTTGCCCGCATCGACCGCGATCCGAAAAGGTTTAATGGCGGCGCGGTTCACGAAGCTGAGGCAGTGCTGCGCGAAATCGTCGAGAACGTTGCGATGCCTGATGATGCCGGTTATGTCGCTCTTGGGAGGAAGTTCCTCCGAGACCAAGCGTTCGCGGATCGTCGCTAAGCCCGTGTCGAGCGAGATCGCTTCGGCATGCGCGCGAGTGAACTTCATGCCATTGTACTCGGCCGGATTATGCGAAGCCGTGATCATGACGCCGCCGTCCAGCTCGAGCGCCCCCACGGCAAAATAGAGCGCATCGGTGGAAACCATTCCGATGTCCACGACGTCGGCTCCGGCTTCGGTCGCTCCGCGAGCAAATGCGCCCGAGAGGTTTTGCCCCGAAGAGCGCATGTCGCGGCCGACGGCGACGGTTGCGCGACCCTTGCCCGCCGAAGGTCGCCGGGAGAGCAATGGGACGAAGCAGCGTCCGATGGCATATGCTACCTCATCGCTGAGCTCGGACGGATAAACCCCGCGGACGTCGTAGGATTTGAAAATCGTGGGATTCACCTGGACGCGCACAGCCCGTCGTTCTTCGACTGTGCTTTCCTGACGCCTTTGTGAAGAACGCACCGCTCGCACGCGTCAGCGGAGCGCTGTTAATGACGGCGTTTCTCCTGTTGACGCTCGCTTTCGCCGTGCAGGCGACGTTCGAAACCCGCAGCCAAATCGACAATACGTTTGCGCGCCAGGCGGAGATTCAGCAATCGCAGATCCAGCTAGAGGAGTTGCTGCGTCTGCAGATCGACGAAGAAAACTCGCTGCGAGGCTACTCGCTGACGCGCGACGAGTTCTACGTTGGTCAATACCGCCAAGCCGCTTCGGGTTACGCCGCGACCGAGGACGCAATTCGCAGGACGTTAGCCGCGCAGCAGCTGTACGGTCCGTCGCAGCTGTTGGGCGACTACGCCCGGCTGCAATCTGAGTGGCGTAACGAGGTCGCCGCGCCACTCTTACGCAACCCGAGGAACCGGCTAGTCGAGCTCGATAAGCGAAACAAACTCTTCTCCGATTACGAAACGCGAACGGTCGCTGCGATACGCGAGACGCTCGCGGCAACCAACGCCTCCCTCGTTCACAGCACGCAGCAACAGCTCGATCGGTCTTCTTACTGGCGTGCCTTCTGGCTCCTCGTCTTCGGGTTGCTGGCCATTCTTTTCAACGCGTATCGTTCGCGTGCCAACCGAGAGCTCGAACAGGAGCGTACCGTTACCGAGATTCTGCAGCGGGCGTTCCGTAGCGAGTCGGTGCCGCTGCCCCACTGCGAAGTCGGGAGCGCGTACCTCTCCGCAACCGATCACATGGCGGTCGGAGGCGACGTCTTCGACGTTTACCGCCTTTCGAGCACGCAAGCCCTGGTCTTGATCGCCGACGTAAGCGGTAAAGGCGTCGACGCAGCGGTGCTAACGGCGTTCATCAAATTCATGATTCGCGCGATCGCGCTGCGGCAAAGCGAGCCGGCGGCGATCCTTTCCGAGTTCAATCTCGCCTTCTCTAAAGCGGTTGGGAACCCGTATCTCTTCGTTTCTATGTTCGTTGGAGTGCTCGATACGTCGACGCTGCGTTTGCAGTATGGTAGCGCCGGACACGATTGCACCTACGTGCGGAGTCGCAACGGGGTGCGCCAGTTGCCCGTGACCGGCCCCGTGCTTGGAGTGATGGAGGAGCCGTTTTCGAACGAAACGGTCGACCTTTTACCCGGCGATACGCTCGTGCTCGCGACGGACGGTCTAACCGAAGTCCGCAATCGAGCCGGAGAGCTGCTCGGCGACGACGCGATGGGGGTGATTGCGCGCGCCGGCCCGCACGCGCAGCAACTCGCCGACGAGCTCGTTGCGTACGTTAAGGAGCGGGGCGGCAGGCGGCTGCGCGACGATCTCGCGATTCTCGCGATTCGGGTGCTCGATGGAGAACCCGCCGATGCGTAAGGCGGTGTTGGCGTTGATGGTTCTCTGGCTCGCCGGCGTTGGCTTCGCTTCGGCCGACTGCAAAGTGCATCGCGGCGTTCACGTCGTGCTTTACAGCACCACCGACGACCCTTCCGTCTTGATTTGGGATTCGCGCCCACGATTGCGCGAATACTACTCGGCCTCGTTCGACGCAGCTCAGGCAATGCTGCCGCACGCGCTCCTCGTCGCGCCCGGCACGCACGCTCAGGTGCTCTCGTGCGTGCAGAACTACGTCGTTTCGCCGCTCTTTCACTCGCCCGACGACGCGGTCGGCGTCACGATTACCAGCGGTCAACACCGCGGAGTCATCCGCTGGGTCCTCGGTTCGGACGTTCGGACGACGCATCACTAGTCACCGGTCACTGCCTAAGACGAAGGCGCGGAGCCGGCCGCTCGCGGTCCGCACGCGCTCCATTCGAATCCCGTACACGCGTTCCAAAGCAGGCCCCGTGAGCAAGTCGTCGGGTCGCGCGAGTTCGAGCAGCCGCCCCTCGCCGAGCATGGCGATCCGGTCGGCATACGCGGCTGCTTCGTTGACGTCGTGCAGTGCGCAGACGATCGTTTTGCCGGCGCGCGCGAGTCCATGCAGCAACTCGAGAATCTCGTGCGCGACGCGAACGTCTAGATGGCTGGTCGGTTCGTCGAGAAGAAGGATCGGTGTCTCCTGCGCGAGCCCGAGCGCAATCCAAACGCGTTGACGCTCGCCCGCGCTCAGGGTAGAGAAGAGGCGTCGCGCAAACGCATCGAGGCGTACCGACGCGAGCGCCGCCGCGATCGCGCGCTCGTCGTCGGCGCCGGCTCGCCACTGCCACCAACGATGGTAAGGAATGCGCCCGGTCGCAACGACTTCGGCAACGCTGAGCGCTTCGAAGACTGCTTCGTCGCCGGTGACGAACGCGACGCGCCCCGCCCGCTCGAGCGGCCGTAGGTCGGCGTTCGCGATGCCGTCGATGAAGATTGTTCCGGCGCTGGGTTTGTGCAAGCCGGCGATCGCGCGAAGAAGGGTCGTCTTTCCGACGCCGTTGGGACCGAGCACAGTGACGAACTCACCGGTTCCGATGCGAGCGTTGATTCCGGTCAACAGTGGATGTCCGCCGATTTGGAGCGCGACGTCGCGCAGCTCGATCATCCCACAGTGCCCCGGCCCGCAGGCGCGCCCGGACGAAGATAGAGATAGAGAAAGGCGGGCACGCCGATAAACGCGAGCAAGACGCCGATGGGCAGTTCGGCGGGCGCGACGATTCGCCGGCAGACCGCATCAGCGAGCATGCAGAGTGCGGCACCGATCGCGGCGCTGGCCGGGAGCAGCAGGCGCGCGTCGGAACCAACGACGCGGCGCGCCACGTGCGGAACGATGAGTCCGATGAAACCGACGAGCCCCGCCAGAACCACGCTGCTCGCCGCGAGCAGCGACGCAGCCGCAAGAATTCCCCATTGCGCCCGATCGACATCAACGCCGACCGCGCGAGCGCGCTGCTCGCCGACCCGCAACGCGTTGAGCGGCGAGATCGAGGCAAACGCCAGAAGCGTTCCAACGATGACGTATGGTGCGGCGACCGCGAGATCGTGCCAGCTGCGGCCGGCCATCGAGCCGGCAAGCCAGGCGAGGACGGTGCTAGCATAATCGCTCGATCGAGCGCGCACGATTGCAAGCGTTACGATCGCCGCGAAAAGCGTCGAGAGCGAGACTCCCGCGAGAATGAGACGATTGGGGTCGATGCCGCCGCCCCGGCGCGCGAGTGCCGCGACCAGAACCGCCGCTCCGAAGCCCGCGAGGAAGCCGGCAAAAGGAGTCACCGACGTAGCCGCACCTGCCAATACCGCGATGGCGATCGCCGCCGCCGCCGCCGCGCTAACGCCGGTGAGATACGGATCGACGAGCGGATTGCGGAGCATCCCCTGCAAGATGGCGCCGCAGAGTGCGAGCGAGGCGCCGACGGTCGCTCCGATGCAGACGCGAGGCAGGCGCAGTTGCCAAACGATCGCGTTGAGGACGCCCGGTTCGTTCGGATGTGCGAGCTGACCCGCGATCTGCCCGATCGAGAGCGGCGTTGCGCCGACCAGCAGGCTGGCCGTTCCGGCGGCCAGCGCGAACGCGAAGAGAGTGAGAAGCTTGACGAGGCTGCTCAGCGGCTGCGCACCTCGATGCCAAAGGAACGTCCAGGCATCGGGTATCCCGCGTAGAGCGCGTAGCGTTCGTTTCCAAGATTGTAACCACGCAACGTGAGCACGAGCCGGGGAGCGATCCGATAGCCGATCGAACCGTTGACGGTGGTGAACGTCGCCGGTTGATAGACCGCGTAGATCGGCGAAAGGAATGGATCGGCGCTCTCTTGCGGGCCCTGCGTCGTGGCATCGATGCGGAATCCGTCGAAACGGCTGCCGGCGGCTGGGAGATATCGCAACGCCAAGATGACCGCGAAGACCGGCCCGCGGCCGGGAAGTCGCGTGTTCGTATCGAGATCTTGCGCGCGATAGAGATTCGTAAGACCCAACGTTGCATTCAAGCCGCGCGACGACGGCGAGGCGACTTCCAGCGAGAGGCCTTGGATCGATGCGTGCCCCACGTTCTCTGGAATGTATTGCGGCGGCGGCGAGACGATCAGGTTCGACCCGCTCGTTGTGAACCAGCCGAAGCTGACGCCGCCCCAGAGCGACGAGTCAACGAGCGTTGCGTCACCGACACGCGTGCGTTCGGGCGCAAGATTGGGATTCGAAAATCCGGGATAGTACAACTCCTCCGCCATCGGCGCGCGAAAGGCGGTTGCAGCATTGAGCTTGAGCGCAAGGCCGCCAACGAGCGGCAGCACGCCGCCAAGTGAGGGTGAGTAGGCGCCGCCGACGCCGCCGTCACGTTCGCCGCGCAGACCGGCATAGAGTTGTTGTCCGCGGGCGCCGAACCACTGCGATTGCACGTAGGCGGCCGTTTGCGCGTAGGCGTCGAATATCGGCGCGTTGTCCGCGGCCGACGGCGATCCGCCGCCGGTCCCCTGGTCGATGCGCGCGATGCCGCGCATGAGGTCGATGCCGTAAACGAGCCGCGCGCGATCGTCGCCGACGACGTTACGTAGGCTTGCCATCCAGTGCTGATCGTAGAGCATCTGGGCGTAGGGCGGATTCGTGCTGATTCCCGGCGGCGGCGTCGGAAATGCCGAATTCGGACAGTTCGAATCGACCGGCGTGTTGCAGGTATACGACAGATCCTGGGAGGACGCGCCGAGCTCGAGCGAGGCGGTGGCGCGCGGGCTGCGATGTTCGACGCTCAAACGCAGGTTGCGATTGAGATTGCTCTGCTCGCTCGTCGGTGAGAAGTATCCGAGCTCGCCGGGCGCGCCCGCGAGTGCGTCGCCCAGATCGCCAGAGAGCGTTAGGTCGAGCGCCCCAAGCGAATGTGAGTAGCGAGCGCTGACCGCCGTCAAACCCGCTTGCGCATTTTGCCGGTTGGGCGCGTTGACCACCGAGTAGTCGTTCGTCGCATACGTGCGCTGAAACGTAAGATACGGCGTTTGAAAGAGATAGGTCTGTTCGTTAAAGGATCCGGTCGATAGCGTTGCCGTGCTGGACGTGGGCTGCGCTGCCGTGATGATGTTGATCACGCCGCCGATCGATCCGGAACCGTAGAGCGTCGAGCCCCCGCCCTCGACGACTTCGATGCGATCGATTCCGCTGACCGGAAGCTGCGCGAGATTGACATCGTTGATCTGACCGCCCGCCATCGGCAGTCCGTCGACCAAGACCAGGATTTGCTCCGACGAGCTGCCACGAATCCCGACCGTGCTCGCGGCGCCGAAGGCGCCGTAACGAACGACGTTGACGCCGGGAACGTCTTCGATGGCATCGGCAACGGTTCGGTCGCCGTTGGTCGCGATTTGGGCAGCGGTGACGACGTAGGTCGTCCGCGCGGTGCGCGCTGCGGACTCGAGCGTGCGATCGCTCGTGACGACGTGCGCGATTTGAGGTCCGACGGTTGGCGAAGGCGACGGTGAGGGAGAGGCCGCGACGATCGCGGCAACGATCGTGAGAAGCATAGCAATCCTTTCCTTTGCGCGAGGCGGATCGTGCGATAGAACGTATGCGACCGTATCCTGACTCGCGGATTGCTGCCGATGCCCGTGCCTTCCCATCGCGCGCGGCGACAGTGACGGCGGGCGGCTCCCCGCATACAGTGGCGCGACCGTGCCGGCCTCTCACCGGCTTCCGGCGCAAACGTAGGTATCGCGATTGCGCAAAGGTCGCCGCCTTCCTTCTTGCGTACTCGCCAAAGGTGTGCCGCACTCTCCACTTCGGCTTGGCATCGTTGACGCTGCTGCTCGTCGCGTGCGGCACGCGTACGACCGCAAATGCGCCGGCGGTACCGTCGAGTACGAGCTCACGGGTCGTGGCGCTGGTGCCGTCGTTTGCCGACGATCTCTATGCGATCGGAGCGGTTTCCCAACTGGTCGGCGTTTCCGCCTACACCGACGCGCCGCGCACCGCGGCGTTGCCGCGTATTGCGGACGCCACCAGCGTCGATGCAGAAGCAATCCTCAGGCTCAAGCCCAGCGTTGTCGCCGGCATTCCCGCGCAGTCGCGCCTCGTCGAACCGCTTCGCCGCGCGCGCGTTCCGGTGGTGTTGCTAGCCGACGATAGCTACGCGAGCATATTTGCAAACTTGCGCGAAATGGGATCGCTGACCGGCCACCGCCGGGAGGCGGCCGCCACGGTCGCTCGCCTGCAGCGCGAAACCGCACAGCTTCACGCACGCACGGCGCGCTATGCGCGCCACCCGAGCGTCTTCGTGGTGCTCGGCGCGGCGCCGATTTGGACCGCAGGGGATCGATCGTATATCACAACGTTGATCGCGCTTGCCGGCGCCGTCAATGCGGCAAACGATCTCGACGCCGCCTACGGCGAATACAGCGCCGAGGCGCTGCTGCACCATCAACCCGATCTGGTGATCGCGGATCGGGCGACGAATTTGACAAGCGTGCTCGACCGCGAGCCGTGGCACAGCTTGCGCGCGGTGCAGCTGCACCGCGTCTACTTCTTCGATCCCGACGTCATCGAACGTCCGGGACCGAGCTACAACGAAGGCTTGCATTGGTTGCTCGAGCGCGTAACGCCGCTGGCCGTACCGGCAGGTCATTAGTGGAGCGCGCACTCCTCATCGCGGTGGAGACGCGCGCGACGCGCGAAACGCTCGAGCCCGAGCTCGCCGAACGGAT
>Ga0209169_10000436_pt1 | contig 25469 bp, 22 predicted proteins | sample HubBroMetageWRM4_FD_188346 | JGI IMG/M metagenome (GOLD analysis project Ga0209169, IMG submission 188346) | Warmed soil microbial communities from the Hubbard Brook experimental Forest, New Hampshire - Hubbard Brook CCASE Soil Metagenome WRM 4... | ecosystem: Environmental > Terrestrial > Soil...
GCGGGATCGTTGGCTTCTTCCTCGGCGTGAAAGCGTACGTTTTCGAACAGTACGAAGCCGCCGTCGGGCACGGCGTGCGAAGCGGCCACGGCCGCCGCGCCGATGCAATCGTCGACGAACGCCACCGGCGAGCCGAGCCGTTCGCCGAGCCGCGCCGCGACCGGCCGCAGCGAGAACTTCGGATTCGGTTTGCCGTCGGGACGACCAAGGTGCGAGAGCACGATGGTGCGCGCGCCGTGCTCATGCAGCCAACGCAGCGTCGGCAGAGCCGCGTCGATGCGTGCGAAGTCGCCGATTTCCACCGCGCCGTTCTCTCCAACGAGCGGCACGTTGAGGTCTTCGCGCACCAAGACTCGCTTGCCGGCAACGTCGAGGTCGGCAAGCCGCTTAAACGTTTGCAGGGAGCTTCGCCAGGACCATCTCGGTCAGCTCAGCCAGCCGACACGAATAGCCCCACTCGTTATCGTACCAGGCCGCTATCTGCACGAGATCTCCGTTCGCGTTGGTAAGCTTGGCATCGACGATCGAGCTGTGGGGATTCTTCTTAAAGTCGCTCGAGACCAACTCTTCCTCGGTATAGGCGACGTACTTACGGAGCTCGCCGTCCGCGGCGCCGCGAAGAATGGCGTTAAGCTCGTCCTTCGTCGTGGGGCGTTTGGTCTGCGCCACCAAATAAATCATCGAGACCGTCGGCGTGGGGACGCGCAGGGAAAAGCCGTCGAACGTCCCTTCCACTTGCGGAATCGTGAGGTAGAGCGCTTTAGCGGCGCCCGTTGAGGTCGGAATGATGTTGGTGGCGGCGTTGCGTGCGCGGCGCGGGTCCCGGTGCGGTCCGTCGAGGACGTTTTGATCGTTGGTGTACGAGTGGATCGTCGTCATGAAGCCTTTCACCCAACCGAGCTGATCGACGACCGGCTTTACGGCCGTAGCCAAGCAGTTGGTGGTGCAGGAAGCATTCGAAATGACGTGATGTTTGGCCGGATCGTAGCAATCGTCATTGACGCCCAAGACGATGGTAACGTCTTCGCCGCTGGCCGGTGCGGAAATGATGACTTTTTTTGCTCCGCCGCTGTCGATGTGGACGCGCGCCTTCGAGGCATCGGTAAAGAGGCCGGTCGACTCGACCACGACGTCGACCCCGAGGTCCTTCCACGGCAGCTTCGCCGGATCGCGTTCGGTGAAGACACGAATTTTCTGGCGATCGATCGTTAGGGTCCCATCGCCGGCCTCAACGTTGCCCTCGTAGATGCCGTAGTTGCTGTCGTACTTGAAGAGGTGCGCGGACTGCCGCGCGCCGATGAGATCGTTGATTGCGGCGATCTCAATGGTCGGATGCCGTTCGACGATCGCCTTGGTGAAGTTCCGTCCGATGCGGCCGAAGCCGTTGATCCCAATGCGCATGAGCGCGTTTACCGGGCGGCTTTCGCGCTCACCTGCCCACCACGAAGCTGATCGGCGAGCCGCGCCAAGGCACCCAGCCGGCTGCTGACCGTGGGTTTCGCGATCGGCGGATTACAGCGGCGCCCGAGTTCCATGAGCGACTCGTCGGGATGTTTGAGCCGAAGCTCGGCAACTTCGCGCAACGCAGGCGTCAGCCGTACCAGGCCGTAGACGCTGCGCAGAAACTCGATAACGCGGCGCTGTTCGGCGGCGGCCTGGGCGGTGCGCTCGAGGTTCGCCGCCTCCGTGTTGACCAGACGGTGGATGCGGTTCTTCGTTTCGCGCAGCGCCCGCACGTCTTCGAGTTGCAGCACTGCGCCGAAAGCGCCGATGAGCGTCAATAGCTCGGCGATCGCGTCGAAATCTTTGTAGTAGAGTACGAGCCGCGCTTTCCGGCGCGTCGCTTTGGGCGGTACGCCGGCGCTGCGCAGCATCCACTTCAAACGCTGCGCCACCTCATCGCTGCGCGTGACGAACTCCAGATGGTAACCGTGAGCGCCGGCGGCAAGCGAGCCGCACGCCAAAAACGCCGCGCGGATCTCGATTAAGCGGTCGCACTTGCGCGCCGGCTTTGCCGGCACCGCTCGCAGCTGTTCGGGAAGGTCTATCGCGAAGGTCGGCAGGCGTTGCAAACGCGTCGGCGCGCGCGTTCCGATCGGGTGCGATTTGCGCTCTTCCAATAGTGACCAGAAGAGCCGCGCGACGGCGTTGCGATGCGTAACGAACGCACCGCGCGAACTTCCGTAAAGCGCGAGCCCGGCGAGGAGTGCTTCGCGGCAGTGGATTTCGGCGGGGAGCTCGCGCGCGAGCGCGTCCTTCGTGTCGGCGGAGATCATATCCAGTCGCCTTCGTCCTTGCGCGATTCCAGAATTTCGTAGAGGTCGGCCGCTTTAACGCTCGGGGTCACGCGCAAGGGCACGTCGCGCACGCGCACGGTAACGAATTTTGTCGCGTAGTGAATCTCGAGCTCGTCGCCCGGTTTCACCTGGTATCCCGGCTTGAGCGGCTTGCCGTCCTTGGTGATCCGCCCGTGTTCCAGCGCCTCGTGCGCCTCGCTGCGCCGCTTCGCCAACCGCGAGACCTTCATAAATTTATCAAGCCGCACAATTTGCGGGTTCAACGTCTGGGTCGCGGCCTCCGATGCGGTCGAACGCTGCGGCTCTCGAGTATTGACAGTATCGCGATATATCGAATACTATTGCGATCGATAGGAGAGTAGAAATGGATATCGGTTTTTGGGGGGATCCCCGCTCGGGCGGCTGGTGGCGCGGCGAACGGCATCATCACCGGGGGATGCGCCGCATGCGGCGGGGCGTTCTCAAGATTGCCTTGCTGAAGCTGCTGGCAGAGGTCCCGCGCCACGGCTACGATTTGATCCGCGAGGTTCGCGAGAAGGGCTGGGGCGGGGGCGCCGGCTCGGTCTACCCGCTCCTCCAGGCGCTCGAAGCCGCGGGGCTCATCGTGGGGCGTGAGGAGGGCGATCGGCGCATCTACCAGATCACCGAGGAGGGACGCCGGCTGCTCGGCGAGCGCGCGGCGGAGTTCGAGCGCTTCCTCAACGACGAAGGCGACGCGCAAGAAGAGGCCGCGCAAGGCTCTGCGGCGCAGTTACGCGATTCCGCGCGGCGTCTGATGCAAGCGATTACGCAGCTGGGCCCATCTTCGAAGGGCGAAACCATCGAGCGGGCTCGCGAGCTGCTCGACGAGACGCGCAAAGAAATCTATCAGCTCTTAGCCAAGGAGTAACATGGCGCAGGCTCAGGCGGCGCGCCGCCATGGAGTCAACGTATTCGAGGAGGGAAAGCCGATGTGGCAGATCCTCCTCGTCTTTCTCGTGCCGCTGATGCTGAGCAACGTCTTGCAGTCGGCATCGCAGACGATGGCGAGCATCTGGATCGGCCGATTGATCTCGACGCAGGCGCTCGGCGCGGTCTCGGCCGTCTTCCCAATCATCTTTCTCTTGTTCTCGTTCGTCTTCGGCGTTTCGAGCGGCAGCAGCGTGCTCATCGGTCAGGCCTTCGGCGCACACGACCATCACAAGGTCAAGAAGATCGCGGGCACGGTGCTCGGCGCGGCGCTCTACCTCGGCATCATCGTCGCTATCGTCGGGTCGCTCGGCTCGACGACGATGCTGGCGTGGTTGGCGACGCCGCCCGACATCATCGCTCAGGCCGACGCGTACGCGCGCGTGATCTTCTTGACGATGCCCGTCTTTTTCGTCTACTTCGTGTACGCGACGATCCTGCGCGGGACGGGCGACTCGACGACGCCGTTTTACGCACTCATCGTTTCCGCGGTGCTCGCGATCCTCATCACGCCGCTCTTTATCGTCGGCGTCTTCGGGTTACCGAAGCTCGGCGTCGTGAGTGCAGCGGTCGCCGGCGTCATCGCCAACTCGGCAGCGCTCGCGTGGCTGATCTATTACCTCCACCGCCACGACCACCCGTTGAAGTTCGATCGCGAGACGCTGAGCGATATGCGCATCGACTGGAGTATCCTCAAAGCCGTGGTTCGGATCGGCGTGCCGACGGGCATTCAGGTCATGATGGTCTCGCTGGCCGAGATCGCCGTCATTTCGTTCGTCAACCGTTTCGGTTCGAGTGCCACCGCGGCCTACGGGGCGGTTAACCAGGTCATCGGTTACGTGCAGTTTCCCGCGATCTCGATCGGCATCGCGGCTTCGATCTTCGGTGCACAGTGCATCGGTGCGCGCCGGGAAGACAAGCTCGGCAGTGTTATTCGCTCGGCCGTTGGCCTGAACTACGTCGTCGGCGGCATCCTCATCGGACTTTGCTACATCTTTGCGTGGGTGATTTTGGGGTGGTTCATTACCGATTCAAACACGCTGCAGATCGCTCACGGACTGCTGATGATCACCCTCTGGAGCTATCTGCTCTTCGGCAATTCGGCCGTGCTAAGCGGCGTCATGCGCGGCAGTGGCGTGGTGCTTTGGCCGACGATCAACAGCATCTTTGCGATTTGGGCGGTCGAGGTTCCGGCCGCGTACATCTTGATGCACCACTTCGGACTGAAAGGCGTTTGGCTCGGCTATCCCATCGCCTATTGCGTCGTCCTCACGCTGCAGTACTGCTACTACGAGTTCGTCTGGAAGCGCAAGACGCACGAACGTCTCGTCTAATCAGATTCCGGTGATGGTCCGGCGTCTCTTATCTTTTGGAGTAACGCACGTGCCGCTTGCGCGGCAGACCACGAGGGCGGGATCGAGCGCGTCGGCGGCGCTTTCGCCGATGTCGGGCCGCGCGGCGATGACTTTGCGAGCTTCGAACTCCATGCGTCGTGAGCTCCTGCCCACCTTGACGATGCGGCCCTCGGCTTCGATGTAGTCGCCGGCATAAGTGGGTGCGAGAAACCGAATCTCATCGTAGGCGGCAAAGAGGCCTTCATCGCCATCCATGCGGATCAACAGCTCGGTCGCAACGTCGCCGAAGAGCGCGAGAATGCGCGCGCCATCGACAAGTCCGCCGCCATAATGTGCGTCGTGGCCGCTCATGCGGACACGCAAGGTAGCGCTCAAGCCTTCGCCAGTTGCCATAGCTCCTCAAGTTCGTCGGTGTCGAGATCGGAGATGCTCTTCCCGTCCGCGGCGGCATGCGCTTCCATGAAGGCGAAGCGGCGGTAGAATTTTTCGTTCGCTTCGCGCGTCGCGGTTTCGGCGTCGATGCCGAGCGCTCGTGCCAGATTGACCAGCGTGAAGAAAACGTCGCCCAGCTCTTCACGCACGCGCGGATCGTCTTGCGGATTGCGGCGGGCTTCGGCGAGCTCGCCCAGCTCTTCGGAGAGTTTTTCGAGCACGCCCGCAACGTTCGGCCAGTCGAAACCGACCCGCGCGGCCTTCTCCTGCATACGTTGCCCGCGCTGCAGCGCCCCGAGATGTTTTGGGATTCCGTCAAGGCGGCTTTGGCGCTCGCGGCCGGTCTTCTCGAGCGCCTTGAGGCGCTCCCAATTCCGCCATTGCGCATCCACGTCTTCGATTACCGCATCGCCGAAAACGTGCGGATGCCGCCGCACCATCTTGTTGGAGAGCGCATCGACGACGTCGGCGATGCTGAACTTACCGACTTCGGTGGCGAGCTGCGCGTGGAAGAGCACTTGCAGCAGCAGATCGCCGAGCTCTTCGCAGAGTCCGTCGAGGTGTGAGATCTCAATCGCTTCGACGACCTCGAACGTCTCTTCGATCAAGTATGGAACGAGAGTCCGATGCGTCTGCTCGCGATCCCACGGGCATCCCATGCGCAAGCGTGCCATGATCTCGACAAGATCATCCCAGGTGTAGTGCGCGGATTGTGGCGGAAGTGGAACCAGCGGCATCGCGATCGAGGCAGAGAGCGTCGCTCGCGGCATGCCGGGAACGATCTCGCTGCCGATCGATCGCGCTTCCAATGCACGAAGCAACGCCGGCAGGCCGGGAAAGTCCGAGAGCGGGTTTCCGAGCACGCCGAGGCCCAACACGCCGTCGGACGCACCCATTTCGGCGGCGCGCTCCACGAAGCGCGCGATCGCTTCGCTGCCGCCGCGCACGAAGAGCGCGGGGTCGTCGACTATGGCGCGCTCGAGGCTGACGCCGTTTGCCTCGAGGTAGCTCCTCAAATCCGGCGGCGCCAGCAAGACGATCGTTTTTTTAGTCCCACGCAGCGCATCGAGGCTGCCGATGGTCAAGAGTCCGGGATCTCCCGGACCCAGACCAACGATGCGAACAAGCACGCTACGCAGTTCGGGGCCTTTTCGAGCTTGCCCCGTGAGAGGGGCCGCGGCGCGGCCCCTCGCTTATTTTATTGCGTAGCTGCCGGAGAAGCGGCCGCACTTGCTGCCGGACTCGCCGCCGGCGACGCGCCGGCTGGGGAAGCGGCCGCCGGAAGCGCCGGCGGGGTCGCGAAGAGACCGGCAAACTGCGGGTCGTTCACTTGAATGTTGGCCTTTTGCTGGAGTCCTTGCAAGAAGGGCTGAATCAGCGGGGCCTCTTGCTGTTGACGCAGCGTGTCGGTGATTTGCGGCGTCGCACTGGCGAGGGTCGCCTTTTGGCCCGGCGTGCGAGACTCGACTTGAATGATGTGATAGCCGAACGGCGACTTCACCGGCTGGCTGATCTGACCGATTGGCGCAGAGAACGCGACCTTATCGAACGCCGGCACCATCTGGCCGCGGCGGAACGAGCCGAGCTCGCCGCCCTTATCCTTGCTGGCTGGGTCGGTCGAGTACTTTTTGGCCAGGTCGGCAAAGCTCTGGCCCGCTTTGAGGTCGGCTTCGACCTGCGTGGCGAGCTGCAGATTCGGCACCAGAATATGGCGAGCCGTCACTTCTGCGGGCTTATCGAACGTACCGCGATTCTTGTTGAAGTAGTCCTGGATTTGGGCGGGCCTAATGGTTACATCTTTAGCCAGCGCCTTGTCGAGGATGATCTGCTCGCGCAGCGCGGAGCGCACGTCGGCTTCGGTTAGACCGCGCGCCTTCAGCATCTCGTCCCACGACCCGGATGGAAAGTTCGCCTTGATCTGCGTTTCTTTTGCGTCAATCTCGGCGTCGGTGACGTTGATGTTATTGTTTTTGGCGTATTGGTCGATCAGAGTCTCTTGAACCATCTGCTGCAAGACGGTGCGACCCATCGGGCTGCTCTCGAGACGCGCGTTGAAGGCGGACCGGCTGATCGGCTGGCCGTTTACCGTTGCCACGGCGTCGCCGCCCGAGCACGCCGCCAGCGACGTGCCCATAAGAAGGGCGGCGAGGCCCACGGTGAGGCGTTGGGCTTTCGACATCATAGCTCCGTTAAGGAAGGTTGGAGTGCGTAGTAAGCGGGGCTCAAGGCCCCGCATAACGGCGCGTGGTTCGCGTGGAATACCCCACCTCCTCTCGCGGCTGTCATCTAAATAGCCTCCAGAAGCCGCCGTAGCAGGGCCATCCAATCACCCCCGGCGGGCAGATCGACGAGAATTCGCCCTTCCGCAAAACGGAACCGGTTCTTGGTCAGCTTCTGGACCTCGGGGAGCGCTGCCGCGTCAAGTGCAAAGCCCGAACCGACCCCAAGCGTGAGGCGCCGCTCGTCGACGACCACCCGCGTCACATGCTTGCGTAACGCGATCGCGCGCAGCTTTGTCAACTCGACGAGATTCGCAAGCGGCGGCGGCAACGCACCGAAACGGTCGCGCACGCCGGCGGCAACCTCGTCGACCTCCTCTTCCGTGCGAGCCCTTGCCAGCTGTTGGTAGACCGCGATCTTCTGCGAAACCTGCGAGATGTAATCGTTGGGAATAAAGGCGTCGATCTTGACGTCAATGACCGCTTGGCGCCGATCCTCGAGGGCGGCCGGAGCGCCGCGCCGCTCCGCGATGGCCTCGGCGAGCATTTCACAGTACGCATCGAAGCCCACCGACGCGATGAAGCCCGATTGTGCCGCGCCGAGCAAATTTCCGGCGCCTCGAATCTCGAGATCGCGCATCGCGATCTGCAACCCCGAGCCGAGATGCGCGAACTCGCGGATCGCTTCGAGCCGCGCCTTGGCGTCTTCTGTAAGCGCCTTGTGCCCCTGGTAGAGCAGATAGCAGTAGGCTTGGTGGTTTGAGCGCCCGACGCGGCCGCGCAGCTGGTAAAGCTGCGCTAATCCGAAGCGGTCGGCGTCGTTGACGATCATCGTGTTGACGTTGGGAATGTCGATCCCGTTCTCGATGATCGTCGTCGCGATAAGCACGTCCAACTCGCCGTCGATGAAACGCTGCATGACCGGTTCGATTTCGGCTTCGCGCATCTGGCCATGTCCGACGCCGATCCGTGCGCGCGGCACGAGCTGCTCCAGCGCGTTACGAACGGCATAGATCGATTCGATCCGGTTGTGCAGATAGTAGACCTGTCCGCCGCGATCGAGTTCGGCGCCGATCGCTCGCTGGACGATGGCATCGCTGGCCGGAACGACCACCGTCTTGATCGACATTCGGTTCTTGGGCGCGGTTTGGATCAGCGAGAGATCGCGAACGCCTATGAGCGACATGTGCAGCGTACGTGGTATCGGCGTGGCCGACAGGGTGAGGACGTCGACGCTGGCGCGGTACTCTTTGAGCCGCTCCTTGTGCATCACCCCGAACCGCTGCTCTTCGTCGATGACGATCAGTCCGAGATCGGCGAACGCAACGTCCTTTTGCAGCAGGCGGTGCGTACCGATGATGACGTCGACTTTTCCCTGCGCCAGATCGGCAAGGATGCGCTTCTGATCGGCTTTTCGCGTAAAGCGTGAGAGTTCTTCGACCACAACGGGAAAGGCCCCGAAGCGGGCGCTGAAGGTGCGATAATGCTGGTCGGCAAGCAGCGTCGTCGGAACCAGGACGGCGACCTGTTTATGATCGGCGATCGCTTTGAAGGCCGCGCGCATCGCAACCTCCGTCTTGCCGTAGCCGACGTCGCCGCAGACGAGCCGATCCATCGGGCGCGTGCCTTCCATGTCGCCCTTGGTCGAATCGATCGCTTTCTGCTGGTCGGGTGTCGGATCGTAGGGGAACGCCTCCTCCATTTCGGTTTGCCACGTGGTATCGGGACCGAAGGCGAAGCCGCGCGACATCTCGCGTTCTGCGTAGATTGCGACGAGTTCGTCGGCGATCTTTTCCAGCGATTCGGAGACGCGCGATTTGGTGCGCGCCCAGTCGCCGCCTCCCATTTTGGAAAGGCGCGGCGTTGCGCCTTCGGCCGCCGCGTACTTGGCGATCTGGTGCATCTGCGTAACCGGCACGAGCATGCGATCGCTGCCGGCATAGCGCAGGTCGAGATAGTCTTGCGTGGCACCCAGAATCGTTTCCGCGCGCAGTCCCAAGTATTGACCGATGCCATGTACCGCGTGCACGACGTAATCGCCGACGCGCAGGTCGGCGAGCGTAACCGGAACGCCCTCCTTAACCGCGCGAATTTTGACGCGCTTGGGTGGTGCGCCGAAGATTTCGCGGTCACCGAGCACGCGTAGCCGCTGCCCGAGAACGCGGAAGCCTGCTTCGATTGAGCCATGATCGACGAAGACCCCGCCGCGCGAGCGGCGCCCGATCTCGATCCCGGCAGCGCGCAGCAGGTCGGTCGTGCGCGAGACGGCGGCGCTGACGATGAAAATACTCTCGCCGGCCTCGCTCCACTCACGCATCGCGGCGGCGAAGAGCTCGATCTGCCGATTAAAGTGCTCGATGGGGAGACATTCGAAGACGTACGACTCGAGCGCCGGCGCCACCCAATCGACATGCGCACCGGTTTCGATTCCGCCTGGAAACACGAGCGTCGCCCACCCTTTGAGCGACGCGCCGATCTCCTCGAGTGAGATCGTCGCCGGGATGCTGCCCAGCAACGCTTCGTCTTGGTGATCACCGGCAAGCAGGGTGTGACGCTCGCGCGCGCGTTCCTCGTCGAGTGCCTGCGCGACCGCGGCGATCGTCGGCGGCTCATCGAGAACGATCGCCGCACGCGCTGGAAGATAATCCAGGAGCGTCGCTCCGCCTTCGTACGGATCGCTCCAGGGCGCCACCGCCACGGCGTTGACCGGCTCATTGCTGCGCTGCGATTCAATCGCGAAAGAGCGCATCGACTCGATCCGGTCGCCGAAGAACTCGATCCGGACTGGTGCTTCGGAAGTGGCTGCAAAGAGATCGACAATGCCTCCGCGCACGGCATACTCGCCGACCGCGCTCACCACGTCGCAGCGCGTGTAGCCGAGTCGAAAGAGCCGCTCGATGAGCTGTTCCCATCCAGGCTCGTCGCCCGACCGCAAAACGAGGCGGTTATCCTCGAAATCCTTGCGTGCCATGAAGCGTTGGCGCACGGCGGCGATCGGCGCCAAGATAAGCCGGGCTTTTTCGTCGGCCAGGTCGGCGAGCAACGTTATCCGCGCGCTGCGTTCCGATGGACTCTCGATCGCGCCGAGCGCCTCGTCGCGCGAACGTAACAAGGCGACTCGTTCGCTATGCTCGCCGAGGTAGTAGAGGAGATCGGCATAACTGCGTTCGGCCGCGTCGGGCGTTGGGAGGATGACGAGCAGCGTTCCGCCCAGGGCATGCTGCAACGCGGCGAGGAGCGCCGGGCGAGCCGCCGCGATTGTTTCGTGCAGCGCGCATACGCCTGGTTTGCGCCCTGGCAGTGCGCGCAACGAACGCATCCGCTCGATGGCGTTTTGCCAAGCGGTTGAGTCGGCGAGCGTGGCGAGCAGATCCTCGGCCAGTCGCTGCGTGCGTGGGAGGGTGTCGAGCATCATGGGCCGCTTATTATATCAAGAGTCCGGCGAGGGGAAGCGTGGCGAGGACGCCCAGCGCGACGCCGGCCGCCGTAGGCGGCGTCGCGACCGCATCGGGAAGGTAGCGAAGCATCGACGTAAAGGAGAGCAACAGCGCGACGCTTGCCGCACGCGTTCGCGGAGCCGATGCGGCTAACGCAACGAGCCAAATGGCGTACCAGGGGTAGGGATTGGGGATCAGCACCCACCCCGCCAGCCCCAAATAGATCCACCCTTGCGGTTGGGCGCGGCGAACGAGCCCAATTGCGCGGGCGCTCAACGCCGCCGCCAGGACGGCCGCAACCAGTAGGGCAGGGATCGGCCCCAGCGGTGCAAGCACCGCTTGCAATGAGGCTTGCGGCAGGTACTGGCCGTGCGGCGCCAGTCGCGTTGCGAAACCCGCAAAGAGCGGGATTAAGAGGAAGCCGGCGATTGCGATACCGGCGGCGGCACCCAAACGCGCTTGGCGATTGACGACGGCAAGCGCAACGGCTGCGATAGCACCCGGGAGTTTGATGAGCGCGGAGAGCGCCACAAGCGCGGCGCCGACTGCGGCCAGGCGCCGCTGGACGAGCGCAAATCCGGCGAGCACCACGGCGAGCGCGAGCGCGTCGTTGTGCCCCTCCGCCGTGCACCAGAGCACAACCGGATTCAAGCCGATCGTCGCTGCAGCGCGCAGTCGCGCAGCGCGATCGCCTTCGAATGCGGCATAGGCAAGCGGTACGCACGAGACGAGTGCGACCGACGCGATCGCCCGCATGCCTTGAAGCTGCGCGACCGTACCGAGCGGTGCCAGCGCGCTCACCAGCAACTTCGCGAGCAGGACGAATGCGGGGCCGTAAACGCAGATCGGAAATGCACCGCTCCACTGCGCGATCGCGTCACGAATCAGCGTGTCGCCGGTGGCGGTCGCGACGAGCGCGTATGGATCGAGTCCGAGTCGTGCCATCTCGCCGTAGGCCGCATACGCGTAGACGTCGCTGGAAAAAAGAACCGGAACGCACCACGCGATCGCGAGCCCAATCGCAACGAGCGACGTCAAACCCACCAGCGAGAGTCGCTCGGGGGCGGCGAGCAGGCGCCAATAGACGATGCCTGCCGCCGCTACGGCGAGAAAAAGCAGGCCAAGCAGTAGGGCGCCGGGCGCACCCCAATCTGTAACGACGACCAAAGGCTGGGTCGCACCGGTGTTCACGCTTCGCGCGCGAGTGCTGCAGCCGAAATGCCGAGCAAAAGCCACCATGCGCCGGCGACTTTCGGATAGAAGACGAGATAGTCGACCGTTTGGTGGAACACGAGTGCGAGACTCGCTGCGAAGGCGGCGAGGATCCAGGGTGATCCGTTGCGCCACCGGCGGAGCGGGTCTTTGCCGGTGACGCTTGTGAAAATCGCAGCCAACAGCGCCAGCGTTGCGGCAAAAAGAACGACACCGCCCTCGGCGAGCGATTGAAGGTACCAACTATTGGCGTGCGTCCGCACCCCGGAGACGCCGTAGATCGGAAGCGCAAACTCGAAGTTGCCGGCGCCGATTCCCAGAATCGGCCGGTCGCGCCACATGCGCAAGGCCGCATGCCACAGCTCGGCGCGATTTCCGACGCCGCCGGCGTAGAGACTCTCCTGCAGTGAAGCTCGGATCACGCCGGGATTATGCGCGTAGATCGCCCACCACGCCGTGCCCGCCAGCCCGCCGATCAGGCCGAGCACGCCCGGCTGTAGCGCGCGCCAGGCCGGCTTTCCACCGACGACGCCGAGGACCAGCGCCACGATGCCCAAGCCGATTAGACCGGCGCGCGAGAACGTTAGAACATCGGCAAAGACGATCAGCGCAAGCGCGACGTCGAGCAGGCGGGAACGACCGGTGAGCGACCAAGCACCGAGCGTTGCGACCGCGATTTCAGAGTAGCCCGAAAGCTGATTGGGACCTTCGAGCAGCCCGGCGATGCGCGGAACGATCGCCGCGCCGATATACAGGCCCGAAGGCGCGCCAACCACTTCTTGCGCCAACGCCGAGAGCGAAACGACTATCGCGGCAATCGCGACTGCAACCAGCGGCGGAGCATCGTCGCCATCGACGTGATAACAGAGAAATGCTGCCGCGAAGGTCGCCACGTACTGGATGACCTTCAGTGTTTCGCGAAGCGCGGCGCCGCGATGCGCCGCGTCCATGATCGTTAGCGCGGTCGCAATGAAATAGAGTCCGAGTGCACCAAGCAGCAGTGGAGCCGGGGGTTTGCGGAGCGCGCCGAGGATGCCGCGATAAGTCGAGAGCCCGATCAGCACCCCAATGAGCACCGCTTTTGGCAGCGTGATCGTCGTGCCGAGCACCTCGTGAGCGAATGCAATCGGCGTCGTCAAGATGAGCGCACCAAGTCCGTACGCCGGGCGGCGCGCGGTGAGGATCGAGGCGGCGACGAGCGCGGCGAGCAATGCCGCCGCCGATGGTGGATCGAGCGGTATCGGAACGGTAAACCGATCGATGACCGGTGTGTACGTCAGATGCGCCTCAAGATCGTTCGATATCGCTGATAAGGTAGAGCGGGCGCCCTTTCACTTCATCGTAGACGCGTCCAATGTATTCGCCGAGAATTCCCAGGCTCATAAGTTGCACGCCGCCCAAAAAGAGTACCGCGACGATGGTCGAAGCCCACCCCGGCGTGTATGCCGGCGGCCGCAAGCTGAAGAGCTTGAACGCGATAATGATCAGCGCATAGACGAACGCGATCGCGCTGACGGCGAAGCCGACATAGGATGCGAAGCGCAAGGGAATGTCGGAGAACGACGTGATGCCGTCCATTGCGAAGCGAACCATCTTTCCCACCGGGTATTTCGTCGAGCCGGCGTAACGCACGTCGCGATCGTACTCGATTGCCGTTTGATTGAAGCCTACCCAGCTTACCATTCCGCGCAGAAAGCGGTGGCGCTCCGTCGAGCGGCGCAGCGCTTCGACCACGCGCCGGCTCATCAAACGAAAATCGCCGGTGTCCAGCGGAATAGCGATCTTCGTCAACCGTTTGATGACGCGGTAAAACGCCCGCGCGGTCAGCAGCTTGAACCGGCTCTCACCGGGACGTGCGCGGCGAACAGCGTAAACCACGTCGTACCCTTGCCGCCACTTGCGCACGAAGGCTTCGATCAACTCCGGCGGATCTTGCAAATCGCCATCCATCAGGACGACGGCATCGCCCGCCGCGATTTCGATTCCGGCCGTCGCCGCTAACTGATGTCCAAAGTTACGCGAGAGATTGATGAGCACGACGTGGCGGTAACGCTGCATCGCGCTGCGGATCGCCGATGCGGTGGCGTCGGTGCTGCCATCGTTGACCAGTACGATCTCGAAATCGTAGTCGGTGCGCAGGCGTTCGACAACGCCGGCGATGCGGTCGACCAGCGGCGCGACGTTCTCCGCTTCGTTGTAGAGTGGGACGACGATGCTGAGCAGCGGCCGGCTGTGGGGCTTCATGGACACAAAGAAGTCTTCAACCTCACTAGGGCAGAACCAAGCCCGGCATGGTGCAAGCCTCCCGCGTGATCTTCATCGCGGCATTTTCGTTGGGGATCACCGGCTGTAGCCAAGCCCCCCACGAGCCGGCGTCGCAGCCTTCGCCGGCGCCCGCGAAGCAGCAGCATCTCCCGGGGGCAACCGCGTCCGCGGCGCCGGGGCTGCCACCCTCGGCGCGGCCATCGCAACGTCCCGCCGCGACGAGCGCCCCCTCGCCGCCGTCCTCGCCTTCGCCGGCGCCGACAAAGCTTACGACGCAAGCGCCGGCTCCGCCAAAGGTCGAACGGCTCCCGCCCGGCTCGCCGCCGCAGATTCTCGACGTCGCCGTGAGCCGCACCACCGTGCAGCCCGGCGACCGGGTTTTTGGCCGGGTCGTCACGACCTCAAACGTGGCCAGCGTCGAGGCGCGGATCGGGAACTACTCCTTGAACCTCGCAAAGGTCGGGGTCGGGCGATTCGAGCTCAGCTATACCGTCGGCCCGCTTCCGTGGTTCATTCACGGTCACTTCACGATGCACGTGATCGCGCGCAACGCGCGCGGCGACGCCGCAATGCGTGCGATTCCACTGACCGTTCGCTAGATCGCGGGCAGGCAGAGGGCAGCAGAAAACATCGCCACATGGTTGCCTAGCCTCGGCCAAGAGGAACATCCCGCCCGGCATCGCCGAGCTGCGTTGGCCTGGGAAGCGGGGGTCGTAGCCCTCTTCGCTGCGCTGGCAACGGCACTGATTCTCATCGTTCGATGGCGCTATGCAATCTTCCGCAACGGCGTCGATCTTGGCATCTTTACTCAGGTCGTCGCCGGCGCCGGCCGCGGCTTCTCAAGCACGGCCGAGGGCGGCGTGAACCATCTGCTCGTGCACTGGTCGCCAATAATTGTAACGGGCTGGCCATTCGTGCGCGGGTTCGGGCCGTTGGGGCTGCAGTACTTCCAGGTGGTGCTCGTCGCAGCCGTACTATTCCCGATATGGGGTCTGGCGCGCGCCCGGTTCGGCCCCGGCGCCGCCTTCGCTCTCGTCGCGGTTTGCGCTCTCTATCCGATTCTTTGGGCAAATGGCGTCGGAGATTTTCACGAGATGGCTTTTGTCCCGCTACTCTCGGCGACGCTCGTTTACGGACTCGACCGCCGGCGTTGGACAATCGGTCTCGTGGCAACCGTGCTTCTTCTCTGTACGAAGGAGGATCAGTTCGTCGTTCTCTTCGTAAACGGCATACTGTTTGCGGCGACCGCGGGCCGCGACCGACAGGCCAAGCGGATGGGAACGATCGTCGCGGCTTTGGCGATTGCCTTTGCGGGAGTCTATTTCGGAATCGTGCGCAACGCCTTGAATCCACGAGTAGCGTACGCATCGCTGGATTTCTTCAATTGGACGCGTTATGGAGGCGTGCACGGCTTTTCTTGGAGCGTCGTCGCGGTACGCGTTGCCTATGTCGTGGTTATTCTTGCGCCGGTTGCATTTTTACCATGTATTTCACGCTACGGGCTCTTCCTGATTGCCGGTTTCGCCGAAGTGCTTGCCTCGCGCCAACCGGTCACGCTTGCGGCCGGCGCACACTACAGCGCCTTGCTCACCGGTTACGTCTTAGCGGGTTTCGTCGACGGTGCTTCGCGATTGGCGGCGTACCGGCCGAGGCTCTCCACGGCGCTGGTCGCCGCGGCCGCCGTTGCGTCGGTGTGGTTTCAGATTTTCGCCAGTCCGATGGAGTACTGGTACTATTTGTATCGGCGCCCCAATGCTCACGACGAGCACCTTGGGGCGGTGCTGAGAACGCTGCCGCCACGCGCCGATGTCGGCGCTGAAGATGAGATCTTCGCGCACCTCGGTCTCGACCCCAAGGCATCGATCGATTTTGCCGGCCAGCAATGGTTTGTATACGATCGGACTCACTATTCGGAACGCTGGGCGCAATCCGATGAGCCTGCAGTTCGACGAGCACTCGCGCGACGCGACTACGCTATCGAGAGCGATCGTGATGCCATCGTGGTTCTGCGACGGTTAGAGGCGCCTTTGCGCGCCGAGCCACCGAATCAATAACCCGGAGGACGACCGGGCGGTGGCTGCGGTTGCGGCGGCGGCACGCTGATTGGCAGATTCGGGAACGGCGCCGGGTTGTACGGGGTCGGCATGATCTGGGGCTGCGGCTGATTGACCGAGCCCGGCCCCGAATCTTGCCAGGCGTAGACGGTGTCGCGGCGAGTGAGCACGTCGGCATCGGCGACGACGAAACTGCGGGGCGGACGGGTCAGGCCATTCTGCGCGACCTCTTGGGATTGCAGCGAGCCGCGGTCGTAGAGGTAGCGAAATATCGTTCCCGAGTTAAACCGGCGCGTGATTTGATAGTGGAGCGCATCGACGCGGTCCATCGGAATGGCTTGCGCGTTCCAGCCGCTCTGATCGGTCGTGATGTAGATCGATGAGGTGAACGGCGTGTACGGTGGAACCTGCACGATGAACGTCACGAGCACCGGCCGGCCGGAGAAGGTTTGTGACGCCACGGCGCTCTCTCCCGGCCCCGGCGTTTGGATGTTCTTGAGCAGGTCGGGATTCGGAACCGGCGAGGAGAGCGCGACGGCAAAATGGGCAACGTCGGCAAAGTTTCCCTGCGGCGGAAGCGGGCTATGCGAGAGATCGAGCTCGGTAACCGTACCCGAGGGGTCGAACGTCGCGCGTGCCCAGATCCGCGGGGCGGGCTTGATCGTCGTCGGGCCGCCGGTCTTCGCGTCGCGAATCGCGATGTTCGGTGCAACGTGAAATCCGTCGCCGGTGGTAAAGAAGACGAAGCCGTCTTGATAAGCGAGGAGCTGCCCGCTCACGACAACCGGCGAGCCGGCGGCCAGCAGCACGATCGCTAGCGCCAGGGCGGCAAGGCAGAGAATGCGTTGGGTCATATCGGGAGCACCTGAACGACGAAGCTCGGTTGCCAGAACGTCGTGCGGTAGGGGTTTCCGTACCAGTAGAACGTGCGCGAGACGTCGAGCAGCGCGTGCGAAAGGATCTTCACCCGCACTTCACCGGTAGCATCGTACGGGGCCTGCCCCAGGTACGACGTGTAGAGCGGTTGACCGATAATGTTGTTCGGCGGCAGACCGAAGAGACCGGGAACGGGGATCGGAAAATCGTCGTGATGGCGCACCAGCAGCGAGAAGTTGAACTCGGGGTGCGGCGCCTCATTGATGCCTAAACTCGTCGTCCGCTGGGTCGAGACGCCCCGAAACGAGGTGAAGCTCAACGGACAAAGCGGGGTGCCGACGTTCGCGCACGGCAGATAACCGCCGTGGATGTAGTGATCGCCGACGTTAAGGATCTGGTAGGCGACGTAGACGTTGAGCGATCGAGAGAACGCGCGGTTGATGCTGAAGTTTACGTTGTCGCTGTTGATCCAATGCGGCAGCGAGTTCCATTGATATTGTTTATTGTAGCTAGCGTTGAAGTAATACGTCTGGTACGGATTCTCGGGATGGTTGAGCTTGAGCGACTGCGTGTAGAGGTTGAAGCCGAAGACGGTGTTCCAGATCGTCGTATATACCGGGCAATAGTACGTAAAGACCTTAGACGGCTGCACCTGGCAGGGTGCCCCGTATGCTTGCAGGCCCGGGACTGGGATGGGCGCAAACGTGCGGCCGCCCTCCGGCCAAAAGCCCGGAAAGCCGTTGAGGTATTGGCCGGCGCCGACCGAATCGTGATTGAAGCCGTAACCCTCATAGATCTGCTCGAAGATCGGTAGGCCGGGAATCTTATTGGCAAAGCTCGTCGCGGTTATTTGCGCCTGCGAAGGGTGATTGAGACTGCCGCCGAGCGCGTCAGGTACCTCCAGCGAGCCCGGACCCAAGGTGTTGTAGTTCGTTAGCTGCGAGGTCGCGGTGAGGTACGAGTGCGGCAACGCGTACGTCGCGTTAAGGAAGGTCGTCTGCTGGGCGGCCCGTGGTGCTTGCAGAAAGTTCTGCTGCGAGTAGTACTGCGTAAAGCTCGAGATCTGAAAGCGGCTGCCGAGTTTTTCGTACAGCGCCAAGTTCCACCACTTTTCCGCGCGCGTCGTGGGGTTGACGGAAAAAATCGCGTACTCGTGATCGCCGACGAAGTGCTGCTCGAACGATAGATATGTATGATACGTCGGATCGTAGCGCAGGTGCACCGCGCTCAACGAGTTGGTGTTGCCGGCGACGTTCCAGGTGAGATCGACCGTCGCGCCCGAGAGCGTGTTCTGCGCGAAGAACTGATTCGGCGAGAAGTTGACGACGTACGATCCCAGCGGCACCCCGGCGTTCAAAAAGTACGTACGGGCGTTGGTGAACCGCACGTAGGTGTTCGTGCCGATCACCGCGCCGGTTCCAGTGATGCTCGGATGCTCGGAGACAAGCGGAAAGTAAAACGCGTCGCCGGGCATGACGCGGCCTTTAGCCGGATGTGCCAGATCGCCGTCGAGAAAGGTCCAGCGATCGGGCGCGCTGGTCACCGGCACGAAATAGATTCGGCGAAAATCGAGAAAGTCGGAGATCGCCGCGCCGCTGACGGTACCCGTCGAATCGTGTAGCGTCACGTTACCGGCGACCATGAAACGATTGAGCTTGAGATCCATCGAGAACGCGTCGCCCGTAACCGTGAAACCGTCGCTGGTGCGTACGGTGACGTTGCCGTCGGCCTCGATGAGAAAGCGATTGTAATAGAAGTCGATGTTCTTGGCGCTCAAATAGACCAGCGTCCGCGGCGGTGGCGCGGTACTCTGCGGTGTCGGCGCTGCCGTGCTTTGCGGCGTCGGAGCAGCGCTCGCTTGCGGTGCGACCGAAGTCGGTGTTGGGCTCGGACCCGGCGTGGCGGCGTGAGCTGCGGCGCGTGCGAGGAACAGCATAAACGCTGCGAGTGTGACCGACATCGCGATTCGTGGCACGGTCGCAACGTTTCTTCCCTGAGGGAAGGCGCGCCTTGCGAAAGGCCGAACCAGGTTCGCCAACGGATGAAGCGCGTGGTCGCAATCGTCATCGATTCCGGAGGTATTGGTGCGCTTGCCGATGCTAGTGAATATGGCGACGCTCCCGGAGCGAACACGATCGGCAACGTTGCACGTCACCTCGGTTCGCTTCATCTGCCGAACCTCGAACGCTTCGGACTGGGTCGCTTAACGAACATCGCAGGGGTCGGCGCGATCGAGCAGCCTCGCGCCATGGTCGCGCGTCTACGCGAACGAAGCCGCGGTAAAGATACGATCACGGGACACTGGGAGATGATGGGAGTTGTAACCCGCGTGCCTTTCCCGACCTATCCCAACGGGTTCCCAGTCGAGGTCGTCGACGCGTTTACGAGCATCGCCGGAAAGCCGCCCCTCGGCAACAGGCCTGCCTCCGGGACCGAAATCATCGAGGCGCTCGGCGCCGAGCACATGGTCACCGGCCGGCCGATCCTGTATACCTCGGCGGATTCGGTCTTCCAAGTGGCGTCGCATGAGGCAGTCGTGCCGCTAGAGCGGCTCTACGAATGGTGCCGGAGCGCTCGCGAGATGCTCACGTCGCCTCATGATGTGAACCGGGTCATCGCCCGCCCGTTTGCGGGAAAACCGGGGGCTTTTTACCGGACGCCGAATCGTAGGGACTATGCAATCGAGCCGCCCCCGAACTTGCTGGACGAGCTCCTCGCGCAACGCGTCGAGGTGTACGCGATAGGGAAGATCAGCGACATTTACTGCGGGCGTGGCATCACGCGGTCGGCCCGCGTCAACGACAACCGTGATGCAATGGAGAAAACCTTCGAGTTGCTGGAAACGGTCGAGAACGGCTTCATCTTCGTAAATCTCAACGACTTCGACTCGAAGTACGGGCATCGTCGGGACGTGCGCGGCTACGGGAGCGCCCTTGAAGAACTCGACGCTATGCTGCCCGGTCTCCAAGCCCGCCTCCGACCGGCCGACGAACTGATTTTGACGGCCGACCACGGTTGCGATCCGACGGCGCCCGGTACCGACCACACTCGAGAATACGTTCCTTTTCTGCACGTCGGTCCCGATGGCGGTGGCACCATCGGCGAGATCGAAGGGCTCGATTTGGTAGGCCGAACGGTCAGGCGGGCGCTGCTGGACTAGCATGAGATACTCGAACGCCATGCACCTCGCGCTAAAGGTTCGCGGCGATCGCGAGATTCCGGGAGCCTGGCGTCTGCTCAAGCGCGCGATCGACGTTCTCTTGGGTGCGTCGCTCGTGGCCGTCACGGCGCCGCTGGTCGCACTTGCGGCGCTGGCGATCACTTGCGTGACCGGAGGGACGCCCTTCTTCGCGCAAGAGCGGGTCGGCATGCACGGCCGCCGCTTCAGAATGTACAAGCTGCGGACGATGGTTGCCGGCGCGCATGCGATGCGCAGCAGCGTGATGCACCTCAACGAGCTCGACGGGCCGGTTTTCAAGATCCGCAACGACCCGCGGCTTCATCCGCTCGGACGATTCTTGCGCCGCACGAGCATTGACGAACTACCCAATTTGGTTAACGTCGTGCGTGGCGAAATGTCGCTGGTGGGTCCGCGTCCCGCACTTCCCAGTGAAGTCGCGCATTACGACGCCGTCGCCTTGCGGCGGCTGAGCGTCCCGCAGGGGGTCACCTGTCTCTGGCAGATCAACGGGCGCTGCGACGTTTCGTTCGACCATTGGATGGAACTCGACAATCGATATGTCGACACGTGGACGCCGCTCGGCGATTTGCTGATCGTCGCGAAGACGATTCCGGCCGTCTTACGAAGGGATGGCGCGCATTAGACCCACGCCGCATCTCCGGGCCGTCTCGCAGCTCCGCCAGCCGCGCCACCGTGGATCGATCGCGGCGTCGACCCTGTTTATCATGGGTGCGACGTTTGCGTCGACGCTGCTCGGCTTTATGCGTGAGGTCGTTAGCGCGCGATACTACGGCACGCGCTGGGAGATGGACACGTTTCTTGCCGCCGCGACAATTCCGACCATTCTCTTCGGCGTCTTCAACGGCGCCTTGGTGAGCGCGCTCGTTCCGACGTTCTCGGAGTACCTCGCGCACCGCAAGGAAGAAGAGGCATGGCGATTGGCCAACACGACGCTCAACATGCTGGCGATCGTGTTGACCAGCTGCGCGATCGTTGGCTTCTTTACGGCGCGCTGGTACGTCCCGCTGATCGCCCATGGTTTCCCCGCGCCGCAGATGGGCGTGGCGATTCGGATGACGCGCTGGCTCATGCCCAGCATCGTCGCGGTGAGTTTGAGCGGCGTGATCTCCGCGATGCTGTATGCGTATCACCGCTTTCGGGCGGCGGCGCTAATCGGCGTTGCCGTGAACGCTGTGACGATTGCGTGCATCGTCCTCTTGAACCATAGCATGGACATCTACGCACTGGTGGTCGGCACGGCGCTCGGCCTAACCGCACAGCTGCTCGTGCAACTTCCGTCGTTTCTATCGATTGGACGATATCGTCCGATTATCGATCTGCACCATCCCGGCCTGAAGAAGATCTGGGTCTTGCTGGGCCCGATCATCGTCGGGTCGGCGGCGGGGCAGCTGGCGCTTTTTTTCGATCGTTTCTTCGCCTCGACGTTGGCGCCGGGTTACATCTCCGGGATGAACTATGCAACGAAGCTCGTTAACTTCCCGCAGCAAATTTTCGCGGCCGCAATCGCGACGGTGATCTTCCCGCTGCTCGCGGCGCAGTTCGCGCGCGAGAACCGCCGCGGGGTCGCGCGCAGCGTCGTAACCGGATTGCGACTGGTAAACTTCATCACGATTCCCGCCGTTTGCGCGCTGATCGTGCTCGCGCATCCGATGGTGCAGGCGCTTTTCGAGCGCGGATCGTTCCAAGCAACTGCGACCGATCTGACCGCCGGCCTGCTTCCCTACGCGGCGATCGGGTTGATTGCGCTCGCTGCAAACGTCGTTCTAACGCGATGCTGCTTCGCCTGTCGCGAGACGCTCTGGCCGGTTACCATTTCGGTTGTCACCGTTATCGTGAACGTCTTGCTGTCGTTGGTGTGGTTGCCGAGCTTGGGCGCGCGAGGTTTACTCCTCGCGAATTCGCTGAGTCAAAGCATGCAGGCGGTTCTCTTGCTTTTCGTTACGACGCGGCTCGTTGCGGGGATCGACTGGGGCGCGCTCATGCTGTCGACGGGGAAGGTCGTCGTGAGTTCGCTCGCGATGCTGGCGGCACTGGGCTGGATTGGCGCGCTCGGCGTCACTCCGGAAGCGACGCTTGCTTCGCGCGGATGGTTCCTCTTCGGTCAAATCGCGATCGGCGGAACGGTCTTCGTGGCCGTCGCGCGAATGCTGGGGGTAGAGGAGCTGAATCTCGCCTGGCACACGATCGTTGCGAAGTTCGAACGCAACCTGGTCAGTCCGCCGGAGAACCGCGAGGCCCCGATCGCGTAACGAACCCGAACCACGATAAGTTGATTATGATTAACTTTTTCCGAGAAGGCTCGCCTTTCTCTAAAAGCCAACCATGCAGCGCCATGCTCTCGATCCTCATGCCCGCTTACAACGAGGCTACTTCGATAGCCGAAAATGTGTGCGAAACGGTCGAGACGATGCACGCCCTGGGCATCGAGTTTGAGATCGTCGTCATCGACGACGGCAGCATGGACGGCACTCATACCGCCGCACGCAACGCTTTGTTGGCGTGGCCCGACTACGTTCGCATCGTGCGTTGCTATCGCAATGAAGGAAAAGGTAACGCGCTGATCTGCGGCGCCCACTACTCGAAAGGCGATTACGTCGCATTTTTGGATGCCGACATGGATCTGCATCCAGAGCAGCTGGCGGGCTTTTTCAAGGTAATGCATGAGCGCGAAGCCGACGTCGTCATCGGCTCGAAGTTCCATCCGCAGTCGAAGGTCGAGTATCCCCGGTTGCGGCGAATCTACAGTTTCCTTTACTACGTGCTCGTGCGCACGCTCTTCGGTTTGCCGGTGCGCGATACGCAGACCGGCATCAAGTTGTTCAAGCGCTCGGTTTTGGATCGAGTGCTTCCCCGCGTCCTCGTGAAACGCTTTGCGTTCGATCTCGAGGTGCTGGCCAACGTTCACCACTTCGGCTACATCATCGCCGAGGCTCCCGTCGAAGTGAACTTTAAGCGCGTCTGCAGTCGCCTGCGCCTCGGGGCGGTCTGGAACGTTTTCGTCGATACGCTGGCGATTTTCTATCGCATGCGGATCTTGCGGTACTACGATCGTCCGCAACGCGCGACGGTGAGCCGCGACCGCGCGGCCGGTTCCCACGAAATCGTCGTTCCCGTCGTTATCGGGAAGTAGCGTCCTTTTGGGTTCGGGTACCGCGCTGGTGCTGCTGCTACCAGGGCTCGGCGATGCCCTGGCCGCGGGTCCGATCCTGCGCGGCATGAACCGAGACGGCTGGACGGTCGATGCGCTAACGATGCATCCGCCGGTAAGCGAGTACCTTCGAGAGCTCGGCGTCGTTCGTACGATCGTGGAGCTGCCCATCCGGCCAAGCGCCACCGACGCGTTGCGCGCCATCGCGACCCTGCGCCCGCGCCGTTACGATCTCAGCGTTTTGCCTTTTCCGGCAACGCGTTGGCAATACACACTGATCGCTCGCGGTGTCGGTGCGCGCAGGCTGGCCATGCACGAGTACGGCGGGGCGGCGAGCGCGATCGCGCGCACGTCTCGCAACGTCCGCGTTCCGCTGCGAGGCGGTCATCGTATTGCGGAAAACCTGCGGCTGGCAAACTCGCTGCACTTGCGAGGCGGAGAAGACGATCTCGTCTACTGGATGCCGGCCGCATGGCGCGCGGAGCGGATTCCCGGCACACTTGGGATCCACCCCGGTTCGATGGCTTGGAAAGGAAACGAAGCCAAACGTTGGCCGTACGAGCGATTCGCCGCGCTGGCGCGTTCGCAGCTGGCGCGAGGGCGAAGCGTCCGCTTCTTCCTCGGGCCGCACGAGGTTCGCGAGGCCGCCCGGGCCGAGCAAGATTTTCGAGATTGTGATGGAATCAGGATCGTGAGCGAGCCGCTCGGGGAAGCAGCTCGGCGATTGGCGGAGTGTGAGGTTTTCGTCGGCAACGATGCGGGTTTCAGTCATTTGGCATCGGGTCTCGGCGTAAAGACGCTCGCGCTCTATGGTATGACAAGCGAAGTGAGAGGAGCTCCGATCGGACCGGCCGTCGCATTGCGTCCCTCGCTCTGCCCGGCATGCCACGACGAGGGCTCTGGGGGCTTCGAATGCGTACGGCGCATCGAGTATCGGTGCATTCTGCGCGATATCGAGGTTGATGCGGTGCGCAAACAAGTCGAAGACCTTTTCGAGACTGCTTCAGTCGAGCAGCGCCTCGCCTTGGAAGGTCCGTTCAGACTCTACGGAAAGGCTTACTCGTGAAAGAGCAGACGGCCGACGGCGCACCGCCGGGCGTGCAGGCGCGCCGGCCCGGTCTGCGCGCGCCCGCACTGGATTTATCGCTGCCAGCCGCGCTGCAGCGCTGGTTCGTTCCGTCGCTCTTCGTCGCGCTTGCCCTGCTCGTAACGACCGGCTACGGCAGCGGCGTTCAGCTCAATGACGGCCAGGCTGCGCTTCACATCAATCCGCTCAAGTTCTTGGGCTCGTTGCTGCACGCTTGGAATCCGGCGCTGGCGCTCGGGACGCACACCGGCTTTTGGGTGCCGTATCAGACACCGTACACGTGGGCCTACGGATTGGCCCAGCTGCTGCACATTCCACAAGACCTCGCGCAACATGCGGCGGTCTTCTTAGTCTACCTCGGCTGCCTCTGGGCGATGTATTACTGTTTGCGCAGCATCGCGCCGTGGCTAGACGAAGTCTCTCGAATCGCGGGTTCCTGCGCGTATCTCTTCAACATGTACGTCGCGCTGAACTCACAAGCGCAAATCGTCTGGCTTCTCACCTATGCGACCCTGCCTGCAATGGTGGGTGTTATGGCACGCGCCATGCGCGGCGAGATGAACATCTGGCGCGCCGCGCTGGCAATCGCGCTGCTGGTGCTGGTCGGCGGCGGGGTGAATCCACCGTTGGTCGCGATCAACGTCGTCGTCCTAGCGCTATACATCGTCGTAGCGATCGCGTTCGATCCGAAGCCGGTGGCCGCGATAAACCGCACGCTGCCGATCGTCGCCGCCGCCTCGATCGCCGTCGTCGCGATCAATCTCTACTGGATCGTTCCCTTCATCGATTACTTCCGCGGCGTCTGGCTCAACGGAGTGCTCAGCGAAGCGCCCTCGATGCACAATGCGGCCACGTCTTTTGCCAACGTGCTTCGTGGGCTCGGTCACTGGGCGACGTTCGTCTCCTTTGCGGGACGCGCGTACTTTCCGTGGGCGGC
>Ga0209169_10000437_pt1 | contig 25444 bp, 28 predicted proteins | sample HubBroMetageWRM4_FD_188346 | JGI IMG/M metagenome (GOLD analysis project Ga0209169, IMG submission 188346) | Warmed soil microbial communities from the Hubbard Brook experimental Forest, New Hampshire - Hubbard Brook CCASE Soil Metagenome WRM 4... | ecosystem: Environmental > Terrestrial > Soil...
GAAAAGGATATCGATCTTGCCCTTCTCGCGCTTCACCGTAGCGTAGAGACGGTCGAGGTCCGCTAGGTTGCTGGCGTCGCCCTGCACACCCGTGACGTTTTTGCCGATGAGCTTGACGGCCTCATCGAGCTTATCCTTGCGGCGTCCTGTGATGAAGACGTACGCGCCTTCGTTGACGAAGAGCCTGGCGGTGGCGAGCGCCATGCCGGAGGTCGCTGCGGTGATGACTGCTACTTTTCCTTCGAGTTTTCCCATGATTGTTCTCCCTCATGATTTAAATGTGTGCTGGCTTGGTGCGTGAGCCCGTGCTGGGCCGCCTCGGACTCGCTTCCAGTGAGTAGATGGAACTGGACCCTGCAAAGATTCATTAGTTCTGAACAATAGAACTATTGAACCGTTTGCCCTTAATGGCTACTCTCATTAGCATGCGGCCTCTGTTCCACCCATCAATTGAGGAGATCACGGTAGAAGGCATTCTTCACGCGCTCTCCGACCCTGTGCGGGTGGCCATCTACGCCGATATCGTGGGGCAGGAATGCTCGCAGAACTGCTCGACGTTTCTGACGGTTAGCGAAAAGACGATCCCGAAGTCCACACTCTCTCAACACTTTAGGGAACTGAGAGAGGCGGGGCTGATCCGTGGTGAGCGGCGCGGCGTGGAAGTCCACAACACCTCGCGTTGCACGGAACTCGAGCAACGCTTTCCGGGACTAATTCGGGCGATCGTCAATGCGCATGCCATCCAGTCGAGGGGAGAAGCACAAGGAAAGAAACGGGGTGCAAAGAGGACGGCAATGCGTGCACTTGCGAATAAGTAAAGAACTCCGCTCTCGTCCCCTGATTAATCCGATCTCCTCGTTGCGCATCGCGTAAACAGGGATGCGGCTACTCTGAAGGCGTGCACCCTTTCAAGAGTCATTCGAACTCAGCGACCACCCGAAATCTGTGCTAGTCGAGTTTAGTAGCGGACTCCGCTCGCGGACTTTGCTCACCAGATTAAGCGGCTGGGTCTTGGCCGGCCGCCGTGTGTTCGGGCCGTTCGTCGAAGAGAAGCCGACGCAAGGTGCGTAGATCATTGAGCAGGCGGCTGCTGGTTTTCAAGTGTTGCTCGAGTTTGTCCAGTTTGAACTGAACGACTTGCATCGCTTCGACCCGGCGATCGGGCTTGGCGGCAACCAGGTCAGCGGCAATTTCGCTTTTTGCTTCGGTAATGGCCTCCACCAGAAGACGGACATACTGGTGGGCGTTTTCGAGACTGTCAAACGGGGTTTGGAGGGGATCGCTCAAAAGTGATGGTTCCTCTGAATTCCGTATTCCGGACACGCGATCATACCAGAATCGGGCAGTGTTTCAGCTTGGAAATTGCTATCTATCAGCGGCTAAAGTTACAACAAAAATGCGATGCTTACGGGCACGTCTGAGGCCTTTCAAAACCGACTCAAACTGAGACAGCCTGCCAGAATCGAGGCGCATGGTGACAGGTTTCTTCACAGAGCGGTAGAACTTGCGATTCCGGCTCGCCCTGCTCGAAAACCTGGATTCCGTGTGAATCGAACTGCCGGTAGGGAAGTGAGCTATCTTGCTCAGACGCGAATGGCGGCGTCCTGTCATTCTTGATTCTCCTGAGTGTGTAGACAGGGCTGCGAACGCCGATTCATAGCTCTGATTCCCAGGCCGCTGCCGTTATATTGCTGAGAGTTACGGCAAGCGGCCACATCCAGCCAATCGGCATTCTTCATCCGTGAGTGCGCCGCGAAATACTGCGGCGTCACACGATTCGACCCTAAAACGATCTCGAACATCGATAGGCAATACGTCGATGGGCGATACGTTGATAAGGCAATACCTTGCGCGGATGAGAGGTGTTAGCCGTAAAAAACAAGGAAGGTTAAGGATCATGCCTCTAATTCAACTGGTGGAAGTTTTGGTCGTGGTGGGCGTCCTACTGTGGCTGGTGAATCGGTTCATTCCCATGCAAGGGACAATTAAGTCAATTTTGAACGGCGTTGTGATTATCGCCGTGGTTCTGTGGCTGCTGAATGTTACTGGGCTATTTCATTCTTTCTCCGGCATCCGTATTGGGAAGGGATGACGATGTGGCCTGTGGTCGGACAGGGAACAGCCGTTTGTTAAAACACGAAATACGCAAACAAATCGGATCAATTATGGAGGCAACACTATGAAAATATTTGGAATTATCGGCGCAGCAGTTCTGTCTTTGGCGCTCGGAGTCGCGGCTCCGGTGTTCGCGCTGGAACAGCACGACCAGGAAGAACAGAAAGCCAAGCCTGCTCAGGACGAGAAAAAGGCGCAGCCCGAGAAGAACGCTCGGCCGGAAGAAAAAAACACGAAGCCGGAAGAGAAGAACGTTAAGCCGGCGGAGAGAAACGCTCAGCCGGAACAACACGCCGCTGCCAAGGGCAATGGTCGCATTCCGGATGACCGTTTCAAGGCAAATTTTGGACAGCAACACTCGTTTCGTGTCAGCCAATCGGATTACCGCAATCACCGGTTTCAATACGGGGGCTATTCGTTCGGATTCGTTGACCCGTGGCCCAGCAACTGGCTCTATACGCAAAACGTTTATGTTGTCGACATAAACGGCGTGTATTACCTATGCAACGCATCATTTCCAGGCGTTAACCTGGCGCTCAGCTTCACACTATAATCAGTTCTCGCCTGGCGTCGCCTGCGGGCGCAACTGGCTTAACTGTGATGGCGCGGGCCGTTTCCTGGCTCGCGCTTTTTCTTGTTTGCGATGCGCGCGTTCATGACAAACCAAGAAACGGGTTTTACAGGGGTTTCAAAAAGATTTCACCAGCTGTAGGTTCGGTGTGCGGCAGATTGCGGCACGGTGTACTCAGTGAGTGGACTCTCCTGTTAACAACAGGTATTGCAGCCGTGCATCTCTGGAGCTACCTTGTCGGTGTGCGACTCTTCGGCCTATTGCCATTCGTGGCTGATTCTCTGCACGCGCAGGCTGACCGTGAGCCTCACGAAGCGGTCCGACTCCGGTAGGCACCGTTCCCGAAAGTTCTTGTACGCATTTCGTTAGCAATAGCAAAACCGTTGAATTTCGCTCAGGACGCGGAACTGCGGAACCGAACGGGATCACTTTCCCGCGTTGTTCGGGCGGGATCCACTTGGTTGCTTTTTTCCGGAAGTTGCTGGGCACGTAGTACTCGATGATTTTCGCCATGACTCACTCCGTTTCCGAAGGAAAGCGTGTCCCGGAATAAGCTGGATAGCTAACCGTCGTCTTTGTGTAGGAGAGAACAGTAGTCGGAAGGTGCGGCCAAATGGTCGCACATCCATTTCTCTAGCCCTCATTCCTATAGTGCGAACGGGGTTCAAAGAGTGTCATCCGCGCGAGTTTCTTCAGATCAATTCAGATGGCTTCAAATTGGGCTGCAGGAATGCTTCTAGCGATGTAGTGCGGCGGCTTTTGCTGCACAATCGGAGATTACACTAACCTCCGGGCTCTTAGTGCTAATGCCTGTTAAGAGCAATCATTGCGGAACGCATGTTGGATTGTGGAACTAATTTGATCTAACATCAGTGTTCTGTGGAGGAATCATTTAGAACTTTGCGTGAGTTTTTAGCGGGAAAAGAACGCGAAGAAGGCACCTATTTTGCGTATTCCGCGACCCTGCGCATCTGGGGCGAGATTTCAGACATGGATGAAATCTCTACCACACTTGGTCTTGTACCGACGCGTTCCCCCCGGAAGGGCGAAAAACGTGGTGGCGACTCCCATGTGTACCGTCAGGACATGTGGCCATACAGTCCGACAGTTGAGGAATCGGAGCCGCTGCACAACCACATCGACGCTCTCTGGCTAAGACTGAAACCACACAAGCGCTATCTCCTGGGACCGATCTGAACGTAGATGTTTTTGTCGGCTACCGCTCGAATTGCGATACTGCTGGAATTGAAGTGCCACACACTTCGCTAGAGATATTCACCGAATTGGAGATTCCGTTCGGGTTTCGATCATAGTGACGTAGTATTGAAACATCGCGATTTCACTCATTGACCCAGCTTCGGGGCCATCCCGATAAAAAATGCCCCAATGACGAGCCGAAAAAAGATTGATCTCTGAAAAATCCCCCAGGCAGTCTGTGGTTCGGGGCATAAGGCAGGGAATTGCGAATATTGCGAGTGGATTACCCGCTCGGGAGTAGTCTTTAGGCTGCTCTTTCAACTACCTTGAAATCGAGTGCTCCGTTTATTGGCAAGGGGGCGATAGCCTCCATCACATCCAGGGCGGAAACAGGCGTCCCATCATTGGCCTCAAGGCCCGATTCCCGATCGAGCCTGGCGAATAAGTTTGGCCCGTCAATAATCTCGTCAATCTGGCGAAGGTTGGTTTGCAAAACGAAGCGGTAGCAATCAGCATCGATTTTGACGATCGTTAGAGACCCAAGCTTGAAATGCATGGCTGAAGTATGGCGGAGAGGGTGGGATTTGAACCCACGATACCCGTTAAGGTATGTCCGCTTTCGAGGCGGATCGTTTCAACCACTCACGCACCTCTCCGAAAAGCAGAATTATCATCGAAGCGGTTTGCCCTCAGGGGCTAAAGCCCGCTTCTTCTCTAGCTGGAACCCGCACGGCTGAAGCTGAACCCTTCGCAAAACCTCTTACTTAATTTCCCGAAAAACCTTCTTCCTTAGCTGAGGCAAAGCGTCCGCCCGCGTTAACGGCGCTTTCTAAAAAATTCTTGCAGTATATCCGCCGCACGTCCGGCCAGCACGCCGCCCCGAATCTCCATCTGATGATTCAGGCTCGGGTGATTTACGACCTGCAGAATCGAATGGATTGCGCCTGCCTTTGAGTCATCCGCACCATATACCAAACGACGCACGCGGGCATGAACTGCCGCTCCCGCGCACATGGCGCACGGCTCAATTGTAGCAAACAGTTGGCAGTCGCCAAGGCGGTGATTGCCCAGGTTTCGTCCCGCCTCGCGCAGCGCCACGATTTCAGCATGAGCGGTTGGATCGTCGTCGGTGAGATTGCGATTCCACCCTCGTCCAATTATTCTCCCGTCGCAGGTTACGACCGCTCCCACCGGCACTTCGTCGGCCTCCAATGCGCGCTGGGCGCAACGGAGGGCCTCCTCCATCCACAGTTCGTCGGAAGACGAAGATAGCTCGTCGGCAAAAGGCTTTTCAGGAGAGATCCATTTTTGACGAGAGATCATTGAACTGAAAGATCCATTCTAGCCGCGGAGGGGCACTTTGGTGTGGGAAGTTTCGTTCTCATCTGATGTCGGGGATTCTGCTGCTAGTCAGACCGAGCGGTCCCTATGCTGAGGGGCGTACGATGTAAACGTATGTATTTCTTATATTTAGATTGATTTATTGAATTGACGCCTGAGATGCAAAGTGGCACGGCAGTTGCACCTTGCAGACTGGCAGCAGTGTAGCAAATGCGCGTTCCCCCCGGAGCGTTTCGATATTGGCAGTCCGATATTGGCAATCCCAGAGGAGGAACGATCACTGTGAAAAATCAGAATATGAAGAAAATTGCGGTCGTAGGGGCATTCGCCCTACTGTTTTCCGGCCTCGCGTTCTCGCAGGCAGCGTTCAGTATCGTCAAGATTCCGGGAACGAATCCGAATTCTCTGATCGCTATCAGCAACAGCGGCCAGGTGGTGGTGAACAGCGTGGCCCAGGGTTCGTATCAGATTTCGATTTGGAATCGCATCAGCGGAGCGCAGAGCCTGGAGCTCATTGGCACAAACAGTACGGCCGCTGCAATCAATAGCGCTAACGACGTTGTTGGCGCTGGTGACCCTAATGATTCGGGCTATCCTCAGGCTTTCTTCTGGAGCCCGACGCAGGGCGTGGAGTGGATGGGTACACTCGGCGGCGGCTTGAGTACCGCCAGCGGAATCAATGACGCGGGCGCCGTGGTCGGCTTTGCCGACACGAGTGCGAATCTGCAGCACGCGTTTCTCTGGACTCAGGGCAGTGGAATGCAGGATCTGACACCTAATGTCACCAGTAAGGGTGGCAGTACGGCAATGGCAATCAATTCGTCAAGTCAGGTGGTGGGTTACTACTTTCCAAACGGCAGCAATAACACGACAGGCTTTACCTGGACTCAAGCGGGAGGCCTGCAGAACCTCGGCACGGTGGGCACACTCGCGTTTGCCATCAATGACGCGGGGACGGTTGTGGGTCAATCGCCGGTTACCAGCGGGTACAAGCACGCTTTCTCGTGGACTCAGGCTGGAGGAATGATAGACCTCGGTACTTTGACCGGCGGCGTAGAGAGTTCAGCTCTCAGCGTCAACAATAAGGGATGGATTGCCGGAACCTCGCTGCTGAGCACGGAAAAGGGGTATCTGCACGGGTTCTTGTGGACTCCGTCGGCGGGCATGAAGGACTTTACGGTGCTGGCAGGTTTGGCTTCTGGTCAGCAAATTTACTCGCTGCAAGTGAATGACGCCGGAGTGATTGCGATTTCGACCAACAAGGGTGGTTCGCTTTTGGTACCAAAGATGACAGCGAAGTTTACTTCATCGGCAAATCCTTCCGTGGTAGGACAGCCGGTGACATTCAAGGCCACGGTGACGTCGATTGCGGGACCTCCGCCAGACGGTGACACGGTGCAGTTTTTGGTGAGCGGGATTGTAGTAGGATCTGGAACCCTACAAGGCGGTGTCGCCCAGTTCACGACGTCGACCATCGCCGTAGGTTCGCATCCGATAGCGGCAGAGTACAGCGGCGACGGGAATTATCTTCCGACCAAGTACAACGCGTTTACGCAAGTGGTCAATCAGTAGCGTTTATTAGGTGAGTCTGCTCAGGCAAATCGGCTCGAGCAATATCCGATCGAGGCAGTGCTGAAAGTGTCGCGAAGGCTTTCGGTACTGCCTCGGTATCAAATTCCGCAGCGCTCCATCTTTTTCTAACCGCCTGTTTCCCGCGAGAACCCATTCCTGAGTTTGTCCTGTTCCGCGAGAGTAGCTCCCCCCATTTACTCAAGGAAACTCTGATTCAGTCGATATCGGAGAGTGGACCAATCTTGAGTGGATCAATGCTCGTGATAGAAACCTTCCGTGACTCCGTGGGGCCGACGAGAGAATGCGTTAGGTTCTTCGCTCGCTCAGGATGACAACGACAAGTAGTCAAGCTTAGTCGGAAACGCCCGGGTACGTCCGCACGGTCATGGCCGGATGCAGACGCTGATGTGTTCTTTCTCCGAAAGATAGGTTGTCTTTAGGGTCTCAAGCACATTTTAGTAGCGCCGATAGCTATGTCCATGTAGGCAAATATGCGGCGCCAGCCTGTCCGCCGACGATCTGACGATGTTCCACCAACATTTTGGGGAAGGTAGGGTGAAGTTTGAGGATGGTTGAAGATCTGCTTTCGAGTTCAGCTTGCCTGCCAGTCGTCACGATGAGAAGGGGGGAGCCCGGGTGATGAAACTATTGCCACAGGTCCTTCTCGTAGACGATAACCCGGCCGACGTCGGTCTTGCAGAAGAGGCGTTGGCCGGGGGCAGGCATCAAAGCCACATCAGCCACGCAGGAGACGGCGAAGAGGCTCTGGCTTTTCTGCGTCGCGCTGGACGGTATGCGGATGCGATACGTCCCGACCTCGTAATCCTGGATCTGAATCTACCGAGAAAAGACGGGCGAGCGGTGCTGGCGGAGACAAAGGCTGACCCGAATCTGCGCCACATCCCAATCGTGGTGTTCAGTACTTCGCGTTCGATGCTGGATGTCGCGCGCAGTTACGAACTGGGCGCCAACTGCTACGTCAGCAAGCCAGGAAATCTGAATGATTATTTCCTGGCGCTGCAATCGATTGAAGAATATTGGTTTGGCTGCGCCAGCCTGCCGCGAGAGGAAAAATAAAATATGGAACACCAACCAGCGCGTATTTTGCTGATTGAAGACAACCCTGGAGACGCTGACCTGATTCGTTTACGTCTGGTGGAAAGCAAATCCGAGGTCCATGTGAATTGCGTCCCTCGGCTTTCCGACGCGCTTGCCTGTCTCGAATCGGAAACACCGTCGCTGGTATTGCTCGACCTGAACCTTCCCGACAGTCACGGTGCGGAAACCTTTCGGCGGATTCTGCAGAAAGCCCCGAACGTGCCGGTGGTGATTCTTTCCGGCCAAGACGATGAGGCACTGGCTATTAAAGCTGTCCACTCCGGGGTTCAGGATTATCTGGTAAAAGGCGACATTACCAGCAAACAATTGGAGCGAGCTCTTCACTACGCAGTGGAACGGCAAGGGTTGCTGCATGCTCTCGAAATCAGCCGCAAGCAGCAGATTGAATTCAAGAATCAGTTTCTTTCCCATGTTTCGCACGAATTGCGTACGCCCCTGACTTGCATTCACCAGTACGTCACGCTGCTTTTGGATGGGTTGGTCGGGCCCATGCTACCGGACCAGACGGATTATCTAAAGACGGTCCTCAAGAGCGTAAATCAGTTGCATGCCATGATTCGGGATCTGCTCGAAGCCACTCGCGCTGAGACTGGCAAACTGCGAATTGAACCCCGCTGCACCGACATTGGAGAACTGGTCAAGCAGGCAGTTGCGATGATGCGACCGACTGCCGCCGAAAAGCACATCAGCCTCGAAGTTATTCTGGATAAGGCAATCCCCCTGGTCTACGCGGACCCCGATCGCACACTGGAAGTCCTGATCAATCTTCTCGATAACGGAATCAAATTCACGCCGCCCGAAGGCTCTGTAGTTGTGAAAGCTTCGATGGTTGAGACCGATCTGAGTGCGGTCTATCTCTCGGTTACCGACAGTGGCCGCGGTATTCCTCCGGGATCGCTATCGCAGGTTTTCGAGCGTCTCTTTCAGGACCCCGACGCGGTGGATGGCAGCCGGACGGGCCTGGGTCTAGGCCTTTACATTGCGAAAGAAATCGTGACTCAGCAGAACGGAAGAATGTGGGTGGCAAGCCAACCCGGAATCGGCAGCACGTTCTCGTTCACGTTGCCACTCTATTCTCTGGCCAAGCTTCTGTTTCCTTTGATTACGCACAAAGGACACCTGCGAGAGTCGATTACGCTAGTGCGCGTGGAGCTGACTCCAATTTCTAAAGTATTACGAGGGAGCTGGAAAGAAACCTGCGAGAAATGTCTGGAAGTTTTGCGCCGGTGTATCTACGTCGATAAAGATCTGGTACTTCCGCCTATGGAGAGCAGCGGCGCGGTAGAAACATTTTTCATTGTTGCTGCCATTGATATGGAACGCGTGAGCATCATGATGGACCGGATCCACGGCCAAGTCGGCGCACAGCCCAAGTTGAAGGCGGGTGGCACGCTCCGGGTTGCGGCGGAGAAGCTTCCGGTATCGAACCGGGATGATTCTAGAACTTTAGAGGAACAAGTCTGGGGCGTTGCCGATTACATCACGGAAAGCATTCAGCAAGGCCTTTGCAGCAAATAGGACGTTACAGAAAAGGAGAAGCACACCAATGCGAGCTGAGGAGCAAAATGTGGGACTGCAGATGACTCGGGCCAAAATTATGGTCGTAGATGACGATCCCGATCTCAGGCAGGCTCTGAGTTTGCGTTTACGGGCCAATAACTTCGACACCGTGAATGTTTGCGACGGTTATTCAGCCATTGCAATGGCGCAGAAGGAAAAGCCCCACCTGATCATTCTCGATCTGGGGTTGCCTGCGGGGGACGGATTTGCCGTGCTGAAAAATCTGCAACAGTATCCCGCGCTATCGGTTATTCCGGTGATCGTACTTTCGGCTCGCGATCCCGAAGGCAATGAAAAACGCACGCTCGAATCGGGCGCCGTTGCCTTTTTCCAGAAGCCCGCCGACAACGAGGAGTTGCTGGGAGTAATTCGTGCCAGCCTACAGGCGGGATGGGGCTGGGGTGGATGCCTGCCATCGTAGCCGCTGCTGCAAACTCTAAGTAGCCAGGCATGATGAGGAGAGCAGCATGTATCCAGACCACCAGGGAACATTGCGTCATTCCAGGGACTACAACGTCCGTCGGCGGGAGCCGCGATATTTTTGCAGCATCCCAGTTACGCTACAACGCTTCTTGCGCTTCGGACCTTTCGCCACTCGCGGGGTTAGCCTCGACATAAGTTTGCGAGGGATGTCAGCACTGGTCTGTGGCGCGCCGCGAGTGGGTGAAACCGTGGTGATCGCACTGCCGCTGCCGGTGGCTCCGGCGGAGATACTGGCGACGGTGTGTCACAGCAGCGATGCCAAGACTGGATTCGCATTTTACCCCTTGTCTCCGATTGCCCAGCAGGGAATTCAAGACTGGATCCAGGAGCTGAAAAAGCACGAAGAAACTCTTTTTCCGTATCCGTACTTGGGGCCGGATAGGGCCGGCTGCGACTAGTGGCAGGCGACAAGCAGCCTCTAAAGGGCACCTGATTTTGGAAAACGTATGTTATCGCTGAGGCGATACCCTGATGCGAATCTTGAGTTCTTGCGCGAACGCGATGAGCTAGTCGGGAGGCAGCGGCAGTCCTTGAATATTCCAGGAAATACGATGGACGGCGCCGTTCGTGGCGAGAATAGCCGATTTGCCCGGAGCGAAGGCTAGTCCGACCAAACCCTGACCGGAGACTTCGAGGTTGGCCTTGCCTTGGGGAGTGATTTTCACGATGCCGCATTTTCCGGCAAGCGAAGCAGCAACGTAGATATTGCCTTCGACGTCAAGAGCGAGACCCTGTGGACGTCCGAGTCCACGGTAGAACACGGATACCGTCCCGTGCGGATCAACTTTATACACGCAGTCAAAACTTGAGGTACTCGGACCCGTGACGAACATATCGCCGCCGGGACCAAATGCGATGTGGTAGGCGGAGACACTCGGCTCCAGGGTTGCGAACACGAAAATCTGGCGGTCGCGAGCGATCTTGAAAATAGTTCCGCTACGATCGCCGACGTAAAGATTCTCAGCGGCATCGAAGGCAATTCCGGTCGCGATCCCCATTCCTTCGGCGTAGGTCGACATGGTCCCATTCGGCGCTACTTTGTACACGGCCTCATCATGCCGAGAAGAAACGTACATCTGGCCTTCGCGGTCAAAGGCAATCGCGGTGGCATTCATCATGTCGTTAAGAAACGGCTTGACGTTATAGCTCGTGTCAATCTTGAAGATCGCTACTGGAACTTTCTGCCCACGCGGTCCTGAGAAAGTCACATAAATATTGCCTTCGTGATCGAGCGCAGGATTGGTTACCGGATTCAGGCTGTCGGCAACTAGAGCCGCAACCTCGATGGAATGAGGATTGCTGACGCGCCCGCTCGTCCCCACCCCGTTCGTGCTAGCGCTGGTGTTTACTGTGACCGGACCGGAGGCTGCTCCTTCGGGCACTCGGGCCACCAGGAAGTCGTCCGAACTGATGAGTACCGAGCCTTCAACCTCGCCGAAATGGACGCTTGGGCGACGTAGTTCGTGGGGACGCAAGCTCTTTCCGATAATGCGAACCTCGCCTCCGGGCAAAGCAAAAGCCGGCGCGACCGCATCGATGTGCGGCTTGCCGTTGACGTTCTTTTTTCCCAGCAGGCGGTCGGAGATGCTCATCAATTTATCTTTATCCGGTGGGGGACACGCTACTTCATTAGAAGACCAAAGTGCAACAGAAGATGCATGACGACGAGCGCATAAAGTCCCGCTCCCAGATCGTCCACCACAATGCCAGTACCTTCGGGCAGCCGTTCCAATCGCCGGATGGGAAACGGCTTCCAAATATCGAAGACACGGAAAAGTATAAAGCCCGCGAGAAAAGTTTTCCAAGCGAACGGGACGGCTATTAGGGAAACCAGTTGCCCAGCGACTTCGTCGATGACGATGAATTGCGGATCCTTCGAGCCGGTGGCGCGCGCGACATGTGTAGCAGCGGGAATTCCGATGAGAGTTACGGCCGCGGCGGTGATTATCGTTGCCCAGGTGCGATCCACGACTGGGATCTGCGAAGTTGCCAGCGCCCACAAGGTCACGGTAGCTAACGCTCCCCAAGTGCCGGGACCGGGTTTCAGACGTCCAACGCCGAAGAAAGTCGCAAATAGGGTGGCCCACAATGGACCGGTTAGAGGCGTAGTTTGACCGCCCGGTGACACCTCGGACGAAGCATTCATCAATCGTCGTCCCCATTTTCAATGCTGTCTTGCCGGACTGCTTCGTCGGCGTCGGCGACTGGTGACGAGATCACGTAGCCACCGCTCGCCCACTTGCCGAGATCGATCAGGCGGCAGCGGTCGCTGCAGAAAGGGAAGTCGGCGTCAGCGGTCTTCGTCGATTTCTTGCAGATCGGGCAGCGGAGTTTGATGGTGCGCTTGCGGGGCATAGTCGGATTGCAGAGGTCAAAGGTCAGATTGCAGAACCGAGAACATCTCTGCTCTGAATGATTTTAACCTCTGCAATCTTACCCCTAACCTCTGACCTTAAACGATTTCCGCCACTAAATCATAATCGTGCGCCGCGGTGATGCGGCAGCGGTAAAATTCTCCCTCTTTGGGGTCGTTTCCTTCGGGAAAGTCATTCACGAAGACTTTCCCGTCAATTTCCGGCGCATGCATGGCAGTGCGGCCTTCGAGCAGAAGGTCGGATTCCTCGGACGCGCCTTCAAGCAACAAATCAAATTCGAGCCCGACTAGTGACTTCTTCTTGGCGCGGCTGATTTTCTTCTGAATTGACATCAGCGACTTGCGCCGGCTCTCGATCTCGCGGGTTGACAGTTTCGTCTCGTGATCGAACGCACCCGCGCCTTCCTGATCGGAGTAGCCGAAGGCGCCCATCCAGTCGAAAGACGCTTCTTTCACAAAGCCACAAAGTTCCTCGAATTCTTTTTCGGTCTCTCCTGGGAAACCGACGATGAATGAGGTTCGCAAAGTCACGCCGGGAATCACGCGCCGCATTTTCTCGATGGAGCGCAGGAACAGATCGGAGCCGCCGCCGCGTTTCATGCGCTTCAGAACCGAGGCCGAAGCGTGCTGTAGAGGCACATCAATGTACGAACAAATATTGTCATGGGCGGCAATCGTCTCGAGCAGTTTCCCCGTGATTTTATTGGGATAGGCGTAGAGGAAGCGGATCCACTGCAGGCCTTCTACGCCGGCGAGTCTCTCTAGCAGAACTGCCAAGCCATCTTTTAACCCTAAATCTTCGCCGTAGCATGTGGTGTCCTGCCCGATGAGCGTAATTTCGCGCACCCCGGATTGCGCGAGTCGTTCGGCTTCAGCAATGACAGATTCAAAACGCCGCGAGCGGAACTGGCCGCGAAGTTGCGGGATGATGCAGAAGCTACAAGGATGATCGCAGCCCTCGGCAATTTTGATGTAGGCCGAAGAGCGTGGCGTGGTCAGAATGCGCGGGGTGTGGTCGTCGTAAAGATAGTTGGGCAGATCAGCGACGGCGCCATCCCATGAATCGCGGGTGAAACGACCCTGTTCGCGGCGATGATTACCCTCCGGCCGCGATGTCGGAGTATTCGAAGTCAGGATATTGAACGGAGACGGTATTCGGGGCGGTTGCGACACGCCGGCAGCGGCAAGAATTTTCTCCAATTCGCCGGTGCCTACGACAGCGTCCACTTCCGGAATATTCTTTTGGATCTCGTCGTGAAACCGCTCGACCAGGCAGCCGGCAACCACTAGTCTTTTCGCCTTGCCGCCCGTTTTGTGGCGAGCCATTTCGAGGATCGTGTCGATGGATTCCTGCTGTGCGCTGCCTATAAATGAGCAGGTATTCACTACAATGACATCGGCGTCCTCGGCATTTGGAGTAAGTTCGGCACCAGCATGTGCCAGCATACCCATCATGACCTCGCTATCGACGAGGTTTTTGGGGCATCCAAGGCTAACAAAGCCTACTTTGGCCGGGGAAATTGGCCCCGAAGTCGCGGATATGGTTTTCTCGTTGAGCAATGAATATGACCACTGATATGAGTACTGGGACGATTATGGCGCTGCCGACGACACTAATGACTAGGGAGCAAACCTATTCAATTCTAGCATCTACATACCGTGAGCGTCCTGAAACGGGCTTCAAAATCGGGCACCAAGGAGGGTACTATGTTCTCCGCCGATTTGGGCGACCCGTGCTAATCTTATTGAAACAAAAACTACATCCCTCAACACTCCGGAGGAGAGATGTCGGCTAAACGTCTCGCAGTTCTAGTTGTGCTAATTTCGGCTCTTGCATCGGGCGCTTTCGCACAGATCAATCAGGTCTCGCTTACTACGGGACTGGTTTTCATCAGCACACAGACCGTGCCGAGTACGGGTTTACCGATTCATTTCGGAAACGCGTCGGGAAGTATCGTGGGCAGTTATGGCCGCTTGCTTATGAGCCGGAAGATTTTCGGCCTCTATGCGGAAGCTCCGGTAGCCGTGGTATGGAAGACGGACCTGAATTATTTCTACAATCAGGTTCCCAAGGACATTTCGTCTTTATTCGTGACCCCCTCCGTACGTCTAAACATTTTTTCAGGTGATTCGGTTACGCCATGGGTTAGCGTAGGCGGCGGCTACGGCCGCTTCCGAGAATCGTCGGATCTCAATTATTACAACTCCAATCCGGGGCCAACCGGCACCAATACAGGTGTAGTCCAATTCGGAGCTGGCTTGGATGTTTGGTTCTGGCATACATGGGGAGCACGTTTTGAGGCTCGCGACTTTTATTCCGGAGTTCCCGACTTGAATGTTGATACCGGAAGAAGCCGTCAACACAACTACTATGTAGGTGCTGGGGTTACCCACCGCTTCTAGCGGGAAGCGGCTGTCTGCTTTGATGTTTTTCCGGAAGTTGTCGTTTCAGCAGTGATGTCATTGAAAAGCTCGGGCAAGCTTTGGGCATCGTCCAGGGATTTGCCGAAACGTGCGGATTCGTAAGCCTGCGTAAACCTCGCAACTCTCTTCTGCAATGACGTTTCTTGAATGGCAGCGACGAAATCCAACGGCGTTTGTGATGGTGACTTCCGCCAGCCCAGCCTTGCGAGCCGGCCGACCATCCGGTCATACCAGAGCGCGGCGGATTCTCGTGGAGCTCGTTCCGGATGAGCGCGCAGACGATGGGCGCGAAGTCCTCTAATCAGGCGACGGAGATTCAGTAGCAGGATCAGACCTGCTGAAAATGCGACGAGCCCGCCCAACCACCGCGCAGGAAAATTACCAAAATGCTCCTGTGCCCGCCTTGCTGCATTTAACAAGGCGCGATGCTGACGCCGAATCCACCGTCGAGCGTCGTCAAAGAAATGGCGGCTATTGGTGGCTGCATCCCTTCCTAGAGTGCGCTGGTGGCCGACGTCGTAGTTAATAATCCACTCCCGCCAAAAGGAGGCGGCGGCATCGATGTAGAGCTGCATACGCGACCACCCGGCCGGTGCGTTTCCCGCCGGGGTGGGATCAAAGCTTATCCAACCCGATCCTGGGAAATATGCTTCGACCCAGGAATGAGCATCGCTGGCGCGAACGATATATTGACCGGTGAGATCGTTGAATTCGCCGCCGCGAAATCCCGTGATAATTCGCGACGGAATGTGTAGAGAGCGCAGCATCACTGCCATTGAACTGGCGAAATATTCGCAGTGACCCTTCTTGCGCTCGAACAGGAAATTGGCCACCGGATCTTTCGACGGACTATGGGGCAGTTCCAGCGTGTATCCAAAGTGAGTTGATAGATACTGCTCAAGGGCGACTGCCTTGTCATAGTTGCTGGGAGCCTTCGTAGTAATCTCCTCTGCTAACTTCGGAATACGACCATCCGGCGGCGGCTGTAACTCAAGGTACTTTTCCATACCGGCGGGCGCGGTATTGGGCGAGAGGCGAAGGTCGTCGCTATCGACTTCGCCCAATTGCGAGTCTGCATCGTAGCGAGTGATTGGATGGTCCGTATCGAGGTCATAGACGGCTCCTCCGCCGTCCATCGTCACTTGCCGGAAATTTCCCTGGAGACTTTGCGGTTTCTCAGCCAGAAAAAAGACATTGGTTCCGAGTGGTTCCATCAAAACGTGATAGTGAATCGATCGGCCCGTGAGCGGTGCTGCGCCATGCGGCTTTAGCAAAGGTGCCAGGCGATAGCTGCCGTCTGACGCTGGTTGTAACCGGATTTGGTCGTCCGAGTTAGACCATTCGCTGCCATTGAAATTGCTCAACGCAATGCCGCGCCACTTCAAGTCGTAAACGCCGCGCGTATCGTTCTGGATCTCGATATGCATGACGACAGCGCTGGATTGCTGGATCTGGCCGATGCGGCCAAGTTGTATGCGATCGGTGAAGCCGGTGGAGACATCGCTGGTCGGAGTGTAGGCGCTCAAATAGCGTGACGAAATGCGGGGCAGCATGAAAAAAATCAGAAAACTGCCGGCCATGATCATTAGCATGAGCACGGGAGCGATGGCCACCAGTCCGTAGACCATGCGCTGTGAGGGAAAGGTTACGCGCGGATCTTGCGCATGGGTTTGCTCGGCGCTGACCGAGTGCCGCATCTCCATCAGCACAAAAGTGACGACCGCAACCAACAGGAAGATTGCAAAAGAAAACAGGAAGACACTGCCCACAGTAAGAACGGCGGAAGCCAGCACCATTAGAAAGGAAAGCACTGCGAGGGTGTAGTGGTCCCGTGTTTTCTGCAATGAAAATAGCCGTACCACCATGGTGAAAAGCACAAGGTGGACTGTTGCTGCCAGAAAGCTGCGCGAGAGGAAAAAATAGTCGGCGAGATAGATTAAGACGTAGATCAGGGTGAGTAGAGTCGTCCAGCGTTCTGGGATCACAAACTCTTGGCGCTTCAGGAGTTGGTATCCGCGGAGTGTCAGGGCCATCCCCACCAGCGCTACCGCCGGCAGGTCAAGACCGCCGGTTGCAGCCAGAGTACCGAAGCCACTGAGCACGAGCAGGAACAGCGCCACGTTGAAGTAGCGGTCAATGGCATTGGCCATGGTGATTCCGGCCGGATTGATGGAGGCTCCAGTCACGATAAGCTTCTATCTCTTTATTGTTTGCGAAACCGGCGCAGAAGGGAAGTGTCGGCAGTAACAAGAGGTTTTTGGGGCAAAATTTGCGTCAGTTTTGCGCCGGCTGCGATGGCGTGCCAGGGGCATCTGGAGAGTCGAAGCCTGGGCGATTGAGGCGGATGCGCCGCGAGAAGTCCGGCGCGTCGTTTAGAGTGTGAGCGACCGGATTAATGTACGCTTGCTTCATCAGTTCGGGAAAAGGCAGATTGCCGGCGAAGTTTCCGTTACGGTAGAGAATTTCCGGACCACGTCCGTTGAGAAGGATCCACCAATCGTGAAGCGAGCTTCCTACGGGGAGTGATCCAGTGGCAGCCATTTGCGTGAAAATGTTAGTCGTGCAATTGTCTGTTGCCGCGTTGTACCACTTTGGGTGGTCGCGCAGTTTGTTTGCCTGCCGGATGTACTGGCGAAATAGCAAGCGAGACCAGGTCGGACCTGCCGTAGTGTGGAAGAGGTAGACGTCTTCATCTTTGCGGTAGTTGGTGCGCAGGCGGACGAGATCGCGCTCATCGGCGAACACATATAGAAGTTCATATTGCCGGAAAAATCCGCGGATGGCGGAATAGTCCTGGCCAACTTGATCGCGAGTTTCGATCGAGGTCGCCACGTAGTCGTCGCCAAACTGGAAGCTGACGATGGGGTGAGCAATCCAGGGCGAACCCCAGTAGGTCACAAAGACATCGACGCCTTGAAGTTGGCTGAGTAAATATGTTTTTGTGAGCCATTCGCAAGTGTAATCCGACTCGGTACGATAATTGCAATTGCGGAAGTTATGGATGGTGACGCGGTCGCCATCGATTTCCGCCCAAGGAGTTCGCGAATCGTTCAGCTGCCAACGCCGATCATTCGATGGCTTCAGCGAAAGCCAGCAGAATAAAACGACGAGAAAACCAGCCAAGCAAGCCCTGATTTTGAGAAGGCGCGTCTTGGCGACGTATGCCATTGCCCCGATGACTGCCAGGTAAATAATTGGAGTCAGAAGGGGCAGGCGCGAGGGTGAAAGATCGAAGTACAGAGCCGCGGTAGCCCAGAGTGTCATGAGGGCCAGCACCAGCCACATGAAACCCCAGCCGAGCCAATGAAGCCAGCGTTTTATCCAGGATGCATTGTTGGTAACGTTTGTCACTGAGCCGACATGGTAATCGGTTGCGACGATTTAGTCACGGCAGCAAAGTGCACGTTGTTTGATTTTCTTTTCTACAATTTATTTTCTGATTACAATACCTGACCATGGACTATCTTCTGAAAACTGAACCGACTGTATATTCATTCGCGAATCTTGAACTCGAAAAGACGACGATTTGGGATGGGGTGACCAATCCGACGGCAGTGAAGCACCTGCGCGAGATGAAGCCCGGCGATCGGTTGGTGATTTACCACACTGGAGATGAGAAGAGCGCGGTAGGGACAGCATCGGTGGTTTCGGTGGATGCTAGCGATCCGAAGATTCCGAAGGTGAGGATTAAGGTTGGCAACGCGATTGCGAGACCGAAGACGCTGGCAGAGATTAAGGCGCGGGCGGCGTTTGCGGAGTCTCCGCTGGTGCGGCAGGGACGATTGAGCGTTGTGCCGCTGAACGCATCCCAGTACGCGTGGCTGGCGGGAGAGTGATAGGTCCGGGACTTCTGCGCGCGGCGGCGATCTGGTTATCCTGACAGTGATGTGATGCACGCGAAACCCCGCCGAGCTATGCTCGGCTTGGACGGGCGAGGGCGCCCGTCCCCGCACAAAAGGATTCCCCAACAAGAAAACTTGCGTTATGTCCGGACTATCCGTTCGGTGCAATCGGGCTCGGGGCAGGCGTAGGTAACATGGTTGCGCTGGCGGTCGAGGCTGATGATGAACATGGGGCGTCCATGGCGATCGCAGGAGGGTTGATTGGGAGTGAGTACGGGAGCATTGCCCCGCTTCGGTGTGATGTAGCCGACGCGCTCTCCGAAACAGCGGTGGCAGAATTTGTCGGTGCAACGGAAGAATTCGATGGAGTAGTCGGCGCTGTACGGGGCCAGTCCGGGTTCCATTGTGCGGTAGTGCTGGTCGCAAAGGGGCAGAATGTCCGTCCGCATGCGACAGTGAGTGTAACACCTTCAATCATTCAATCATTAAGACATTGAATCATCACAGTATTGAGCCATTGATTTTAGAAATCAATGATGCGTTAACTCAATGTTCACCCGATGTAGCGCAGAGCGTCGACGATGCCGAGGTTTGAGGCGCGGTAGGAGGGGATTACTCCGCTCACGAGTCCCACGACAAATGCGACTGCCATGACGAACAGCGCCGTGTAGATAGTCATGTGCAGTGAGACTGGCAGTCCGATTCCTGGTTGCGCCAGGAAAAGAACGACCACGCTTGCGAGCACGATACCGATCAACCCTCCGATTAGAGAGATGGCGATCGATTCGCTTAAGAGCAACCTAAGAATGCTTTCGCGTGTGAAGCCGAGCGTGCGAAGGACTGCAACCTCGCGGGTGCGCTCGCGGATCGACATGGCCATGGTGTTGGCGCAAACGAGCAAGGTGGTGAAGACTACGGCTCCGCAGATGCTGAGGATGAATGCTTTGACGCTTCCAAGTGTGTTGATGAAATCAAGTTTGAACGCTTGTTCGCTCTCACTCTTGGTGGGAACTGGACTCCCATGAAACATTTCGTCGATGGCGTGTGCAGCTTGTGGCATGTGTTCAGCAGTATCGACGCGAGTGAAGTAAAAGCCGGCGGTGTCTTTGAACCAGTCAACGGATTCTTCCAGGTATTTGGTGTGGAAGTAAAGGTTACTGGACGGGGGATCGATGGTGTAGATGCCGCGCACAGTCAGATCAAGATTAGTGGGGAAGATGGAGCCCTGCAGGATGATGTGGTCGCCAATCTTCCAGTTGTGTTTCTTGGCAAGTTGAACATCGACGACGCAGCCCGCACGGTCGCGCTTCCAGGCGGCTAACTGATCGGCGGGCATAACTTTGTCGGCAGCGACGTCGAAATACTCCTCCGGATCGGTGGCGAACTGGGCAAAGAAGTTTTCGGGCTTGTCATCCTTATACTTGCCGCCGAACCACGTCATGGGGACAACGTGAACGACGCCCGGAACTGTGCGGATCTTGTTGCGATAGTAGATCGGCAGGAAATTGGCGAGTGAAACTTTGTGCCGCGTCATAATGCGAAGCGCGGAATCTGGCGCTCCCTTATCGATGTAGAAGCTGCGCCAGACGCAGAGCATGAAGGAGAGCAGGAGCAGAGAAAAAGCGATGCTGGCGACCGTCAAGATACTGCGACGCTTGTTGCGGAAGGCGGACTTGGCGACGAAGCTTGAGAGGGTCATGGGTACGAAATATTTTACACTGCGAAAAAGATTGCAGATCCCGACGAGTCTCATCCTCCACGATCTATTAATTGTGCCGGTGATCTTAGATCCGTCCTTGAGCAGTTCAAATTGGAACGTTGGAGTTCGTCGCTAGAACCTAGGTAATTAACTAATTTGTGCGAACTCCTTACGCAATTCGCGGCGCAGAATCTTGCCCGACGGTGTCCGCGGAATCACTTCCACAAAGTGCACTTCGCGCGGCTGCTTGTGGTGCGCGAGGCGATCAGCGACGAAGTTGCGAATTTCATGGTCTAACGCTTCACTGGCCGTAAAGCCTCCCCGAAGGACTACGAAAGCGCAGGGAATTTCTCCCGCTGCGAGGTCAGGTTTGGCGACTACGCCACAGTCGCGGACGGCGGGATGCTCGAGCAGGAGCGCCTCGACTTCAGCGGGAGCGACGGGGAATCCTTTGTACTTGATCATCTCCTTGCTGCGGTCGAGCACGTAGTAGAAGCCATCGGCATCGGTACGAACAATGTCGCCGGAGAAGTACCAGCCGTCACGCAGAACGGCTGCGGTGGCTTGTGGTTCTTTCCAATATCCCATCATGATCTGCGGACCGCGCATTACAAGTTCACCTGGCTCGCCAGGCGCGACCTCATTGACTTCGTCGTCGCCCTTGATCAGATCGTTCTTCGTCACTTCACTCTTCATTACATCAATGATGCGGCATTCAGTGAGGGCTAGTGGTTGTCCGATGGATGCCGGACGATTCATTTCAGGTGGAGCATTGTAGCCGACGTGGGTGACGGGCGAAGCTTCGGTCATGCCGTATCCCTGGTTGACGAGGACACCGGTTAGATCGGTCATGCGACGTGCGAGTTCGGGAGCGAGCGGGGCTGCGCCGGATTTGATCCAGCGGAGCGTGTGATCTTTTGGAAAAATGCCGGCTTCGGCAGCCTGACACATAGCATTGATGGCGGGCGGAACCACGGGCATCATGGTGACGCCTTCTTGAACTAAGAGGGCGCATAGTTTTTGGACGTCGAAGCGCGGCATAAGAACGAGGGTAGAGCCGAGTGCCAGGGAAAGAGTCAGCGCCACTGTAAGTCCATAGATGTGGTAGAGAGGCAGGAAGCAGAGCATGATTTCGTCGTGCGTGAGCGGCGCGGCATTGGGCCCGATGACCTGATACACATTCGCGACCAGGTTGTAGTGCGAGAGCATTACACCTTTGGGCAGGCCGGTGGTGCCGCTGGAGTAGGGAAGAGCGGCGATCGTCTGCTGCGAGCTTTGGATAGCTTCGGGGAATTTCGCGGAGCCGGGTCGCAACAACTTGGCAAAGTCCTCGTAGCCTGCACGCTGGTTTCGCGTCACGAAAACTCTCCGCAGGCGGAGGAGACCGGCAAGGTTGACGTTCTCCAGAAGCGGAGCGTCGGTAATTAGAAGACTAGCACCAGAGTTTTCGAGCTGATAGCGGATCTCGCGCTCACGATAGGAAGGATTGAGCAGTGTTGGAATCGCTCCAGCTAGCGTTGCCGCGTGATAGGTGATAGCGAACTCCCAGGAGTTCGGAAGAAAAATGGCAACGACTTCACCAGGGGCGAGTCCAGCGGAGACAAGGCCACGGGCAAGGGATTCGACGAGACCGCCATATTCGGCGAAGGTCAAGCGGCGATTGCAGGAAGTGTTATCACAGGACGTATCAATCAGCGCTGTCTTATAACCATTACGCTGGCAACTCTGGAGAACGACATCGTGAACGAAGCGACCTGTGGGATCGGCGAAAAGTTGAGTACGAAGCATCGGTGGTGATTGTAAAGGGAGATTGTAGAAGTTAGAAGTCGGGTGATGACGGGCGAGATGCGGGTCTGACACGTGCGAGGATCAAGCGCTCAGTTTCCGCAGAAATTCCTGTTCATCCATACGGTACTTAAAAGCTTTGTGACCATTAATAAAGACTACAGGGACTTCGTCATTGTAGAGGCGCCGGGTTTCAGCGTTGGAGTCTACGTCCACTTCTTGCCAGGTAAAACCTCCCCGCTTATGGAGCTTGACGAGGCTCTCTTTGACGATTTCGCAGAGATGACATCCTTTGCGGGAATAAACGATGACTTCCGTGGCCTGCGCCATGCGTCGGAGTGTAGCAGTTTTGGTGCAGGGTTTCCAAGCCTAGCATCGGCACGGAACGAGAGGGCGTAGAATCTCCGAATGACTAGCGACAAACGAACACTTTCTGGAAAGACCGTGTTGGTAACGGGAGCGGCGAAGCGCCTGGGGCGCGCGATTGCGTTGGCTGCGGCGGAAAATGGCGCGGATGTCGCGATTACTTATCACGAGTCTGCGCGCGAGGCGCGAGCAGTAATCAAAGAATTGGCCGGGCATGGTGTAGAGGCACTGGCAGTGCGGTGCGATGTTACTGATGAGAAGAGCGTCCGGGAAATGGTGAAAGAAGTAGCGAGGGAGCTGCGCGGGATCGACATACTTGTAAATAATGCCGCTAACTATGAGACGGTTGAGTTCGAGAAAATTACCGTCGCGCAGTGGGATGCGATTTTTGCTTCGAACACGCGCGGGCCATTTTTGGTGTCCCGCGAAGCTCTGCCATATGTGAGAAGACGCAGAGGGCGGATCATTAATATGGGTTCTCTGGGCGGGCTTCGGCCTTGGGCCACTCATGCTCACTATTGTTCGTCGAAGGCGGCAGTACACATGCTGACTAAAGTGATGGCGAAAGCACTCGCGCCGGAAATTTCGGTGAATGCCGTCGCTCCCGGCATGATCGACCTGGGGGAGAAAGCGGCGGCGGCATTCTTCAAGAAAACGGCGAAGCAGACGCCGATGCGGCGCAACGGTACGGCGGCGGACATTGCTGCGGCAGTAATGTTTTTTGCTACGGGTCCGCAGTTTATTACGGGGCAGGTGCTGGCAGTGGATGGAGGTTTGGAACTTTAGGCGGCTGCGGAGAAATCAGGCTTTGTATCAGGGTATTGGTTTCGCACATCACTGCAACAATTCCAACATTTTTCAAGATCAAAAGCCACCTTCGGCTGAAGTTTGTCTTGGACGGGCGAGGACAGCCGTCGCTCCAACAGCTACTGATGTCAATATTCGATTTGTTTCGCGGCTCGAATTCACGTATTGTTTCTGATTCGACGTTGAGTATATCTAGAGGTGAGTATCTCTGTAACACGATCCAACTTATGAGACGATCCATTCGGGACGCGGCTTCTCGTTTCCTTACATTTTTTCTGATGGTAGTTTTTCTGATGTTTCTCCGCGCTTCTCTCACCCTGGCGCAAGATCGCCCGGAGGAGGGCGGTCATGAGCTCCAGGTTTGGACGGGCGGCGGCCACTCCGTTCCGGGTGGAACCAGCGATACCAATGTCTGGAATGCGGGCGTTCGCTATGGATGGATCTTGACGCAGCCGCACTTGCCTGGCTTTCTCAGCGGCAGATTCGAGCTTGCGGTGGATGCGGTCCCGGCATTTGTTGTTTTCCAGCGGGCGAACACGGCGTATGGGGCTGGTGTCAATCCGGTAGGGTTCAAGTGGATCTTTGCCACGCGCGGACGTGTTGCTCCGTTCGTCGAATTGAACGGAGGCGTACTGTTTACGACGCATGATGTGCCGCATGGAACTTCGACAATAAACTTCACTCCGGGCGCGGCCTTCGGGATGTATTTTTTTGGCGATCACGCGTGGTCAGTGGATGTCCGCTATCTGCACATTTCTAATGCAGGGCTGACGGTGCCGAATCCTGGAGTGAACACGGTGGAGGTGAGGTTGGGATTCGGGAAGTTTTTTGGGAAGAAGTAAAGGTAGTGTCAACCTGATCTTTGTGCGTCTCGGGATCAACAGTCCACAAACTAATGTCGATGAGATAGCGCGGCGGAGCTTTGCCTGGGCTCGGCGCTACGTCCGCAGCAGGGGCCTGGAGGAATGGCAGCTCCGTGGGGGCAAGTGAGTGGGTGGTTGAGAAAAGTGCAGATCTTGTCGGTGGCTCCAGGAGAGAGTATGTGCTCGAACTTACAGGCCTGCTCTTCGATTTCGGTTTCGCTATCCATGGCGAACGAGTCAGTGAAGAGGCGCTCTGCTAGCCGGTGGCGGCGAATAATATCGGCGGCGCGCTGGTATCCGCGCGGCGTAAGTTCGACTATCAAGGAACCGTCGCCGGTGGAAAAGCCAGAGGGTTTCAGCGCGTCATGGCAGGGATTGATGAAGGGTTTGTGATCGTGCCGTTCGGGCGGATGTGGGCGCGTGGATACGAGTCCCATGGCAGCCATTTTTTCTACTGCAATGGATACGGGCAAAGCGCCGTGAACTTCCATACGTTCGATCTCAGCAATTTCGCCGTGTTCTTCCAATGCAAATAATTCTTCCAGCACTTCGTCGAACTGCTCGTCGTCGGCCATGGCAAAAACTTCCTGAGCTGCGATTTTCCCATGATGCAATTCGATGCGGCGGTCGGCCAAACGCGCTACCACGGGGTCGTGCGTCACCATCACAATGGTGCGTCCCTGCTGATGAAGTTCGCGGAGCAGTCTCAAGACAATTTCTTCGTTGACGGCGTCGAGGTTGCCAGTGGGCTCGTCGGCGAGCACGATCTTAGGATCGTTGATTAAAGCGCGGGCGATGCAAACGCGCTGTTGCTCGCCTCCGGAGAGTTGCGATGGCAGATGTTCGGCGCGGTCCTTAAGGCCGACACGATCGAGAGCGTCGAGAGCTTCCTGTTCGTCGGTCATGCTATGGAAATACTGCGCGAGCATGACGTTCTCGACTGCAGTAAGGTACGGAATCATGTGGAATTGCTGGAAGATGAAGCCGATGGTTTCGGCGCGGACGTGGTTGAGTTCGGTGACGCTCAGATTGGCGACATTTTGTTGGTCGAGCCAGATTTCGCCCGTCGTTGGGCGGTCGAGGCATCCGATGAGATTGACCAGCGTGCTCTTGCCGGAGCCGGATGGACCCATCACCGCGACCCACTCGCCGGGCGCGATCGAGAGGGAGATGTCGTCGAGCGCCTTGAGCAGGTTAAGGCCGCCATTACTTTCTTCCGCTTTGGCGGGATAACTCTTAGTGACGTGGTTGAGTTGAATCATCGCGGTCTCTTAAATTACTACTGTCTTGCTACTCTCCCCTCAAAATAATAGCGGGTTGAACGCG
>Ga0209169_10000438_pt1 | contig 25435 bp, 23 predicted proteins | sample HubBroMetageWRM4_FD_188346 | JGI IMG/M metagenome (GOLD analysis project Ga0209169, IMG submission 188346) | Warmed soil microbial communities from the Hubbard Brook experimental Forest, New Hampshire - Hubbard Brook CCASE Soil Metagenome WRM 4... | ecosystem: Environmental > Terrestrial > Soil...
CTCGTATTGATCCTTCACCGGCGCGAACACGCCCGCCACGGCGATGGAGGTGATACCGCGTTGCCGGATTTGCGCGCCGATGCGAGTGATTTCGGTGGGATCGAAGGGTGCGATGGGCTGGCCATCGAATTCGAACCCGCCGCTGGCGAGGAACACGTGTTCACCCACCGCCGCCCGGAGGAGACCGGACCCTCGATCGAGGAGCTGCTCAGGCTCGAGCCCCCTGCGTGGGGCACCGGACGCGTCGCGGCGCGCGAGGTTACCATCGGCGGCGTTACCATCCGGCCAGGCGAGAAGGTGCTGCTCCCGCATCAGACGGCCAACCTCGACCCGGCCGTCTTCCCCGATCCTGACCGCTTCGACCCGCAGCGGATGCCGAATGCGCACGTCTCGTTCGGCGGCGGCCCGCATCGGTGCATGGGGGCCCACCTCGCCCGGATTGAGTTGCGGGTGGCCTTCGAGGAGCTGCACTCACGGATCCAGGACTACACGCTCGATCAGGCCCGCCCGCCGGTACAGCACATGTCCCAGACTCGCGGCGTCGCCTCGCTGCACATCCGTTTCAGCTCGCCTCCGTCGGCGACGGACTCAGCGGTGAGGGCGGCCGGATGACTCAGGCGCAGGTCAAGACCATCCCGGTGGTGGATTACCTTTGCCTGGACGGCGGCGAGCCGAAGCTGACGGCACTGGTCTGCGACGCGTGCGGTGCGCACTATTTCGATCACAGAGAGGCCTGCGCCTCGTGCAGCTCCAGCGGCCCCTTCACCCGTGCCGACCTGCCGCGCACCGGGCGGGTGGGCGCGTTCACGATCGTCCACCGTGCCGCGAACGGCGTGCGCACGCCATTTGTGTCGGCCGTCGTCTACCTCGACGACGGCACCGCGGTCCGAGCGAACGTGGTCAACTGCGCGCCCTCTCCTGAGCAGGTTCACCTCCACATGCGGGTCCGCCTGGTCACCTTCGAGCTCGGCACCGACTCGGAAGGCACCTGCGCCATCGGTTTCGGCTTCGAGCCGGCCTGAGCCCGGCCGTTCGCTGTTCCGTCCACTCACCAGGAGACGAGATGCCTAGACCCGAATCGGACAGCATATGGGTGATCGGCGTCGCGATGACGCCCTTCCGGCGCTACTCCGACGCGGACGCCTACGATCTCGGCGGACGGGCGGCGCTGGCCGCGCTGGCCGATGCCGGGCTCACGATGGCCGACGTGGACGTCCTGGCCGCGGGCAGCGTCAACCAGGCGCGGCCCTACCCCGCCCAGCAGATCCAGCGGCGCATCGGGCAGACGGGTATCCCGGCGTACAACGTGCTCAACGCGTGCGCCACAGGCGCGGCCGCGGTCCGCGTGGTGTACCTGGCCATCGCCGCGGGCGAGGCCTCGATCGGACTGGCTGTCGGCTGCGAGCAGATGGGCAAGAAGGGGCTGCTCGGCCAGGCCGCTCCGGTGGCGGCCGACAGGTACGTGCCAAGCGGCAAGTACGGCGCGGTCATGAACATCGAGGGCGTTCTCGGTACCGGCCTGATGCCGGGCGTCTTCGCCCAGGCCGGAATGACGTATGCCGCCAGCAACGAAGGGGTGGGTTTCGAGCAGTTCGCCAAGATCGCCGTGAAGAACCACTCGCATTCGACGCTTAACCCGCTAGCCCAGTACCGGAAGGAATTCTCCCTCGAAGAGATCATGGCGGCGGAGATGATCAGCTACCCAAACACGGTGCTGATGTGCTGCCCGACCGGAGACGGCGGAGCCGCAGCCGTCCTGGTGTCGGGGGAGCGGCTGGCGACCATGCCGAGCGAGGTGAGACGGCGGGCGGTCAAGATCTCCGCCTCGGTGATGACCTCGGATCCCTACGTCGCCGACGGGCTGGTGCAGCCCGACGTGAATACCCTTACCCGCAACGCCGCCGACCAGGCCTACGCCCGCGCGGGCGTCGGGCCGGAGGACCTTGACCTCGTCGAACTCCACGACTGCTTTGCCACGGCCGAGCTGCTGCACTACGACAATCTCAGGCTCTGCGAGCCAGGCGGCGCGGGGGAGTTCATCGACAGCGGGGCCCCGTGGCGGACCGGTAGGACCCCCGTCAATGTCTCCGGCGGCCTGCTGTCCAAGGGGCATCCGCTCGGCGCGACCGGCGTGGCCAACATCTTCGAGGTGACAACGCACCTTCGCGGCGAGGCCGGCGACCGCCAGATAGCGGACGCGAAGGTCGGCATGGCACATGTCATCGGGCTCGGTTCGGCCTGCGCGATCCACATCCTGGAACGGGCCGCCGCGTGAGCGGCCTGGTCGCGATGCCGCCTGGTCTTGCCCGTCATTTCTCGACGTCCGGAGTGTAGCGTTCATGTTCTTGCGTGGGATAAGGGTCATCGAGCTCTCCGATGAGATCGGCGAATACGCCGGTAAGGTCCTGGCCGGCCTCGGCGCCGACGTGATCAAGGTTGAGCCCCCGGGCGGGGAGAGCACGCGCCGCATCGGTCCCTTCTACCTAGACAGCGGTGATCCGGACCAGAGCCTTTACTTCTGGAACTACAACTTCGGGAAACGCGGGGTGATCATCGACGACGAGACCGACGAGGGGAAAAGAAAGCTGGCGGCGTTGATCGCGAGCGCCGACGTCCTCCTGGAGACCCGCGGCGAGGCCTGGATGCAGCGGTGCGGCCTGGCCCGCGCGGAGCTGGCCGGGCGCCATCCCCGCCTGGTCCACGTCCGTGTATCCGCATTCGGTGACTCGGGCCCATGGAGCCAGTACAAGGGAAGCGACCTGGTTCATCTTGCCCTTGGCGGCGTGATGATGAACTGCGGCTACTCGCCGGACCCGGAGGGAAACTACGACACGCCGCCGGTGGCGCCTGCCATGTGGCAGGCGTACCACATCACCGGCGAGATGGCTGCCTACGGCGTGGTCGGCGCGCTCAATCACCGGCTTGAAACTGGCGAGGGCCAGTACCTCGCGGTCTCGGTTCACGATGCTGTCAGCAAGAATACCGAGACCGACATCCCGAACTGGGTCTTCGCCCGGCGGGTTCACCTGCGCCAGACCTGCCGGCATTCCTCGCCGCTGATCAGCGGGCCGACGATCGGCCAGACCGCGGACGGGCGGTGGCTGCTGCCATACCGCACCTACCTGCGCGGCTACGTGGATGCCTTCCCCGGCACCGTGCGCCTGATGGCCAAACATGGGATGCAACTGGACCTGGAGGACGCGGGGTACCTCGAGCCCGAGGTGCGGACCTCGGAGAAATTCAACGTCTACTACGGTGCGCTGGTCGACCGGTTCATCCGTGCGTTCCCGTTCGACCGGGAGATATGGCGCGAGGCCCAGGCGGAGGGCTTGCCCTGGGCTCCGCTGCGCCGGCCTGAGGAGATTCTGCAAGACGAGCACTTCCTGTCCAGGCAGAGTTTCGCCGACGTCGAGCATCCGGAACTTGGCCGGACGTTCAGGTACGTGGTCGCCAAGTGGCTGGCGCCGGGCGTGCCCTGGCGTACCGGGCCGCGGGCACCGCTCATGGGCGAGCACGACGATGAGATCTTCACCGAACTGCCGACGGCGCGGCCGGCACCCGTGACGGCTGCGCCGCCGAAGGCACGTCCGCTCGGCGAACGGCCGCTGAGCAAGAGGGGCAAGCCGTTCGCGCTCGACGGTATCCGCGTCATCGACCTGTCGTGGCTGCTGGCCAGCGGGGGGGCCGGACGGTTCCTGACCGCGCTCGGCGCAGAGGTCATCAAGATCGAGCACCTGTCCCGCGTCGATGGCATGCGGTTCAGCAACGGGCCGGTCCCGCCCGGCGGCCGGGCCGAACGCGACGCGGCTACCGGTCCGCTCATGCATACTCTCGGGCCCAAGGACTGGAACCGCGGCGGCGGCTTCATGGAGATCAACTCCGGTAAGCGCTCGTTCTCGCTCGACCTCAAGACCGCCGAGGGCAGGGCGATCCTGAGCGAGCTGATAAAGACGGCCGATGTCGTCACCGAGGGTTTCTCGCCGGGGACAATGGACCGGATGGGCTTCGGCTACGAGCGCCTGAAGGAACTCAAGCCGGACATCGTCTATGTCCAGCAATCCGGCCTCGGCCAGGCCGGCGTCTACGGGCGGCTGCGGTGTTACGGCCCGGTCGCGGCCGCCTTCGCCGGCCTCACGGAGATGTCCGGGCTGCCCGAGCCGTATCCGCCGGCCGGCATCGGGTACTCCTACCTCGACTGGTTCGGCGCCTACAACATGGCCCTCGCCATCGTGTCTGCGCTTTACCGCCGGCGGGTGACCGGCGAGGGATGCTGGGTTGACTCGTCGCAGGTCGAGACCGGTATGTACCTTACCGGCACCGCTCCGCTTGACTTCGCGGCGAACGGCCGGCGCTGGCAGCGCTACGGGAACGCCTCGCCGTACAAGCCGGCCGCGCCGCATGCGGCATTCCGCACATCGGGCAAGGACCGCTGGATCGCGATCGCCTGCTTCACCGACGAGGAATGGCGCGGCCTGGTCGGCACCCTCGGCGACCCGAGCCTGCTGGCGGACCCGGCGTACGCGACCTTGGCTGCTCGCCTTGAGCACTCCGCTCAGCTGGAGCGCCGCCTGGGCGAGCTCACGGTCTGCTGGGACGGCTACGAGCTCATGGCCGCCTTGCAGGCCAACGGCGTTCCGGCCGGCGTCTGCCAGAGCGCGGAGGACCGGTGCGAGATCGATCCGCAGCTCAAACACGACGGATGGCAGGTCGAGCTGAGGCAGCGCGATAACGGCTGGTGGCCCGTCAAGGAAATACCGGTGAAGTTCGAGAAGACCCCGGCCTACATCGGCGGACCGTTCGACCGATCCGGGCCGAGCTACGCGCAGGACAACGACTACGTCCAGCGCGAGATCCTCGGGCTGTCGCAGGAGCGGATCGACGAGCTGACCGACAAGGGCATCTTTTGATTCTGCTGAATTGAGGAGACCCAAGATGGGCCTATGCGAGGGACGGATTGTCGTCGTCACTGGTGCCGGACGCGGTATCGGGCGTGCGCACGCGCTCGAGTTCGGCAGGCAAGGGGCCAAGGTCGTCGTCAACGACCTCGGCTCGGCGCCCGACGGCTCGGGCAGTTCGGTCAGTCCCGCCGACGACGTCGTCGCCGAAATCGGCTTGCTCGGCGGAGAGGCGATCGCCGACTACCACGACGTAAGCGACTGGGATGGCGCAGCCGCGGTGATCCAGACCGCGATCGAGTCGTTCGGGAAGCTCGACGTGCTGGTCAATAACGCCGGCATCCTGCGTGACCGGACGCTGGCTAACATGACCGAGGGGGAGTGGGACTCGGTCGTCCAGGTGCACCTGAAGGGCACGGCGGCCACCAGCCACGCGGCAAGTGTCCACTGGCGCGAGCGGTCGAAGGCCGGCGAGCAGGTCAACGGCCGGCTGATCAACACGACCTCGTCCTCGGGACTGTACGCGACGGCGGGCCAGTCGAACTACGCCGCTGCGAAGGCGGGTATCGCCGCTCTCACCATCGTCGCATCGCGTGAGCTGGCCCGCTACGGCGTGACGGCCAACGCGGTCTACCCCACGGCGGTCAGCAGGCTCACCGAGCAGCTGTTCCGGTCGCGCGGGCTCATCGACGAAGAGGGCGGACTTCATGGTGAGGCCGCGACCCTGGACCCGGCCAACGTCTCGCCGATCGTGGCATGGCTGGGCAGCACCGAATCCGGCGAGGTCACCGGGCGGATCTTCGGCGTCAGGGGATACCGGATCACCGTGGCAGAGGGCTGGCACATGGGCCCGGAGGAGACCAGCGAGGGCAAGTGGGCGACGGAGAAGGTAGGTGAAGCGCTGCTTCGCCTACACCGCGCCGCCCAGCCCAACGCAGGGTCGAATGGCCGGATAGGGTCATGAGTGCGGGGGGAGCCGGGGGCCGGTTCTGGGATTACCTCGCCGCGGGCTCGATTCGCGTGCCGCGGTGTGACGGCTGCGGCCGCTGGACGTGGCCGGCCCAATACCGCTGCGGCGACTGCGGCAGCTTCGACTTCAGCTGGACCGACGTAGATCCAGCTGGCGAAGTATTCGCATGGACCCGGACCCACCACGCCTTCGACCGGTCGCTGGCCGACAGCGTGCCCTACACGGTCGTCGTCGGGACGCTGCCGGGCAGCGGGAACGTCCGCCTGATCGGGCTGCTTGACCTCGAGGCCGGGGACGTCGAGATAGGAACGCCGGTTCGCGCCGCGGTCGGTGCCGCCGACGGCGGCGCGCGGGTGCTCTGGAAGCGGCCATGAGCGCCCGGGGACTGCGCGGTCAGACCGCCATCGCGGGTATCGGCGGCACTCCGTATTACAAGCGCGGGCAATCCCCTGACCCCGAGGAGGCGCTCTGCATAAAGGCCATCTGCGCGGCCGCGGCGGACGCCGGAGTCCATCCAGGTGACATAGACGGCTTTGTCTCCTATGGCGGCGAGCACAGCTCGGGCACGCAGCTCATGGCCGCGCTCGGCACCCGGGAGCTGCGCTGGTCGGCGACGGTATGGGGCGGCGGTGGCGGCGGCATTCCCGGTGCGCTCGGGCTGGCCGCCGCCGCGATCGTCGCCGGACAGGCCACCCGGGTGGCGGTCTACCGGGCGATGGCGCAGGGTGCCGGCGGAAGGGTGAACGAGGCCGTCACGATCGAGCACCTGAGCCCTCACTACACGCGCAACGGGATCCGGTCTGCCGCCCAGATCATGGCGTTGCGAACGCAGCGGCTGCTCGCGGTGGACGGCGTACCTGCCAGCGCGATGCGCGCACTGGCCCTGGCCTCCTACTACCACGCGGCGCGCAACCCGGAGGCCTACGCCTACGGCAACACCGTTACCGAGGCGGACTACGACGCGTCCCGCTGGATTAGCGAACCCGTGCGGCTGTATGACTGCTCCCGCGAGAACGACGCGGCGTTCGCCGTCCTCCTCACCGCCGCCGACGAGGCGGCGTCGCTCCGGCAGCCACCCGCTTACCTGCTTTCCGCGCCGATGGGCTCCGAGCATGGCTGGGGGGAAATCGAGGAAAGCATTTCGCCCTATACGAGCGCGGGTTTCGGGCCGGTTGCGCGCCGACTCTGGTCCGAATCCGGCTACCGGCCCGCCGACGTCGATTCCGCTCAGATATACACGAATTTCACCGGTCCGGCGGTCGCCGCGATTATCGAGCACGGCTTTTGCTCCGCGGCCGAAGCCGGTGAGTTCCTGACGGTGAAGAACCTGACCGCGCCCGACGGCGAGTTGCCGGTGAACACATCCGGCGGTGATCTCGCCGAGGGATTCGTGCACGGTATCGGCCTCGTGCTCGAAGCGGTACGCCAGATCCGGGGTACGTCATCCAACCAGGTCTCTCCGTCCAACCTGGCTCTGATCACGGGGGGACCGGCCTCGCGGCTGGTCAGCTCCGCCCTGCTGGGAACGGCTGCGACGCTATAAGCAGAGAGGGTGCTGACATGCACGACCACGAGAACATGTACATAGACGGCCGGTGGGTCCGCCCCCAGCAGAGGGCCGAGCCCATCGCCGTGTACAACAGCACGACCGAAGAGGTCATGGGGCACATACCGCAGGGCAGCGCGGCCGACGTCGACCTCGCGGTGGCAGCGGCGCGACGGGCGCTCCCCGAGTGGTCGGCCAGCTCGCGCGAACGCCGAGCCGAGGTCCTGCGCGCGATCAGCGCCGGGCTGAAGGCTCACTCTGATGAGATCGTAGAGCTCATCGCCAAAGAGATCGGCATGCCGAAGGAGCCCGCCCGGATGCTGCAGGTCGGCCTGCCGAGGGCGTCGTTCTCGAACGCCGCCAAGATCGTGTCGAGCTACGAGTTCGAGCACGAGGTTGAGTCGTCGCTGGTCATTCGCGAGCCGGTTGGCGTGGTCGGCGCCATCACGCCGTGGAACTACCCACTGCATCAGATCGCGCTGAAGGTCGCGCCTGCGCTGGCAGCGGGAAACACCGTGGTCGTCAAGCCGAGCGAAGTCGCGCCGCTCAACACCTTCGTCTTGACACAGATCATCGCCGAATCCGGCCTGCCCGCAGGGGCCTTCAACATGGTTACCGGCTACGGGGTGCCGGTTGGTGAGGCGATCGCCGCGCACCCGGGCATCGACATGGTCTCACTCACCGGATCCACCGTGGCAGGTCGGCGAGTAGCCGAACTGGCCAGCGGCACCATCAAACGAGTGGCGCTGGAACTGGGCGGGAAGAGCGCCGGCATCATTCTCAGCGACGCTGATCTCGAGGAGGCCGTGCGCGGCGGCCTGACCCGGCTGCTGCGCAACAGCGGCCAGACCTGCACGGCGCTGAGCCGCATGCTCGTTCCGCGAGACCGGCTGGCCGAGGTCGAGGAACTTGCGCTGCGTATCGTCAAGGACTACACGATCGGGGACCCGCTGGCCGAGGGGACCATGCTGGGCCCGCTGGTCTCACGGCAGCAGCGCGATCGCGTCCGTGACTACATCCGGAACGGGCAGGCGCAAGGTGCCCGTTTGATCACCGGCGGCGCAGAGCAGCCGGAATCGCTTCCGCGCGGGTACTTCGTGCAGCCGACCATCTTCTCCGACGTGACCAACGACATGACCATCGCCCGGGAGGAGATCTTCGGGCCGGTGCTGTCGATCATCGCCTACGACGGCGAGGACGAGGCCGTCGCCATAGCCAACGACTCGCCGTACGGACTGTCCGGCGCGGTCTACAGCGGGAGCCAGGAGCACGCGGAGGCAGTGGCCCGCCGAATCCGCACCGGCCAGGTGGAAATAAACGGCGGAACGTTCAACGTGTGGGCGCCCTTCGGCGGCTATAAGCAAAGTGGCCTCGGCCGTGAGGGCGGACGCTTCGGATTCGAGGAGTATCTTGAAGTCAAGTCCCTGCAGCGATAAGCGCGCCACGCAAGAACTCAGGACCTTCGACTTGCCGGGTCGACGCAAGGGCAAAGAGGACTTTGCGGCATCGTGGCCCGTATCAGTTAGCGATATGCTTCGCTGATGGCCCAAGCTCAGAGCATTGATGCCGCGCTGCACGCGCTTGTGGTCTTCGAGAAGATTGCTCAGCTGCAGCCGATCGGAGTGAGCGAGCTGGCGCGAGCTACCGACATGGATAAGAGCCGCGTTCAGCGAATTCTGCTCACTCTCAACGAGGCCAACTGGATCATGCCGGCGCCTGGTCCACGTCGTCGCTGGCAGGTCGCCAGCCGCCCGCTGAACATTCTCCGCCGCGCGGGACGCCTGTATTTGCTCGAACGGGCCGCCGCCCAGATGACATCCCTCCGCGATCAGCTCGCGGAGACCGTTTTCCTCAGTGCTCCGCAGGGCGGTCGCATGGTGGTGCTCGATGCGGCCAAGGGGATGACGCCGCTGCGCATCGAGTTCGATGCAGGCGACAGCTTCTCGCCGCAGTCGGCCTCGGCCGTGTCCATTCTCGCCGCGCTGCCACCGGGGGCAGATCCTCATATGCTTGAAGGACAGTCTGACGCCGGGCTCAAGCAGCGGGTGGACGAAGCCAGAACGAGAAAATACGCATGCCTCGAGACCGGGGATTTCGTGGCCTTCGCCGCGGCGATTCCGGACGAAACCGGGTTTCCGTTCGCTTCGCTTACCGTTGCGGCGCCGACTTTCCGCGTGACAAGGGCGAAGCGGACCGAGATCGTCTCTAGCCTCCTGGAGGCGGTCGCTCGCTGTACCGTCGGCGTCTCCTCCGACGCGGGCGCTGGCGACCGCTGAGTCCCGTCCGCCCGCTGTTGTATCTACTCCCCGCTCGGTGCGGAACCCTTGACATCGGCGGAGCCTTCCTCATACATTTCGATCAGTGAAACATGCTGTATCGTCAGCCGATCTGAAAAGCGGCGGGCCGGCCCCGCTGCCGACGTGACCACAGGCGACGAGCCGCCGTTCAAGCGCTTTGCACCGGCCGTTCGGGAGGGATCCGTGGCGAATGACTGAATCGCGCGGCTCTAAGGTCCTCGAGATCCACGATCTCTGCGTCTCGTTCGGGGTGGTCACTGCCGTCGATCACCTCAACCTCGACGTCGCGCAGGGAGTCCTGGTCGGGCTGATCGGCTCGAATGGTGCCGGCAAGACGACGGCGCTCGATGCGGTAACGGGTTTCGTGCCGGCCACTGGCAGCGCGCGCTTCGAGGGCCACGAGGTACTCGGGATGCGAGCGCACCAGCGCTCACGGCTGGGCATGGTGCGTACCTGGCAAGCCGTGCAGTTGTTCGAGGACATGACAGTTCGAGAGAACTTGCTCGTCGCCGCCGAGGCGCCGGGAGCGATCAAACTGCTGGCCGCTGCGATCAAGCGAACCGTCGGCAAGGCATCACACGTCAGGGTCGAGCAAGTCGCGAGCGAGTTTGACCTGTCTGACGCGCTCGACCGTAAGCCGTTGGAGCTCTCGCTGGGTCAGCGCAAGCTGGTGGGGCTGGCCCGCGGCATCGTCGCAAGCCCGACGCTGCTGCTGGCCGACGAGCCGGCCGCCGGCCTGAGCACCGCGGAGAGCGTCCGGCTGGGCCAGCAACTGCGCAGGCTGGTCGACAATGGCCTGTCCATGGTCCTCGTCGACCACGACATGGGATTGGTGCTCGGCGTGTGCGATTACATCTACGTGCTCGATCACGGGAAGCTCATTGCGGAGGGGACGCCGCGTGAGGTGCGCGCGGACGCATCGGTGATCGCCTCTTACCTCGGCGCGGTCCCGACCACCGACGGTCAGGCGCTGAACGGTGCCGCCTCGTGACGCGCCTGCTCACCGCCGAGAAAGTGGTCACCGGCTATCAGAACCTGCCGGTGGTGCGAGACCTCGACCTGACCGTCGATGCCGGCGAGGTGATTGCCTTGCTCGGGCCGAACGGAGCCGGCAAGACGACCACGCTGCTGACGATATCGGGTCTGCTCCCGGCCATGAGCGGGCGCATCGAGGTGCTGGGCCAGGACGTCGCGAAGGCCGTTAAACACCCGGAAAAGCTTGCCCGCAGCGGCCTCATGCATGTGCCGGAGGGACGCGCCATCTTCCCGGAGTTCACGGTCGCGCAAAATCTGCGGCTCATCGCGAGTCAGGGGCGCAAGTTCGCGGATGTGGCCCGCACGGCGTTCGAGTTCTTTCCAGAGTTGGAGCCGATCACGAACCGCAAGGCCGGCCTGCTGTCCGGTGGCGAACAGCAGATGCTCGCCCTCGGCCGGGCGGCAGCCGCCCGACCGAAACTCCTGTTGATAGACGAGCTCAGCCTGGGCCTGGCGCCGGTCGTGGTCGAGCGACTGCTGCCCAGGGTGCGACGCATTGCCAAGGAGACGGGCTGCGGCGTCCTGGTGGTGGAGCAGCACGTCCATCAGGCGCTGGCCATCGCCGACCGCGGCTACGTGATGGCGCATGGCGAGGTGGTGAACAGCGGGAGAGCCAGCGATCTGCTCATGGACAGCAGCGTCCTGGAATCCAGCTATCTGGGTGAGAGCACCCTGGAAGGCACCGAGCCGGCCGGATCGGCGCCTGCTGCCGACGGCGCAGGCCCGGCGGTCGCGCCGCCCGCCGCTGACGGCAGATCCGATCGCTCCGGAAGTGGACGCCAAGTATGAACCAGTACCTGCTGCTCGCGCTACTGGGTCTCACCGCGGGATCGGTCTTCGCCATGCTCAGCCAGAGCGCCGTCGTTGCCTACCGGGGCTCGGGCGTGGTCAACCTGGCCACAGGCGCCATCGCCATGTACGTCGCCTATACCTATGCCGGTCTGCGCGCCGGGCAGCTGATGATCCTGCCGCTGCCCAACCCGCTGGCACTCATCGAGGGCATCGCCAGCTGGTTCGGCGACACCCTGCGCCTGCCGCGATGGCCGACCTTCGTTGGGGTAGGCGGTCCGATGGGGGTCGTCCCGGCGCTCGTAATATGCGCGGCGGTATCGGCAGTACTCGGCGGATTGTCTTATTGGCTGGTGTTCCGTCCGCTGCGGAACGCGTCGCCGCTGGCGAAGACCATTGCGTCGGTGGGCCTTCTGCTCGCCTTGCAGGCGGTTGTCATCCTGCGGTTCGGTACCGACAGCATTGTGGTGCCCAACACGCTGCCGAGCGGTTCGATCAAGGTGGGCAGCGACGCGATCCCGGTCAACGGGTTCGTACTGCTTGCCATCGCGGTCGTGGTCTGCGTTGCCCTGGCCCTGGTGTTCGGGCGAACCCGTTTCGGCATAGCGACGAAGGCGGCCGCGGGCAACGAGCGCGGCGCCATCATGCTCGGCCTTTCGCCATCGCGCCTGGCCGCCTCGTGCTGGGTGATCAGCTCCCTGGTGGCCGGCATGGCCGGAGCGCTGTTCGCCTCGATCAGCGGCCTGAACCCGACCGACTACACGCTGTTCGTTATCCCGGCGCTGGCGGCCGCGCTGCTGGCCCGGATGAACTCGTTCGTGGTCGCCACCGTGGCCGCGGTGCTTATAGGGTGCGCGCAGTCGGTGACGGTGGCCCTGCAGTCATCGTTCAGCTGGTGGCCGCAGTTCGGCTCGGCCAACGGAATTCCCCTGATCATCATCGCCATCGCCATGATCGTCATCGGCCGGACCATACCGGAACGCGGCGCGATCATACGTATCAGGCTGCCCGAGAGTCCGGCGCCCAAGTACGTGTTCCGGACGGGACTGCCGCTGCTCCTGCTGACCCTCGCCGGGCTCATCTGGCTGCCGTACGACCTCCGTGGCGCCATCGACAACTCGCTCATCGGTGTCGTCGTCGCGCTTTCGTTTGTCGTGGTCGCGGGCTTTGCCGGCCAGATTTCGCTGATGCAGCTGAGCCTGGCCGGTGTCGCGGCGCTGGCCATGACGACCTTTGCCGGTTCTCACGGCTGGCCCTTCCTCGCCGCGTCGCTGGCGTCCATCCTCGTCGCCGGGCTAGTAGGCGTCATCGCGGGCCTGCCCGCGCTGCGGGTGCGGGGCGTCGAGCTGGCCGTGCTGACCCTCGGGGCGGCCTACGTGTTCGAGAGCATGGTGCTCGACAACCCGTCGATACTGACGGGTGCCGATCAGTCGAACAGCATTCCGCAGCCGTCCCTGTTCGGCTTGAACTTCGGCATCAACGACAAGTTCCCGTTCGGCAATCCGGGTAGCCCCAACGCCGGGTTCGGGATGTTCCTGATCATCGTCGTGGTCATATGCATCGCCGGGGTGATCTGGTTGCGCCGCAGTGCGCTGGGCAGGCACTTCCTGGCCGTGCGTTCTGACGAGCGCGCAGCCGCCGGCCTGGGCATCAGCGTCGCCTCGACGAAGCTGTTCGCGTTCGGCATCGGCGCGATCATCGCCGGTGTATCGGGCGTGCTGAACGCCTACGCCTACCAGAGCATCACGGCCGGCCCGTATGTCTCGATAGCGTCGGTTTCTGCCCTTGCGATCGCCTACCTCGGCGGGATAAGCACTGTCTCGGGCGCGATCTGGGCCGGAACGCTGGCCACCGGCGGCTTCTCCTTCAGGATCCTGGAGCGAGTCGCGCACCTGGGCCAGTACGAGCAGCTGATCTCGGGTGTGGGACTGGTTCTGGCCGCGATCCTCAACCCCGAGGGCATAGCCGGGGTGTTCCGGGTGACCTGTAAGCAGGTCGCAGCCCGGCTAAACGCCATCCTCGCCAGCCGCAGGCCGGCCGCACTCGCCGGCGCCACGTCGTCCTCGGCCGCCGTCGACGGCGAAACTGTGCCGCCGCCCGGCGGCTCGCCGGCCGTCCCGTCTGCGGTCGGCCGAACCGACACGACGAAGTGACCCTGGCAACCGCAATGGCAGACATATCCTTCAGCGTCACCTCGACCACCGCGGCGGAGGAGTCGACGCGGACTGAGGTTCGCAGGTTCCTGGCCGAAGAGATGGCCGACATGGGCATCGATCCCGGTCTTGGGATAGGCGGCGCCTACCGGCCGGACTTCAGCCGCAAGCTCGCCGCGCGCGGCTGGGTGGGCATGTCGATCCCGCGGCGGTACGGAGGGCACGGGCGGTCGGCGGTAGAACGGTTCGTGGTGATCGAGGAACTGCTGGCCGCTGGCGCCCCGGTCAGCGCGCACTGGATAGCCGACCGCCAGACGGCGCCGTCGATCCTCGCGTTCGGTACCGAGGAGCAGCGTGAGCGCTTCCTGCCGGGGATCGCCGCGGCGCAGACGTTCTGGTCGCTGGGAATGAGCGAACCCGACGCCGGCTCCGATCTCGCCGCCGTGCGCAGCGCAGCCCGTAAGGTCGAAGGCGGCTGGTCGCTGAGCGGGACGAAGGTCTGGACCACCAACGCTCACCTGAATCACTACCTCGTCGTACTATGCCGGACCAGCCAGGACTCCGATCGCCACGCCGGGCTGAGCCAGCTCATCGTGGACCTGCACGCCTCTGGCGTCGACGTGCGTCCCATCCAGTCACTGGACGGCAGGAACCACTTCAACGTCGTCACCTTGACCGACGTGTTCGTCTCGGATGATCTGGTGCTCGGCCAGGTGGGTGACGGGTGGCGCCAGATTACGACGGAGCTGGCCCACGAGCGGGCTACTCCAGACAGGTTCATGAGCACTTACTCGGTGCTGCGCAGCTTTCTGCAGCACCTGGCCGACGACTCGGAGCTTTTGCCGTCCGCCAGGGCCGCAGTGGGCACGCTGACCGCGCGGTTGTGGGCCATCCGCCAGATGTCGCTGGCGGTGGCCCGGATGATCGACTCCGGGCAGACACCAGCCACCCAGGCTGCCCTCGTCAAGGACCTCGGCACCACCTTCGAACAGGACACGATCGCCTTGCTGCGCGACTATATGCCCGGGCCGGCCCGCTCGGGCGGGACGACGTTGTTCGAACGGCTGATGGCGGAGGCGATCCTTGCCTCTCCGGCCTTCACGCTGCGGGGCGGGACGAGCGAGGTCCTCCGCACGATGATTGCCCGCCAGCTGTGACGCAGACGCCGGTGCAGGCACTCCAGATGCTGCGCGAAACATTCGCTGACCTGCTCCGCGACCAGTTTCCTGCCGAATCGGTGGTCGCGGCAGAGTCCACTGACCTGCCGATCGGCGGCTGGCGACCGCTGGCGGCGGGCGGATTCCCGTGGATCTCGATTGACGAGGACCGGGGTGGCTCCGGCGGGACCCTGGCCGAGGCGCTGGCCCTGGTGCCGTTGCTCGGGCGGTACGCAGTGCCGCTCCCGTTCATCGAGACCGGGCTGCTGGCGAGCTGGCTGCTGGCCGGCGCGGGCCTGCCGATCGAGGTCGAGGGTCACCAGACGATCAGCGATGCCGGGCAGGACCTGGCGCTGGAGCGCGTAGACGGCGATCGGATAAGAATCAGCGGGACCTTGCCCGGCGTGCCCTGGGGAGCATCGGCGACCTCGATCGTGGCCGTCAAGGAAACCGGTGGCCGCAGCCTGGTACTGCGGCTGCCCCGCGAGGGCCTCGAGGTTATCGGACGGCGCAGCCTGGCCGGCGAGCCGCGCGACGATGTCGTGCTCGACGGGCTGGTCCTGGGGTCCGGCCAGTACGCGGAGTCGCACTTGCCGGATGCGGGCCGCGAGCTTCGGCTGCGGGGCGCGCTGTGCCGCGGCCTCCAGATCGCCGGAGCGCTGGAGCGGATTGCCGAGCTGACCGTGGACTACGCGCACGTGCGCGAGCAGTTCGGCCGTCCCATCATCCGGTTCCAGGCGATCGCGCACCATCTGGCGCAGCTGACCGAGGAAGTGGCCGTGGCGCGCACCGCGACCGGCGTGGCAGCGGAGATGTACGCCGCCGGCAGCACAGGCACAGCCGAGACGATCGCCATGGCCAAGATCATCGCGAGCCGCTCGGCTGGTACCGCCGCACGCCTCGCGCACCAGGTGCACGGCGCCATCGGGACGACGCGCGAGTACCAGCTGCACCTGTTTACCCGGCGGGTGTGGTCATGGATGGACGAGTTCGGCTCCGGTGCGTGGTGGTCGGCGGACCTGGGCGCCCTGATCACTGGACAGGATCCGGCGCGCCATTGGGACATCGTGACGCTTGGCCTGCGACGTCCTTGACGCTTCTGACACACAGGGGTACCGTGTAATACGAATCGTATTGATGGGCGACACACAATGATGCGGTCCAGTTCAGCTTCCCTAGGTTCGCGAGGTAGTCCTGTGAGCTATCCAGAGTCGGCATCGGTTCAGGACGGCCGCCCTCACGGCCTAGCCGCGACGCGCTTCGTCTGCCGCCGCGATGACCTCGGCGTCGGTCAGATGCGGGCGTTCACCGTCGCCGACAGGGACATCCTTCTGATCCGGGCGTCGCAGCAGCAGTTCTACGCCGTCGAGAGCGAGTGCACCCACGCTGAGGCGCAGCTGGAGATGGGGGAGCTGTTCGTCAAACGATGCGAGATCGAGTGTCCGCTGCACGGAGGCCGTTTCAACTTCACCACCGGAGAGCCGACGGGGGAGCCGGCCGAGGATCCGCTGGCCACTTTCCCGGTCACGGTCGATGACGGCGATGTGCGAGTGGACCTCGGCGGCTCGTGATGATCGCCTGCCGCAGGCTCGTTCCCCGGTGGGCACCGGCTTCCCCCGGCTTCCTGATCCGCTGAAAGGCATGGCCATGCGACTGAAGGTCGGACAGACTCTGCGGAGCCGCACCGATCAGACCGCCGTGATCGTCGTCCGCGCCGCCGCCGAGGAGGTCGAGGTGACCTGCGGCGGCTGGCCGATGGTCGGCACACCAGACGCCGCCGCCGACAGGCAGCCGCCCGCCGATCGCGCGACCGAGGGCACGCAGCTGGGCAAGCGCTACGTGGACGCCAGCGGCGCGATCGAGCTGCTGTGCATCAAGCCCGGCAGCGGCACGCTCGCCGTGAACGATGCACCGCTGACGGTGCAGGCGCCACGGGCGCTTCCGTCTTCGGACTGAACGGCAGTGAACATAGCGCTGGTGCTCGACATGGCGGCCGATGGCTACGGCGATCGGCGTCTCGTCGGCCGACAGGCCGACGGGCTGACCGCCGGGGAGCTGCAAGCCCTGTCGTATGGCGGCGCGTCGGCTGTCACCGCGGCGGGGGCCGCCGCGGTGCTCTACCTGGATGCAAACGGTCCCGCCTTCCCGGCCGCCCTGTTCGCCGCCGCGCGTGCCGGTGTTCCCCTCGTCCCGCTTAACTACCGGCTTGGTAGCGAGCAGTTGCGCGGCCTGATCGCCCGGACGCCCGACGCGATCGCAATTGCCGATCCGCGCTTCCACCCGCTGCTTCGCGAGGTCGGCGTGCCGGCACTCACCGGCCAGCAGTGGCTGGCCGAATCTTCGTCCGTCACCGCGGCCCCGGTAGCCACCCCCGAGGATCCTGGTGTCGCGGTCATCATTTACACCAGCGGCACAACTTCGGAACCGAAGGGCGTGCTGCTGCGCCACCACCACCTATGCAGCTATGTGCTGGGTACCGTGGAGTTCGGCTCGGCCAGCGCGAAGGATGCAGCACTGGTCAGCGTGCCGCCGTACCACGTCGCGGGCGTGGCGAACGTGATCACCAACATTTACGCCGGCCGCAGGATCGTGCCGCTTGAGCAGTTCGGCGATCGCGAATGGCTTGAGCTGGTGCGAGCGGAGTCGATCACGCATGCGCTGGTCGTGCCCACCATGCTGGCGAGAATCATCAGCCGAAGCGAGGACATCGCCGTCCCATCGCTGCGTTCGCTCGCCTACGGGGGCGCCGCCGTTCCGCCGGGCGTGATCGAACGCGCGCTCGGGGCGTGGCCGGACGTGGCCTTCGTCGGCGCATATGGGCTGACCGAGACGAGCTCGACGATTTCGATCCTCGGGCCGGCCGAGCACCGTGCGGCGCTGGCGTCCAGCGATCCGGCGGTAAGAGCCCGGCTGGCCTCGGCGGGCCTGCCTGTCCCTCAGGTCGAGATCGAGATCCGCGACGATGCCGGAGCCGTGCTGCCCGACGGCGCGACCGGGCGGATCTGGGTCCGTGGCGATCAAGTATCCGGAGAGTACGCAGGCCGCCGTGCCCAGCTTGACGCGCGAGGTTTCTTTGACACCCGCGACGAGGGCTACCTTGACGTCGGTGGCTATCTGTTCATCCGCGGGCGCAGCGACGACACCATCATTCGAGGCGGCGAGAACATCGCGCCCGCCGAGATCGAGGACGTTCTGCTGCAGCACGCTCACATAGCCGACGCGGCAGTGGTCGGCGTTCCTGATGCCGTGTGGGGCCAGCGGCTTGAAGCGGTGGTGGTCGCAAGGACCGGGCACGTCGTCAGTCCGGAGGACGTTCGTGAGTTCGTCCGCGCCCGGCTGCGTCACTCCAAGACGCCGGAGCGCGTCGCGGTCTGGACGGAATTGCCTCGCACGGACACGGGGAAGCTGATACGCCGCTTGGTGACCAGCGAGCTGCTGAGATCGACCGGTAGACTCCCGTCGTGAAACGGGCACAGAGCATCGATTCCGCCTTCAATGCGCTGACCGTGTTCGAGCGTGTCGTCCAGGAACAGCCAGTCGGCGTAAGCGAGCTCGCCCGCCTGACCAGTCTTGATAAGAGCCGTGTCCAGCGGATACTCCTGACCTTGTACGCGGCAAACTGGATCACGCCAGCCCCTGGTTACCCACGTAAGTGGCAGGTTAATATGCGGCCGCTCAATCTGCTACGCCGTGCTGGCCGGCTGCAGCTCCTGGAACGGGCCGTTACGGAAATGGCCAGGCTACGTGACGAACTTGGCGAGACAGTGTTCCTGAGCGCCCCTCAAGAGGATCATATGACCGTGCTCGAGGCGGCGGTCAGCGACAATCCAGTTCGCCTGGAGTTCAATCCCGGTGACAGTATTCCCGCCCGCTCGGCCGCGGGAATCTCGATCATGGCGGCGCTGCCCGAGGGTTTGGGTGGGAACCCTTTCGATGAGGATATCGACGAGGAATTGACAAGCCGTTTCATGGACGTTCACGCCAAGGGCTATGCGACGGCTGACGCGGAAGAGTTCGTCAGCTTTGCCACGGCTCTCCTCGATGAGAATGGCTATCCATTCGCGTCGCTGACGGTCGCGATACCCGTTTTCCGGCTTACTCGGGCCAGGCGGGCGGAGGTGGCGGGCAGTCTCCTCGCGGCTGCGGGGCGCGCTCAGCCAGTCTCGCCGATCTCTGCGGCCGGGACCGACTTACAGAGGGCCTGCGCCCGCGGGCCGTGCGCCCGCGGGCCGTGCGCCCGCGGACGGTGCGCCCACGCAGGGCAACCTGTCATCGGCAGGCCTTTGACCTACGGACACCTTCTTGACGTGTGATTTCTGATAAGTTATCGTCTAGTAACACAGTCCGTATTGTCAGACGACCTAGGCAGGTGGCCCGCCGATGGTTCGCGAGCAGCGTCGATTTCGTGGTGCGCCGGATGAACGCTGACCCGATAGTTGTCGTCGGAGCGGGCATGGCGGGCGGCCGGGCGATGGACGCGATGATGAGAAATGCGGACCGGCCGGTCTTCATGCTTGGTACCGAGCGATTGCCGCCATACAACCGCCCTGACCTATCAAAGGGTTACTTGCTCGGAGCGAAGAACAGAACTGACCTCATGCTGCACGCCGAGGATCATTACGGAGACGGGACAACGGGCGCGCATCGACAGGGCACTGCAGTTCTCGGCATCGATCCCGAGCGCCGCGACCTGTGTCTGGGCGATGGGTTGCCGCCACTGCGGTACTCACAGCTCCTGGTGGCAACCGGCGCCACTCCGCGCAGGCTGACTGTTCCCGGGCACCAGCTCGCCGGAATTCATTACCTGCGCTCTGCTGACGATGCCGATGACATCCGAGCCGGCTTCCGCACGCGGCCACGGATAGCCATCGTGGGCTCTGGTCTTATCGGACTGGAGGTGGCGGCCGCGGCGCGGCAGCGTGACCTAGACGTCGATGTAATCGAGATCTGCAAGGAGCCTTTGACGTCTCTTGGGCAAGAGCTGGCAGCCGCCGTCCGGCAGTTCCACGAAGCAGCGGGAGTTCGGTTCCACTTCGGCGTTGGCGTGGAGCGCTTCGAGGGTCCCGGAGCGGTCGAACGGATTGTGCTGAGTGACGGCAGCCTGCTGCAGGCGACGCTGGTCGTCGTCGGAATCGGAGTTATTCCTGAGTCATCCTGGCTGCCAGCCGCCGTTCGGCATAACGAGACCGGCGCTGTCGTCGTTAATTCGTTCGGTGAAACACCGATCGCGGGCATATACGCGGCAGGCGATGTATGCCGGTGGCCGCACGGGGTTTTTGGCGACTTGCAAGTTGAGCACGAGACCGTGGCGCAGAATCAAGGTGCGCATGTCGCCCTCAACATGCTAGGCAGGCGGCGGGCTTTTGAGCAGGTTCCGTATGCGTGGTCGGATCAGTACCAGCATAGCCTGCGGTCAGTCGGAGTTACCGCCTCCGGCGAATCCGACAACATCGTGCCCTTGCCTGTCGGCGCGGGCCTGATGAGCTTGTATGTCCGGGACGGACGCGTCACCGGGGGCGCCACCCTGGACGCCGATCGCAGTGCGTCGAGGTTGATGAAGATCATGCGTGCCACGCCGGCTCCAAAGATCGATAACTCACTGATCGAGCAACTGCTGACCGCCTGACCGCTGTGGAGTGACGGAGTTGGGACAGGCCGGGACGGCTGGCCGCGAGCCCGGTCAGGATGCTTGACGCGCCAAGATCCGCGACGTATTGTTCGATACACATCGTATCTCTGTGCGATACAAATCTAGGTCGCGTTCCGAATCACGCACCGGAGGCTGGATTGGTCGTTCGGCGTCAAGGGCTACGTGACGTCGTGGTCGCTGGCATCTATCAGACGAAGCAGGCGCGCCAGCTTCAAGGCGAGACGTCGAACTCGCTGACGGTCGAGGCCGTCAACGGCGCGCTCGCCGACGCTGGCCTCAGGCTCAGCGATGTCGACGGGTTTAACATCCAGATCGGATCCGCGTCGGTCGGCAACGACTTCGCCTACAAAGTCGGTGCGCCGTACTACTGGCTCGGGCGCACGCACGTCTCGCCCGACGCCGTGGTCGAGGCGGCGCTGGCGATCTCCGCGGGGCACTGCGACGTCGCGCTGTTGTCCTCGGCTCAGGCCGGGCTCTACACCGACCGGAAATCCACGGCACCCTGGACCCGGCCGCCGAACGAGTTCATTGAGACCTGGGGCCTGCATACTCCCGCCGAATGGGCACTGCTTGCGCAGCGTCACATGCATCTGTACGGCACGAAGCCCGAGCAGGCCGCCCACGTCGCCGCGGTGATAAGGAACAACGGGCACATCAACCCGGAGGCGGTCTACTACGGACGTGGTCCGTTCACTCCGGACGACATCCTCAGTTCGCGGGTCGTCGCCTGGCCGTTCCACCTCCTGGACTGCTCGATGACGTGCGAAGGAGGCGCGGCCATGGTCCTTACGTCCGCCGACCGGGCGCGTGACCTCAAGGCCACGCCGGTGCGGATCATCGGCGCGGCGGCGGAGCAGTGGGGACCCGAGTACACCTATCCGCCGACGTACGAGCGGAAGGGCCTGCTGGGCCGCCGCTCCGCCGATCTGGCGTTCGGCCAGGCAGGCATTCGCCGGGAGGACGTTGATGCGCTCGAGATTTACGACAACTTCTCCTGGGAGATCATCCGGGCGCTGGAAGCCTACCGTTATTGCGATCTGGGCGAGGGGGGCGACTTCGTTACGTCCGGGGTCATCGAGCCGAACGGCAAGCTGCCGATATCGACCGACGGCGGGTTGATGTCGTACTCGCATTCTGGCGGCTCGCAGTCGATGCAGCGGGTGATCCAGGCGGTCAGGCAACTGCGTGGCACGTCCGCGGTCAATCAGGTCCCCAACGCACAGCTGGCCCTTGCGGCATGGTCCTACAGCGTTGTCCTGCTGGCGCGGGACTAGCGGAAGGGGACAGTCATGAACTCGGCGCACTCCAGCATCATCAACGAGGGGTTTCAGCGGCCAGTCCCGGTGCCGACAGAGATCAGCGAGCCTTACTGGGCGGCCTGCCGTGACGGCCGCCTGACCTATCAGCGCTGCGGCATCTGCGGCACCGCGGTTTTCCCGCCGCAAGCATTCTGCCCACAGGAGCTGCACTTGGCGTTGGACTGGCAGGAGTCGGCCGGGCTCGGTTCGGTCTATAGCTTCACGATCGTCGAACGGCCGCAGACGCCCGCATTCCGTACGCCCTATGTCGTGGCCATCGTAAGCCTGGATGAGGGTTACGAGATGATGACGAACATCGTCGATTGCGACCCGGCGGACGTGCGCACGGGCATGCGGGTGCGGGTCCAATTCGAGCCGGTCACAGAAGAGCTCAGCCTGCCCTGCTTCCGGCCGGCCGAGTAGGGCCAGCCGTCCGTGTCGGATGCCGATATGCTTCGTGCGTGACCCGTGTTCAGAGCATTGATGCCGCGCTGCATACTCTAGTCGTGTTCGAGAAACTCGCTCAGTTGCAACCGGTGGGAGTGAGCGAACTTGCGCGCGCTGTCGACATGGATAAGAGCCGGGTTCAGCGCATTCTGCTTACTCTTAACGACGCGAACTGGATCATGCCAGCGCCCGGCCCCCGCCGCCGTTGGCAGATAGCCAGCCGCCCGCTCAACATCCTTCGCCGTGCGGGCCGCCTGTACCTGCTGGAACGCGCCGTCGCTCAGATGACCTATCTTCGTGATCTGCTCAGCGAGACCGTATTCCTGAGCGCTCCGCAGGGCGGACGCATGGTGGTCCTGGACACGGCCAAGAGCACTACGCCGCTGCGCATCGAGTTCAATCCAGGTGACAGTTTCTCGCCGCAGTCTGCCTCGGCCGTAGCCTTTCTCGCCGCGCTGCCGGAAGGCTCAGATCCCTATCTGCTTGAGGGACAGTCCGACGCCGGCCTCGAGCAGCGGGTGGCTGAAGCCAGAGCCAGACATTACGCGATCCTCGATTCAGGGGATTTCGTGGCTTTCTCTGCGGCGATCCCGGATGAGACCGGACTCCCATTCGCTTCGCTCACGGTCGCGGCGCCGACGTTCCGGGTGACAAGGGCGAAGCGCGGCGAAATCATCGCTGGCCTGCTGGCCGCCGTCGGTCGCTGCGCGTCGGCCGACTCGCCTGACGCGAGCACGACCGGTCGCTAGGGTCGCCAGGGATCCGGGGGCGCGAGCCACGACCAGCCCCCGTCCCGCGCCCCCGGCTGGCCTCCGCACTCCCGCGCCGCCGTATCGTTCACTTTTTGGGCCGAACGGGCAGTGGTTCACACTCCAGCGACCGTGTCAGTGCCCGTGATCCCGGCCATCGGCTGACGGGACGGTAGCCGCCACCCTGGCCGGGCGGCGGGAGCAGGAGAGCACCACCGCCAGCGGCCATAGCGCCTGCGCGGCGCCTGCCACCCGCTCGGCCAGCCCAGCCTGCCCTGCTCCGGTGATCAGCTCGGCGCCGAACCACATGACGAGAGCCAGCAGCACCGTGACGGCTGCGGCGGCGACCGCGGGCCGCAGCGCCCACGGGACCTCGGGCCCGCGCCGCCAGGCCCCGGCAGGCCAGGTGGCAACCCCCGCGAGGCCGATCGAGGCCCAGACAATGTGCCCCCACGGATAGAGGTCTCCCGGGCGCTCGGGGTTCGCCGCGACCAGCATGCCCGCGACCGCCCCTGTGACCAGGATGAGCCGCCCGGCAGTCCCGGCCGCCCGCAGCGCGAGCGCGGTGACGAGGTAACAGACGCCGACCACCACGAACGTCAGCGTCATCACCCACCGGTCCGCCGCGCCCTGCGCGGCCAGCGCGCTGACCGTGTCGGCCACCGGATCGTATCGCGGCTGCAGGCTGGCGGCCGCCGTCCACCCGCCGACCATCAGGATCGGAGCCGCGGCCGAGGAGACCACGCCCCACCAGGGAACGCCCCGCATCCTGCAGGCCGTCAGGTCCGGCGCGACAGGGACAAGGCCCTCACCCGCCACAGTCCCTGGTCGTCAGCGGACAGGAAATGACCCGAGGCGTCTGGCATATCCACATTGTGCGTCCGGCTCCCCCGGCGAACGAGGGGCGGGTGGCCTGTGTCGGCAGGTGAGGGGCGGGCTGGTTCGTCAGCGCGCCTCCCTGGTCGGTCAGCCCTCCGTGGCCAGCCGCAGCACATAGGCCCGCTCTTCCGGCCCGAACCACGGCGGCGACCCGGCGGCAGCGTTCTCCTCGAGCCGCTCGGGATGGGCGGTGGCGGTCAGCGAGACGGTGACCCGCGGGTCACTCAGGCCCCACTTGATCAGGGCCTGTCCCCAGGCCGTGACCCCGAACGAACGCAGCGGGGCGAGCTGGGCCGGGTCAGGCTGGTGGCGCATCAGCCGGCCCTCGCCGAGCGGGCGCATGAGCAGCACGCCGAGGCCGAGCTCCTCGGCCAGCGGCAAGATCGTCCGCTCCACCTCGCGCTGGGCCGGGTTGTAGGGCACCTGGATGACCTCGATGCGGCCGGTGGCCATGACCTCGGCGAGCTCGCCGAAGGCCGCCGGGGAGTAGTGGGTGGCGCCGATCAGGGCGACCTGCCCGCGGTCCCGGGCCGTCTCGAGCATCGCAAGCTGCTCGCGCCAGGCCACCAGGTTGTGGATCTGCATCAGGTCGACGCGGCCGCCGTACCAGCCGACCGCGCGCGCTAGCTGGGCCACGCCCTCCTCCGGCGACGGGGTCCAGATCTTGTCGGCGATGAAGGCCTGGTCGCGCTGGCCGTCCAGCGCGTCCGCGAGCAGCCGCTCGGCGTCGCCGTACATCGGCGAGGTGTCGAACATCCTGATGCCGGCCGCGAGGGCGGCCGCGACGAGCTCCCGGTGCCGGCCGGCCGCGGCGGCGGCCTCAAGCCGCCGCCAGGTGCCCAGCCCGACCACCGGCATGCCGACCCGGCCTCGCCCCAGGCTCCGGTTCTCCATCCCGCCACCCTAGCCCGGCGAGGGCTCCCGGTCGCCGGCGCTGTCTAAGCGGCTCTTGGAGACAACTGGCGCTCCCCGGTCAATGGTGAAAGGCCGTGATTCGTCTGCCATGGGGGAGCGGCCCGCCGAGGCTGTCGAGGTAGCTGACCGATTCGCGGAGATGGCCGAGCAGGGCGTCGGCGAGATCCATCGACAGCCCGTTGCGCACGACGATGCGCTGGACTGTGAGATCGGTCAGGTCGGCGGGCATCGGATACGCAGGCACTAGCCAGCCACCCTGGCGAAGCTGATTGCTCAGGTCATACAGGTCCCACTTATCCGTGTAACCGGCCTTCAGGTGCCAGGCGAAGACCGGGATGTCCGAGGCGTCGTTCCAGAGCTCGAATGGCGCGATCGCGGCGATCTGCTCGGCGAGATGCCGGGCCACGTCATGCGACGACTTCTGTACCGCGGTGTACCCGCTCCGGCCCAGGCGCAGGAAGTTGTAGTACTGCAGCAGCACCTGGGCGCCGGGCCGGGAGAAGTTCAGCGCGAACGTCGGCTGCTCACCGCCCAGGTAGCTGACCTTGAAGATCAGGTCCTCGGGCAGGTACTCAGCCGATCGCCACACCACCCAGCCAAGCCCCGGGTAGACGAGGCCGTACTTGTGGCCGCTGGTATTGATCGAGTGCACCCG
>Ga0209169_10000440_pt1 | contig 25335 bp, 24 predicted proteins | sample HubBroMetageWRM4_FD_188346 | JGI IMG/M metagenome (GOLD analysis project Ga0209169, IMG submission 188346) | Warmed soil microbial communities from the Hubbard Brook experimental Forest, New Hampshire - Hubbard Brook CCASE Soil Metagenome WRM 4... | ecosystem: Environmental > Terrestrial > Soil...
TCGGCCGCTTCGGGTTCTAGAGTATTGATGTTGACGCGGTGGCGAATTCTCGTGACCTTGCCCGGCACCTGTCGCGCAGTCTGTTTGATTAAATAAGTTCGCCCGCGTTCCAGCGGCTGCGCGTGCATCCACACCATCGTCGCTGCGAATCGCTGCGATGCATATGGCGGGCCGTCCAGCGCCACGAGCATGTCGCCGCGGCTCAGATCGATCTCATCTTCCAGCTTCAATGTCACCGACATCGGGAAGAATGCCTCGGCCAGAGAGCCGTCGTAGGTCACAATTGATTCCACTCGAGATCGCTGGCCAGAAGGCAGCGCGGTCACCGCGTCGCCTGGGCGGATTACGCCGCCAGCTACTTGCCCCGCGAATCCGCGAAAGTTCGCGTCCGGCCGAATCACATACTGAACGGGGAATCGGAAACCCCGCGTGTTCGTAGGTTTGGTGATTGGCGTGGTTTCCAGATGTTCGAGCAGCGTCGGGCCCCGATGCCAGTTCATTCGCGCGCTACGCTCGACGACGTTATCCCCTGCGAGAGCGCTGATCGGAATGCACTCCACGTCTTCGAGGCCCAATCGATCCGCGAGCGCCAGGAATTCTTTCTTGAGAGTCAGAAACCTTTCCTCTCGATATCCCACCATATCCATTTTGTTGATTGCAGCCACAACGCTGGGAATTCCCAGCAGGGACGCGATGTAAGCGTGCCGCGTCGTTTGTGGAAGAAGCCCTTTTTCCCCGTCGACCAGAATCACCGCCAAATCCGCGGTCGACGCGCCAGTGGCCATGTTGCGCGTGTACTGTTCGTGTCCGGGCGTGTCGGCGATGATGAATTTCCGTCGTGCCGTCGTAAAGTACCGGTAACCTACGTCGATGGTGATGCCTTGCTCGCGCTCGGCCCGCAGTCCGTCCGTCAGCAGCGAAAAATCAATGGGTCCACTCGAGCGGTTGACCGGACTCTTTTTTAAGGACGCGAGTTGATCCTCGTAAAGCGATTTGGAATCGTGCAGCAGTCTTCCGATCAGCGTGGACTTGCCATCGTCCACACTCCCCGCCGTTGTAAACCGAAGCAGTTCCTTATTCAGGTTCTGCTCCAGAAACAACGCGAATTCACTCTGCAGCGCGATGCCGGCCTCGGGAGCCATCAGAAGTAGCCCTCGCGTTTTTTAGTTTCCATCGATCCTTCCTCATCGTGATCGATCGCGCGGTTTTCGCGCTCGGACCGTCGGAACGAAATCATCTCCTCGATGATTTTAGGAACCGTATCTGCATCCGAGCGGATGGCTCCGGTGCACGGCACGCAGCCAAGCGACCTCATGCGACATTGTACGAATTGGGACTCCTCGCCGGAATGAAGCTGGTTCTTCGAATAGACCAAAACGATGGCGCCGCCCCGCACCACGGCTTCGCGCTCTCGCGCAAAATAGAGCGGCACGATGGGAATGTTTTCCGTGTGGATGTACAGCCAGACGTCCAGTTCCGTCCAATTCGATAGCGGGAAGATTCTGATGCTCTCTCCCTTGTCGATCTTCGAGTTGAAAATATTCCAGAGCTCGGGCCGCTGGCTCTTGGGATCCCACTGCCCGTGCACGTCGCGAAATGAATAGATTCGTTCCTTTGCTCGCGACTTTTCTTCGTCCCGCCGGGCACCCCCGAATGCCGCAGTGAATCCGCCTTCGGCGAGTGCGTCGAGCAGCGACTTGGTCTTCAACAAGCCGCAGCATTTCTGTGTTCCCAGCGAGAAGGGATTCGCGCCGGCGTCAAGCGCTTCCTGGTTGCGGTGCACAATCAGTTCTGCGCCAATTTGTTTTGTGTATGTGTCTCGAAATTCAATCATCTCGGGAAATTTGTAACTCGTGTCCACATGCAGTAATGGAAACGGGATTTTCCCCGGGTGAAAGGCCTTCTGCGCCAGGCGTAGCATCACGGAAGAATCTTTTCCAATGGAATACAGCATCACCGGCCGCGAAAACTCCGCAGCCGCATCCCGCAGGATATGGATACTCTCGGCTTCAAGGGTTTTGAGATGGCTCAGCTTCCGCTCAGCGTTCGCGGTGATTCCGTTGTCCCCGCCGTTGCGTGGTGCCGTCCTGATGAACAGCTCTTGTGGCGCGCTCGCCATTCGTCTCGTTCCCTTATTCAGATAAGGTGCCCAGAAACAAAAAACCCACCGGCCAGTGAACTCTGGCGGTGGGCTCAACAACAAATCAGCTAGTTTTGAAGTCTTAGTTCACTAGCCTCCCGGTGCCAGAGGACGCGTATGCGCAACAAAGACAACAGATCTGCGCCATCTTCTGGTTTGTGGGGCCAAGTGACATGAACAGAGTGTACATGGCATGGGAACGCATGGCAATGGTTTCATGCCAGTGGATGATTGATTTAAAAATGGTGGCATTTGCAATTGTTCGCAAACTCTCAGATCGCATTTTTTGCTCCCTTGGAATGAACCCCTAGGCGACGACCGGCAAGGCATTTAGGATCGTCGTCCAATTTCTTAGAGGGCAGAGGTTGCATCTTGAGCGGTAGACTGTCCCTGAATTGAAAAACGACCACTCGGACTGGAGGGTTTTCGTATTTCGATCGCGGCTTTACCGGGACACGCGTCACCCTTGGGTTCCCCGCCGAATGATTTGCCGCCGCTTGCCAGCGTTTCGAAGGGTCTGCTTTACTTTCTATGGAACGCAGCCTTCAGGAACAAACCGAGAGTGCCCAAGACCAAGATGGAGCCGAGAACGGTTGCAATGACTGAACCAACCAGTAATGCGATGGCAAGCGCTCTGAAGGCAAGTACCGCCGCGCGAATAGTGAACAGGATGAGTTTGAATTGTGAAATCCGCAGACGCTGATGAAAAAGTTTAGCTCCATCAGATCATTGAGTCGGACAAAGCTGCCCCATGTACCGGTATCGACGAGGCGTATTATGATGAGGCAATGAGGCTTGGGCCGCGCTCCCCTTCGCGCCACAGCGCGCGCCTATCAAACTCCAAATGTCACAGTCGCGCGCGGCAAGCCGCAATCAATCTTTTCGCTTTGATGTGTGCCTGTGCGGCAACGCTTACAGCCAGTCCTCAGGAAGCACGTATCACTGGCAAAGTTATCGATCCGCAGAATGTAGTGGTCGCTGGAGCATTGTCCAAGCTAGTCAACGCGGCGGGCGTGGTCATTTTCGACCAGCGCAGCGACGCGCAGGGAAAATTCGATTTCCCGGCCGTCCAGCCTGGCCAGTATCAGGTCACCGCGGAACATCCGGGATTCGTCAAAGTGGTTGCGGACGTTTCCGTCGCGGCCGGTCAGACCAGCGCGATCACCCTCCAGTTCACCCAGGTTGTTTCAGTTCTGCAATCCGTCACAGTGGTCGCTTCATCTCCATCCGAACTGGCTCCCGACCCCTCGCAAATGATCGTCATGCATGATCAGGTACTCGACGCCAATCCCGGCAGACCCGGCGCGCCCATTTCAATACCGGGCCTGCCCATTGAGACCGCGTCTGGAGGAATCAAAGCACCGCAATATTTTGCACCGGGGGTCGCCGGAGACCACGGCGAGCCGATTGCGCAGTTTTTTCAGCTCGGCACCTTTCTCTATCCGAACAATCTTCCCGCAAATGCGCACGGCAACGGTTACGCCGACCCGAACTTCCTGATTGCGCCGGTGATCGAAGCCGTCGCTGTGGACGGAGGCGCTTTTAACGTCCGCGAAGGAAACAATGCAGTCGATCTGGCCGCTTCGTACGTTCCGACGCAACGCCTTAATGACTTTGTACTACTCACGGGCGACTATCGAGATAGCGATGTTGTCGCCGGCTGGAGCCCGGGAAATCCCAACACAAATTCATGGGTCGCGGCCGAGGCTTCTTTCGGCAACGGGTTTCTGGAGCGCCTCGAACATAGGCAGCAATACAAGCTGAATGGCTCGCGCGAGTTCAGAGTGAGCCGCCATCAATTGACGCTCTTCGGCCTCGGTTATTACGGATTCTCGTTCGTCCCAGGATTGATTCCCATCGGTATCGCGGTTCCCAATGACACGATCGACAATCGCCAGCTCGACCGGACGCACAATTTTCTGCTGATCGCGACGGACAACTGGAAACTAAGCCAGCAAAGGCAATTCTCATTTTCAGGCTTCTTTCGCAACTACGCTCTCACGCTTCGCTCCAACTTCGGCGATGGTTTGATTCAGCAAAGTGAAACCCGAAACGTCGGCGGCGGCGAAACCTACTACATTCAGAGTGCGCGCCCGTGGCTATCACTTTTGGCGGGCGTGGATCTGCGCCGGGACGCGCCGCGCAATCTCGATTTGTATCACCTGGACAGCCAGAATGCCCTCCAGCTCGTCACCAGCAACAATCTGACTCTTTCGTTCGTCGAACCGTTTGTTTCGCTGGATGGCGTCATCGCGAAATATTTTCACTATGACGTCGGATTTCGGCAGGAATTGGTTTGGATGAAAAATCAAGACCTGATTAATCCGCAAAATTCTTTCGACAAACTTGCCACGCTGACGCTTCCCAAAACGACAGTCACCTTTGTACGGCCCGACCTTCCATATCTGCCGATAGTGGCTTTTAGCTACGGAGAAGCGTTTCACACCGAGGATCCACGAATCGGAACGGGAGACGAAGTACCAGCTCTCGTGGCTCCGTCGTGGGCCTATCAGCTGAGAATTTCCAAGGCGATCAAACAGTATCAGTTCAATATCACGCTCAAACAAGTTCGCAACTCACAAGAGCTGGCCAAGATTGACCCGGACACGGGTCTGCAAGAGGACCTCGGCCCTTCTCTCAACCGCGTGATTGCCATCTCTTTGCAGAGAAATTTCTCGCACGGCGCGATTTATATTTCTTACGCGCAGGCCGATGCCAGAGATACACAAACAGGCGAACCTGTGCCGGAAGCCCCTCGCCTAATCTGGGATGCTCTCGGCTCATACAATCGCCTGCCTTTTCACTTACAGGCAAAAGGTGAGTTCGAGTATGTAGGAGCGAAGCCCCTCGGTGACGGCTTCGTCGGTGTACCCGTCAAAGAATTCCGCGGAGCGTTGCTGCGTCCATTTTTCGAGAACCGCATGGCGATTGCAGGGAATTTTCTGATAGCCAGCGGATACACAGGCCAAACCCTGGAAACGATTCCATTTCAACCTAATCCCTGTCCCGTAGAATGTATCGTGGGCGTACCGCTAAAATCGTACGTCAGCTTGAGCTGGAGCTACTATTTTAGGAAGTGATTAGAGGGATGCGTCCAATGCCTGATTGACGCATGCTTCGGGCGCTCGCGTCCGGTGAACCTCTCGGTCCGGCGAACTGGCGCTGCAGCCTGCTACATGGCGCGTATCTTCATGTAGCGGATGATATCGGGCAGCATTTTCATGAAGCCAAACAGAATGATAAGCGCTATCACGCAGAGAGTCACTATCGTCAACACGTTTCACCTCGCGATTCCTAACCTGCCAGCCTGAGCAAAACACGAGTCGGTGAATATGCCCATACCGATGAACCCCGATTTAGCCCCGATAATTGCCGAACTCCAATTGACCCGGGAAGACCTCGGCGCCCCGCTGTGACAAAGAAGAAAACCAGACACATCCCTCTCGATTCGGTACAATCTCGCCGAAGCGCTTCCCGCAGGAAGCACTTCGCAGCGAATCGTATCACACGGCAGGGCAAGTCCGACTTCCAGAGAGGAATCGCATGCCCAATTCCCCAGAATACGCCGATACGGCTGATTCAGCCGCAATCCCCATAACCGAAATTCACGTTCTCTGGATCACCGCTGGCCTCGGCTGCGACGGGGACACCATCGCAATGACCGCGGCCACGCAGCCCAGCATCGAAGACGTTCTTCTCGGCGGCATACCCTGGATCCCCAAAGTTCATCTGCACAATCCTTTCCTTACTTACGACAACGGCGAAGAATTCATGCGCCACTTTCATCAGGCCGCGGAAGGAAAACTCGCGCCGTTCATCCTGGTGATGGAAGGCTCGATCCCCAACGAAAAAAACAAGAGCGAAGGATATTGGGCGACGTTTGGCACGGATCAAAGTACCAGACAACCGATCCTGACCTGTGACTGGATTGATCGCCTCGCGCCAAGAGCCTGGGCTGTTGTCGCGGCCGGCACATGCGCCACGTACGGCGGCATTCACGCGATGGCAGGAAATCCCACCGGCTGCATGGGACTTGCGGATTACCTCGGTTGGAATTGGAAATCCGCGGCAGACATTCCCATCGTTTGCGTTCCGGGATGTCCCGTGCAACCTGACAATTTTATGGAAGTTCTGTTGTACTTGCTGCACATGGCCGCCGGACGCGCTCCCATGATTCCGCTCGACGATGCGTTGCGTCCGACGTGGCTTTTCGGAGCGACGGTTCACGAAGGATGCGATCGCGGCGGATATTACGAGCAGGCGCAGTTCGCCGAAGAATATGGTTCGCCCACCTGCATCGTGAAACTCGGTTGCTGGGGACCGGTGGTGCAGTGCAACGTCGGCAAACGCGGCTGGATGGGTGGAGTTGGCGGTTGTCCAAACGTCGGCGGAATTTGCATCGGATGCACCATGCCGGGCTTTCCGGACAAGTTCATGCCGTTCATGAACCAGCCGCCCGGCTCGCTGCTTTCTTCCGCTGCGGTGACGACCTACGGGCGGGCGATTCATGCATTACGTCGCTTCACGCAAGCATCGCTTAATAGGGAACCGCCCTGGCGTGGCCGCGCGCAAGAGTGAAATTGCCGGGAGGGCAACACGAGCTGCGAGAAACGGAATCTATATTCTTTAACAATGTTTGCATAGTACAAGAGGCGCAAAATGGCGCTGGATTACTTGACACAAGGTAAAGATTCACACGGCGATCCAAAATCGCTGGGCGCGGACAGACTTCTCGGAAATTTGTCGGAAGCTGAGAGAGCCCTTCAGGAACTAGCCGACGTTTTTTTTCAGCAACAGTCTTTGATTTCCAGCGCAAGCCTCGACGCTGCGGAATCAGCCGAATCGAAACTCAATCCCGAAGCGCCGTTGTTGAACATGGAAGCGAAGTACCGCGCCCTGGTTGAGCAAATCCCCGCCGTCGTCTTCATGGCCTACCTCGACAAAGGAATCGGCGAAGCCTACGTAAGCCCGCAAATTGAAACCGCGCTCGGTTTTTCTCAGCGCGAGTGGCTGGAAGATCCCGTGCGCTGGTATCAGCAAATTCATCCCGACGACAAGATGCGCTGGAGCGAGGAAGCCGCAGAGATGTTCCTCTCGGGCAAACCGTTGCGCTCGTCGTACCGCGTCATGGCGCGCGATGGCCGGGTGCTCTGGTTTCAGTGCGAAGCAAAAATGATTCGCCGCGAAGATGGTCGGCCGTGGTTCATTCACGGCGTAGGATTTGACATTACCGAGCGAAAAGGTTTGGAGGAAGCGATTTTGGAGATCAGCGCGCGGGAACAGCGACGTATCGCGCAGGACCTGCACGACGGCCTCGGACAGCATCTGACGGGCATCGCCTTCATGAGCAAGGTTCTGGAGCAAAAACTTTCGGACAAGGCTTTGCCCGAAGCAGTAGAAGCTGCCCAGATCGTGAAAATGGTGAATCAGGCGATTGACAATACGCGGCAACTAGCGCGCGGCCTGCATCCGGTGGCGGCGGAGCCGCTGGGTTTGATGTCCGCGCTGAAAAAATGGGCCAGCGAAGTGGAAGCGCTTTTTCACATCGGCTGCAGTTTTCGTTGTGAGAGGCAAATTGCCATTCACGATGCGAACATGGCGACGCATCTTTATCGCATCGCGCAAGAAGCGGTGAACAACGCCATCCGTCACGGCAAAGCCAAAAATATCATTATTCTGCTATCGAGCAAGAGCGGCACCGGCACGCTCTCCATCCAGGACGATGGCGAAGGATTTCCCAAACAGCCCGCCAGTCCACCGGGAGTAGGTCTCAACATCATGGATTACCGCGCAGACATAATAGGCGGCTCGCTGAAAGTTCAGCCGAATCAAGATCAGGGCATCACCGTGACTTGCACGTTTCCCATCAGAGGTGTTGAATAGCAGAGAACTGCCATGAATGCCAAAGCGCAATTGGATGTTCAGGCGAAAAAATACCGCGTGCTGCTGGTGGACGATCACCCCATCGTGCGCCAGGGACTCGCGCTGCTGATTGACCGTGAAGCAGATCTCTCCGTGTGCGGTGAAGCAGAGGGAGCACATACTGCATTCCATGCGATCGAAACGCTCCGGCCGGATATCGTGCTCCTGGACATTTCTCTAAACGGCCCCGACGGATTGGAAGTGCTCAAGGAAATCCGCATGAAGAGCGGCAGCCTCCCCGTGCTGATTCTCTCCATGCACGATGAATCCATATACGCCGAACGCGCCATGCGCGCGGGCGCCAACGGTTACATCATGAAGCAGGAAGCCACCGAAAAAGTTTTGATTGCGATTCGCAGGATTTTGCAGGGCGATGTCTATCTCAGCGATCGGCTCACCACGACCATGTTGCAGCAATATGTTAGAGGCGGCGTCACCACAAAAAGCTCGCCGCTGCTGAATCTCACCGACCGCGAACTTGAAGTTTTTCGTCTAATTGGCGAAGGACACGGCACACGGCAAATTGCCGACGAACTGCACCTCAGCGTGAAGACCATTGAGTCCTATCAGGCGCACATCAAGGAAAAACTGGCTTTGCGCAATGCGCGCGAACTGGTGCAGCACGCCATTGAGTGGACCGTGAACCTCAATGGCGGCTACTGACCGTACTGATACGATCAGGGCTTCCCCTATGGCTGTAAGCGACCGTCCCCTACCCTAAATACCACCTGTTCCTGATTGTAGTTAGGCCACCGTCGGAGTAATTCTCCCAATCGAAATTTTAAACAGCAGTTTGTCCCGAGCCGGGTCGATTGCTTTCCCGGAGGCGCTCGGCTTGCCTGCGCCCCCGCGCTGGAGAGGATCTCTCGGCACAGTCGACCCGCATAGTTGTGCCTGTTGGCTTTCGCAGCAGTCTGAGAGGAGGGACTAGCAATGACACCCGAAGCAGTTCCTTACGGCCGAAAAACGCAAAAGCCGTCACCCGTCCCGGACATTCATATTCTGTGGATCACCGCCGGACTCGGCTGCGACGGCGATTCCGTTTCCATTACCGCCGCCACGCAGCCCAGCATCGAAGACGTCCTGCTCGGCGCGATCCCCGGATTGCCCCGCGTCCATTTGCACAACCCTGTGCTCGCCTACGAAAACGGCGACGATTTCCTGAAGTTTTGGTACCAGGCCGAGCAGGGCAAGCTCGAACCGTTCGTCTTGGTCGTCGAAGGCTCGATTCCCAATGAGAAAATCAAGAAGCAAGGCTACTGGGCGGCACTGGGAACCGACTCGAAGACCGGCCAGCCCATTACCACCAATGAATGGATCGATCGCCTGACGCCCAAAGCGCTAGCCGTGGTGGCGTGCGGCACCTGCGCCACCTACGGCGGGATCCACGCCATGCAAGGTAACCCCACGGGAGCAATGGGGTTAGCCGACTATCTGGGCTGGGGTTGGAAGTCGAAAGCAGGTTTGCCCATCGTCAACGTCCCCGGGTGCCCAGTTCAGCCGGACAATTTCATGGAGACGCTGCTCTATCTTCTATATCAAGTCGCTGGGCTCGCTCCCATGATTCCGCTGGACGACCAACTGCGCCCGCTCTGGCTCTTCGGCAAAACCGTGCACGACGGCTGCGACCGTGCCGGCTATTACGAGCAAGGCGATTTCGCGGAAGTGTACGGTTCCCCGAAGTGCATCGTGAAACTCGGCTGCTGGGGGCCAGTGGTGAATTGCAACGTGCCTAAGCGCGGTTGGATGGCCGGTATTGGTGGGTGCCCGAACGTGGGCGGTATCTGCATCGGCTGCACCATGCCTGGGTTCCCGGACAAGTTCATGCCGTTCATGGACGAGCCGCCCGGAGCAAAAGTTTCCGCCGCGGCCATCAGTGTTTACGGCAAGACCATTCGCACTTTGCGCTCATTCACAAATGACACGGTAAATAAAGAACCGAAGTGGCGCCATACCGGCACCGAACTGACCACCGGCTATCGACCCGGAGCGTACTAAAAAAGGAGCCGAAAAAAATGGGCACAATTACGTCTGCTGCAAAAGGTACGCCGACCGGTTCCAGAAAACTGGTGGAGATGAACTGGGATCCGATTACCCGGATTGTCGGCAGCCTCGGTATTTTCACCAAGATCGATTTCGATAATCGCCAGGTCGCCGAATGTCACAGCACTTCCTCGATCTTCCGCGGCTATAGCATCTTCATGAAAGGTAAGGACCCCAGAGACGCGCACTTCATCACCAGCCGCATCTGCGGGATCTGTGGCGACAATCACGCCACCTGCGCCACCTACGCGCAGAATATGGCGTTCGGCGTGCGCCCTCCGGCGATGGCCGAATGGATTGTTAATCTCGGCGAAGCCGCCGAATATATGTTTGACCACAACATTTTCCAGGACAATTTGGTCGGCGTGGATTTCTGCGAGCAGATGGTGAAAGAAACTAATCCCGGCGTTTACGCCAAAGCAGAAAAAACCGCCGCGCCGGGTGCCAATCTTCATGGCTATCGCACCATCGCAGACATCATGAAGGCCCTGAATCCCTTCGTCGGCTCCTTTTACCGCGAAGCCCTGCAGATGAGCCGCATGACTCGCGAAATGTTCTGCCTGATGGAAGGTCGGCACGTGCATCCTTCCACTCTCTATCCCGGCGGAGTCGGCACCGTTCCCACCGTGCAACTCTTCACGGATTATCTAGTCCGTTTGATGAAGTACGTGGAATTCATGAAGAAGGTTGTCCCGCTGCACGATGACCTGTTCAATTTCTTCTACGAAGCGCTGCCCGGATATGAAGAAGTGGGTCGGCGCCGCGTCCTGCTGGCGTGCTGGGGCTCGTTCAACAATCCGGCCGTCTGCGATTATTCCTACAAGAAGATGACCGAGTGGGGCCGCGCCATGTACGTCACCCCCGGCGTCGTGGTGGACGACAAGCTCGTCACCAATGACCTGGTGGACATCAACCTTAATATACGCATCCTGCTCGGAAGCTCGTATTACGACGGCTGGGAGAACTCCGAAAAGTTTGTGCAGAAGGATCCGCTGGGTAATCCCGTGGATCAGAATCATCCCTGGAATCAGACCACCATCCCCAGACCGCAGAAGCGCGACTTCGGTGGCAAGTACACCTGGGTCATGTCGCCGCGCTGGCTCGATAAGAGAACCGGTGACCATCTCGCACTCGACACCGGTGGCGGCCCCATCGCGCGCCTGTGGGCCACCGCGCTGGCTGGGCTTGTGGATAATGGCTACGTCAAATCCACCGGCCGCAGCGTGAAAATGTATTTGCCGAAGACCATGTCGCTGCCGGAAGTCGAATTCGAATGGAAGATTCCGAAGTGGAGCAACGCCATCGAAAGAGACCGCGCGCGCACTTACTTCCAGGTGTATGCCGCGTCGTGCGCTCTCTACTTCGTCGAACAGGCGCTCGCGGAATTACACGCGGGAAGAACCAAGACGTGGTCGGAGTTCAGCGTGCCGCAGGAGGCCATCGGTTGCGGCTTCCACGAAGCGGTGCGCGGAGTTCTGTCGCATCACGTGGTGATTCGCGACGGCAAAATCGCGAATTACCATCCTTATCCGCCCACGCCGTGGAACGCCAATCCCCGCGACGTTTACGGAACGCCCGGCCCCTACGAAGACGCGGTGCAGAACACGCCTATCTTCGAAGAGAACGGCCCGGACAAATTCAAAGGCATCGACATCATGCGCGCCGTGCGCAGCTTTGATCCCTGCCTGCCCTGCGGCGTGCACATGTACCTAGGCAACGGCAAGGTGCTGGAGACGCATCACTCGCCGATGTTTGGCCAGCACGCCTGACGCTTCAAGCTTACGTGTAGAAGCGGATGGCGACGACGGAAACAGACAGGCTTGGGCGCAATGGGATAGTCTGCCGCATCCGTCGCCGCCGCCCGCTTCGATTTATCTTTGAAGGAGAATATGCCGCCTGACAAAGATCTCCAGCAACGAATGCAGCGGATCGGCGAAATTGTCGAGCACCTCGAAGCCGCCGCCGACCCGAACGCGCGCGCCATGGCCAAGGAACTCCTCGAATCGCTGATGGCTTTGCACGGAGCTGCGCTCGATCAAATCCTGCAGATTACTCACGAGGCTGGCGAAACCGGCGAGTCGCTCATCCGGAGATTTGGCGGCGATCAACTGGTCAGCAGCTTGCTGCTGTTGTACGGCCTCCATCCTTCCGATATGCGCACACGTGTCACATCTGCACTCGAGAAATCGCGCGGCTTCCTCGATTCCCACTCCGCCAAGGCCGAGCTGGTTTCGATCAGCGACGACGGCTCGATCACGCTGCGGCTGCATCTGAAGCCCGGCGGCTGCGGCTCGACAGCCGCCACGGTGAAGTCCACGCTCGAAGCCGCCATACAGGATGCAGCGCCGGACGCTTCGTCGATCCTGGTGCAAGAGGCCGATAACGGAGCGCCACGCTCCGGATTTGTCTCCGTCGCGCAACTCGCGAATGGCCAAAGCATGGCCGCATTGTCCGTCGCGCCCACCCAACGGAGCGGTGACTGATATGCCTCCCGCGCTTCCACTGCTGCAGGAAAGCGCTTTTGCAACTCTTCGGCAATTTGCGCGGAAGCGGACGCCCGTCGAGCGCTGCGAAATGTGCAGCCGCGAACTCGCTCCCGAACACGAGCACCTCGTGGAGCCCGCCAGCCGCAAACTAATCTGTGCCTGCGAGGCTTGCGCAATCTTGTTTGATGGACAGAGCGGAACAAAATACAAACGCGTTCCGCGCCGTGTGCGGTTTCTCGCGGATTTTCAGCTGACTGACGCCCAGTGGGACGGATTGATGGTTCCCATTGATATGGCGTTCTTCTTCAAGAGTACGCCGCACGGAAAAGTGGTCGCGCTCTACCCCAGTCCCGCTGGCCCGACGGAATCGTTGCTATCTCTGGAAACTTGGGTCGACATCGAGCAAGCCAATCCGATCTTGAAAACGATGGAGCCCGACGTGAGCGCACTGCTCGTTAACCGGGTCGGACACAACCGAGGTTCTGTCGCCGCGGAATATTATGTGGTCCCGATAGACGAATGTTACAAGCTCGTCGGACTGATCCGCACCCACTGGCGCGGGCTTTCCGGCGGCACCGAAGTGTGGCGCGAAATCGGCGCGTTCTTCACCGCGCTGAAGCGCCGCGCCGGAGTCGGTCGCGGGGGCGAGCATGCCTGAACTGGTCCTCACGATCGAAGGTGCCGACGTGGTCCAGTACGCGGCCGCGCCGTTGTTGGGGTTCAAGCTGCGCATCGCCAGCAACCCCAGCGAACAAATTATTCATACCGTCGCTGTGCGCGCGCAAATCCAAATTGAAGCCACCCGCAGAAAATACGACGCGAACGAACAAGCGCGCCTCGCGGACCTTTTCGGCGAACCCGATCGCTGGGGCCAGACGTTGCGCAGCATGCTCTGGACGCACGCCAGCGTCGTGGTTCCGCGTTTCGCGGGCAGCACAGTTGCGGACATTTCCGTGCCGTGCACGTTTGATTTCAACGTCGCCGCCACGAAATATTTTCACGGCGTGACGAGCGGCGATCTTCCGCTCTGCTTCCAGTTCAGCGGCACGGTCTTCTATCAGGGTGACGATGAAACCCTCCAAGTCGCGCCCATCTCCTGGGACAAAGAAGCCAAGTACCGCCTGCCCGTAAAAGTGTGGAAAGATTTGATGGACGCGTACTACCCAAACTCCACCTGGCTCTCCCTGCACAAAGACGCATTCGAAAAACTCTATCGATTCAAAGTGCGCGAAGGGATTCCCACTTGGGAAGAGGCGCTGGAAAGAGCGCTTAACGCCCTTCCGGAAACGGTGCGCTCATGAACGCCGCGCTCGTGGACGGAATCGTGAAGGCCGTGCTCTACGAAGGGTACATGCTTTACCCTTACCGGCCATCCGCGGTGAAAAATCGCCAACGATTTAACTTCGGCGTAGTTTATCCGCGCGCCTACAGCGAAGCGCAAGGCGGCACCGATGCGTGGACGATGCAAACCGAATGTCTTGTGCTGGGCAATGTGCAAACTCGATGTACGGTTCGCGTGAGATTTTTGCGCATGGTGACGCGTGCTGTCCGGAAACTCCGCGCGCCTGCGAACGATCTCGCTGTCGTTAACGAGGCAGCCATCGAAAACGTCGAGAGGCTAGAAGTAAACGGCAAGACTTTCCAGCCATGGCAAGAGGCCGTCGAAGAAGTGATCGAAGTGACCGAGTTCAATACCTCCGCTCTGTGCGCGCAGCCGATGCAGTGGCCATTCCGGCTGTCAGTGAAGCTCGAAAGGGAAGCAATCCGAGATGAAAGCGGGTTGATCGTTGGAATAATCCTGCGGGAAAAGGCCAGCGTCGCGGGAATGGTCGAGCTCGCCGTGCAAAGGTTGCAGGATGGCGTGTTCAAGCTCACCGCACGCATTGCGAACATCTCGCGCTTCGCACCTGCGAGCCCGGCAAGCCGCGAAGACGCGCTGGCACGCTCCCTCATTTCGGCCCACACGATCTTGGAAGTGCGCGGTGGCGAGTTCGTCTCTCTGGTTGATCCTCCCGATGCCTACCGCGAATTCGCGAAGGTCTGTCAAAACATCGGCACCTGGCCGGTCCTCGTAGGAGAAGAAGGCCAGCGCGACACCATGCTCTCTTCGCCCATTATTTTGTACGACTATCCGCAGATCGCCCCCGAAAGCCCGGGCGACTTGTTCGACGGCGCGGAAATTGACGAAATATTGTCGCTGCGCATCATGACCTTGACGGACGAAGAAAAACGCGAAATGCGCGAGTCCGACGATCGCGCGCGCAAAATTCTGGAGCGTACCGAAACTCTGCCCGAAGAGCAATTGATGAAACTGCACGGCGCCTTGCGCGGTCTGCGCGTCGCGAAAAGCGAGGCGCCGTGAACGAATGGGAATGGCAGCTATTGGAAGATAAGACCGCGATCGAATCGGTTGAGATTCACGGCGTCCAAGTGCGGCGCGGCGAACGCGTTAGGCTGCAGCCGCGCGCCGGCGGCGATGTTTTCGATCTCGCGCTCGAAGGCAAAATCGCGACTATCGAATCCATCGAACAGGATTACGAAGGCCAGCTGCACGTTTGCGTCGTCGTGGACGAAGATCCCGGTAGAGACATCGGCCTGATGCGCCAACCCGGCCACCGATTTTTCTTCGCTCCCACCGAAGTCGAACCCCTCGCCAAAGAAGAGCAGGAAATGCACGTCGTCGAAACGAAGCGCATCCTGATCGCCGGGATCGGCAACATTTTTCTCGGTGACGATGGCTTCGGCGTCGAAGTCGCCGGCAAGCTCGCCCGCCGCGCGTTCCCCCATGGCGTTCGCGTGGCGGACTTCGGCATCCGCGGATTTGATCTCGTCTATGCACTGATGGAAGGCTACGAGACCACCATTCTGGTGGACGCCTATCCCGGTGAGGGCCAGCCCGGCACCCTCTTGGTCGTCGAACCTGATCTGCAAATTCTGGTTTCCGCCGGAACGCAGCCTGGTTTCGTTGATCCGCACGGTATGAATCCCATCAACGTGCTGCGCATGGCGGTCAACATGGGCGCGCAGCTGAAGCGAATTCTGCTGGTCGGCTGCGTGCCGGCAACGCTTGGCCCGGAAGAAGGACAAATGGGCCTCAGCGAGCCGATCACCGCCGCGGTTGACGAAGCCGTGCAGCTGGTGGATTCGCTGGTGACTCGAATTCTCGCGGAAGAATGGCCTGCAAAAAAATGAATCGTATTCCCATCGCGCAAAGGAGAAAACCATGGCGGTCGAATTAATGGATCAGACGGCAGAATCAAAAGGAACCGACAAGGACACTCTCTACATGCTCGGCGGCGTGGCACTGGTGATCTTCGGCGCCGGGCTGGTGCTTTCCAATCCAACCGTGCGCCGTTATCTCGGTCAAATTGGTGTGGGAAACTTGGCTTCCGCCGCGGTACCGGACATCGAGCGATATTTCCGCCTGCGCTCGATGTAAGGGCGCACCATCGTCGCAACGGGCCCGCGAAACGCCTCTGCGTTTGGCGCGCGCCGTAAAAATTGTGAACTTCGGAATGATGCCGTGCAAACAGCAACGCAAAGAGGCCTCGTGCCAGTGAGATTTGCGCTCGATACCAACGCCAGCCGGTTCACTGTGCAAGCATTTGCCACCGGCATGCTCTCCACATTTGGTCACAATCCGAAAATTGCCATTCGAGATTATGACGGTGAGATCCAGTTCGCGCCGGACACTTATGAAAACGCCGTCGTGCGCGTGACGGTGCGCACCAGCGCCATGGACGTTCAAGACGAAATGAGCAGCGACGATCAAAAGAAACTCGAACAAACGATGTACGACGTTTTGGAGGTGCAGCGCTTCCCAACCGCGGTCTACGAAACCAAACAAATCACAGTGCAAAAACAGACCGAAGAGCTGCTCCTCGCCCACGCGACCGGCACGCTTTCATTTCACGGCCTCACGCAAACGCAATCCTTGGACGCGCGCGTCACGCGCATGGGCACGATGCTGCGAATTTCCGGCGATTTCTCGCTGCGCCAATCGGATTATGCCATCAAGCCGGTTTCCTTCGCCGGAGGCGCATTGCGCTTGAAGGACGAACTCAAATTTACTTTCGATCTCGCAGCCCGTATGCAGGATGAAACGAGCGCGAGCGCATAGTCGCAACAGAACCTCAGCAAAGGGAGCTGCACCGTGTGCCTCGCGATACCCGGAAAAATCCTGGCGATTGATTCGCAGAACACGCATCTCGCGACAGTTGATGTCGTCGGAGTACGTCGCAAAGTGGATTTGGGCCTGTTGCAGGATGCGCCCCCCGTCCCCGGCGATTGGGTGCTCATACACGTCGGCTTCGCCATGAGTAAGATCAGCGAAGCCGACGCTGCCGATCAAATGGAGACGCTCACGATGCTTGGTGAGGCGGCAGCGGCGATGGAGGAAGTTCGCGGCTATGGTCTAGAGAACGAAATTCCAGACTACCCGCCGCAAAGGTGGAAGCAATGAAATTCGTAGATGAATTTCGCGCCCCTGAACTCATCACCAAAGCCGGCGAAGAAATTCGCAAGCTTGCCGATCCAAATCGCCACTACCGCATCATGGAAGTGTGTGGCGGCCACACCCACGCGATTTATCGTTTTGGTTTGAAGGATTTGCTTCCTGCCAATGTCGAGCTAATTCACGGGCCGGGCTGCCCGGTTTGCGTGCTACCGATGGGCCGCATTGATGATGGTCTGTCACTCGCGGAGCAGCCCGATTTTATTTTTGCCGCGTTTGGCGACATGATGCGAGTGCCTGGCACCCACGGCAGCCCGCTGGAATACAAAGCGCGCGGCATGGACGTGCGCATCGTTTACTCGCCCGCCGACGCGCTGAAACTCGCGCGCAACAATCCGGAAAAGCACGTCATGTTCTTCGCCATAGGGTTTGAAACCACCGCGCCTTCCACCGCTCTCACCCTGGCGCGCGCGAAAGCCGAAGGCCTGAATAATTTCTCCGTCTTTTGTAATCACGTCACGATTATTCCGGCCATTCGCGCGATTCTGGATTCTCCGGACATGCGTCTCGATGGCTTCGTCGGACCTGGGCATGTTTCCACGGTCATTGGGTGCAGGCCGTACGACTGGATCGCCAAAGACGAACGCAAGCCGGTCGTAGTCTCTGGCTTCGAGCCGCTAGACATTCTGCAATCCATCGTGATGCTGCTGCGCCAACTTCGCAATGGCGAGGCAAAAGTTGAAAATCAGTACAAGCGCGTCGTCCCGTGGGAAGGGAATCGCGCCGCGTTGCGCGCCATGGCGGAAGTGTTTGAACTTCGTCCGTACTTCGAATGGCGCGGCTTGGGATTTATTTCACAGTCGGCGCTGAAAATTCGCGAGAGCTATGGCGCCTGGGACGCCGAGCAGCGCTTTACCGTTCCCGGCATCCGCGTCACCGACCCCAAAGCCGCGCAGTGCGGCGAAGTGCTAAAAGGCGTGCTCAAGCCCGCGCAATGCAAACTCTTTGGACGCGAATGTACGCCCGAACAACCCGTCGGCGCGCTGATGGTTTCGTCCGAAGGCTCCTGCGCGGCCTACTACAACTACGAGCATCGCAAACCAATCACCATCGCGAACGCCGCGACGCATTAGGTAAATGGGAGACTCATGGCCACCGCTGCCATCAAAATTAAATTCCGCGAACCGCAGATCGAAATGTCGCACGGCGCCGGCGGCAAGGCCAGTCGCAGATTAGTCGAAGGCTTGTTTGCACCACTTCTTTTTGGTTCTTCCACGGGCCCGCTGGGCGATGCTGCTCACGTTCAGATCAACGGTACAAAAATTGCTATGACCACCGACAGTTTCGTGGTCAAGCCTTTGCGTTTCCCCGGCGGCTCCATCGGTGAACTGGCCATTAACGGAACTGTGAATGACCTTGCTGTATCCGGCGCCCGCGCGGAAGCGATCGTCGTCACCTTCGTTCTGGAAGCAGGCTTGCCAACCGAACGTTTGGAAGCAGAAGTCCGCGCGATGGCGGATGCCGCCGAGAAAGCCGGCGTCAGAATCGCAGGAGGCGACACCAAAGTCGTCGAGCACGGTAAGGCCGACGGAATGTACGTCACTACCACTGGAATCGGCCGGCTGCTTTCCGGCGTGGAAATTTCTCCGCAGTCCGTGCGCCCGGGCGATAAAGTTCTGCTTTCTGGCCCCATCGGCGATCACGGCATCACGATTTTGCTGGCGCGCGGCGACCTTGAGCTCGAAGCGGAGTTGCGTTCGGACACGCGCTCCGTCTTTCCGCTCGTCCAGGCGCTCGTGCGCGAAGCCGGGGCCGGCGTTCGCTGGATGCGCGATCCCACGCGCGGCGGGGTGGCCACTTCACTGAACGAACTCGCGCGCGATTGCGGCCTGGGCGTCGCTCTCTTCGAAGAAGAAATTCCTATCCGCGATTCTGTGCGCGGCGCTTGCGAACTGTTGGGCCTCGATCCGCTGCACATCGCGAACGAAGGCCAATTTTTGGCCGTCGTTTCGTCCGAGCGCGCTGAATCCGCGCTGCAAGCTTTGCGCGCGACGCCCGGCGGCGAAGAAGCCAAAATGATCGGCGAAGTTCGTGAACAGCCGGAGAGCGCCGTTTTAGTCACGACACTTTACGGAGGCAGCCGCCTGGTGGATATGCTCGTCGGCGATCCGCTGCCCCGCATTTGCTAGGAAGCCAGATGCGCACGGACATTGCACTCACGGTGCAAATCGGCCAGCGATTGCTCGCTCGCAATCAGCTCATCGAATCATTTTTCGCCGTGGAATCTCTACGCTTGGCCGAAGCTTGCCGCGAAATGTCTGAAAGATTTCTGCGCGGCGGCAGGCTGCTCGCTTTTGGTCGCGGGCCCTACGCGACGGACGCGCAGCACGTCTCCGTGGAATTCGTCCATCCAGTCATCGTCGGAAAGCGCGCGTTGCCGGCGCTCGATCTTTCTCTCGCGTTCGACCCGTGGCTGAAAACGCTCCTGCAACCCGCTGACATCGTCATGGGTTTCGGCCCTCCCGAAGGCGACGCCGAAGTCTGGGCCGCTTTGGACGCAGCACATCAACGTGACGCAATGACGTTTGCGTTGCCGGGCGCTGGCGGTTCCTATTTTTGCAATCCCGCCACGCACGATGGCTTCATCCACCAGGAACTGATCGAGATTCTCTACCACACGCTCTGGGAAACCGTGCACGTCTTCTTCGAACACCGCGAACTGGGCCACGACGTAGGCGACGCGGGCTTTCTCTACCCATTCCTGGGCAAAGATAAGCAGGAAACGTCGGACATCGTCGCGCAAGTCGCTGCCTCCATCCGCATGAAAGCGCAGGACGACGCGCTGCTGCGCACGCATGTGGCGCACGAAGAGTCCGAAAAAATCGGCAATGCGGCTGTCGCGATTCGTGAACGCATCGGCCGCGGCGGCAAGCTGATTATTTTTGGCAACGGCGGCTCGGCCACCGACGCCAACGACTTGGCGATTGATTGCGTCATGCCGCCCACAGGATTCGCCGCCATTCCCGCCATTTCGCTTTCCATGGAGCCTGCAAACCTCTCCGCCATTGCCAACGACGTCGGCACCGAATTGATTTTTCAACGTCAGCTGATCGCTCACGCCCGGCCCAACGACGTGGCCATCGCAATTTCCACGAGCGGTGGGTCAAAAAATATCATCATGGCCCTGGAGGAAGCGCGCAAAAGGAATCTGCTCGCCGTCGCGCTGCTGGGTTACGACGGTGGCGAAGTCCTGCGCCGCGGGCTCGCGGATTTTCCGCTCATCGTCCGCTCCGATTACATTCCGCGCATCCAGGAAGTGCAAGCCTCGATTTACCATTTGCTTCGCGAGGGGCTGGAGGGTTTCTCCCATGGCTAATCTGGAGCTTTACGGAACGGCAAGCTGTCCCTACACCAGTGAAATGCGCGAATGGCTCGAATGGAAGGGAACGCAGTTCACCGAATTCGACGTGGACGCCGATAGCGAGGCACGCGAGCGCATGCGCCGGCTGGCGCAGCCTCCTTTCACAGTTCCGCTTCTCGTCGAAGGTGGCAAAGTGATTCAAGTCGGTTGGCAGGGCCGCGGCTGCGTGGTGAACTCAAAATAAATCCTATGCCCAACGCATATTTAATTCAGGTGCGCGGGATTGTGCAGGGCGTCGGGTTTCGCCCGTTCGTTTACAGGCTGGCGCGCGAGAAAAATCTGAAAGGCTGGGTTTTGAACGCGGCAGAAGGCGTGGGAATCCATCTCGAAGGAAATGAAGATGCTTTTCAATCGTTTCTCGCAGAGATGAAATCTAACCCGCCGCAGGCTGCCCTGATTTCGGACGTGCGCGTTGAACTCACCGAAGCCGCCGGCTTCGCTGAATTCACAATTCGCGAAAGCGCAGGCGAACGCCGGCCCACCGTGCGAATTTCGCCCGATCTTCCGGTGTGTGAGCAATGCCTGCGGGAACTTATCGCTCCCGACGATCGCCGCCATCACTATCCGTACATTAATTGCACGAATTGCGGACCGCGCTACAGCGTTATTCGCAGCCTGCCCTACGACCGCCCCAACACTACCCTGGCCGCGTGGCCGCTCGACGCTCAGTGCGCCGCCGAATACGCGAGTCCCGCGGATCGGCGCTTTCACGCGCAACCCGTCGCCTGTCCCGCGTGCGGCCCCCATTATTTCTATCGAACCGGCGATCAGATCACGCGGGGCGATGCGGCAGCCATTCGAAAAGCGGTGCAGGATCTTCGCGCTGGCAAGATCGTCGCGGTGAAAGGCCTGGGCGGCTACCATTTGGCTTGCGGCGCGCAGAACACCCGAGCGGTCGCCGATCTGCGCGTCAGAAAATTCCGCAAGGAAAAGCCCTTCGCCTTAATGGCAAAAAATATCGCTGTGGCGCGCAGCCTGGTGGAACTTGGCTCCGACGCGCAAGCGTTGCTGCAGTCCGTCGCCCGACCCATCGTCCTCGCGCGAGCGAAGATCGAACTGCCCGGTGTCGCCCCCGAAAATGACGAGCTCGGCGTGATGTTACCCTACACGCCGCTGCATCACCTGCTCTTCGCCGCCGGAGCACCCGAAGCTCTGGTCATGACCAGCGCAAATCGCTCCAGCGAGCCAATCGCTTACAGGGATGATGCCGCGATCGAGCAACTTTCCGGCATCGCGGACAGTTTCCTCATCGGCGAACGCCCCATTGCCCGCCGCGTGGACGATTCCGTGGCTCGTGTCGGCGTTTTCGGCCCCGCAATTCTTCGTCGCGCCCGGGGTTACGCTCCCAGCGCCGCAGCTACATTTCCAATCAAGCGACCGATTCTCGCGCTTGGCGCTGACCTGAAAAACACGATCACCCTGGTTATTGATGGCCAGGCTTTCGTCAGCCAGCACATTGGCGACCTGGATCATTACGAATCGTTCTGCGCCTTCCGCGAAACCATCCGCGATCTGCTCGCGATGTATGAAATTGATCCGGACGAATTGTTGTTGGTCCACGATACGCATCCTCAATATGTCTCCACGCTCCATGCGGCGGAATTCCCCACAACGGAAAAATGCGCGGTACAACATCATCGCGCGCACATCGCCTCCGTGCTCGCCGAGCGCAGCGCCTGGGAGCAGCACGTCATCGGTGTCAGTTTTGACGGTACCGGTTACGGCGACGACGGCACGATCTGGGGCGGTGAGATTTTTGCTGGCAGCGTCCGCGAAGGCTTCGAGCGCGTCGCGCATCTGCGCGCTGCCGCCTTGCCCGGAGGCGACGCGGCCGCGACGTATCCAGTTCAGGCAGCCGCCGGTTTTCTCGCGCAACTAGATGAGCCGGTGGACTTGACCGCTCGTCCGTTCTCATTTCCTTCGCGCCATCGCGATGCTCTGCAGCTCGTCAAAAGTAACGTTCGCTCGTTCGCCACGACCTCCATGGGACGCCTCTTTGACGCAGCAGCCGCGTTGCTCGGTTTCACGCGCGAGGCGACTTTCGAAGGCCAGGCCGCGATGTGGCTCGAACGCCTCGCAACTCATGTGACCGACGCCGGCGCATATCCGTTCCCTTTGGCCGGCAATGAACTCGATTTTCGGCCGCTGCTTCAGAGCGTGGTCAACGACGGGGTCCGCGGCCGCGACCAATGTGAAATCGCACGCGCATTTCAGCGCGGAATTGCGGAGGGTCTCTGCGACGCCGTTGTAACTCTATGCCGCGCGCATCACACCGATACCGTCGTGCTTTCCGGCGGCGTTTTCCAAAACGACCTGCTCCTGCGCGATCTGAAAGATCTCCTGCAGCCCGAACTGGTGCAAATCTGGACGAATCACGTCGTGCCACCCAATGACGGCGGAATCAGCCTCGGCCAAGCCGCACTGGCCGCGTTGAGCAATCGCAGTCCGCAAAGTTCCGTCGCAGAAACGGAATCAGAATTGGATTGGACGACACAGGTGACGTAAAAGTGTTTTCGGCCGGCGATGCGGCATTTGCTTTGTAACTCTTGAGGCGACGCGCCCCAATGCACGAACTTTCAATCGCCATGAGCATCGTTGACCTCGCGTGCGAAGAGGCGGAATCGCACGGTGCACCCGGCGTGGATGTGGTCTATCTCAAACTCGGACCGTTATCCGGCGTCGTAAAAGAAGCGCTGCTTTTCTCCTACGAAATCGCTTGTCAGCAAACACCGCTGGAAGGTTCGAAGCTGCTCATCGAAGAAGTTCCCATCGTCGTAAATTGTCCCGCGTGTCGGGAACGCCGCTCCGTTCAATCCATTCAGTCGCTCTGTTGTGCCGAGTGCGGCACACCGACGCCTGAAATCCTGGAAGGACGCGAACTGATGGTCACAGCTCTGGAGTTGCGACAATGAATCCAGAACCGCGGCTCGTGGAAGTCCGCAAAAATGTCCTTAAACAAAACGACATCCTCGCTCGTGCGCTGCGTGAACGCTTCCGCGAAGCCGGCGTCCTGGCGATCAGTCTCGTCTCCAGCCCCGGCTCAGGAAAGACGGCGTTCCTGGAAAAAACTCTCACGCTTCTCCACACACGCTATAAAGTCGCGGCGCTCGTGGGCGACCTCGCCACGGAAAATGACGCAGCTCGCCTCGCACGCAGCCAAGCTCCCGTGAAGCAAATTATCACCGGCACGGTTTGTCATCTGGAAGCAGCGATGGTACAAAACGCGCTCGACGGCTGGAATTTGCGCGATCTAGATTTTCTGTTCATCGAGAATGTCGGCAACCTCGTCTGCCCCTCCTCCTACGATCTCGGCGAAGACTTGCGCTTCGTGCTGCTTTCGGTCACCGAAGGTGAGGACAAGCCGCTGAAGTATCCGACCATATTTAACAGCGCGGATGTCGCCGTCATCACCAAATCAGATCTTGCTGCCGCGGTGGAGTTCGATGAAGCCGCCGCCAAACGAAATATCCAGGCGGTGCGGCCCGGCATGCAAATCCTCAAGCTATCGGCCAAAACCGGCAAGGGCATGGACGAATTTCTGGAGTTCCTCGAAAAGCATCGCCTGCGCGCTCGCTCCGCCGCCGCAATCAGAACATAAAGCCTCCGATAATCAGCCCTCGCTTTCTGTTTTGCGCAACGAGCGCGTCTGAGCAACAGCCGGGCGCATCGGTTCTCTGCTGGAAGTTCGGTCATATCAACCCGGTAGGTGGTGTTGCATCGCCCGGTTGAGCTGGCAGCCGTAACTAGACATCTAAATTCAGCTTTTCGGTGGTGCGAATGATTGCACACTGACGTGGAGGTTCGATGATGAGGATGTTTTGGCCTGGGAAGCGAACCTACGATCCGAAGAACGTAAAATCCCTTATGCCAGGTCTGGTCGAACTATCGCCAATCGCAACGAAATTGCTGGCATTGTGAGTACGTCGCTAGCCACCGCGACCAGTCACCTTTGGTTTTGATAAACTGTACCAAAACCCCCGTAAACAGGGGCTGCTGGCGCCTCGTCAATGAGCATTGCGTTGGCTCGGCGGTTGATCTGCTGCAGCGCCTCGCGTTTCATCGCTAGCTTCATCTGGGAATATTTCTTGAATACGTCGGAGTTCCCTTGTCGAAGCAATTGCACGACCCATTCCTTCCTAGGGCTCCGCCCGGTGTGGTTTGAGGGCGATGTCGCCGTTCGCTGACATGGCGAAATGTCGCCATTCGCCGACTTCCCCCCTTGTCGCCGCTCGCTGACATTGGGAATAGAGGTGATCAATGCGTATTCGTACACCGATCGATTTGGGGGCTCTTATGCGCGAGCGCAGAAAAGCCCTGCGTCTTGACCAGAAGACCCTGGCCGAGAAAGTCGGCGTGAGCCGGCAATGGATTGTCGATGTCGAGCAGGGCAAACCGCGGCCCGAGATCGGCCTCGTGCTGCGCACCGCGGATGCGCTCGGCATCGTTCTCACCGTGGACAAACCGACAAAAGGCACGAGTTTGGCGCAACCCGTCGTTCTCGATTCGGTCGTCGACGCGGCCCGGAAGAGGCGCAAATGAAGATCAGGGAACTGATCGCCATCCTTGACCGTCGCGAGATGGGCCGTTTCTTCCGCGACATGAAAGGGCGCGTCTGTTTCGTCTACGATGAAAAGTGGCGAAACGCGGCCGACGCCTACCCCCTCTCCCTCTCGATGCCCCTCACCCTCGGTGAGCATGGGAATTCAAAAACCGACCCGTTTCTATGGGGATTGCTGCCGGACAACGAACAGGTCCTCGATCAATGTGGCAAGAAATTTCAGGTCTCGTCCCGCAACGCGTTCGGCCTTATCGCGGGCGTCGGTGAGGATTGCACGGGCGCGGTGCAGTTCGTGCGGCCCGACCGTCTCGA
>Ga0209169_10000441_pt1 | contig 25331 bp, 23 predicted proteins | sample HubBroMetageWRM4_FD_188346 | JGI IMG/M metagenome (GOLD analysis project Ga0209169, IMG submission 188346) | Warmed soil microbial communities from the Hubbard Brook experimental Forest, New Hampshire - Hubbard Brook CCASE Soil Metagenome WRM 4... | ecosystem: Environmental > Terrestrial > Soil...
CTTTTGGGGATTGGTGTCGTCGAAGCGGAGATTCGTATGTCCGCCGAATTCGTCGGCCAGGCCGAAGTCGATGCAGATTGCCTTGGCATGGCCGATGTGCAGATGACCGTTGGGCTCGGGAGGGAAGCGGGTTTGCACGCAGCCGTTGTGTTTGTTGGTCTTGAGGTCTTCGAGAATGATGTCGCGGATGAAATTCGACGGAGCAGGCGATGGCGATTCGGCTGCAGCTTTTTCTCCGGCTTCGCTTGGAAGAGATGGATTCATTACTCTTTGATCTTATCGCAAGCAGAGTGGGGGAAGGTCGGGGGACAGGGATTCCCGGAGTCGTGGCTGCGGAGATTTTCTTTGTGACTGATTTCTTGTCGGTGGCTTCTGATGGGGCTGTGGATTGGCTTCGAGTCTTGCCTTTCCTTAATCGGGAGAATGGCTGTTTACTGTTTGGTTATTAGGGGGTACCCCCCTCCCCCTGATCTTTTGGGATCATGGGGTTGGAGCGAAATTGCGCAGTAATCTATTCGGCTCAGTCAGTTGCGGGCAAAATCCTGAGTCCAAAGCGTTTAGCCGGATTCTGGAACGCAAAACTCGCCCAGTCCGCACCGCACCTGTGGCGATGATCTGCTGTTGGGGCTGTGGATGGCAAGGTTGGATGTCACAGGTTTGAAGGGTGCAATATCCTCGGGCGTCGGCAGTTTGCCAATTTCGATACCAAAAACCTTTAACCACGGGGAGGGGGTGGCGGAGGCAGCAGCCGAGCTTCGCTCGGCATGGACGGACGAATGCGTCCGTCCCCACACTACTGCATTTTCTGGACTGCCTGCTCGATTCTCGCGAGCGTGGTTTCCCGCCCTAACACTTCGAGGGTCTCAAATAGCGGTGGGGCGTTTTTGCGGCCGCAGACTGCTACGCGGATGGGTTGAAACATCTGTCCAGCTTTCACTCCCAGTTCTTGTGCGGCTGCGCGGAGGGCCTGATCCAGCGGGTCGTGTTTGAACTCGACTGTTGCCAGCACTTCCTGGGCTCGGGTCAGAACTTTCAGCGCCATTGCGGCGTCTCCTTTTTGCGGGATTAGTTCGGCTGGATCGTAGGGCGGCAGATGGTCAACGAAAAAGAAGTCGGCGGCGGTTAGGACGTCGCGTAGCAGCTTGATGCGCTCGCGGATTAGCGGGGTGACTTGCAACATCTTTTCTGGAGTTACGTTGAAGCCGGCTGCGCGCACGATGGAGAGCAGGCGGGCGCTCAGGACCTCTACGGGCAAGGCTCGGATGTGCTCGGCGTTGAGCCAGAGGGCCTTGGGATCGAAAGTGTCTTCGGGGGCTAGAAGCAGGTTCCTCCCTTGAGCTTCGCTCAGGGTCGGAATGACAACATCCTGTGGGGCGATTGATTCTTTGAAATTTACTACCGCATTTGAACGGTTGATGCCTTCGAGTGAGAATGCATCGATTAGTTCCGGCAGAGACATATTCTCGCGGTTATCTTTGGGCGACCAGCCTAGCAGGCAGAGGAAGTTGATGAAGGCTTCGGAGAGGAATCCGGCGTCGCGGTAGGTGGTGACGCTGACGACCGGGCCGTGGCGGCGCTTGGAAAGCTTTGTGCCGTCGGGCGCGACCAGCAACGGGAGGTGGGCGAACTGCGGCGGCGTGGCGCCGGCGGCTTCGAAGATGAGGATGTGCTTGAAAGTGTTTGAGAGATGGTCCTGGCCACGAATGATGTGGGAGATGCGCAGATCGGCGTCGTCGGCACAGGAGGCGAGGTGGTAGGTTGGCATGCCGTCGGAACGCAGGAGCGCGAAGTCTTCGATATCGGCTGCTGCTTTTATCTGCTCGCCGTAGACCACGTCTTTGAAGTGGACGGATAATTTGCCTTCGGCAAATTGGACAGCCCCTTCGGCTGCGCTCAGGGCAGGCGAGGGCGGCTGTCCCCACATTTTCTCTTCGTGCTTCTCGCGCGGCACTCGGAAACGTAATGCAAATGGCTCTCCTGCTGCGGCTCGGCGGTCGCTTTCGGTGCGCGAAAGCTCGCGTGCGCCGGCGTTGAAGAGCCATGTTCCTTGGGCGCCGGATTTGTCTGCGTCCCCAGCGTGGGCGGGGGTGAAGTCGCGGTAGGCGAGGCCTTTCTCGAAGATTGTCCAAGCGGTTTTTCGGTGCAGGTCGATGCGCTCGGATTGTTTGTACTCTTCGTCCCAGCCCGGGGTGTCCCAGGCGGAGCTCAGCCATTTCAAACCGTCGAAAATGGAATCAACGGAGGCTTGGGTGTTGCGTTCGACGTCGGTGTCGTCGAGACGGAGGATCATGGTGCCGCCGTTGTGGCGCGCATAGAGCCAGTTGAAGATAAATGTGCGGGCGCTGCCTACGTGGAGAAAGCCGGTGGGCGACGGCGCGAAGCGCACTCGCGGCTTGGATTCGGAAGAGGTCGAAGGAAGGTTTTCAGGCATAAGTGGCGAAAGTTCGATGGTATGGGTCGGAGAAAAGTATCGTCAAGCGAGCGGAGTAAGCGATTTCCGGGTTAAGTGATTGATTCCAGGTATTCTAGGGCCACGTAAGTGTACGTAAAACCTGTTGTGTTCGCACCCCCGGCTGTGAAAACATTAGGGGCAATTCATCTCCCCTGAAATCGTCGGCGCCGATCTCCGCGGGAAGTCTTGCTGGGCCTCATGAATAGTATCGCTACCAGTATCGTCATCATTCCGGGTGTTGTCGCTCTGTTGCTGTACATGCTGTTTACCTATCTGTACCAGCAGAGCCGCCAGACCTACTTCCGGGCCTGGCAGATTGCGTGGGCCTGCTATTCCATCCACTATGCGCTGGACGCGTTCTGGTATTACGGGCCACCGTCGCCGATTGCGTTCTTTTTCAGCTCTTTGTTCTCGGTGGCGATGGCGATGTGCATCTTTGCCTCGACGCGTATGATGCGCGGACCTTTTCGCTTCCGCTGGTATGACTGGACTCTGGCCGCGGCTGGAGTTGCGGCGTCGTGCGTCGACTTGCGGGTTCTGTTGGCCAACGGAGCGCATTCGGGGCAGCGCTCGCTGAGCTTTGTCGTCGTCTTCATGAGCGCGGTTCTGCTTTACTGTTCGGCGGCTTTCTACCTGTATGCGCATCGCAGGGGCTCGGCGGCGTTCAGGCTGCTGGCGATCGCTCTCGCGCTGTGGGCAGTATTGATGACTTCGATTCAATCCAGCAATCCCTGGGTGGAGATGTTTGGCAGCGTCGGCAGCCTGCTGGGCCCCATTCCGCAGATGTTGCTGGGCATCGCGATGGTGATGGTGCTGTTTGAGAACGAGCGCAACGCGGTGCAGGAGAATACGCTCGCGCTGTCGACCTTGGGAGTAGATCCGAGGCGGTTGCTCTCAGCCGATGATTTGCTGCCCAGCATGCAGTCGGCGCTGGACCGGCTGGCGGGCGCGTTGTCCACACGGCGGGCGGTGATCTATGTGTCGGAGCGCTGGCGTGGTCTGTTGCCCTCGGTGCAGCGGGGATTCTCTTTGGAATTTCTGGAGACCCTGACCAGAACCGGAGCCGGGGAGTACATGTGCGAACAGGCTTATCGGCAAGGTGGGCTGTTTACGGTGAACGACCTGGCCCATATGCCGGAACCGCTGGCGATCGGATCAGCCGGGACATTCGCCGATTTCAAGAAGGTGCTGACTGAGGCCGAGATCCGGAATATGACCGCGGTGAGTCTGCAGACGCGGGAACATGCGTTTGGTGTGATTCTGTTTCCACATGCGGAGCGGAAAGCGTTCGGAGCGTCGGGTCCGCGACTGATGGTGGGGCTGGCTCTGCAGCTGGGGCTCACGCTTGAGAACTACCTGATCGCGCATGACGCCCACCGGCGCACGCAAGAATACGAGTTGCTCACGCAGATTGGGCAGGCCATCAGCTCACGGCTGGATCAGGATGAAGTGCTGCGCACCATCCACACGGAGCTGGGACAGATTTTCGATACCAGCAACTTCTACATCGCGTTTCAGGAAGGAGACGAGATCCGCTTCGAGCTGGAGATAGAAGACGGCAGCGTTCTTCCGAAGCGCACGCGCAAGCTGGTGAACGCCTTCACCGAGTATGTAATTCGGTCAGGGCAGCCGCTGTTAATCAGGTCCGACCTGGAGAAGACGCGGACGCGGTTGGGGGTCACTTACCGGCCGGAGCATCCCGCGAAGTGCTTGTGCGCGGCACCTGTTCTGCTGGGCAACAAGCCGGCCGGGGTGATGGTTGCGATGAGCAAAGAGCGGGAATTTGGGTTCGAACAGCGCGATCTGGATGTGCTGATGACCGCCGCCGGCCAGGTATCGGTGGCAGTCGAAAACGCCCGCCTGTTCGCGGAGGAGCAACGGCGCTCGCGGCAATTGGCCTTTCTGAACAACATCTCGCGCACTGCGATTTCGAGCGACGATCCGGTGCACATGCTGAGTCAGATTGTGGGAGAAATCCAGAAGAACTTCAGCTTTGATCACATTGGCATCAGCCTGCTCGATTACGGAACCAAAGAGATCGAAATTAAAGCGGAGGCTGGAGCCACGGCGCATGCCATGGGCAAGCGGATTCCGTTGGGGGTCGGGATTCTGGGGCGGGTGGCGCGCACGGGCGAGCGCGCCCTGGTACAAAACGGCGTGGAAGGCCAGATCGGCGCGATTCTGCCGGAATCGCGGTCGGTGCTGTGTATTCCGATCACCCTTGGTGAGAAGTTGCTGGGCGCGCTGAACATAGAAAGCCACAACGAGAGCGCGTTTTCACCCCAGGACGTTCTCATCCTCAACACCCTGGCGGACCTGCTGGCCACGGCTCTGCACAATGCCTTCGTGTTCCAGAAGATGCAACAGCAAGCGATCACCGACGGTCTGACGGGGATCAAGACCCGGCGTTTCTTCTGGGAGTCGTTGTCGGCGGAGTGGAAGCGCGCTTCGCGCTCGGGACGTCCGTTCTCCGTGGTCCTGATTGACATGGACAAGTTCAAGGAAGTCAACGACACGATGGGCCACTTCGAGGGCGACCTGGTGCTGGCTCGCGTGGGAAGGCTGTTGGAGCAAAAGTCCCGGCAATCGAATGTGGTGGCACGTTATGGCGGAGACGAGTTCGTCATCCTCATGCCGGAAACGGGGCCGGAGCAGGCTCAGGTGCTGGCCGAGCGCTTGCGGCAGTGGATTGTGACCGACCCCATGCTTAGCGAACACCACATCACCGGCAGCTTTGGCGTGGCCAGTTTTCCGACCCATGGTTTTTCCATTGAAGACATCATTCGCGTGGCTGATGCGGGCATGTATGTTTCGAAGCGTTCGGGCGGCAATATGGTGTCGGCGGCGGAAGAATTTGCCGGAGGCGAGGAGTTCGCGGCTCAGCGCCAGCAGATTTCGAGCTATATCGAGGGCTTTCTGCAGCGCGAGCATAACGGGCCGGAGCATCTGGAAGAGCTGGGCACGATGCTGGTGAAATTCTGCGGGGGCGAAGAGGACTGCAATGTTCCGCTGCTGAAGGAATCGATTGAGGTGCTCACCCGGGCAGCTGAATCCCGCGAGCTGCGCACTTCGGGCCACGGCGACATGGTGGCGCGCTATACCGAGGTTCTGGCGCGAGCGCTGCGTTTGCCTCCGGAGGAAACTGCCGATCTGGTGTATGCCGCGCGCATTCATGACGTCGGAAAGATCTTTGTTCCGGAACGCATTCTGAACAAGCCTGGGCCGCTCACCGACGACGAATTCTTTCTGGTAAAGATGCATGCGCGCGTGGGAGCCGAGATCGCGGGCATCCTGCCGCACAGCGCCCTGATGCGCCAGGCCATCGAACATCATCACCAGCGCTTTGATGGCACGGGCTATCCCGATGGCGCCAAGGGTGAGCAGATTCCTCTATGGGCGCGCATTATTGCTCTGGCCGATGCCTACGCCAACATGCTGACCGAGCAATCGATTGCTGCCGCACGGACGCCGGAACAGGCGCTCGACGAATTGGCCAAGATGAGCGGCACCGGCTTCGACGGGATGCTGGTGCGGTTGCTGCTGCGGGAGTTGAAGTCGGAGCGGGCGTCGTCGGCTAAGGATAGTTTCTAGCCCCTTCCGAGATGCTGCGTCGGAAATAGCCTATTCTCTTCAGCCACGGGACCGGGCAGTAGCTGGTTTGGTTTTCAGTACTCGGTGATGAAGCTTTACCTTGATCCGGAGTAAGCCTCGTTCAGGTCCTTGTTCCTGCGCGGTGGCAGCAGCCTACCCACGAGCACCGCCGGAAGAATCGTCAGCAGGAATGTCAGGTGATACCAGGCGGGAAACTTGCTCCAATTGGAGATATGCCAAGGGGCGAACATGGCCAGCACTATGCTGCCGACGATCCACGCCGGCCAGCGGGTTGCCGGGGATATCCAACGGGTCACGGCGCCGGCGACGAGCGAGGTCGCGATCGCCATCAAAAGACGCGCCCACTTCATGGCCAGCGTGAACTCGAGCGTGTGCTCGGCAACGGTGTAGTTTGGCAGGGTCAGGCGAAGCACGCGATTGATCACCGTGACGACGACAACCCACGTGAGAAGTCCTGCAAGGCAGGCAAGAATGGAACGCTTCATGACGCATCTCTCCTGTAATACAATTATAATAGTCTAATTAAACTAATGAAAGCTGAACTGTATATTTTGGGCATTCTGCACCGTGGCGACTTTCACCCCTACGAGATCAGGCGGCGCCTGACCCAGGCCATGATCGAGTGCTTTACGGATGTTGACGTTGGCACGCTCTACTACGCCGTGCGCCAGCTTGCCGAAGGTGGGCTGTTAACCGCGGTGGCCCGCCAGCGCGTGGCTCGGGGCGGCATGCGTACGGTGTACCGCATCACTCCGCGCGGGCGCGAACGTTTTCGTGAATTGTTGCACGCCCAATTTGCCGCCGAAGGCGATCTTCGGATGACTCTTTATGGGCCCATGCTCTTCTTGCATCTCGCCGACCTCAAACTCGTTGCCGGGGCTCTGCGCACCCAAATCGACAGGCAGAATGCGCGGCTGGCGGAGATCCGGAAATTGCGCCGACAATGGGCACCGATGCTGCCGACCGGCAGCCGTCAACTGATGCAGCACATGGAGGAGCAATGCCGCCTCGATCTACGCTGGCTCCGCGCAGTGCTTGCCGATGTGAAGGCCGGACGCATTCGCGACACCCCTGACCCGGCTCGCCTCGCGGACAAGAGCTAAAAGGAAGCGAGCTAAACGCGCGATTATTGTGTCGCCGCGCTATTTAATAGAAGCCGCGGGACGCACCGCGCGGCTCGCCCGGATCCCTCGGCGAGTTCGGAGCAGGCTCCTCGCCGCGCAAAGAACGCTTGCTCAGATGACAATCGAACTGCAACACCACCCGCCGACTTGCAAGTTGGAACCGGAAACTGGAAACTGGAAGCTATGTCCGTTCCTCTTTCTCTCTCCGGTAAAGTTGCTCTCATTACGGGCGGTTCGCGTGGCATTGGCGCGGCTACGGTGCGTTTGTTTGCGACGGCGGGCGCGAAGGTCGCTTTCAGCTACCAGAAGGCGCGGTCGCAGGCTGAGGCTCTGGCGGCGGAATGCGGCCAGACGATCTGTCGTGCGATCGCCAGTAACCTGGACGGTCCGGACTCCGCTCGTGCCTTGGTTGCGGACGTCGTCAAGACCTTCGGGCGAATCGATATTCTTGTGGCCAACCACGGCGTTTGGCCGGCGGAAGACGTAGCCATCGACAAGATGACGGATGAGCAATGGCGCAACACTCTCTCGATTAACCTCGACAGCGTCTTCGGCCTGGTCAAGTACACGGTTGCTCAGATGAAGGCCCAGCCGCGGGCCGGCGGCGCTGTGGGGCACATCGTGCTGATCAGCTCGACCAGCGGCCAGCGCGGCGAGGCGTTTCATTGCGATTACTCCGCCAGTAAGGGTGCGCTGATCAGTATGACGAAAACTCTTTCTTCGGAACTGGCGCCGGGGGGAATCTATGTGAACTCCGTTGCCCCCGGCTGGGTGGATACGGATATGTCGAAATCGGCGCTCGACGACCCCGGAGTCGGGGAGCGGATTCGCCGGACGATTCCCATCGGACGCGCGGGCAAGCCAGAAGAGATTGCAGCCCCGGTATTGTTTTTGTGCACGGAATACGCGGGCTTTATCACGGGCGAGATCTTCAATGTGAACGGGGGAGCTGTGCTGGTGGGGTAGGCGGGAAACTTCTGGTCCCGCTGGGACGTTGGCGCTTTTTTCTGCATCCTATGGGGTGCGGGAGCCGGTCACTGCCTGTGCGGCGCGGGCAGCTTTGATTGCCGGCGTTTTCTGCGCTGCAGGCAAGCGGGCAGGAGTGCCCGCTCCACACGGGCAGCGCTGCGAGCAGCTACAATTTCCTGTTGGGCATCACAACATCCTGCTGAACGTTATTTGCTGGACGTTATTTGCTGCATATGACCGGCTAAATGAAACATCTGTTTCTCATTGTTATCGTTATCTTGGCATTTGCGCTGGCGTCTGCTTTGGCCGGGAGTGGCGGAGCTGCTTACCCCCGGGCGAGCGCGCAGGCTTCGCCACAATCTGCCCTTACAAGCAGCCAGGCCATTCCTCCGTTGCAGGAAAACGCCCGCCAGGCGCGCGTTCTGCTGGATAAGGCAATCCTGGCCTTGGGCGGACAGGCGTTCCTGAGCATGCGCGGCCTGGAGCAGGAGGGACGTACCTACACACTTTTTCACGGGCGCTCAACCAGCAACGGCGTGGTGTTCTGGCGATTCGTCGAATATCCTGACAAGGAACGGATCGAGGTCACGAAAGAAAGGGATGTGGCTTACGTATATAACGGCAACAAGGGGTACGAAATCACCTTCAAGGGCCCTCATGGGGTGGAACAGAAGGATCTCGATGGCTATTTGCGACACCGCAGGCTCTCTCTTGAGACCGTGCTGCGCACCTGGATCGACGATCCGGGTGTGGCGCTTTTCTACGAGGGCAATGCCCTGGCCGGCAACCTTCCAGCCGAGCAGGTGACGTTGATCAATGCGAAAGATGAAGCGGTAAGTCTCTATTTCGATCCGGACACCCATCTGCCCATCAAGAAGAGCTATAAATGGCGCGATCCGGTGGACAGGGATATCAACGTGGAGGAAGAGGTCTACGATAATTACAGGGCGGTACAGGGAGTGATGATCCCCTACAACTTCACGCGTTACTACAACGGGGACATGCAAACGCAACGCTTCCTGAATGCTGTGCACATCAATCCGGAACTCGACGAAACGATGTTCGATGCCAATTCTGGCTACAATCCGAATAAACCTGCCAAGAAACACTAAGGTAATGCCGCGATTCAGGCTCCCTGAAGCTGCTCGATCCCGAGATAACTGACTGACTGGTCACGGTTTAGTGGAGTCGAGGGCTTAACCAGGATGGTTCGCAATCGGGTTTACGCCACGCTGTGTGGCGTTTTTACCACAGTCAGGGCAGGTAAGGCGGCTGTAATCTATTTATTCACAGAGACATACGCAGGCGCCTTTGACTCAGGAGCAGACAATCCGCTCAGCCGTAGCATGCAGTGGAGTGGGACTCCACAGCGGCGCCCCGGTCGCCATGCGAATTCTTCCTGGTCCTCCGGGAACGGGAATTGTGTTTCGCCGCGTTGATCTCGACGGTTTCGAGATTGAGGCCATCAGCCGCAACGTTGCCCGCGTCAGCTATGCCACCAGCCTCATGAAAAAAGGCGTGCTCATCTCCACCACCGAGCACTTGCTCTCGGCGTTCGTCGGCCTGGGCGTGGACAACGCGATCGTGGAGCTGGACAACCTGGAACTTCCCATTCTGGATGGCAGCGCTCTGCCGTTTGTGGAGCTGATCCAGAAGGCCGGAATCCGCAAACAGCGCCGGCCCCGCAGGTATCTGAAGATTCTTCGCGAGATGGAGATGCGGGAGGGCAACAAGTTTATCTCGGTGTATCCCGCCGACAACTATTCTGTTTCCTACTCGATTAATTTTCCCCACCCGCTGATCGGCAAAGAGACTTTTCAGGTGGAGCTTTCCAACGGCAGCTACCTGCACAAGATCGCCGGGGCGCGCACCTTCGGCTCGCGTGAGGACGAAAAGGCGATGCGCAATATGGGATTGATCCGCGGGGCATCGCGGGAGAACTGCATTGTGCTGACTCGCGATGGAATCGAAAACGGTCCACTGCGCTTTTCCGACGAGTTCGTAAGGCACAAAGTGCTGGACCTGGTTGGGGACCTGGCGCTGCTGGGCAAGCCAATTCTAGGCAAGATTGTGGCGGACCGCGCTGGCCACGCCATGCACACTGCGCTGGTGTCGCGCATCCTGCGCGACAAGACGCTGTGGGAGGAAGTAGCGCTGCCGGAAGAAGAGAAGGACGGCGCAGGCGCTTACAGCGTTCACGCCACGGCCGGTTCGTCGCTCTGAGATCGTCGCTCTGAACCCCAAAAGGAAGCGAGCCAAACGCGCGATTATTGTGTCGCAAAGGGTGCGACACATCGCGCGGCTCGCCCAGATCCTTCGCTGCGCAAAGAACGCTTGCTCAGGATGACAATCAATCGGCAGGTTCGCAGGGAATTTCGCCAGTTTCGGGGATAGGCTCGGGCTGTTCCTTGCGCAGGCGGTCCAGTTCGGCACGAGTCTGGCTGATGAGGGCTGCGGCGAACTGCCGGGCCGAGCGCTGTCTTTCGGCCGACAGATCCTTGACCCTCATGTTCAGCAAGGGGATATCGTCTTCAATCCAGCGCAGGGTCTTCTGTACGCGGTTGATGCGGTAAGTGGCAGGTAGCATGGCAGTGGTTCTCCAGTATCCCCTCAGATTGCCATGCAGCGGCGAAGGCACAAAGTTACAAGGTGAATACCCCGGGGAATGACGGCATTGGGAGGATCGGCTACTGGGTGGCTTCGGAACCTTTGGAGCCGGGGAGTTGTTGCTCCATCTGCTGGTTGAGCCATTTCTCGAGCAGTTCCTGGGAACTCTGGGGCACGTTGAGAAAACGCACTCCGACATGGCCTTTGATGTCAGCCCAGGTTACTTCGGCTTCCACGTTCAGAGACAGACTGGTTTGGGGCAGGGTGAATTTCAAATGAGGCGTAGCGTTCTTGGGGAGCGCCTGGTGCATGATGAGCGCCATCCCGCCCTCGCTGATGTTAGTGCTGGTGGCTCTTAGTTCTTTGTCGCCGTGGACAACGGTGACCAGCATCTTGACCGGCTGGCGGTAATAGCGGCGGCGCTCGCGAACCATGAAATTCAGGGCTGCGTGAAAGCAGCGTGCTGCATTCAGCGTCGTGATGGGTTTTTGCAGAACAAAATTCACGCCCATTCCGAAGGCTTCCTGCGTGGTGGTTTTCTTGCCGTTTAGAACGGCAAAAGTTACGGAACCCCGGTTGCTGGGAGTGGTGCGCAGGCCTTGCAGCAGTTCGAGGCCCCCTAGCATGTCGTCGCAGTCTACAATCACGGCATCGAACTTTTCCGCGATGAGAATCTCGGTGGCTTTCTTCGCTTCCTGGCAAACCTCGACCTCGATCGACAGCTTTTCCAGCGTCGGGCGGAGGACCCGGACGACTTCCGCATCCGAGCTCAGAAGTAAAGACTCCAACGTCATACTCTGAGTTTAGCGTCTGGCGAAAAGCGGAGAAAGATGACCAAGGTATCGGGTTTTTGGGGGTGTTTTGTGGGTGGAGATACCGGAATTGTACGGTGCGAATTCACGGTGCGAATTCTAGGCCGGTCGGAGGGGGACGACGACGAATCGGGGTCGAGGCAAAGGGCGCGAGAAGTTTTCCATGGAAAGCAGCGCAATAAAGTCTGAAAGCAAGTCACGCACTATGCCCTGGCTCGCCTATCTTTCGCTCGGGTCAAATGTTGGAGACCGCGAGGCGCAACTACGGGATGCGCAGGCTCGGCTCGCGGCAGCCGGCCGCGTGGTTGCGGCGTCGCCCCTCTATGAAACCGAGCCTGTGGAGTTCACGCAGCAGCCGTTGTTCCTGAATTTTGTGATTGCGCTTGAAACCAGCATGACCCCGCAGCAACTGATGGCCGCGATCCTTCGCATTGAAGAGGAGATGGGCCGGAGGCGAGTGCAGAAAAAGGGCCCGCGTCCCATTGATATTGATATTTTGCTCTTCGATGAGGTCATCCTGGATTCGGCGAACCTCACCATCCCTCATCCTGCGATGGACCAGCGCCGCTTCGTGCTCGAGCCTTTGGCGGAGATTGCGCCGGAAGTTTTGCATCCTGTACTGAAGAGAACGATTCGCGAATTGCGGGATGCGCTTCCGGCGGGGCAGGTGGTACGGAAGCTGAAGAACTTGGCCACGGATTTCGCGGATTAACGCGGATCAACCGGGGAATAGACTACTCCCCCAAAAAAGATCTTTATCCGTGTTGATCCGTGAAATCCGTGGCCAGCCTTTGCCTACGGAACGATGATGCGGCTGGCGGTTTCCTGCGGGGTCACCACGGCGGACTGCTTCTCGGGAAATTGCGCGATGAGAAAATCGATGAAGGCTCGGGATTTGGGCCGGCCCGAGGTGCGTCCGTGGCCCAGCCTAACCAGGAACACCAAAGCCTTTAGCACGTCGGAATCGCGGAGAGTGGAGTATCCCAGCTGTTTCTGCTCGACCTCGCGAAACTGCTTCAACATTTCTTCCACCTGAGCCGCGACGGCATGCTGCGCCGCGCTGGTGAGCGGCTGATCGTAGTGCAGTCCGGAATTCATCAGCCGTTCATAACTCGTGCACATGGCCGAGAGCGCGGCGATCACATCGCGGTCGTTCAGGGTGCGGTCGGCCTGAGCCGCCTTCGCCAGAGCGTAGCTGAGGCCCATCAGCAGATGCTCGCGCTCGTAAGTGAACTGCTCGGAAATCTCGACTTGCAGGAACAACGATGCGGGGTCGAACTGGTCGGCGGGACGCGGCTTCTCGTGTTCCCTCGCCTGCTGCAGATACGGGCAGTCGCTCGGGCAATCGAGTGTGACCTCGCGCTGCTCGCCGCAACACTGGGGGCAGATGCGGCCGTGGACGGCGGGACAGAAGCGTTTTTCCTTACGAATCTCGCAGATGGCGCAACTCAAGTGGGAGTTCTCCTCTTCCAGCATTATGGCACCGGATGACGACGAGCCAGGGGACGATTTACCTTTGGCGGCTGGCGGTAACGGCTCCGGTACCCATGTTTGGGCCATTTCGGGACCTGCATCTGCGAATGAGCATGTAAAAATGGCCCTTTCCGATGGCTCTCCGTGTGGAACCCGCGTAAAATAAGGGTGTTTTCCACAGGGCAGTGGTAGTAAGATCAAGCCCGCTGGAATTAAAATTCGAAAGTTTTTCGAGGAGGAAACAAATGGCTTCAGGTTTAACCAAGACTCAACTCGTGCGTTATCTGGCCGAGAAAACTGAACTTCCCAACAAGACTGTGGCGGGATTTCTTGAGCAGCTCGCTGACGTTGCAGTAAAGGAAACGAAAAAGAACGGCGTGTTCGTTGTCCCCGGCCTGGGCCGGTTGGTGAAGGCGCACCGTAAGGCCCGCATCGGACGCAATCCGCAGACTGGCGAGCCTATTCAGATCAAGGCCAAGACCGTAGTGAAGTTCCGCGTGGCCAAGGCTGCGAAAGACGCAATCGCTCCTAAGAAGTAGTTTGTGTTTTAAGATGATCCCGAAGGCCGGCTTAGGCCGGCCTTTGATTTTTCCCAGGCTTTTGCGCTTCGCTCCCTATGCTGAACTGGATCGTAATTGGAATCGGCGATATTTCCATTCGCCGCGTTATTCCGGCGATTCAGGCCGAGCCCAGAAGCCGCTTGTATGGTCTGGTTACACGCGATCCTGCAAAAGCTGTGCCTTACAACACGCAAGCCTGGACCACTCTCGACGAAGCTCTTTCCGATCCTGCGGTGCAAGCAGTTTACGTCTCGACTCCTGTTTTTCTCCACGCGCCGCAAACTATCCAATCTCTTCGTGCTGGCAAGCACGTGCTGTGCGAGAAGCCCATGGCTATGAATGAAGCCGAGGCGCGCTTGATGGTGCAGACGGCGGAAGAGACTGGACGCACCTTCGGCGTGGCCTACTATCGCCGAATGTATCCCAAGGTGCAGCGTGCGAAACAATTGCTCGCTGCGGGGGCCATTGGCCAGCCCGTTCTGGCCGAGCTGACCTGCCACGGATGGTTTGACGAAAACGAGAGTCATCGCAACTGGCTGATCGATCCCGCGCAGGCTGGGGGCGGCCCACTCTACGACGTGGCTTCGCACCGCATTGATGTGCTGAATTTCTTGTTCGGTCAGCCCGGCCGAGTTACCGGGCAGCTTTCAAACGCAGTTCATCACTACGCGGTGGAAGACAACGCGACCGTGATGATCGAGTATCCCGGCGGAGAGCGCGGAATTGTAGATGTCCGCTGGCATTCGAAAGTGGCGCGGGATGAATGCCGCATCCGCGGAACTGACGGCGAGATGGAGTTGAGTCCGCTGAACGGTCCTGAGTTGATCTATCCCGGCGGACGCGAGAATCTGCCGCCTCATGCCAATCTGCACTATCCGATGATCGAGAACTTTGTGGATGCCGTGCTGGGCGAGGCTGGGCTCGTGGCTAGCGGAGCCTCTTCCTTTTGGACGGACTGGGTTACGGAGCGAGCTCGGAAGGCCGACTCGTAGCCGTCACTCCCTCGGCGGCTGAAGCCGTCGTCTTATAGGCGCTGGGCGGCACGGCTCAAGCCGTGCCCTTTCCGAACTATTCGACGATAGGTTTTCGTCACTTTCCGTATTCGTTCCGCACTACCTCGCCGCCCTTCATCACGAACTTCACTCGCTCTAACGTTGTGACATCTTTCAGCGGATCGCCATCGACTGCGACGATGTCGGCCCAGGCGCCGGGGTCGAGGCTTCCCACTTTTCCCTGCCATCCCAGCAAATCCGCGGCATTCACCGTGGCTGCCTGAATGGCTTGCAACGGCGTCAGCCCCAGCTTCACCATTACGGCGAACTCATGCGCATTCAGTCCGTGAGGATAAACGGCGGCATCGGTGCCGAATGCGACTTTCACGCCGCTAGCAAAGGCGTGGGCAATGTTCTTGCGGGCGACCGGCATGACGGCTTTAGCCTTGGCTAGATAAAACTCAGGGACATGATTTTTCTCGGCATTCTCCAGGAACCAGTCGCCCAGGTAAAGCGTGGGCACGAGATAGGTGCCGTTCTTCTTCATCTCGGCGATGCCTGCGTCGTCAATGTAGGAGCCGTGCTCGATCGAATCCACTCCGGCCTCTGACGCCCAGAGGATTCCCTGCGCCCCGTGGGCGTGGGCGGCAACTTTTCGTCCGAGCCGATGAGCGTCGGCTACGATGGCCTTCATCTCCTCCAATGTGTACTGCGAGGCTTGCGGATCGTCGCCTTTGGAGAGCACGCCGCCGGTGGCGCAAATCTTGATCAGATCGGAACCGTACTTGATATTCTCGCGGACTTTGTGCTGAACGGCGGCAATGCCGTCGGCCACTCCGTCGCCAACAGCGTGATACTCGAAGGGCAGAAGATTGTTGTCGCAGTGTCCGCCGGTGATGCCGAGCGGCGGGCCGCTCACCAGCATCCTCGGCCCGGGCACGTCGCCGGCATTAATGGCGTCGCGCAGGGCGACATCGGTGTAACCGCTCGCGCCCACGTTGCGGACGGTGGTGAATCCCGCTTCGAGCGTGACCCGCGCGTTCTTGGCGCCGACCAAAGCTTCGCGCGGTATGGAAATACCAAGCTGCTCATAACCGAACTTGGGATCGGATGTGAGGTGCGTGTGTGCGTCGATTAATCCGGGCAGGACGGTGGCGTTGGGCAGGTCGATGCGGACCGCATCGGCCGGGGCCTTCGCGTCCGCGGATGCACTCACGCTGACGACTTTGCCGTCTTCAATGACGAGGGTCTGATCCGAAAGCAGCTTGCCGGTTTTTACATCGAGCACGTGCCCGGCACGCAGGACGACGCTTCTGGAACTTTGCTGGGCGATGGTTTGTCCGGCGAAGATGGTTTGTCCGGCGAACAAGAGCAGCGCAACGGCCAGCATCGGGGAAAGACGAAGTTTCTTCACAGAGCATCTCCTCTTCATATATTCAAAATTGAAGTTGTGCACGTAGGCGGCGATCCTGGGAACAGCAGAAAGAAGGTGGCACACACCCGTGGATTTCTATCACAGACGAGGAAGGTTCGCCATTTATTTGGAAGTGAGAAGCTGCGGAAGGTCGGGCTAGCCTCCAGGGCCGTCATTGGAGACGTATTGCTCGAGCGACTCCAGTTCACGACTGAGGTCGTCGACGCGCCATTCCAGCAGGTTGCGGATGGAGAGAATCCCTAGCAGTTTACCGTTGTCGTCGGCTACCGGCAGATGACGGAAGTGGCGTCCGAGCATGGTGGTGAGCGCCTCGCCCGCGCCGGTGCCGCGAGTCGCCATCTCGACCGGCGTGGTCATCAGTTCGCGAACCGAGGTGGTTCGCGGGTCGGTGCGGCTGAGCGCCATCTTGCGCAGAACGTCGCGTTCGGTGAAGATTCCCGCAACCCGGAAGTCGGAGTCGACCACGGCGACGGCTCCCACGTGGTGATCAAGCATTTTGTTGATGGCGTCGGCTACGCTGGCTTCGAGTGGCACAGCCGCGATTTCCCGGTCACAAAGTTCCAGTACGCTCATAAGCACCTCCATCGGTCGGCGCCCCAGGAAGTCCACGAGCCTGATTGCCGGATTCCTGGTCACACTCAGAAACGGGATTGATGAATTATGCTCGTGGCGAAGCAGTTGTCAAGTGAATTGAAGTGATTTTGGCAATCTTTAATTCCCCGGGAATTCACCGGGGTGAAACATGCGAAATTTGCGGCCCTCAGGGTTTCTCGCTCTTGAAGACCTGGCCGTCTTTCATCACGAATTGAACGTTTTCCAGCACCTTAATGTCGCGCAAAGGATCGCCGCTGACCGCGATGATGTCGGCAAACGCCCCGGGGGCGACCACGCCGATCTTGCCGTCCATGTCGAGCATGGTGGCGGCCCGCGAGGTTGCGCTCTGAATGGCGTCCATGGGCTGCATCCCCAGGTCGACCATGCGCGGGAACTCCTGCGCGATGGACTCGGTCCAGGGAATCCCACCCATGTCAGTGCCGAAGGCGATCTTCACCCCTGCCTTGAGCGCCCTCTTGAACGACTGCTCATGCAGCGAAGCGCGCAGCCGATCGCGCTGTCCGGCGGGCGTGTCCGCGGCGGCCCAGTCGCCGTAATAGACGCTGATCGTCGGGACGTACCAGGTGCCCTGCTTCAGCATCTGGGAAATCGCGGCATCATCGAGATCAAGGCCATGTTCGATCGAGTCGCACCCGCCATCGAGCGCGCGGCGCAGGCCGATACCGCCGTATACGTGGCACGCGACTTTCTTGCCCCAGCCGTGCGTCTCGTCCACCACGGCACGCAACTCTTCGAGCGTGAGCGTGGGCTGCGAGACCAGTTCGCCGTTCTTGCCTACCCATGAACGATGGGTCATGTAGACCTTGATCCAGTCGGCGCCGTGATCGAGTTGCTCCCGCGCCGCTTTCCGGGCCTCGACTGGGCCATCGACGATCTGTGCGCCTTTGGGCATGTCGAGCTCCGGAGCGTAGCCTTCCAGCGAATAACCGCCCGTGGTCGAGATGGCGCGGGTTGCAACGAACAGGCGCGGTCCTGGAATGTAACCTTTTTCGATGGCCTGCTTGATGCCCACATCGCCATAACCGGCGCCTTCGGTTTCTACGTCGCGCAGAGTTGTGAAACCCTGCTCCAGCGCACGCCGGGCCGAGACGGTGGCTCGCGCCGCGCGCAGGGCGAGCGGTGCGTTCAGGATGTTGGCGTCGTATCCACCCTGTGTGGGATCTTCACCCTGCAAGAAGATGTGGGTGTGGGAATCGATGAGGCCGGGCAGGAGCGTGGCCTTCGACAAGTCGATCACGGCAGCACCGGCGGGAACCTTGGCAGTCGCTGCGTCGCTAACACTCTCGATACGATTGCCGTGGATGGTTATTACCTGGTCGTGCCGCGGCTTGTCGGACTTGCCGTCGATGAGAGAACCTGCGCGAATGATGGTCCAGGATTCGGCGGCAGCGGTGCTTTTTTCTTGCGCGGCCGCCGAAATCGAGACCGCAAGAAGCAGTATCCATACATAATTCTTCATGCTTCGCTCCCCCATGCTTCGCTCCCCAAGCCGCTTCAAGGTTTGGGCCGGTCGATTCTACTCTTATGCCCCGGACACATAAGCATCGACCTCGATCTCCACCAGCATCTCGGGCAAGATAAGGGCGCTTACCTGAACCATTGAGCTTGCGGGTCGAATGTCCCTGAAGAACTCTCCGTGAGCCTTGCCGATTTTCTCCCACTCCGCGATATTGGTGACAAAGGTGCGAGTGCGAACGACGTCTTTCATGCTGGCGCCGGCTTTCTGCAAGGCGCTCGCGATGTTTTTCAGAGTCTGCACCGCCTGGGCGTAAGGATCCCCCACACCCACAATCTTGCCGTCCGGCCCGGTCGCGGTGGTGCCCGACACGTGGATATAGGGCCCGACCTTCACCGCGCGCGAGTAACCCACGATGGGTTCCCAAGGTGTGCCGCTCGAGATATTCATTCTTTCCATTTGCGCAGTTTCCTCCCTGCGATTCATTCTATACGCCACGAACTTATTGTGATTAGCAGCCAACGGGTGCGTCTGCCAACAAAGCCGGGGTGCAACCTCGCGGGGGATTGCACACTTCTAATGATTACGAAAAGCGATGGGCTCGATAAACAAAAGTCACTTGCGTTTGTGTTGGAACTGGGATAACTAGTTACTAACGATCTTAGTAGCGATCTTACGACGAGCATGGAAAGCCGTGCACAACAAGGCTTTCAGGAGCCCAAAAGGGCATGATTCCGGAATCTCATCCGCTGCGGAAGCTGTTCCAGGAATTGGTGGGACGCCACTACGCCCAGGAGATCGGTATCCGCGATCCAGAGGTCGTCGCCTACGTCTCGCAACTACTCGCGGAGTTCTGTGAAACCGATCAGCTGTTCAAGATTCGCGACGTCGCCGATCGCCCACTGACCGACCTTGGCGAGATGCTGCTGGAGTCCGATCCGGTTTACGGTCCCGCTCCCTGTTTTGACCGCGAACGCCAGGTGCGCAAGCACATTGGCGACTACGCGTTGTTCTTCACCGGGATGTTCCCCGAGAGCATCAACCACTTCCGGCTGCGCCGCCATCGCCTGGAGAATTTTGTGGAGTGGATGAAGGCTGGAAAAGAAAGTTACTACATCGTGTCGAAATTCGAGCACTTCGAGTACGCCAAGGTGGCTCCGCTTTTCGCTCACCTTTCACGCGAGTTCGAGGGCTGCGTTTACGGCCTCAACATGGTGAAGAACGATCTGCAGGAGATGCAGCACCCGATCATACGCGGCAGCAGCGAACTGATCATGTAGTCCCGTGCGGCGTGCTGCGGCGCGCGAACCTGCCTTGAGCCCTCCGAAAGAGTTCTTTCTTCCACGCCGAGCCCTATAGATCCGGGCGCCCGCCGATGCGGTAAAAACTGAGAGCGGCATTGCCCTGCGTCAGTTTGCGGATTCTCCGCAGAGATCCGAATTCATCGCCGGGATCGAACTTCTTTTCATGTTCGGCCACCACCAGTGACATAGCCCACACCAGTGATGAATCGGCGAGCGCCATAAGGGTTTCTTCGTAGGCGCGCTGCATGCGATAAGGCGGGTCGAGGAACACCAGGTCCGCGGTGACATGCTCGCGCTGCAGGCGCCAGAGAACTCCGGAAAGATCGTCGCGCAGAATTTTGTATCCCGCCGCGATTCCCAGGCTCTGCAGGTTCTGCTCGATCAATTTCGCCGCTGGAGCGGAGGTCTCCACGAAATAAGCTTGCTTGGCGCCCCGGCTGAGCGCTTCAATGCCCACTGCACCCGTGCCGGCAAACAGATCGAGCCACACGCTGCCCTCGAGGGCCCCCGGGTTGCCAGCGGTGAGCACGTTGAACAGTGTTTCGCGCAAGCGGTCGGACGTGGGACGGATATCCGTGCCGGGCAACGACCGCAGACGACGCCCCCTGTATTTACCCGCGATCACGCGCATGCCTCTGCACCTTCAAGTGTTTGTAGCTTAGAGTGTTTGTGGCTTTGGGTGCTTGTACCTTGGATTCCCGGAGCCAATATATCGAGCCAATATATCGAACCATGTAAAATAACTGTAGCAGTCGAAATCTAATGCGAAGTTTTTCCATTCAAGTCGGACGCCTGTTCGGAGTGGAGGTCCGGCTTCACCTGACTTTCCTTATTCTGCCGTTATTTGTTTTCTGGACGGAATACAACAGCCACGGCTCTGCCAACGGGGAGCGCGACCTGGCGCTGGTTGGAATCGTGCTGGCCTGCGTGGCGGCCCATGAAGCCGCGCACATGCTCATGGCTCGGCGTGCCGGACTGATTCCCAAGGCGGTGATTCTTCTGCCGCTCAGCGGCGTAACCGTTTTCGATGAATCGCGCGCGCAGCCGCCCGAATCCGGTGCTGCGGCCTGGAAGCGGGATGTCCGCATTGCCCTGACCGGGCCGCTGGTGAATCTTGCGTTCGCTGCGATTGCGGCTGCCGTAATCATCGCGACGGTTCCCGGGGTGAAGCTGTGGGAGTGGCCTTTCCTGCAGTCGAGCAACCTGCCGCGCAGCCTGGTATGGGCGAACCTTTATTTGGCGGGTTTGAATCTTCTGCCAGCTTATCCCCTCGATGGAGGCCGGGTTCTCCGCGCCTTTTTCGCGCGCAGTATCGACCCTGCCGCGGCTACGCGCCGCGCCGTCTCCATCAGCCACGCCATCGCGATGATTCTGATGGTGGCGGGTTTGTTCAGCAATGCCTGGCTCACCATGGTGGGGATCATTATCTTTTCGGCAGCGCAGCTTGAGGAACGTGCCGTTATGTTCCAGTCGGTGCTGGATAATGTGCGCCTCGAAGAAGTCATGCTTACCGACTTCGCCACTCTGTCTCCGGCAGATACCCTCGAAGACGCTCTGGACAAGGCAGTGCACTCCCTGCAGGATGACTTTCCGGTGGTTCGAGGCAGCGACATGGTTGGAGTGATTTCCCGGCAGCGCATTTTGGAGGCGCTGCGCATGGAAGGCAACGGCTACGTCCAGGCCGTGATGAATAAAATCTTCGAAGTCTCGGTGCGGCAGGAGTCGCTGGCTACCGCCTTCCGCAAACTCACGGCGCGCAATCTCAGCATTATTCCTGTCGTCGAGGATCAGCGACTTGTGGGCATTGTCACGCTGCAGAATCTGATGCACTCGATGGCTCTGCTGGCGGAGAGCAAGAAGCTGCGCCGGGACGAGGCGAACTCTTAGGCCAAGCACGGGGTGTCCGGCTACTTCCGATTGTCGATTTCCAATTGCCGAGTGGGAATGCCCAGGTTCCAAATCGTCAATCGGAAATCGGCAATCGGCAATTTCTAGAACAGCCGAACTGCTTTCGCCTGACGCACGGCAGGAATCTCCTCCAGCTTCTTCAAAACGTCATCCGGAACGTGTCCGTCGACGTGGACGACGGCAATGGCCTCGCGTGGCTCCGACGATGCCTCGGCGCTGCGCCGCCCCAGCGAGAAGTCTGCAATGTTGATCTCGCTTTCGCCGAGGATCGTGCCGACCTTGCCGATCACGCCGGGCACGTCCCGATTGCGCAAGAAAATCAGGTCACGCTCCAGAGGAGCTTCGACATCAATGCCGTCGATGTGCAGCAGCCGCGGTAGAGTGCCGCGCAGAACGGCGCCCTTCACCATGTGTTCTTCCGTCGAGCTCTTCAAAAAGATAGAAAGAACGCTTCCCGCGCCACCCGTCGATACCTTTGCTTTGTGCGCCTCATGCACGCGAAGTCCCCGCGAATCGGCCAGGGACGCCGCATTCACCAAGTTGGCCTTTTCCTCTAACGCCTGGTTGAGGATGCCCTTGATTGCTCCATTGCGAATGAGTTCAGTCTTCCACTCCGCGATATGGCCGCTGTAGCGCAGCGAGATTTCTTCAATCGAGCCTTCGGAAATCTGCGCCAGGAACGCTCCCATACGCTCCGCCAGAACGATGTAAGGTTGCATCTCGGCATACTCTTCGGCGGAGACCGAGGGTACGTTCACCGCATTCTGAATCACGCCATGTTTCAGGTATTCGCGCACCTGCTGAGCAATCTGCACCCCTACGGCTTCCTGTGCCTCTAAAGTCTGACCGCCGATATGAGGTGTGAGAATAACGTTCTCCATCGTCTGGAGCGGTGAGCTCTTCAAAGGCTCTTCGTTGAATACATCAAGCGCCGCGGCCGCGACGTGACCTTGTTTCAGCGCCTGCACCAGATCAGCCTCATGCACCAGCTCTCCGCGGGCGCAATTCACCAGGCGGACGCCTTTCTTCATCTTCTTAATTGCAGCCTGGTTGATCATGCCCGCGGTCTGCGGTGTCAGGCCCACGTGCAGCGTGATGTAATCGGCCGCCGCATAAAGTTCATCCAGGCTCACCAGACGAATGCCCTGCTCCTTGGCCACGCTGACGGAAACGAACGGATCATGCCCCACGATCTCCATGCCAAAGGAGCGTGCCCGCCGCGCCACTTCCATCCCGATGCGGCCGAGCCCGGCGATTCCCAGCGTCTTGCCCCGCAGTTCCGTGCCTTGCAGCGATTTCTTTTCCCATCGCCCGGCATGCATCAGTGCGTCGGCGCGGCAGAGATGGCGCGCCATGGCCAGCATCATCCCCAGCGTCTGTTCCGCCACCGCCACGGCATTCGCGCCGGGCGTATTCATCACTGCGATGCCCTGGCGCGTGGCCGCGTCCAGATCAATGTTGTCGACGCCCACGCCCGCCCGGCCGACAACGCGCAGCTTCTTGGCATGCGACAGCAGCGCCGCATCCGCCTGCACCGCCGAACGCACAATCAGCGCGTCCGCCGATTCGAGGTGGTCTAAAAGCCTGCCGTCCAACTGGTCCGCGGTAAGGACGGTCCAACCCGGCTCTTTTAATTGCTCGACCGCGGCGGCTGAGACTTTCTCTGCGATAACGATTTTCAAGGAGTATCGATCCTTCTGACCCGAGCTTTTTTACTGACAAAACATTGACACAAAAATGACACCCTCCTGACACTGCTGCTGCGCATCTCTCCTAGACTTTCTCTCAATCGGGGCCCTTTGACCTTTGTCCCGTAGGAGAAAAGTCATGAAGATTGCGAAGTCAGTATTTCTAGCCGCACTTCTCGCGGCAGGCATGGCCTGCGGCTACAGCAAGCCCGCCAGCACTCCTCCCGTAGCGGGGACGACGCCCACAATAACCGAGCTCGCCCCTGCCAGCATCACCCACGGCGGTGCGGCATTTACCTTGACGGTGAACGGCACCGATTTTAGCGGCACCGCGGCCATCTATTGGAACGGCACGGCCGAAACCACCACTGTCGTAGCCCCTGGTACGCAGCTGATGGCCACGATCCCAGCCACAGACATCGCCACCGCAGGTACGGCAACGGTGACGGTGACCAATCCCGGCACGACCGGCGGAGTATACGGCGGTGGCACGTCAGCGGAAACGTCCGCCCCGATGACGTTCACCATCGACTAGTCTGAGGAGCAAATCGCCTGTGCTTCCTCAGGCTCCAACTGGTTGACGTTTGCCGGAGAGGCTGCGCGCGTACGCTTCTTGCGCCGCGCGCACTGCCGCTCCATACTCGACAGCCTTTCCGGTGCAGCGCGCCAGCACGTGCTCCAGCGCTCCCAGAATGCCGATCGTGTCCAGGTAGTCGTAGTAGCCGATGTGCGCAATGCGAAAGAGTTGACCTTTCATTTCGCCCTGTCCATTCGCCACCACGGCGTCGAATGAGTCGCGGAATTCTTTGATGATCTTGCCGGAATCGATCCCGTCCGGCGAGCAGATCGCCGTCAAAGCAGCGGCCGGCGAAGCTGCATAGAGCTTCAATCCCACGGCCTGGGCGCCAGCGCGCGTCATCTCGGCGCAGAGTTCAGCATTGTCGACCAAGGTCTCGCGTCCCTTAGCTAAGTCGCCCTTCCCCATTTCCCGGATAAACTCCAATGCCGCTCCCAGAGCCGCGAACAGGGAGGTTGGCGGCGTGTAAGCGGATTCGCCTTTGGCCGCGGCTTTGCGTTCCTTGCGCAGGTCGAAGTAGAAGCGCGGGGAAGTAGTCGTATCCATCCGCCGCCACGCCCGCTCGCTCACCGCACAATAGGCCAGGCCGGGAGGGATCATCAGCGCCTTCTGGGATCCTCCGATAATCACATCCACGCCCCATCCATCCACATCGAGATGGGTCGTGCCCAGGCCGGTGATGGCATCTACCACCAGCAGGGTGTCTTCTTTACTGTTATTACTATTGCCGTTGGCGCGCACGATCTTCGCAATGCCTTGCACGTCATGCCGCACGCCGGTCGAACTCTCCGTCGCCTGCACAAATACTGCGCGGACGTCGGGAGTAAGCTTTGCGCGAATGTCATTTAATGAAAACGTTTCGCCGTAGGGAGCACTGAGCACCTCCACGTTGCAGCCGAACGCTTTGGCCAGACCCGTCCAGCGCTCGCCGAACTTCCCCGCGGTAAGGACTAAGACCTTGTCGCCCGGGGATGTCAGGTTCGATACCGAAGCTTCCATCACGCCCGTGCCCGAGCAAGCCAGCACCAGCACATCATTCTGCGTGCCAATGAATTCCTTCATGTCGGTAAGCACGCGCTGAAACAGCGCCCGGAAGTCGGCGGTGCGGTGGTGCGCAGTAAAGGAAGCCATGGCCGTTTGCGCCGCCGGCAGGAGCGGCGTGGGCCCGGGAGTAAAAAGACGATTTTTGCGCAGCATAGAGGGAATCCTTATGAAGGAGATAATTCATTAGTTTACCGGAACCGCGCGTCTTGTGCGCTGACCGCGGCTCGAGCTCGCACACCGTCTATAATCCCCTCATGAGCCTCGTTGAACAGATCCAGAAAGACATCACCGCTGCCATGAAGGCGCGCGAGGAGCAGCGCCTCTCCACCCTGCGCATGGTCAAATCCGCGCTCAAGAACCGCGAAATCGAGAAGATGGCGCCGCTCGATGACAAGGAGTCCCAGGCCGTCCTCGCCACGCTGATCAAACAGCGCAAGGAATCCGTCGAGCAGTTCACCAAAGGTGGACGCCAGGAGATGGCCGACAAAGAAGCCGCCGAGATAGTCCTGATCGAGAGCTACTTGCCGAAAGCCGCGGGCGAGGCCGACGTGGTCGCCGGAGTGAAGGCCATCATCGCGGAGATGGGATCTCCTACGATGAAAGACATGGGCACGGTGATGAAGAATGTCATGGCCCGCTTCTCGGGAGCGGAAATGCGCGTGGATGGAAAGATGGTCAGCGAGGCCGTGAAGCGGGAGCTGGC
>Ga0209169_10000444_pt1 | contig 25274 bp, 25 predicted proteins | sample HubBroMetageWRM4_FD_188346 | JGI IMG/M metagenome (GOLD analysis project Ga0209169, IMG submission 188346) | Warmed soil microbial communities from the Hubbard Brook experimental Forest, New Hampshire - Hubbard Brook CCASE Soil Metagenome WRM 4... | ecosystem: Environmental > Terrestrial > Soil...
GTGGAAGTTGCAACATCATGTGCGCTGCGAGTGTGCGCGCTGTATCGATCATCCTTCGCAATCCCGGCCTGGGATTCATGTGTTTCCGGACCGGCTGCATGTGGTGACGATGCTGGAGAACCCGCTGCGCTGGCGGTCGCGCTACTGGAATTACTGGATGTTCGAGCGGGAGTGCGAGGCGGCGGGCGCGATCCTGTATACGGCGGAAGTGGCGTTTGGCGAGCGACACTTTGAAGCGACCCAGGTGGGCAATCCGCGACATTTGCAGCTGCGGACGACGAGCGAGATCTGGCACAAGGAAAACGCTCTGAACCTGCTGATGCAGCGGTTGCCGGCGGAGGCGAAGTACGTCGCATGGATTGACGCGGACGTGAAGTTTAACCGTCCGGATTGGGCGCAAGAGACGTTACAACTGCTGCAGCATTATGACGTGCTGCAGATGTTCAGTCATGCGCAGGATGTGGGGCCGAATTACGAACCGCTGGCTACGACTCCCGGGTTTCTTTACAAGTGGGTGTCGGACCGACCGAGTCCGCATGAAGCAGCGTTCATGAAGTCGAAGCCGATGTATGGCTACTACAGCGTACACAGTGGGCAGTTCTGGCATCCCGGATTTGCGTGGGCGGCCAAGCGAAGCTCGCTGGAGAGTGTGGGCATGCTGATCGATCACGCGATTCTTGGCCAGGGCGACTGGCACATGGCATCGGCGCTGGTGGGGCAGGTTCAGCGGTCTTTGTACTCGGGATATTCGCCGGCTTACACCCGTCGATGCCGGGAGTGGCAGGAGCGGGCCGAGAAATATATCCGGCGGAATGTTGGTTATCTGCCTGGGCTGGTGAACCACCTTTTTCACGGGGCGAAACGGAATCGCTCGTACGACCAGCGCTGGAGGTTTCTGGCGCAGGCGGGATATGACCCGGAACTCGACTTGAAGAAAGATTGGCAGGGATTGCACCAGCTCACGGACCGAAGCGCCGTACTGCGGGACGGAATTCGGCAGTACGCGAGAGCGCGGAACGAGGATTCGACAGAAGTGTGAAAAAAGCAGCTATCAGCTATCAGTTTTCAGCGACAAGGGCGCCAGGAAAGGCGAACTGTGGAGCGTGATCTTTATCTGTTGCAACAATTCGGGCCGTTTCTTGATCAAAAAATGGGCGAGCAGACGGTCCGGGACCGGTTGATCACAGGGCTGCTGAAGATTCGTCCCAAGAGAGGTGGGAGCAGGTGGTTGCGGTTGAACCGGGCGCAGAGGGAGTATTCGCGGAAATGCAGCAAGCAGAACATTGTGCTGAAAGCGCGGCAGTTGGGGATTACGACGTATGTTGCGGCGCGATACTTTGTGCAAACGATCACGCGCCCAGGGACGTTGACGGTGCAGGTGGCGCACAGCCAGGAATCAGCGGAAGCGATATTCAATATTGTGCAACGCTTTTGGGAGAACCTGCCCAAGGCGATGCTTAAGGGCGCGTTGTTGAAGTCGCGCTCCAATGTCCGCCAGATCGTGTTTCCGCATCTCGACAGCGAGTATCGAGTGGAAACGGCGGATGATAACGCGGGGCGGGGAATGACCATCCATAATTTGCATTGCTCGGAGGTCTCCCGCTGGCCCCGCGGTGGACTGGAAACGCTGGCTTCGCTGAGAGCGGCGGTGGTGCCCGGAGGCGAGATCGTGCTGGAATCCACGCCGAATGGGGCGGCCGGCGTGTTCTACGGGGAGTGGCAAAAGGCTGATGAGACAGGGTACACGCAGCACTTTTTCCCCTGGTGGTACGACGAGAGCTATTCGGAAGAGGTGAAGAAGGGAAAAATGCTGCCGCTGACTCCGGATGAGATTGAGTTGGTAGCACAGCACGGATTGAGTGAGGGGCAGATTGCGTGGCGCCGCAAACAATGGATGACGCTGCGCGAACTGGCCGCTCAGGAATACGCAGAGGATCCGGGTTCGTGCTTTCTGGTTTCTGGAGAGTGCGTGTTCGAGCGGACGGCGATCGAGAAAGCGACGGGGCTGGCGGGAGAGGGGACAGAATCGGAAGATAACGGAAGGCTCACGATCTGGTTTCCTCCGCAGAAAGGGAGGCGTTACATTTTGGGAGTCGACACGGCGGGAGGAGGGTCGGATGGGGATTATGCGTGCGCTCAGGTGATCGAGCGGACGATGGGAATGCAGTGCGCGGAGTTGCACGGCCACTTTCCGCCGTACGAATTGGCGAGGCGCGTTGCGGATCTGGGGCGGAGATACGAACAGGCGCTGGTGGCCGTGGAACGGAACAATCACGGATACGCGGTGCTGGCCCACCTGAATCACCTGCAGTGTGGAAACATTTTTGAGAAGGATGGACAACTGGGGTGGCTAACGTCGGCTGCGAGCCGTCCGGCGATGATCGAGAATATGGCGGCAGTGCTGATGTCGGAGCCGTGTTTGTTCCACAGCTTGCGTCTGCTGGAGGAGTGCAGAACCTTCGTGAGGCGGGCGGACGGCGGTTCGGCGGCAGCCGACGGCGCGCATGATGATTGCGTGATGGCCATGGCAATCGCACTGGCGGTGCGTCAGGCAGATGCGGGACGGGGTGTGAAGAAGAGAATGCTGGAGATGGCGAGCCTGCTGGTGGAGTGAGGAAAGCGGCGGTCCGCGCGGAAGGTTCATTCGTCACATCGGAATTAAGTGAGTTGGAGTAAGATGGCAGGCCTTGTGGTTGGTCTGGCGCCCCTGCGGGCTTTCGCGGGCGGGGGCGCCCGCGCCACCCAGGACTTGCCATCTGATTGGTAGAAGCGGTCCAACACGTTCGAAGGATGCGGGGCGGGGCGCAGGGACATTTGATGCGCTGCTCGGATGGAAACTTTTATGTGGTGAAGTTCAGAAACAATCCGCAGCATTTGCGGGTGCTGACGAATGAGATGCTGGCGACGCGACTGGCGGAGCGGGCGGGGTTGCCGGTGCCGGGGACGGAAGTGGTGGAAGTTCGATCCTGGCTGGTGGAGCACACGGCGGAGCTGAGTATTCATCTGGCGCATAACAGCGTCCCATGCCAGGCGGGGCTACAATTCGGATCGCGTTTTGCAGTGAGTCCGCTGGAAGGGCAGGTGTTCGATTATCTTCCGGCGGAAATGTTTGGTCTGGTGCGGAACCTGGAGACGTTTGCCGGGATGCTGGTGGTGGATAAGTGGACAGGGAACGCGAACGGACGACAAGCAGCGTTCTGGAGGAAGTTAAGGGAGAGGAAATATACGGCGGCGTTCATTGATCAGGGATATTGCTTCAACGCCGGGGAGTGGACGTTTCCGGATTATCCGCTGCGGGGGGTGTATGCGCGGAATGAAGTGTATGAGAGCGTGCGGGGGTGGGAATCGTTTGAGCCGTGGCTTTCGCGGATTGAGAAGATGGAAGAAAGCGTGATGTGGGAATTGGCAGACGGAATTCCGCCGGAGTGGTGGGGCGGGGAGTGGGAGGAGTTGGAGAAACTGGTACGAACTTTGATTGCGCGGCGAAGTATGGTGCGGGAGTTGATTGAGGCATTTCGGGTATCGCCGCGGCGGCCGTTTCCGGCGTGGAGGGAACAGGCTTAAGCACAAAACCTTTACCACAGGGGCCACGGGGGAACACAGGGTAGAACACACGATGGCTGATCGGCGACAGCTTGAGTTTTTTCTGCTGCGGTATGTACCGGACGCGGTTAAGGATGAGTTCGTCAATATTGGGGTGGTGATGGTTGAGGCTGGGGCCGGGGCGGCTGAGAACCGGTTTGCGGATGTGCGATTTACTCGGGACTGGCGGCGAGTGCGGTGTCTGGACCCGCAGGCGGATGTGGAAATGCTCGCGGCTATGGAGCGGGAGATTCGGGGGCAACTGGCGACCGCGCAGGATCGTGAAGCTTTGCTGCGGCGGTTGGAGGATTCGTTCTCTAATGTAATTCAGCTTTCGCCAGCGAAGGGATGTTTGGCGGAGGATCCGGCGCGGGAGATCGAGACTATGGCTTCGATTTATCTCGAGGTGGCGAAGGTTGGTGGTAAGCGCGAGGCTAGCGGGAGGCAACGGATTCTGGGGAAGATGCGGGATGCGTTTGAGCGGGCTGGGGTCGCGAAGTTCGTGCTTCCGGTTCCGGTTGCGCCTTACACGAGGCCAGGTGATCCGTTTCAGTTTGATTTTGGATATCGAGTGAAGGGTGAGATTAAGTTGTTCCAGGCTGTGTCGTTGAAGGCAGGTGTGGATGCGGCCGTTTTGCTGGCTGCGCGGTATCCGCGGATTGTGTCTGTTATGGCGAAGATGACTGAGGCCACGCCAGGGCTGACGGCTGTGATCGATGACGATCTGGATCGTGGGCAAGAGAGCGTACAGTTCGCGCTGAACATGATTGAGGAAGAAAAGATCCGCATCGCGATGGTGGCGGAGATGCCGGCGATTGCGGAAGTCGCGCGGCGGGAGTTGAGGGTGTGAGGGACATCCTGGTACCAGCAGCCAGGACGGCGTCGTTCTTGTTTCCGCGCGACGAATAGGATCGATCCACGAAGTTGATCTGCGAAGGCTGCCCCGCTTTGTGCGGGGCTTTTTGTTGAGGCGGGGTTCGTGCTCGTGGATAGAGTTCGCGGGCAAGAATGCCCGCGCCACACACTAGTGTCGTCGAGCTTTGCTCGACGGACAGCCGGGGGCGGCTGTCCCTACATAGATAGACTTTCAGCCGGCGGGACGCCGGCGCTACGAGAACAATCTTATGAACATTAAAGAGACGTTGCGCGGCGCTATGCGCCGGATTGCGGGGGTGTCTTCGGCTGCCTCCCTGGCGAAGGATGAGAAGAAGCGGCGGACGCTACCGTTGCCTTCTATTTTCAATTCGTATGGGCCGCCGGGCGACATCATGCCGAAGCCTACGGCTTACAACCTGCGACGGTTTTCTGAGATTCCGGTTCCGCGGCGGGCGATCAATACGATCAAGGATCGCATTGCGGGGATGCGCTGGCGGATTCAGCCGCGGCAGGGAATGGCGCTGGAGACGATTCCCGATGGAGCGGGGCGCGCGCAGATTCTCACGGATAACTTTCATGCGCCTAATCCTGACGATTCGTTCCGGTCGTTTTCGGAGCAAGTGCTGGAAGACATCATCGTGGGAGGGTATGGGGCGATTGAAGTTCAGACTTCGGGCGATGCGAAACGCCCGCTGCTGATGTGGCCGGTGGATGGGTCATCGATCCGGATGAATCTGGACTGGGATGGATCGCCGCACGGGCCGCGGTATTTGCAGGTTACGGATCAATCGGGGCCGAAGAGCCAGATCACCTTGGATGACGATGAATTGATTTATATCCGGCTGAATCCGCGGACGCACACGCCGTTTGGGTTGGGCCGGTTGGAAGTGGCGTTTGAGACGATCAACGCTTTTTTGGGGGCACACCGGTATGCGTCGCGGCTGGCGTCGAATTCGGTGGTGCAGTATGCGCTTTGGTTGCAGGACCTGACGCCGGAACACCACGAGCGACTGATTCGCTGGTGGCAGGATGAGATTGAGGGCACGGGGCGAGTGCCGATCCTGTCGGTTGAAAGTAAACCGGAAGTGTTGCGGTTTGGCGGAGGGACGGATGCTGACTTGCGGCTACAGTGGCAGGAATTTTTGCTGCGGATAATTGCCGATGCTTTTGACCTTCCTCCGTTCTACCTGGGCGTGGAGGCAGACGTGAACCGGTCGACTGCGGAAGAGTACAACGACTTGGCGTTCCGGCAGGCGATTGTGCCGACGGCGCGGCTGCTGGCGGAGCACCTTACGCGGGATGCGATTCAGAAAAGATTGGGATGGAACGATCTGGAGTTTGTGTTTGCGGAGTTGGACACGCAGGATCCGCTGGAAGAGGCGCAGATCCAGCAGATTCTGCTGCAGAACGGGGTGTTGACGGTGAATGAGGTGAGGAGGATGCGGGGTTTGGGGGACTTGGAGGGGGTGCCGGGGCAGTGATTGCGGCGGCCATTCATACGTTCGTGGAAGAACTCCCTGCGGCAGCATAGGTAACGCAAAGATTGCAGGGGTCCTTCGACTGCGCAAGAGCTTGCGCTATGCGCGCAAGCTCTTGCTCCGCTCAGGATGACAAAGTGCCGAGAGGAGCACATCAAGATGATTGAGCTGAAGAGCATGGCGGTGACGATGCCGGAAGTCGTGGGGCATCCGAACCGGGCTGGGTTTTCTGGAGTATTGACGGTGGTCGATATTCCATCGCAGCGAGCGCCTTCGGGTGCTAAAGGGCATCTGGTGGTGCTGACGAGGATGGCGGCTGAGGCGGCTTTGGCGTCGCTGCTCGGAATGGCGCTCGATTACTCGCCCACCCTGGATCGACACGATGTGCGGCGCAAGGTGGGAGTGATCACGCGGGCCGAGATCGTGGGACGGAATGTGGAGTTGGGCGGGTACCTGTTTGCCAGGGATTTTCCTGAGATTGTGGAGGAGATTGCGAAATCGCGGCCAGAGAGCGATCGCAGACCTATTGATTCTTTCCGAACGAGGCTGGTGAACGCCGGGGTGATCCATGCGGCGGTGGACGCGAGGGAATCCACAAGCTGGGGGGAGGGATCGAGATTGAGAGCTTCGTTGCGGGCCGCGGTGGGACGGATTCGCAGCCTGACGGCACCGGCGAGGCGGACTCTGAAAAGCGGCCTGGTGCAAACGGAAGAATTTCGTCCGACGATCCGCGCTGAGACTTGCGTCGCGGCGGGTCCGAGCGGTCTTGGACTGTCATATGAGGTGACGGACGTGGAGATCGCGGACACGAGAGCGCGGGTTTGGACGTTGTCGAGAGTGACGTTCACGGGTGCGGCGATTTTGCGGAAGGACAAGGCGGCTTACCGTGATACGTGGATTCAGCTCAGTACCTAGTACCTAGTACCCAGTACCTCGTAACGAACAAAATGCTTGCGGTATAGATCAACTTGGAGGAGAAGCAACATGAATGAAGAGATGGTGCAGCAATTGATGACGACGGCGGAACGGCTGGCGAATGCGGCCGAATCGTTGGATCGTGTGCTGGGGCGGCTGGATGCGCAGCAAGAGGCGCTTAACACGAAGGTGGATCGGATTGTGGCGGCGGTGGAAGAGCAGCCGTCGTATGAGATGTCGGCGCGCGGGGAGGGAGCACGGCATTTGCAGGAGCGAGTATCTGAGTTAGAGAAATCCAATGCGGATTTGAAATCGCAAGCCGCTCGGATGGCGCGGAAGACCCTTCCACCGCTGGTTTCGGCGATTCTAGCCAAAAGCTGCGATGAATCTGGCAGTGAAAAGCTGGACAAGGGCGTGCTGGACAAGACTCTGCAGAGCCTGAGCGTGGAGCAGAGGATCGCGGTGAAGTCGGAGCTGGCACGGGCGGGGATTATCGAGTAGCGGGCTTTGGCTTTCGGGCTTCGGGCTTCGGCTTGAAGCACAACGGCGGCACGACTTTGGTCGTGCCTTTTTGTTTGGGCGCTCACGCATGGCCGACTCGTGCAGACACGCAAGCTCAAACCAAAGTTGCGAAGAGAACTCCTTGCTAGGCCGTTGCAGGCGACGGCGGGAATGAGGTCCTTCGACTCCGGAGGTGCTTCACTTCGTGAAGTACCTCCTCCGCTCAGGATGACAGGGCAGTAGAGATTAAGGGAATCGAATTCCAATTGCAGGAAAAATCAAACAGAGGAGAAAACATGCAGGGACAATTTGTGGATTTGTACGCTTCGGCCGACTACCTTGGGCCGGGCGCAATTGAAATTGACCGGTACCAGACAGAGATCTTCGACATCGTGCGGCGACGCGGGGTGTTTGGGCAGAGGATCAAGCAGGTGCCGGCGACGGGGCATCCTTCGCGATTCTTTGAGGAGACGGCGATCAACTCGCCGACGGCGGCGCTGGCGTTTGTCGATCCACGCAACATTGCTCCGACGGTGGGAGCGCCGACGCGCGTGGAGATGGCAGTGCCACTGAAAGCGCTGGTGTCGCAGATCAATTACAACCTGTTTGATCTGGAGATGACGGCGCAGCAAAGCCAGTTCGCCTACTTGCAAGCCAAAGATCTGGCGGATTCGGTCGACGGACTGCTGCGCACGCACGATGTTGCGCTGTGGAACGGCAGCGACACATCACTCAGCACTCCGACCACGCTGCAGTATTTCGGGGTGATCGGGCAGATTGTGGCGGGCGGGAACACGACTACGATCACGACCACTGAACTGATCGTGGACAACCTCAAGAGCACGATTGCGCAGATGGTTTCAAGCGCGGCGTATGCGGTGAGGCCGACGGCAATCTATTCGAATCCGGTGCTGTTGGACCTGATCGACCGGGAGATGAAAACGGAGTTCAACGTGGTACTGAACACCGTGGAAATCACTGGAGGGCTGCGAGTGAAGGCGTTGAGCACGCAGGCTGGAGATTTGCCGCTGATTCCGGACTGGTCGGTTCCCTATACCGGAGTGCCGGGTTCGGGCACGGCGGTGTTGCCGGCTTACATCGTGACCGAGGACCTGATCGAGTATCACTGGCTGACCGATCCGAATCCGCGGGTGTTCAAGCTGGGGCTGCCCAATGCGTTATCCCAGCAGATGGTGGTGGTGAAGTTTGGCGCACCTGTGGTGAAGGGGGCGAACTTTGCACATTATCAGGTGAACATACAGCGGTAGAGCAGTTGCCAGTTGTCAGTGGCCAGTTGCCAGTCAAGCCAGAACGGTGCGACGACAGCGGGAATTCAGCACTGACAACTGGCAGCTAACATCTGACAACTCGCGACTAATGACCAGGACTCAATTATGAATTATCTCGCTACTACGGATTACCTGACTTACGGGCTGGATGCTACCACGGATCCGTCGTGGATCACGGCGGCGTCGGCCATCATCGACGCGCATTGCAGGCGGGACACTTTGGGAGTGAATCAGTACGAAGAACGCCTGAAGATGCCGCCGGATTTGAATACGGTACGGCTGAGCTACCTGCCGCTGGTGACTGTTGCGCCGGCGCCGACGGCGATTGTGACGCTGCAGGGGCGTTACGGAATTCCGCGACGGGGCGAATGGCCGTTTCCTGAGATGAGTCTGGAATTTGCCCTGGTGTTCTCGCTGCCGGGGATGTGGACGACGATTGATCCGACAACGCTTGATATCTGGGCGGACAGCGGGGAGCTTACTTTTCCGGTGAATGCTCTGGGACTGTTCTTCAATGAAGTGGATGTGGTCTATAACGCGGGATGGAGCGCGATTCCGACGCCGGTGCAGGTGGCGTGCGCACAGATCGTTAAGAATGCGCAGACTACGCCGGGATTGAATGTGCAATCCAGCCAGATCAATCAACTGCGACTGCAATATTTCGGACCCACGCTGGTGGATAACATGGTGCGCAGCTTGTTGGCACCGTATGTGTCGCAAAAGGGCGCTTAGAGAAAAAAGCAATTGGCAATTAGCCGTTGGCCGTTGGTCAGCAGTCGAGCGGGCAGGAGACATTATGGGAAGCGGGATTTGTGGGGCTGCGTTGGTGCGAGCGGCGAATGCGATGTTGACCGCGTTGGGCGGAGATCAGGTGAGTTTGCTACTGCCGGCCATGGCGACGGCGGGCGATGCGGCGGGGCAGTTGGGATTAGTCGACCCTGGAGTGCAAAACATAGTCATCGCTCCAGTAGTGGCAACCAATTTGCCGACTGGAAACCTTGGGCCAACACGAAGAATTGAATTTACGCTGCCGGCCTCGGCGATCGAGGTGCAGTTGCCGACGCTCGGGATGGGCTCGGTGGAGGATCTATTCGACGCCGCCATGGGGCTGGTCTACGACGGGGATATTTTTCACATCGAAGCCGTGGTGACGGAGAATTTCGCGGGGACGGCATATTTCTATGTGGTGACGGCTGTCGAGTGAGGGAGCGGCTTCTGGCTTCCAGTTCCTGGCGAGGACCTCAGGGGCTAAAGCCCGAATCATAAGGTACCTCGGGATGGCACGGCTGAAGGCCGTGCCCTTCCCGAGCTCACACGCGAGACGACATTCTTAATTCCAAAGAATCACAAATGTTCAAGCTGGCGGCTCCGAGCTAGGAGCTAGAAGCTAGGAGCTGGCGTTCATGCAATTTGCTAAAGATAGTTTTTTTCTTGCGCTACAGCAGAGGTTGGCGGGACTGAATCCGGCGCGAACGGTGACGGTGAATGGCGCGACGGTGCCGGCGGTGCTGGTGGCGGAGAATCTGCCGCCAGCGTCGGCAGAGCCGCTGCCAAATGCGTTCTACATCGAGTGGGGGTCAGCAGGCGTGGTCGACGGGCACGCCGGTGATGCAGCACTGATGAGTCTGGAATGCGTGATCTCGTACTACACCTTGGGAACAGTGCAGAGCATGGTGGATCGCGGGCGAGTGCTGGGTCAGCTCGACAACGAACTGCTGGGAATCTGCCAGCCCACAAATACTGAGAAATTCGATTACACGCAGTCGCCGAGCGCAGACCTGGGTACGAGCGTGTTCTGGAATCAGCCGGCGTTTCAGGAGGCGACTACGAGCGGAGTGGAAGAGAACACGCTGGCTTATCAGGGGCGTGCTGTGCGCCGGGCAATGTATGAGCAAGCTTATCAGGATGGGCGCGCCGAGCGGCGGGCGGGGCTTACGGTCTTCTTCTTTTCGGAGGTAACGCTTTTATGAGCACAGCTCCTCTGCGCCCGGCGATGGTTCCAGTGACACGACAGATGCGGGCGTACTTTGCGCCCGTGAATCGGACAACAGAGACGCCGACGATTTTTGATCCAGCGGGGAGCGGGGTGTTTGCGCTCGATTCGCCGCCGAGTCCATGGCTTGACTTGGGATGGATCGAAAACTTCGAACGGTATTACGACACACCGACTGAGGTGGTGCGATCCGGAACGAATGCGCTACCGGCGCTGCAGTTTCGAGGGCCGACCGAGGCGCGGGTAGAGTTCGACTTTCGGGAGTGGGGCAAGTTGCAGATGGCGCTGGCGGGCGGATCGGAGCACATGAACGTGCTGGCAACAAGTTCGGGGGCGGCGCCGGCTCCCTCGGGGGGAACACCGATTGCGGGGGCAGCGGTGCTGGCGGGTTCGACGGCGAGTGAACTGGTGATTGGGGAAGGGGTCGCGACTGCGTTTGCAGTGGGAAATCTGGTGGCCGTGGATGTGGACTATCAGGAGCAAATTGGATACGTCGGGTCCGGAATTTCAGCGGCTTATGTGAGTAATCCAGCGGCGGTGAACCGCGATGTGAACTATGTGCGGAGAGTGACGTTCAACGTGGCGCGGGTGGTGGAAGTGACCGCGACCTCGGTGATTCTGGCGCAAGCGCTGCTGGCGGGAACGCCGGCGACGGGAGCGTCGGCGCAGGTGGTGGCCGCTTTTGTGGATCGCGAGGGGGGATCGTTCTTCCAGGAATGGTCGGCGCTGTTTGTGGCTGAACCGGAGTCGGGCGGGCGAGTCTGTTTCTACTATCCGAGACTGAGCCCGAATCCTGGAGCCGGGTCGGGTGGCGTTAGTTTGAAATCCGGCGCGGGTTGGAAGCCACCTAAGAGTGGAGGCGCGGCCTCGAGTGCTGCGAGCGCGCAAGGGAGCAGTGGGAAGAGTTCGTCGCAGAAGTTTCTTCGCGAAGAGTTTGCGGAGATTGCCAAGCCGCTGACCTCGTTGGGGCTGCATGGGTCGTTCGTGGCGCTGCCGTTTACCGATACCAACGACGGGCAGACCGTGTTGTGCTATCGCAGCTATTTTCCGGCGGCGATGGCGGCGGTGTATTGATGGGGCGGCTAACGTACCTCAGGGGCTAAAGCCCGACTTCGATGCATGCCTTCAACGCAGGCCTGGAAGGCCTGCTCTACCAACGCAGGCCTGGAAGGCCTGCTCCACCCGCTCTAATCGCGTGTGAGGAGAGTCTTGTGGCGCGCTGGAAAGGTTGCGTTCTGGAGCTGAGATGAATCTGACAATCGACAATCTGCAGGGGCAGGGACCACAGGACTATGCCGGGGGGTTGGATGGAACGAAGACGCCTGAAATCCAGCGCAAGCTCAATCAGCCGGCAGAGCTGCAGTTCAGTCTGGTGGCCAATTTGCCTGGCATGGTGATTCCGGTGACGGGCGCGCGAGTGACACTGAGTAAAGCGAATGGGAGTTTCGTGTTCACGGGGTATGTGATCGCGGCGCCACAGTATGAGTATCTGGGATGGGGCGAGCAGGCGCCGGTGTATCGCTACAACGTGGTAGCGCAGAGCGATGAGGTCTTGCTTGACCAGAAGGCGCTGCCGAACCGAGCTCCGTTTGTGGAGCGGAGCGCGGGTAACGCGCTGCAGCAACTGGCGCAGGATCTGCTGCCGGGGTGGTTCAACACGGCCACCGTGCAGAGTATGGACACGCTGGCAACATATGCCGTGAATCCGCAAGAGGACTTTTCGTTTCATGCGGCAGAGATTGCATTGGCTGCACGGGCGAGCTTTCGGGCGATGAACGGAGCGCTGATCCTGGCGCCGGTAGGAGCGGCGACGTACGCGCTGAATGAGAGCGATGCTAACTTTTCTCCGGAGGGGTTGTGGCTGAATAGTCCGAACCTGCTGGCGAATGAGTTGACGGTGATTGGGGAAAACGAGCCACAGGCTTACGTTCGAGACTATTTTGTGGGCGACGGGGAAAGTTTGAAGTTCTATCTTTCGCAGGAACCATTCGCGCAGGCTAGACCCGCGCTGATTGACGAGGAGTATCTGGGCCCGGGTCTGGATCCGACGACCTGGGTGGTCGACGATCCGTCTTCGGCGGTCTCAGTGGTGGCGCAGACTTTGCAAGTCGCAGGCGGGACTGGTGTGGACGGGCAGACGACGGTAAGTTTCGTCGAGCAGGTCGAGCTTGGTGGTGCGCTGGAGTTGCAGCACGGGGATGTGAGCTTTACCGCGGCGTCGCAGGGCGTGTTGGGCGGACTGTATTCGGGAGCGATTTCGGCGGCGGGATGTTTGGCGGGATTTCAGATCACGCCCTCGGGTGCCGGGTCGACGATTCAGGCTGTGATCAACGGGTCGGTGACGGGACCGGTGATCGCAACTACTTCGGGGCACCATTACTTCTTCACAACCTACCTCTATTCCATGGAAGTTTACCGCGCTGGGGAGACTTATCATTCATCGCTGCATCCGGCGGGAAGCGGATGGGGTGGTGCGGCAGTGGCGGCCGACGTCCGGTTCGTGCTGGAGGTGCAGGATATTGATCCGAGCAATCCAGCGACGCTGGTTGCGCAGGCGACTGTGCTGTATGACGACGTCGTTGCGAATGCGCCGGGGTTCTGCACTTATGCTTTGGTGAATGCGGCGAGCATGCAGTGCAGCATTGCATATACCTACGTGGTGCATATTTCTTTGGCGGAGGTTAGAACAGCGCTGCCCAGTGCGAGCTACGTGACCCAACTGGTGGGCGCACTCTCCGATGGGGCGGAGTGCGAGATCACGAGCGACCCCTCGCTGGATTTCTATCCGCAATATGTGCCGGTGTTCAATCAGCTGATCGTGGCGAGTTATCGAGGATCTGGGCGCGCGGTGGCGCAGGTGCAAAATGCGGCAAGCGTGGCGTCTCACCTCAACGGTGCAGATGATGGGACGAGGGGTAGTGTGCGAGGGGCGAAGACCCCAGGGGCGCGCACGGATGTCGACTGCGAAAACGCAGCGCTCGCGATTCTGGATGATGCGACGGGAATCGCGTGGTCGGGAAGCTACGAAACTTGGAGCGACTTTTTGCCGGGGGCGGCGGAGGACATTTTTCCGGGAGATGCGGTTGTGGTGAATGTTCCGTCGAGAGGCGCGGCGTTCACGGCAATTGTGCGGGAACTGGGAATTCAGATTGCGGATCCGGCAGATGATCGGGGGTTCTACACGATTGGGTTCGCGAACGATCTGGCGGCGCCGTTGGCGATTGAGTTTGGGACGAGCGCGACTGTGATTGCGCTGGAGGACATGCCTCGATTGCTGGAGACGACACAGGTGGGCGCGTATTACCAGGTGGACCTGACGGAGGCGCAGATCACGGCGGTGACATCGACGACGGTGCAGGTGGATGCGGGGATGGCGCCGCCGAGCGGGTACGGCATTGAAGTCCGGCAAAACGATTATGGCTGGGGCCCGGCGAATGACAGGAATCTGCTGGGACGGTTCAGCACCCAGACTTTTACCTTGGCCCGGCTCGCAGAGACCCAGGATTATTTTTTGCGGCTGTACGACGGCTCTTCGCCGCCGAAATATTCACGGTATTCGGCGGCGCTGCACGTCGATTATCCGCTGTAAGGGTTTTGTGGCGGAGGGATATGAGTATGGGAGTCAACGACAGAGAATTGATGTTGAAGGCGATCGATATCGAGTTCCAGAGAGAAGTGCTGGATAAGCTGGTACGGCTGGAAACGAAGATGGACGCGCTGGTGGGCAACGGGCAACCGGGGCGCATGAAGGCGGCGGAAGACAAAGTGGCGGTGCTGGAGCGAAACGATTTGCGCAACAGCGTACACAATCGAGTGGTCAATGGAGGGATCAGCGTGGCGATCAGCGTGGCCATCGCGCTGCATAAATATTGGCTGAAGTAAGGATTTCACTTTCAGGAGAAGAGGAGAAATATGACTACAACACCGAGCACTACGATCATTACTAATCTTAAGAGCGCAAGCTCATCCACGGCGAACACGCTGAAGAACGCGGGGCTGGGAGGAATTGACATGGCGGGGATGCTGGCATTGGCGTTGACCAAAGCTGCCGAACTGAAGGGTTGCCTGACGCTGATTGTGAGATCGACGGATAGCGCAGACCCGAACTTGGCGACGCTCGACGATATTTTGGCGAGCCTTACGTAATGAAATTGCGGTTTGCGAGCCGCAAGAGGGCGTGCCGCGGACCTCACGGGGTCGAACGAATATTTCAGGAGGGATTATGGACTTTTTGTCTCAGTTGCTGCGGGGGATTGCGTTTGTTCCTGCTCTGGTTAGCGGAATCGAAGGGCTTTTCGGCAACAAGCCGGGTGCAGAGAAAAAGGACGCGGCCATGTCTTTTTTGCAAAATGCTCTTGCCCTAACCGATGCCGTGGCTGCGCGAGAGATCATAAATCCCGAGATGTTCAAGAATGGGATTTCGATGATCATAGATGGAACCGTGGAATGCCTGAATGCCTCTACCTGGTGCAAGCAGCCGCCGGCTGCGAGTAGCCAGCCTTCCGCTTGATATCTTAGCTCAGCCGATCTGTTCTCAGCCGATCTCTTCACTCCAAGTCTCGAGAGACTTCTTCACCAGGGCCATGAACTGGTCGGCGACGGCACCGTCGATCAGTCGGTGGTCGTAGCCGAGCGTGAGGTGAACTACGGAGCGGATGGCGATGGAATCGTTACCTTCTTTGTCGGTAACAACCAAGGGCTGTTTGGTGATGCCGCCCACGCCCATGATGGCGGAGTTTGGCTGGTTGATGATGGGAAGGCCGAAGACGGCGCCGAACTGGCCGGGGTTGGTGACGGTGAAGGTGGAGCCTTCGACATCCTCGGGCTTGAGTTTCTTGCTGCGAGCGCGCTCTCCGAGGTCGGTGATGCCGCGTTGCAGTCCCAGGAAGTTGAGGTCGCCAGCATTTTTCAGGACGGGGACAATTAGTCCCCAGTCGAGGGCGACCGCGATGCCTACATTAATGTTGCGGTGGTAGCGGATGTTGTCGCCTTCCAGCGAGGCGTTGATGATCGGCCACTGCTGCACCGCAATGACGGCGGCACGCACGAAGAACGGCATGAAGGTGAGCCGGACGCCGTGACGCTGCTCGAAAGCGTTCTTGTGTTTGGCGCGCAGGGTGACGATACGGGTGAAATCCACTTCGTACATGCAATGGACGTGAGCGCTGGTGCGGCGGGACTCGATCATGCGCTGGGCGATGATCTTGCGCATGTTGGTCATGGGGACGAGGTCGCCGGGATAGGCAGCCGGACGCGGGGCGGACGGGGCCGCTGCCGGCGTTGGTGATGGTGACCCCTCGCTTCGCTCGGCGGGGCGGACGAATGCTTCCGTCCCTACGCGAGCAGGCTGCGATCCCTGCTCGATGAAGGCCATGATGTCCTGTTTGGTGATGCGGCCGCCTAACCCGGTGCCGGGAATCTGGGAGAGATTGACTCCGTGCTCGCGGGCGATCTTGCGGACGAGAGGTGAGGAGCGCGCTTCCTCGTCCGCGGACTCTTGCGGCGTCGCGGCGCTGGCAGTCGGCTTGGGCGCTGCGGCAGCAGCGGGCTTCTTCTCTTCTTTCTTTTCCTCTTTCGCTTGCGGCGCGGTCGCCGGAGCCGCTTTCGGGGGCGCGGCGGCGACCTCGCCGTCGACGGCGATGGTGCCTACAACTGTATTCACGCCCACGGTCGTGCCTTCGGTGACTTTGATCTCCTGCAGAACTCCGGAAGCGGGTGCGGGAATTTCGGCGTCGACCTTGTCGGTGGAGATTTCGAAAAGAGGTTCGTCGCGTTGGACTTTGTCGCCCGGCTTCTTCAGCCACTTGGTAATAGTGCCTTCAACGATGGATTCGCCCATCTGGGGCATGATGATGTCAGTCGGCATGATTTCCTTCCACGCGGCCCACACTTGGGGCAAAGGGCCGACGCAAACAGATATTATAGCGGGTTACGTTTCAATTGAAGAGTCAAGCCCCTCGGGCGCTCCGGCTATTTGTATTTCTCGCCGGCTTACTTCTTATCCTCTTCGCCGGTGGGCGCGGGTACTCCGAAGCTGGTCTTCCAGTAGTCCTGAACGGCGGGTGGGAGCTTTTCGATGTGCGAGAGGAGGCTGGTGATTTTCCACATCTCCTGCTCGCTCAGAGTTTTGTCCCAGGCTGGCATGCCGGTGTAGCGGATGCCTGTACGGATGGTGTAGAAGACGTGCCACTCGGGGTCGTCGGGAGGGTCGGAGACGAGATTGGGAGCGGGCGGGAAGAAGGATTTGGAGAGAGACGCGGGCTTACGATCGAGCCCGCCATGGCAGACGGCGCAGTTCATGGTGTAGAGCTTCATGCCGTCTTCAAAGTTCTGGTCGTTGGGAGGCAAGGGATTGGTGACGTGAGGAGCGTGACGCTCCATGGAAGCGTCGACGGCGGCGTTGGCCAGGTGATGCTCCCAGTGGGGTGGTTCGACGTTGGCTTGAGTGGGCAAGAATCCGAGCGTGGCAAAGCCGAGTCCGCCGAGGATGAGTACGAGAAGAGTGAGGATGATGCCGAGAATAAACTTACGCATGAATTCCTCCGAAGCGCCTATTGTGGCAGATGGAGTGGGTGTGGCGCTAGTTTTGTGGCGGTGCTAGAGCCGGCCTGATCCGGGGAGCTTATCTACGCCTTGCTTCGCTCGGCTGAACGGGCGAAGGCGCCCGTTCCCACATGATTCCTTTCCCTTTTCCTTTTTTAGCTCTTCTCAATACGCCTTCAACTTGCGGGCTTCGCGGACTACGTCGCTTACCTTCGGCAAGTAATGCTCTTCTTGCGGCGGAGAGAATGGGATCGCGGAATCCAGGCCTGCGATGCGGACGATGGGGCCGTCGAGATCGTCGAAGGCTTCTTCGTTGATGATGGCGGCGATCTCGCCGGCGAGGCCCCCGGTGCGGGAGTGCTCGTGCAGGATGATGACCTTGTTCGTCTTTTTGACGGTCTGCGCGATGGCTTCGCGATCGAGCGGCGAGACGGTGCGCAGGTCGAGGATTTCGAGATCGATTCCATCTTTCTTCAGAACCTCGGCTGCCTCTAGCGCAGTGTGCACCATGGCGGCATACGTAATGACGCTCAGGTCGTGGCCTTCGCGGGCGATGTTCGCTTTGCCGATAGGGACGACGTAATCTTCTGTGGGAACTTCTCCCTTGATGCGGCGATAGAGATATTTGTGCTCGAAGAAGATGCAGGGATTGTTGTCGCGGATGGCAGCTTTGATAAGACCCTTGGCATCGTAGGGCGTGGCTGGGCAGATCACTTTGAGCCCGGGATTGTGGACAAACCACATCTCGGGATTCTGCGAATGGAAGGGGCCGCCGTGAACGTATCCTCCGCTTGGTCCGCGGAGGACTAAGGGAGCGGGTGCGCCCCACAGGTAATGCGTTTTCGCGACCATGTTGCTGATCTGGTTGAAGGCGCAGCCGATGAAGTCCATGAACTGGAATTCGGCGACGGGGCGCATGCCGGTGAGCGACGCTCCGAAGGCGGCGCCTACGATGGCGGACTCGGCGATGGGCGTGTCGATGACGCGCTCGGGGCCGAAGCGGTCGATGAAGCCGTCCGTGACTTTAAAAGCGCCGCCGTAGATGCCAATGTCTTCGCCGAGGCAGAAGACGGAGGGGTCGCGGTCCATTTCTTCCCAGATCCCCTGGCGGATGGCTTCGAGGTAGGTTAGTTGCATAGGTTAAATTCCTTGCTGCGTATTCACGCCGACTTGCGCACGGGGTTATTTCAGTACGAATTGTACAAAATGTGATATTATACGTTTAGTACGGATTTCTTAAATAAACCTATGCCAGCCAAACTGACCGCGAGCATTGCCAGGCAAAACTTTTCGGATATTCTGAGTCGCGCCGAGTATCGTGGCGAAAGAGTCATCGTGCACAGAGGCAAGAAAGCCGTGGCGGCCGTGGTGCCTATCCAGGACGTTGAGCTTCTGGAAAGGTTGGAAGACGAAATTGATATCGCGGCGGCGCGTGAGGCACTGAAGGATCCTCGAACGATTCCCTGGGAGACCGTGAAGAAGAAACTTCGCCTGTGAGATAGGCGGCCGTTTTGGCCTACACCATACACTTCAAGCCCGCCGCGCTTCGGCAAGTGGAAAAGCTGCCTCGCGAAGCGCAGAGGCGATTGGCCGCCAAGATTGAGGCCCTGCGAGACGATCCGTTTCCGCCGGGATGCAAGAAGATGACCGGCGTCACTGAGGCGTGGCGGATACGAGTCGGAGACTATCGGGTTGTGTATCAAGTGCATCGTGGAATCCTGCTGATCCTGGTGCTTACGGTTGGGCATCGACGGGAAGTGTACCGATGAGCGCCGGAACATTTCGCGACTTCATCTTTCTACCCGGGAGCTACCCTGATATCTATCTCGTCCACGCACGTTTGCATCATCGAGTAGTTTGAAGCTGTGTGCCACTCGCCTTCCGATTTTCTGATCGCAACGTCGGACAGTTCATCAATGCGGAGGCATCGCCAATTGGCTGGTGATCCATCGGGTTCTAAACCCTGGGTGCTTCCTCCAGTAAACTGATAGAGCAGGGCCTGCGCATGACCATTTTTCTTGCCAATCATATGCGGGCACATTTCTCGCACATGGCCGCGATAGCTGGCGACCACAAAACTCTCGTCGATGATCGCCTGACGAACCATGCTATAGATCGCATCCGCAGTTTGTTGCCCAGAAACCATGCTCGGCAACTTTCGACTCAAGATGTTACGGTTATCGGAGATGCACCGCTGCTTCCGTCTGCTTGAAACGGCCCGTTCCCTTCTTCACTTTCGGCACGCCGTATTTCGGTTTGATTTCGTGACAGCCGTCCTCGCAGAAGACGCCGCCTTCGGCTGATTCCGGAGTCGGCATCGGGGAGTTCACGGCGATTTCTCGTTCGGCTTCGATCACCCGCTCGACTTCTGAAATCAATTCGGCATTTTCCTTCACGGTCAGCCACTTCTTTTCTTTCACCAAGTAATTCTCAAAGCGCGCAATCGGGTCGCGCTTCTTCCAGAAGTCAAACATCGGCTTGGGCACGTACGCGGCGGCGTCGTGAATGGCGTGGCCTTTCATGCGCATCATTTTGGCTTCGATCAGAGTGGGACCTTCGCCGCGGTGGGCACGTTCGACGGCGTCGCGGGCTGCGTCGTAAACCTGGCAGGCGTCGGTGCCGTCGACAATTATGCCGGGGATGCCGTATCCGATGGCACGTTCGGCGAGGTCTTTACAGCGGTACTGCATTTCTGACGGCGTGGAGTAGGCCCACTCGTTGCTCTCGACGAAAAGCACGAGACCGAGGTTTTGCACGGCGGCAAAGTTGATGCCTTCGTAGGTGACGCCGGTGGACTGGCCTCCGTCGCCGATGTAGGTCATGACGGCGACGTTGCGCCCCTGCAGGCGCGCTCCGAGCGCAACGCCAGAAAGAACTGGAATGAGATCGCCGAGCATCGAGATGGGCGAGACCATGTTGCGCTTCTCGATGTCGCCGAAGTGCGAGGTGCCGTCGCGGCCGTGGGTGGGCGAATCGGCCTTGGCCATGTACTGCATCATGGTGTCGGAGGCGCGAAAGCCGCGCACCAGCAGCGAACCCTGGTTGCGGATCATAGGCGCGAACCAGTCGTCCTTGTCGAGCGCGTAGGCCGAGGCGCAGGAGCAGGCTTCCTGGCCGAGTCCGAAGTAAACTCCGCCGACCACCTTGCCCTGCTTGTAAAGATTTTCGAGCGCGACCTCCATCTTGCGGTTGAGCAGCATGTAGCGGTAGATCTCGATGCACTGCTTCTTGTCGAGATACTTGGAGTCGCGGATCGGCGGCACGGGAGCATTCAAGTCGCCGGTGACTTCGTAGCGAACGTGCTCGGTGCCGTCTTTATCTTTCTCTATGGCTTGGCGGATGCTTAGGTCGGGGTGCTCCAGGCGCGTGTCGGGGATGGAGTAGGTGCGGACGCTGTTGTCCGGTTTCGGCTGAGAGGCTCCGTTCCGTCGACGGTTGCCGTTTGCGCTGTGCTTCGCAGTGGGTTTTGTCTTCTTGATCGCCATGATGAAGGCCTGTCTGGTCGCAATCACTAATGCTATCGCGAGAGGAGCGCGTTGGGCTAGGCCCTTAGGCCCAGGTGGTGTCGTCCTCTTTGTGAAGCTGACGGAACTCCGCGGGGCGGCTCATCGGAACCCCGATTGTACGACCGAACAAGGCATCGAGTGTTTCGACCCAAAGCATCTGGCTGGAGAACACTGTGCCGACGTTCCGGGAGATGGATTCGGAGACTGTCTTCAGGTCGAGCGGCCGGCCGAGCTCCTGGTGCATCGAAGTGACCGGCTTGGCCGTGATGCCGCAGGGGATGATCAAGTCGAAGTAACTGAGATCGGTGTTTACGTTGAGGGCGAAGCCGTGCGAGGTGACGAAACGGGAGATGTGGACACCGATGGCGGCTATCTTTGACTCGGGTCCGTGCCCAGCCGCGCTCGCTTCGCTTTGCTGGACAGCCGAGGCGGGTGTCTCCACATGCGCTTCGTTGCTCCCTGCATCGGTCCAGACGCCCGTCAGGCCCGGCACTCGCTTTGTTGGGATGGCGAAGTCGGCGCAGGTACGGATCAAAACTTCTTCAAGGCGACGGACGAATTCGACTGCCCCTAGCGTCTTGCGCTTGCCGTCGGGGGTGGCGTGGCCGCGCAGGTCGAAGATGGGATAGCCGACGACCTGTCCGGGACCGTGGAAGGTGACGTCGCCACCGCGGTCACATTCGAAAAGCTCGACGCCGCGCTGGGCAAGGAGTTCGGGCGAAGCGATTATGTTAGCCGTTTTCGCGTTGCGGCCGAGAGTGATCACGGGCGAGTGCTCGAGTAGGAGAAGGACATCGCCGATCTTTTCCTCCTTGCGCAGAGCGACCAGCCGCTGTTGCAGGAGCAGGCCCGTGGCGTAATCGACGGTACCGAGTTGGACTAGAGAGATCAAAGTCTGTTTGCCACAGATTTTCGCGGATTAACACGGATCAAGATCAGGTCTTGGCTTTATCCGCGTTCATCCGCGTGATCCCTGGCCAAAGGTTTCACGCGTTGATCGCGATCCCGTACACGCTGTTTGCCGCATCCAGCATGGCCTCGGCCAGGGTCGGGTGGGCGTGAATGGTCCACATTAAGTCTTCGACCGTGGCTTCGAGCTCCATGGCGGCGACGGCTTCGGCGATCAGTTCCGTAGCCTGCGGGCCGATGATGTGCACGCCGAGAATCTCGCCATAGTCGGCGTCCGAGACAATTTTGATGAAGCCTTCGTGCTGGCCGACGATCGAAGCACGCGAATTGGCCGTAAAAGGAAACTTCCCGACTTTTACGTTGTATCCAGCCTCGCGGGCTCTCGTTTCAGTGAGGCCGACGCTGCCGATTTCCGGATGGCAGTACGTCGCGCCCGGGATGTGTTCGGGATTAATTGGCTTGCCCGGTTTGCCGGCGATCTTAGCGACAGCTATCAGAGCTTCCATCGCTCCGACGTGCGCCAGTTGCGGAGTGCCGAGCACTATGTCACCGACCGCATAAACCCCGGGCTCGGCGGTCTGCATCCAGGAATCGGTCTTGATGAATTCGCGGTCGGGCTTAATCTTGGTGCGCTCCAGACCGATGTTTGCAGTGCGGGGCTTGCGGCCCACCGCGATCAGGATTTTCTCAGCGTCGATCTTCTGCTGCTTGCCCTCCACTGTGATAGTGACGGCGATTCCCGCCTTCGTCTTCTCAACCTTGTCGACCTTGGCGCTGGTATGGAAATTGATGCCGCGCTTGCGGAAAGCGCGCCCAAGTTCCTTCGAAACTTCTTCATCTTCCACGGGAACAAGCCGCGGCAGCATTTCAACGATAGTGACCTCGCAATCGAAAGAGCGATAGATCGACGCGAATTCCACACCCACCGCCCCCGCGCCAACAATCACGAGCGACTTCGGCATTTCTTTCAGACTGAGAATCTCGATGTTAGTCAGAATGCGGTCGCTGGCCTCGAGGCCGGGCAGCATGCGAGCTTCCGAGCCTGTCGCGAGAATTACGTTCTTCGCCTTGAGATGGCTGGCCTTGTTGTCGTTCACGACTTCGACGGTTAACAAACCATTCTGCGCGGAGCCGGTCAGCTTGCCGTATCCCTTCACGGTCTCAACCTTATTCTTCTTCATCAGGAATTCGAGGCCCTTCGCGTGCTTGGCCACGATCTTCGATTTGCGATCCTGCACCGCGGCCCAGTTCAGCTTGCGCGTGTCCACGCCCTCGATGCCGAATTCCTTGGCATCTTTCAGATGGTCCCAGAGTTCGGCGTTGAACAGCAGCGCCTTGGTCGGAATACAGCCCACGTGCAGGCAGGTGCCGCCGAGAAAGCCGTCTTTCTCGATGAGCGCGGTTTTCAAGCCCCATTGGCCGGCACGGATCGCAGCTGTGTAGCCGGCAGGTCCACTGCCGATGATGGCGACGTCATAAATAGTTTCTGGCAAAGTAAGAGTCCTCAGTAGGAAGAGATGACTAAAGGCAAACGAATGATTCTAGAACAGCGTAGCAGGAGAGACCAGCCCGAAACAGTGGCGCAGGTAGGGATCCTTCGACTGCTTAGCAACTTCGCTATTGCGAAGCTGCTACTTCGCTCAGGATGACAGAAGTCGAGGGATGAAGAGGGCGCCTAATTGTTCTCGTTGCTGGCACGCTTCCACGAGATCAACTCGCCAATCGTCGAACTCGTGCTCGAGACCGGCTGCTTGTAAGCCTCTACCTCAGAGCGCGAAGCTTCTTCGCCGACTGCGCGGATGCTGAGTCCAACCTTCTTATCTTCCGGACTCATCTTGATGATCTTGAAGTCGTGCTCCACGCCAGGTTCGAGGTGCAAGGGCTGTCCGTTTCCGTCGACAGCTTCCGACTTATGGCACAGACCCTCTACCCCTTCAGCAATCTCCACAAAGGCTCCGAACGCAGCCACCCGCAGCACTTTGCCATGAATCACATCGCCGACATGATGGGTCGCGAAGAAACTCTCCCAGACGTCGGGCTGAAGCTGCTTCACTCCCAGCGACAGCCGCCGTTTATCTGGCTCAATGGCCAGCACTACGGCTTTCACGCGGTCACCCTTCTTCAACACTTCGGAAGGATGCTTCACGCGTTTGGTCCAGCTCAGGTTGCTGACGTGCACCAGCCCGTCGATGCCATCCTCGATTTCGATGAAGGCGCCAAAGTCGGTCAAGTTTCGCACCCGGCCCTCGACAGTCATGCCCACGGGATATTTGTCGTGGAGAGCGTCCCAGGGGTTCGCGGCCAGTTGCCGCATACCGAGCGATATGCGCCGCTCAGCCGGATTCACATTCAGCACGACGCACTCCACCTGATCGCCCACGTTGACCAGCTTGGAGGGATGCTTCATGCGCTTCGACCAGGTCATCTCGCTGACGTGCACCAGGCCTTCGATGCCCTGCTCGAGCTCAACGAACGCGCCGTAGTCGGTCACGCTGATCACGCGCCCGGAGACATGCGCGCCCACTGGGTAGCGATGTTCCGCATCAAGCCACGGATCAGGCGTCAACTGCTTGAAGCCCAGAGAAACTCGCTGCTTCTCTTTGTCGTACTTCAGCACCTTCACTTGAATCTGGTCGCCGACGTTCACCAGGTCGCGGGGGTGCGTGAGCCTTCCCCACGACATGTCGGTGATATGCAGCAGCCCGTCGAGCCCGCCGAGGTCGACGAACGCGCCATATTCCGTCAGGTTCTTCACCACTCCAGTCAGGATCGAGCCCTCTTCGAGATGTTCGAGCGTCTTGCTGCGCTTCTCGTTCTGCTCGCCCTCGAGCAATTCTTTGCGCGAGACCACGATGTTGCCGCGCTTCTTGTTGACCTTGATGACGGTAACTTCAAGGGTCTGGCCCTTCATTCCATCCAGATTCCGGATCGGCCGCAGATCCACCTGAGAGCCGGGCAGAAATGCTCGTGCGCCCAGGATGTCGACCGTCAAACCACCTTTGGTGCGCTCAACCACCACAGCCTTGATCGGTCTCTTCTCGTGATGAGCCTTTTCAATCTCGTCCCAGGCGTGAATGCGCGCCGCCTTCTGGTGCGAGAGGTTGACGTAGCCCTCTTCGGTCTGTCCCTTCTCCCGCATCACCTCAATCTCGTCACCCGGCTTCACCTTCGGCTGGCCCTCGTGATCGAGTACCTCCGAAAGCGGCAACATGCCTTCCGACTTCGTGCCGATGTCGACCACCACGTGCGTTGCAGTGAGCTTCAGCACCGTGCCTTTGATGACGCGGTCTTCTCCCACGGCCTCTTCGGTCTCGGTGGTGAAGTTCTCCAGCGCGGAGGCGAAATCTTCGCCGGCGTGTTTGTCGTCCACAATAGCCGCTGGGTGCGAGGCTTCCTCCGTGGAAGCGCCCGTTGAAGTCGCGTTTGCGACCGGAGCCTCATTCTGCTCGGCTGAGGCGTGCTCAGTCGGGCGCTGCTCGGTCGATGTGGGTTCGGTGGCCGTCGGTTCTGCTTCGGTTGCGACGGCGGTGGCTGAATCGGAGTTGTGAGCGGTGGTATCGTCGAACAAAGTCATGCCTCTCTGCTGTGCCTCGCACTCGGTGCGGGGAGGATACGGGCCTGCTTAGCGGACTGCTGGAGTGAGTCGTTTGGTTGTGGTGGGCTCACCCTGGCGAGTGAGCTT
>Ga0209169_10000445_pt1 | contig 25138 bp, 22 predicted proteins | sample HubBroMetageWRM4_FD_188346 | JGI IMG/M metagenome (GOLD analysis project Ga0209169, IMG submission 188346) | Warmed soil microbial communities from the Hubbard Brook experimental Forest, New Hampshire - Hubbard Brook CCASE Soil Metagenome WRM 4... | ecosystem: Environmental > Terrestrial > Soil...
CCACGGACTGCTACATGTCCAGCGCCGCCACGGAACCCGCCACCAGCTGCGCCGCGTCCTGCGAACCCACGACCAGCGAATCCGCGGCCTTCGAAGCCGCGCCCAAAGCCACGTCCGCCGAAACCGGGACGTCCGCCGAAGCCGCCGCGGAACCATGGGCCAGCTCCGATAAAGAGGCCGCCGGAGAACCAGCTAGGACCGTAGTAACCGTAAGGCGCACAGGCGTATGGGTAATATCCATAATAGCCGTAGGCGCAAACGGGAGCAGGTCCAACATAGCCCGGTCCGACGCCCACGCCAACCACCACGCGCTGGGCGCTGGCGTTCGGTGCCAGGGCCAAGGCAGTTCCAAGTACCGCAAATACCACGAGATATTTGACGAGATGTTTCATTTTTGGGCCCCTTCTGAGCCCGTAAAGCCTTTCTGTCTATAACTGCCTTGTTTCTAACGCCCCCGGGTGCTTTCGTTGGCGTCTGATAATGAAACACGCCCCCTGATGGAAAGTTGCGGTGGGGCGAAGAGGAGGCAAAGCACGGGAAGTGTGGAAGATAGCGGCGCGGGTAGTGGTCGGTGAGCTGTGAATCGCGGCCCACAACGTTTGAGCCGTGAAAGGCAACAACTAACGCGGGAGCACAGCCAGGCCTGGCAGTGCCAGAAAAACGGAGGCGCGCGGGACGGAGACGGGCCGTACCGTCGGGACGGCGCTGCGTTGACGCGGTGCGCGGGGGCTTGCTACTCTGAATCCCCGGAAATTGTGTTGCATCTGATACCGATACCGAAAAAATTGCGGTTGGGGATATGGAACCTACGGAGGAATGCGCATGGCGACGCCAGCTAGGCCCAAAGTTTTCAAGAACTTTATCAATGGTGAGTGGGTGGAGGCGCGCAGCGGCAAGGCCATCGAGAATCGCAACCCTGCGAATACGGGGGAGCTGGTGGGGATGTTCCCGGCTTCGAGCGATGAGGACGTGAACCTGGCGATTGACGCGGCGAAGGGTGCTTACGAAAAATGGCGGCTGACGCCTGCGCCGAAGCGCGCCGAAATTTTGTATCGCGCGGCGGAAATTCTGATCGAGCGCAAGGAAGATTATTCGCGCGACATGACGCGTGAGATGGGCAAGGTCCTGGCTGAGACGCGCGGCGACGTGCAGGAAGCAATTGACATGACCTACCTGATGGCCGGGGAGGGAAGGCGGCAATTTGGGCAAACCACGCCGTCGGAACTGCCGAACAAATTCGCAATGTCCGTGCGTACGCCTGTGGGGGTGGCCGGGCTGATCTGTCCTTGGAATTTTCCGATGGCGATCCCCTCGTGGAAAGCGATGCCGGCGCTGGTGACGGGAAATACGGTGGTGATTAAGCCGGCGGAAGACACGCCGCTTTCTACTTACAATTTGATGCAGGTGCTGAGCGAGGCCGGTTTGCCGCGCGGAGTGATGAACGTGGTTTTCGGCGATGGTCCGGAAGCGGGCGCGCCTTTGCTGAATCATAAAGATGTTGGTCTCGTGAGTTTCACAGGTTCCACCGAAGTTGGACGCATCGTGAGCCAGGCTTGCGCGCCATCGTTCAAGAAATGCCACCTGGAAATGGGCGGAAAGAACATCATCATCGTGATGGACGACGCGAATTTGGATTTGGCGGTGGACGGCGCAGTGTGGGGCGGCTTTGGCACCACCGGGCAGCGCTGCACGGCTGCGAGCCGTGTGGCAGTTCACAAGAAAGTGTATGGCGAATTCGTCGAAAAATTCGTGGCGCGCGTGAAGGCGCTGAAAGTCGGCGATGGCCTCGATCCGTCGACAGACATGGGCCCGTGCATCAACGACCAGCAGCTGAACACCGTGATGAAGTACGTGCAGATCGGCAAGGACGAAACGGCGAAGCTCGCGACCGGCGGACATCGCCTCGAAAGCGGAGCATGGGGACGCGGCTGGTTTCACGAGCCGACCGTGTTTACGGATTGCAGCCCGAAAATGCGCATCGCGCAGGAAGAAATCTTCGGACCCGTCGTAGCGGTGATTCCGTTCGAGGATTTCGACGAAGCCCTGGAAATTGCGAACGGCGTGCAGTACGGATTGTCCGCCGCGATCTACACGCGAAACGTAAACAATGCGTTCCGCGCACAACGCGATCTGCAGACCGGGATTGTCTATGTGAATGCTCCAACGATCGGCGCGGAAACCCATCTGCCGTTTGGCGGAATCAAGAACACTGGCAACGGACATCGCGAATCGGGCGAAGCGGCTCTGGATTTTTATTCGGAGTGGAAGACGGTTTACATTGATTATTCGGATCGGCTGCAGCGCGCGCAGATTGATAACGCGTGAGTCGAGGATGAGTAGAAAAAGCTGGCGGTCCTGCATTGCGGGACCGCCGCTACCAAAGCGAAATCTTCGCGCTAAACTTTCAGGCCGATCAGGCGCATTAGTTCCAGGGCGTTGCTTTTGGCTACTACTCCGTCGCGCAGTTTGTGATCGAAGCGCATTTTTCCTTCCTCGACGTAATCCTGGAAATGCACGTTGCGCACTGCGCTGGGCAACGCTTGCGCGATATCGGTTAGCGCCAGATCGTGCGTCGTGACGATTCCCAGCGCGCCGCGGTCCAGCAACGCACGAAGCAATCCTTCCGCGCCAATCCGGCGATCATTGGAGTTGGTGCCTTCCAGCAGCTCATCGAATAAAAACAGCACGCGTGCGGAGCTTTCCGTCAACTCGAATACGTCGCGAATGCGCAGGATTTCCGTGTAGAAGCTCGAGCGGTGTTCTTGCAGCGAATCCACGCGGCGAATGCTGGTACCGAGCAGAATGGGCGTCATGCGGAGAGATTTGCCGCGAATGGGCGCGCCAGCGAGCGCCAGCACTGCGTTGATTCCGGCCGTGCGCAGATATGTGCTTTTTCCGGACATGTTCGAGCCGCTTACGAGCAGCACACGCGCCTGCGGATCGAGCCGCACGTCGTTGTGCACGCATTCGGCGGAGGGAATCAGGGGATGGCCAAGCTCTTCGCCGAGGAAAATCGCGGGCGCGTTGGCATTTTCTTCTGCGAAAACTGGGAAGGGGTCTCGCGGATGTTCGTAGGAGTAGCTAGCGAGCGAGAGCAGCGCTTCCATCTCGGCGGCGATGTCCACCCAGGCGCGCAGTTTACCGCCGCGCCGCTTGCGCCAGGCCTCTGCCGCGAAGGCGCATTGCACGGTGTAAAGAATGGGCAATTCCATAAGACGGCCGAGCAAATCTTCGCGCGCGTCAATCCAATAAACGATGTTCGCAAGCTGCCGCACGGACTGCGAGGCGGTTTGGCCGGACTTTAATTCGGTGGCAAAACTTTGCAAGCGGGGCGAAGCGAACGGCACTTCTTCGAGCCGCCGCAGCACATCTGCGAACAGGCCGAGGCCCTCGGCGTTGCACGCCAGATCCGAAACTACTTTTTCGGCGCGCACGCGCAGCCAGAGCAGGATGATCACTTCGAGAGCGAGCACGATTGCCAGCGGCCAGAGCCGCAGCGTAGCCAGCAAATAGATTGTGGTGGCTGCGGCGGAAATCGCAAGAAGCGCGGTGACGATTCGCCACGGGCCTGCGGGCAGCAGCGGCTGTGATTCTGCCCAGTTTTCGAGGGAGCGTGGATCGAGGCGGACTTTCAAGTCTTCGCCCAGCAGTGCGAGTGCTTCGCGCATATCCAATTTTTCGCGGAATTCAACCACGACTTTGTGTCGTTCGTGGATGACCGGCACAGGCGACGCAGCGGTGAGCCATTGAGCGAGGCGCTCTTCGCCCATCGGGAGGCGCGCGGTCGAGAGCAATTCGAAGAGGCAGCCGGTGCCGAAGATGTCGAGGTCGTCGGCGTAGACGTGTTTGGGATTGCGGAAGCGTTCGCCTGACGAGCCGGTGCCGGGCCAGCGATCTTCCAGGCGCGCGAGGCCGCGCTCGTAAAATGCCACAGCGGTGCGAGCGTGGGCGAGCGCGCGCAGTGCGAATTCGTGCGCGAGAGCCATGGTTGCGTAGATCAGAATGGGGAGCGCGAGCCAGTATGTGGAAATTACTTCGTCTTTCAGCGACAGCCATAGGAAGACGATTGCGACGATCACCGTTGCGAGCTTCGCATTTCCGATGCGTTGGTGCAGAGCTTCTTTTGCGGCGGCGGTTTGCTGGCGAGCGGCGAGGCGTTGTGAGTATTCGGCGTGAGGATCCGGCAAAACGCGCCTCCGTGTGGCGGAGAGTAGTTTACTACTCGTGAGGGTGCAAATTGATCTGGCGAATGCGGGAGTTCTCGGGAGCATGATTTTGCGAGCTCGGGCAGAAAAGACACGAGGCATTTGCAGGTACGCGCTTCAGTGTACGGTGCCACGAGAAATTCAAGAACAAAGCCAGCAGCGCCTGCCTGAAAAGCAGGCGGCCGCTGCGAATTCAAATGCAACGGCGAACTCGGGCGAGGCTACGAAAAGCGCCATGCTGGAGAATGGCGTTCCCAGGGGTGGCGCGCAGTTCAAGGTTGCGGCTCTGCGGCAGCCGGCATGTACATGGGAGCGGGCGGGGGAGTCCAGGCCGGTTCGGAGACCTGGTTTGCCTGGTAATTGCGATACCAGAGGGATTCGCTGGCTCGTTGCCACAGGCGCGCGCCGAGCCAAACTAGAATCATCAGTTGGCTCAGCAGAAACGCAGCGACGTTTGATTGCGGGCTCAGGCGGAACATCCAGAAGTACAAGCCGAACGCGAATAGCGCCCAGGCGATGATGCTGACACGCAGGTAGAGCCATAACAGCGAGAAAAAATTGCGGCGCAGCAATCCGAACGCGCGGCGGAGGACGCGATGCATTTTCTTTTCGTCCTCGGCGACGGCGATGATCTGGGCCATGTCAAACCACAGGCGCACGATAATTAAGAGCAGCAAAATCACGACAGCAGCCGCTTCGACGAAATGATCGCCGGGGTAGGGAGAAATGGACTGGTCTTCAATGTGAGTGTACATGGCGCTGGTGGCCGCAGCGAGTCCGGCGATGGGCAGAAGCACGATTGCGAGGTAGATCAGCAGACGGAAAAAACGCCAGAAGTAGTGGCCGGAGGCTTCGAAAAAAGCCGTGGTGGTGGGTTTTTCATCGAGCACGTAGGCGGCAAGAATCCCGCCGGTGACGAAGAGCATGAAGACCAAAAAAAGCAGCGAGAAATGAACGATGTTGTGGCCTTGAATTTCCAAGGGTGAATCGGGCACCTGTTGCAGCATGATGAACGCCGAGGCGTCGAAACCATTTACCAGACGCTGCGCGGCGACGCTATGGTCGAGCAACGAACTCGCGCGTTCCGTCATTTCGTGCGTCGAGAAAAGCCCGAAGATCAGGCAGACGGCGAAAATCCACCAGACCAGGCGCTGCCATTGCCAGACGAGCCCGGCGCCTGAAAAAAACGTTCCTCGCTTCGCTGCAGCCATTCGTGTCGCTCCTTCGATGCCGTTAGGTAAGCCACGCCAGCAATTGCGAGAGCCATTCGCTGGCGAAGACCCAGATCGTTCTGAGCTTGTGCGCTGCGCGCGGATCCGATTCTTCCGTGAAACTGTTGTTGAACGGGTGCCGGTCTAGGGTGATCTGGTTGTGCGCGTCAATTTGCGCCGACTGAATTTTGGCCTTGCGATCGTATTGATAACGCACCCAGCGATCCTGGCCGTCCCAGTGTTCGACGGCGGTTGAGCCATCGTCGAACTTGATATCCACGTCCACCGGAAACACGAAATCGCCCTTGCGAACTACGGTGATGTAGGTGCGATACACCTCGCCTTTTTCGTTTTTCTTGGAGGGGTGCGCCGAAGTGTCCCACCACTTCAGCGGATCGGAGTGGGCATCGGCGAGCGAATAATCCAGGACTTGCGTGCCGTAGATTGCTTGATTGAAATACCAACGCAGATCTTTTCCGGAAACTTCCTCGATCGTTTTCAGAAAATCTTCGCCCGTGGGATGCGTGAAGCGGTAACGCATGAAGTAGGTGTGCAAGGCTTGGCGCAAAGTGTCTTCGCCGATCACCTTTTCCAGCGTGAGCAGTACGGTGGCGGTCTTGCTGTAGGTGATGTCGGCGTAGGAATCGCTGTTTATGAATCTCCAAGCGAAGCGGGCGATGGGGTCCTTGGCTGGATCCGAAAAATAGCCGGTCTGCTGCAAGCCTGTTTCACTCATTTGCGCGAACGGAAAATTCACCGCCGAAGTATTCTTGCCGTAAAGCTCGTCCATCACTTTCACTTCGGTGTAACTGTTGATGCCTTCGTCGAGCCACGCTTCTTCGAATTCGTTGGTGGCGACCATGCCGTACCAATACTGGTGGCCGAACTCGTGTTCGGTGACAATTTCTGGCGCCAGCACGCCTTGAGGCATGTGCGCCGAGGTTCCCAGTGTAATTAGCGTGGGATATTCCATGCCGCCGGCGTCGCCGCCGCCGTGCGGTGGGTCAACCATGGTGATGCGGTCGTACGGATAAGGGCCATACCATTGGTCGAAAAGGCGCAGCGAGCCCGTCTCTGCTTCAAGGTATCGCTGCGCCGACCGCATGTGGCCGGGCGACATCAGCAGGTGAATCTTTACGGGGCCTTGGCTGCCGGTCCACGAGTCCTCGACGACTGTGAAGCTGGGGCTGGCGGTCCAGGAAAAATCATGGACGTCTTCGGAATGATAGGTGAGCGTCTTCGTACCGTCGGAGTTATTCGCGCTCGAAACCAGATCGCCGCCGGCGCCGACGATTTCGTTTTGCGGCACCGTGATCTTCACGTCGAAGGTGCCGAAGTCCGCGAAAAATTCTGTCGTGGCGTGGAATTGATGGCAGTTCCAGGCATTTTTCCACCATACGCCGACTTTGGGGAACCACTGGCCGACCATATCGAAATCGTGGGCGTAGCCGGTTCGTTCTACGACTTTGGGAAGCACGTCGTGGAAGGCGATGCGAAATTCCACGGAGGCGCCGGGGGCGATTGGTTTCGGCAGCGTCACTTGAAAAACAGTCCGGTCTTCGCTGTTCTTATCGTCGGGATGGATGAATTCCATTTTGTTGGTCAGATCGCCCGCGCCTTCGACTTCGAGCCTGTCCACGGTGATCGAACCGAAATGTTTGGGATCCCACTCGGAATCCGGGCCGTTGCCCCGCGTGCCGGCAAGGCGGACTTCGGTCATGAACGTGGATTGGGGCTGAAAGGCGTTCAGGTAGAGATGGAACGGAAAAGTTTGCTGCGGTTGTCCGGTGAGGTTCTTATAAGTGAGAGTTTCGCTGGCCGCGATGGTGTGCTTGGTGGGGTCGAGCTTGGCTTCGATCTGGTAGGCGACTACGCGGGTGGAGAGTGGTTTCTTTGCCGCGTCGGCCGCGGTGCTGGTGGCGGTGGTTTGCGAAAAAATCGGGCCGCAGAAAATTGCCAGGGCTGCGGCGAGCACAAACGTTTTCGTCAATCTCATCCATCCTCCACACGAAGTACACTTTGAGGGGAACGCACCGGGGTCAACGGCCCGTACACAATATGATACGAGGCTAAGCCCGCGCAAGTTTCGTTTCAGGGAGAATCGCTAGCCGATCATTTGCGCCGCTGTTCGCGCTGTATATTCAGGATGTGCGTATTGCGCGACGGCCGTGCCGCGGTAAAGTTGACGGCCTGCGGCGCAGCGTCTACACTAAAATCAGGATGGTAGTGTATCGGCGCGCGTGCAAGCATCGGCGGCGGCTTTATTCGGTGGAAACTCATGAGTCCAACGGTTTTACAACAGAAACGCCACCAGCAAATTTTGACGGACGTGGTGCGCGCGTACATTGAGACGGGCGAGCCGGTCTCTTCGCGCAGCATCGTGCACCGGCATATCGAGCCACTCAGTTCGGCGACGGTGCGTAATGTGATGGCGGATCTGGAGGATGCGGGCTTGCTGTTTCAGCCGCATACCTCGGCGGGGCGGGTACCGACCGCGGCGGCGTATCGTTTTTTTGTGGAGCAGGTGGCGGCGCAGGCGACTGCTAGTCCCGCGGACTTGCTGTGGATTCGGCGCGAACTGGCGGCGGCGCAGACTCCAGAGGCGGTGATGGAGCGCGCGAGCCACGTGTTGGCTGCGGTTTCGCGCGGGCTGGGAATTTTTATCGCGCCGCCGCTGGCGCGGAGCGTCGTGGAGCATTTGCGATTTCTGCTGCTGCCGGATGGGCGCGTGCTGGTGATTTTGATATCCGGCGGCGGAGTGACGCGCGACAAATTGATACGTCCAGAGAAGCCATTTCTGCAGGAGCAGCTGGATCGCACTTCGGAATATTTGAACCGGCATTACATCGGCTGGACGTTGGAAGCGATGCGCGCGGATTTGTGCAAGCAATTGGAACAGGATCGTGAGCAGTACGGCCAACTGGCGGGCACCGCATTGATTTTGTGCGACCCGAGCATTTTGGGCGATGTGGCGGACCGCAAGATCTATGTGGATGGCGCGGCGCAGATTGCATCTTCGCCCGATTTTACGAACCCGGAGCAACTGCGCGAACTGCTGGAGGCAATTGAAGAGAAGGACCGGTTGATCGCGCTGCTGAGCGGCTGCATCGAATCGCCGGAGCCGGTACATGTGGAGCTGGGTCTGGACAAGATTTCGAACGCAGGAAAACATTTGGCCATCGTTTCCGCGTCGTATTCATCTAAAGATCAGGTGCAGGGGACGCTGGGGATTCTGGCGCCGATGCGGATGCACTACGAGCGGGTGATTACGGCGGTGGCGTTCATGGCGCAATTTTTTTCTCAAGAGCAAGAGGGGAGCTAATTTCCTTGGCGTCACACAAACAACACAAAGATAGAGATTTCGCGGAGAAGGGTATCGCGGCTGCGGCAGGCCCGGCGGAGGAACCCGTGGAGAACCAATCTGCGCCGGATTCTTCGCCGTCCGATGATGGCTCGAGTGCGGATCAGATTCAGAAGCTCGTCGCCGAAAAGCAGGATTTGCAGAACACGTTGGTGCGGCGGCAGGCGGATTTTGAGAATTACCGCAAGCGTGTGGATCGAGAACGGCAGCAGGAACGGCATCGCGGCGCGGAACAGCTGATCGAGCAGCTGCTTCCCGTGCTGGATGCTTTCGACCTGGCGCTCCAGGGGCAGAACAGCTCGGCCAATGCGGAATATCGTAAAGGCTTCGAGCTGATTCGCGCGCAGTTGTGGAATGCGTTGGCGAAGCAGGGGCTGCAGCCGATCGAAGCGGTGGGGAAGCCGTTCGATCCGCACCTGCATCATGCGATAGAGAATGTGCCGACGGCGGAGCAGCCGGAGGGCACTGTGGTGGGCGAAATGCAGACGGGATATATGTTTCACGATCGCGTGCTGCGGCCGGCGATGGTGCGTGTGGCGACAGCGCCTGCGAATTAGCGCGAGCGGCGCGACGTTGCGTGATGTGCACGTTTTTGCGGGACTTCAATTTAATAATCTGGAGAGATAGAAACGATGGCGGCCAGCAATACAAGTGACTTTTACGAGGTTTTGGGCGTCGAGCGGGGGGCTACGCCCGAGCAGATCAAGTCCGCTTATCGCAAGGCTGCGCTGAAGTGGCATCCCGATCGCAATCCTGAAAAGAAGGAAGAGGCCGAGCACAACTTTCGTGCGGCTTCGGAAGCTTATGCCGTGCTTTCGGACGAGCAGAAGCGTTCGATCTACGATCGTTATGGTGCGGCTGGGCTGGGCAATCGCGGATTCGATTCCGGGTTCAATTCGACGATCTTCGAGGAATTTCAGGATATTCTTGGCGATCTTTTCGGTTTCGATGAAGTGCTGGGAGGGGGACGACGGCGCGGCGGACGTGGCGGGCGCGGACAGCGTGGCGCGGATTTGCGATACGACATGTCGTTGAGTTTCGAAGAAGCTGCGGCGGGCGTCACCACGACGATCCAACTTAGTCGCCACGAACTTTGCGAAGCTTGCAAGGGCACGGGCGCGAAACCGGGCACGGGGATGTCCACTTGCGTCACGTGCGGCGGGCGCGGGCAGATGGCGTACTCGCAGGGATTTTTCTCCATCACTCGCACTTGCCCGGCGTGCCAGGGAGCGGGGCAGACGATCAAGGATGCATGCGCGAGTTGCCGCGGCGTGGGGCGGATTGAGCGCGAACGCACGCTGGAAGTGGGAGTGCCAGCGGGAGTGGATTCCGGGACGCGTCTGCGCATGACTGGGCAGGGCGAACCGGGAACGAACGGGGGCGGGCCGGGCGACCTTTACATTTTTCTGGAAGTGAAAGAGCACGCTTTCTTCGAGCGGCGCGGGTCTGACTTGATCTGCGAAATTCCGATCAGTTTTTCGCAGGCGGCGCTGGGCGACAAAATCAAAGTGCAGACGCTGAAGGGCGAGGAAGAGCTGGAAATTCCCGAAGGCACGCAGTCTGGACAGATTTTCCGCAAGAAGGGCAAAGGCTTGCCGAATCCGCACGGCGGGCGCGGCGATTTGTACATTAGTATTCGCGTGGTGATTCCGGCGAAAGTGTCGCGCGACCAGCGGCGGCTGCTGGAGCAGCTGGGACAGACGCTGAAAGTGGAGAACAAGGCGGCGGAGCGGAATTCGACGTTCTTCGATAAGGTGAAGGATATTTTTGGGTGATCAGAAGAAGAGGGGTCTTCGTGCGCTCGCGTTACTCCGCAAGCTTACTGAATGTTTTTGAATTCGTACCGTTTGAAACCTTCGACAAGTTGTAATCCATTGCAAATTATTGGGTCTCCATCCGGGGTTTCCATCAGGTGTGTTCCGATGAAAACGCGCTTCGTTCCGTCAGCGAACGCGACTGTGTACGTTCGCTCCTTCGGTTGAGACATCCAATCTTGCTTGGTCTTCATTAGAGAATTGTAGGCTAAGAGCTTTACACAGTTCTACTCGTTCGTTTTCGTCGCTTAGCTTTCCGTGCATCGACGCGGTAGAATCCAACCGTGCGACGCCGCTTTTTCGTTGATAAATTCGAGGATGCTACGGCGACTGTGCGCGGCGATAGGGCCGAGCATTTGGGGCGGGTGCTGCGGGCTGAGCCGGGGCAGCTTTACGAATTGAGCGATGGAGAACGGGTGTGGCTGGCGCGTGTGGAGCGCGTGGGGTTGCTGAAGCGCGGCGACAATCGGGTGGAATTTTCGTTGGTGGAGCCGGTTGAGGCGCGAGAGCCGGCGCTGCATTTACATCTATTGATTGCGCTGGTGAAGTTTGATCGATTCGAGTGGTGTTTGGAGAAGGCTACTGAGTTGGGCGTGAACGAGATTACTCCGTTGATCGCGGCGCGGACGGATAAGGTTTTGGTTGCTGCGGCGGCGAAGCGCCATGCGCGCTGGGAGAGGATTGTGTTGGAGTCGGCGCAGCAGTCCCGTCGTTTGCGGTCGCCGAAGATCGCGGAGGCTACTGCATTGGAAAAGGCTTATCGGGCTTCGACGGCGGAATGCAAGATTTTGCTTTCGGAGCGTGGCGATGCACCGCCGATTCATGATGTGTTGCGGGATGTTACCTCGCAGCGTGCTGAGATTTCGATCGGGCCTGAGGGCGGGTGGACCGATGCGGAGTTTGCGGCCGCGCGTGGGGCGGGTTTTGTGGAGGCGTCGCTTGGAGAATTAGTTTTGCGGACGGAGACGGCGGTGCTGGCTTCGCTGGCGATTTTGCATTTTGCGTTGGATGCGTAGCAGAAAGACAAACCGCAGAGACGCAGAGTGCGCACATCGGTAGTGATTCTGCAACCGATAGCGCGTGGTGCGCATCTTAACATTGCAAACGGCGCATACTTGGCGCGCGCTATCTTGCCGTGTTATAAATATTTGAGAGCGGAATGACGGAAAACACTCAGCCCGAGCCGCAAGAGCTGCAGAACAACTCCACTTTGCCGCGTTTGCGGCACGAATTGCGCAGTTGGACACGCGATTTGGCTGTGGCGCTGGGTCTGGCGCTGGTCATCATCATCTTTTTGTATCAACCCGTAAAGGTGGAGGGCACCAGCATGGCGCCGCTGCTGAGCGATCAGGAGCGGATCTTCATCAACAAGTTTGTTTACCGGTTCACGCCGATCGAACGCGGCGACGTGGTGGTTTTCTGGTATCCTCTGGACCATTCGAAATCGTTTATCAAGCGCGTGATCGGATTGCCGGGCGACACGGTTGAATTGCGCGCCAGTCATTTATATGTGAACGGCAAGGAGCTGTTGGAACCGTACGTGCCGCCGAGCTATCTGGATGGTTCCAGTTACGGTCCGGTGCAGATTCCGGATGGAAACTATTTCGTGATGGGCGATCACCGCGATAGTTCGAATGATTCGCGCGTGTTCGGACCCGTCAGCCGGCCGTACATTTACGGCAAGGCGGTTTTCGCGTATTGGCCGGTGGATCATTTCGGCTCGCTATCTTCTTCGTACACGGTAAACGCGGCATCGCGATGAAATATTCTGGAGGATACACTGACGGAGCAGCCCGTAGCTCGCGCGACCCTCGCGCTGGAAGACGGACGAATCTTTAGCGGCCGTGCCGCGGGTGCGCGCACCCGGCGGGGCGGCGAAGTCGTTTTTAATACCTCTCTCACTGGCTACCAGGAAGTCTTCACCGACCCTAGTTATTCCGGGCAGATTGTGTGCCTGACTTATCCGCACATAGGAAATGTGGGCGCGAATTTGGAGGACGAAGAATCCGCGCGCCCGTACATCGAAGCGCTAATCGTGCGCGAATTTTCGCCGTTGGCTTCGAACTGGCGGTCGAGCGAATCGGCGCAGCAATATTTGGAGCGTTATGGCGTGCCGGTGATTTGGGATTTGGATACCCGGGCGCTGGTGCGGCATTTGCGGGATGTGGGTGCGTTGCGGGGAGTGGTTTCAACGGATGGGGCTGCGGCGGAGAGATTGGTGGCGGAGGCGCGGGCTTTGCCGGCGATGGCGGGGTTGGAGCTGGCGGGACGCGTGACTTGCGCGAAGTCTTATGAGTGGAAGGACGGGTCGATTGATTTGGCTGGGCCCGTTGGTGGTGCGTCTGCGGGTTCGGGGGCGCAGACGCGACGGCGTGTGGTGGCTTACGATTTCGGGATTAAGCAGAATATTTTGCGGCTGCTGGTGGATCAGGAGTGCGATGTCACTGTGGTTCCGGCGCGGACTTCTGCTGCGGATGTGCTGGCGCTGAAACCGGACGGCGTGTTTTTGTCGAATGGGCCAGGAGATCCCGAGCCGGTTGATTATGCGGTGGAAAATATCCGCAAATTGCTGGGGCGCGTGCCGATATTTGGGATTTGTTTGGGACATCAGCTGTGTGGCCTTGCGCTCGGCGGGAAGACCTTCAAACTAAAATTTGGGCATCATGGGTCGAATCATCCGGTGAAGAATTTGCGCACGGAGAAGGTGGAAATTACGGCGCAGAATCACGGGTTTTGCGTGGATCCGGATTCGTTGCCGGCGAGCGACGTCGAGATCACGCACGTGAATTTGAACGATCATACGAATGAGGGGATGCGGCATCGGTCTTTGCCGCTGTTCAGCGTGCAATATCATCCGGAGGCGTCACCCGGGCCGCATGATGCGCGGTATTTGTTCGATGATTTTGTGACGATGATGGACGGGGCGCGGCGGTGAGGTTGGCGGCGATTATGATTTTGGCAGCGGCGATTCTTTATGAATGCGGGCCGAAGCAGTATTCGCAAGCCACAGTGGAGCATCCGGCGCGGCTTTCCGGGCAGCTGGTGGATCCCTCGGGCGCGGCCGTGACGAAACTGAAACTCGTTTTGCGATGTGGCGCGGCAACAACCGAAGTCACGACCGGCCTGGAAGGGAAGTACGATTTCGGCGTTCTGCAGGCTGGGACGTGCAAGATTGGGACACCGAGCAAGGTGTGGCTTCCTCCGGAAGTGAAATGCGACGAGCGGGGTGGCGCGGTGGAGAGATTGCGATTCGGAAAGATGGTCCTGACATAGGAAGGTTGAACGGCGAATGCCGAAACGGACGGACATTAAGAAGATTATGATTATCGGCTCGGGACCGATCATTATTGGGCAGGCTTGCGAGTTTGATTATTCGGGGACGCAGGCGTGCAAGGCTTTGCGTTCCGAGGGTTACGAGGTCGTGCTGGTGAATTCGAATCCGGCGACGATCATGACGGACCCGGAGATCGCGGACCGAACGTATATTGAGCCGCTGGCGAAGGAATATCTGGAAGCGATTATTGCGGCGGAGCGGCCGGATGCGTTGTTGCCGACTGTGGGCGGGCAGACTGGGTTGAATCTTGCCGTGGAGCTCGCTGAATCCGGGATTCTTGCGAAGTACAATGTGGAACTGATCGGCGCTTCGCTTGCCGCGATTAAAATTGCCGAGGATCGTCTGCTGTTCAAGGAAGTTTGCCGCAAGATTGGCTTGGAAGTTCCGGCGTCGGAGGTGGTGACGAGCGTGCCGGAAGCTGTGCGGCTGGCGGACCAGCTCGGGTACCCGGTGGTGATTCGTCCTTCGTTTACTTTGGGCGGGACGGGCGGCTCGATTGCCTACAACCACGAAGAATTTGCGGATTTGATTGCGCGGGCACTGGATGCGAGTCCGGTGCACCAGGCCTTGATCGAAGAATCGGTGCTTGGGTGGAAAGAATTCGAGCTGGAAGTGATGCGCGACCACCGCGACAACTTCGTGGTGATTTGCTCGATTGAAAATTTCGATCCGATGGGGATTCACACGGGCGATTCGATCACGGTAGCGCCGGCGCAGACGTTGACGGACAAGGAATATCAGCGGATGCGCGACGCGGCTGCCGCGATTATCCGCGCGGTCGGCGTCGAGACCGGCGGGTCCAACATACAATTCGCCGTGGATCCTGCGTCGGGCCGCATGACGGTGATCGAAATGAATCCGCGGGTTTCGCGCAGTTCGGCGTTGGCGAGCAAGGCCACGGGTTTTCCGATTGCGAAAATCGCGGCGAAATTGGCCGTGGGCATGACGCTGGATGAAATTCCCAACGACATTACGAAGAAGACGCCGTGCTCGTTTGAGCCGACCATCGATTACGTGGTAGCGAAAATTCCGAAGTGGCAATTCGAAAAATTTCCTGGCAGCGACACGACCCTGACGACGCAAATGAAATCGGTGGGCGAAGTGATGGCGATCGGGCGCAATTTTCAGGAAGCCTTGTGCAAGGCGATTCGGTCGCTCGAGCCTAGCTCGGCGTGGCGTCCTCCGGCGGAAGTGACGACCGTGCTGCTGCGCGAGAAATTGCATGTGCCGGGGCCGGACCGTTTGCACTGGCTGTTCGAGGCGCTGGAGCGAGGGATGTCCAGCGAAGAAGTTTGCGAGCTTACCAAGATTGATCCGTGGTTTATTCGCCAGCTGCAGGAAATGCTGGCGGTCGATAAGCGCGTGGCGGCGACGACGTTGGGAAAATGTCCGCCGGAATTGCTGCTGGAAGCGAAGCGTTCAGGCGCGAGCGACGAGGAAATTGCGAAGCTGTGGGGCGTGAAAGCTGCTAGCGTGCGCGCGCGGCGGAAAGAATTGGGCGTGCAGCCGGTTTTTAAACGCGTGGACACTTGCGCGGCGGAATTCGAATCGTTCACGCCGTATCTTTATTCCACGTACGAAGAGGAAGACGAATCGGGCCCGGTGGACCGGCCGAAGGTGGTGATTTTGGGCAGCGGGCCGAACCGCATCGGACAGGGGATTGAGTTTGATTATTGCTGCTGCCACGCGGCGTTTGCGTTGAAGGAAGATGGCTACGAAACGGTGATGGTGAATTGCAATCCGGAAACGGTTTCGACGGATTACGACACTTCCGACCGGCTTTATTTTGAACCGCTGACGCTGGAAGACGTGCTCGCGATTCTGGATCGCGAAAAGCCGCAGGGCGTGATCGTACAATTCGGCGGGCAGACGCCGCTGAATCTGGCGCTGGAATTGAAGCAGAACGGCGCGAAAATTATCGGCACTGCGCCGGAGTCTATCGATCTGGCGGAGGACCGGCGGCGCTTTGGCGGGTTGCTCGACGAATTGCGAATTCCGCAGCCGCGCAATGGCACGGCTTTGGCGCCGCAGGAAGCGGTGAAGCTTGCAAGCGAAATAGGATTGCCGGTGCTGGTGCGGCCGAGTTACGTGCTCGGTGGGCGCGCGATGGTGATTGCCTACGATTTAAAAACGGTCGAAGAATATGTGGCACAAGCGGCGTTGATCGGTTCGGGGACAGATCCGAAGCGGCCGATTTTGATTGATCAATTTCTGGAAGACGCGACCGAAGTGGACGTGGACGCTTTGGCGGATGGCGAAGACGTGTTGATCGCCGGGATTATGGAGCACATCGAGGAGGCCGGGATACACTCCGGAGATTCTTCGTGCGTGCTGCCGTCGGTTACGCTGAAGCCTTCGGTGCTGGAGCGGATTCGCGATTACACTTCGCGGCTGGCAAAAGCGCTGAAAGTCGTGGGGCTGATGAATGTGCAGTACGCGATTCAGCGCGATACGGTTTATGTGCTGGAAGTGAATCCGCGCGCTTCGCGCACGATTCCTTACGTGAGCAAGGCGACGGGCGTGCCGCTGGCGAAAGTGGCGGCGCGTTTGATGACCGGTAGAAAGTTGCGCGATCTGCATTTGCCTTACACCGAAACCAACGGCATCAAGGAATTGGCCGTGCGGAATTTCTATGCGGTGAAGTCTCCGGTGTTTCCGTTTAACAAGTTTCGCGGCGTGGACACGATTTTGGGGCCGGAGATGCGCTCGACGGGCGAGGTGATGGGGATTTCTTCGACTTTCGGGCTGGCGTTTGCGAAGGCGCAACTTGCCGCGGGGCAGCGTTTGCCGCGTGAGGGGACTGTATTTCTCAGCGTGAACGATCATGACAAGCGGCATGTGGCGTTTGTGGTGCAGGATTTGCTGGCTGCGGGGTTGAAAGTGGTGGCTACACGCGGGACTGCGGCGGCCCTGGCTAGCGCGGGGATTGAAGTGGACTCTGTGTACAAGGTGAATGAGGGGCGGCCGAATATTGTGGATTTGATCAAAACGGCGAAGGTGGATCTGGTGATTAATACGCCGCTTGGCCGCGAATCTTTTTACGACGAGAAATCTATTCGGCGGGCGGCGATTCGTTACAACATTCCGTGCATTACCACTCTTTCGGCTGCGAGCGCGGCGGCGCGGGGGATGCGGGCTATGGCTGGTCACGGTGTGGATGTGGCGGCGCTGCAGGATCTGCATCGGCGGACTTCGGCGGCTTCGGCGCCTGCGGAGAAGTAACGGCTGTGTGTTTCCTCTTGGCAGCACTCGCCTTTGATATAAAATGACTCGCGTGGAACTGCACGGAATATTCGCTCCGCTTACCACGCCGTTTGACTCCGACGGCAACGTTGCGCTCGGGCAGGTCCGTGACAATGTGGCGCTTTACAACAAGACTAGGCTTGCAGGGTATGTGCCGAACGGCTCGACCAGCGAATCAGTGCTGCTGCTATGGGAAGAAGTTTACAAAGTGTGGGAAGCGGTGCGAGATGCCGCCGCGCCTGGAAAGATTCTGATTGCGGGGAGCGGCGCGGAATCGACCGCGGAAACCATCGAGCACACGAATCGCGCGGCGCGGATCGGATATGCGGTGGCTTTGGTGCGCACGCCGAGTTTCTATAAGCCGTCGATTAATGACCACATGCTCGCGGAACATTATCTGCGCGTGGCGGATAACGCGCGCATTCCGGTGATGGTGTATTCGGTGCCGGTTTTCACGCACGTTGCGGTGGGGGCTTCGTTGATCGAGCGCGTGGCAAACCATCCGAACATCGTTGGTATGAAGGATAGTTCCGGCGACATGAAGGGCATCGCGGCGATCATCGCTGCGGCTCCGAAAGAATTTCAAACGCTCACCGGGGCTGCTTCGACGCTTTACGAAGCGTTGGAATTGGGCGCGGTGGGCGCGATTCTGGGGCTGGCGGACGTGTTCCCGGATTTGTGCGCGGAGATTTACGAAGCGGCCGGTGCGGGGGATCGCGCGAAAGCTCAGGCGCTCGCGCAGAAACTGGTGCTGCCGGCGAAAATGCTGCTGATGGATTACGGCATCGGCGGGCTGAAATACGCGCAGGACCGCCTTGGATATTACGGCGGGCTGCCGCGGCTCCCACTGCTTGGCGTGAGCGACGCGGGCAAAGTGGAAATCGACACGATGTTGGCGAATCTTATCTCCCAGCCAGCGCATCATTTGTAGCAGCGATTTGCGGTCGCTTGGGGCGCGCTGGGAGGACGTCATTCACACGAGTTGCCGGAACGCACGCCATTCATGCGTGGATGCGCGGCCAAATTGGCTCTTTGCTGTATGCTGTAGCCGCTGTTCGGGCGAATTCTCCGCTGTTTGCTTTCCGTCTTGTGTGTCCTTCGCCGATTGCTGCTTTTCAGGGCCGCGTGTATCATGAACCCCTCGATGGAGTCTCACTGTCTTTCCTTCCGCGACATACCCCAGACATCTAAAATATTTTCCACGTTCCTGGAGGATTTTCGGCGTGTGGCAAAGTATTACGGGCACGCACCTTCGATCGGGGGAGTCGTTGCGGCGGCCAAGGAAGTAGAGATTGATCCGGCGGTGCGCGCGGGCGTGGTGGAAGTGCTGCGCGAACAGAATTTGAAATTTGGCGGAGCGGTGACGCTGGACGCGGCGATCGCGCGGAACCTGGAACGCCTGGCAAATGGCGCGGTGGCGATTGTTACCGGGCAGCAAGTGGGACTTTTTACCGGACCGGCTTACAGTTTGTACAAAGCGATTACGGCGGCGGCTTGCGCGGAGGAGCTTTCGCGGCGCGGGGTGGATGCCGTGCCGGTTTTTTGGCTGGCGACGGAAGATCACGACCTCGCAGAAATCAATCACGCATCGTGGACCACGCGCACGGGGTTGGCGGAATTTATTTTGCCGGGCAACCCAGAGCAAGAAGGGCGGCGCGTGGGAGAGATTGCGCTGGGCGCGGCTATCACTCCGTCAGTGGTGACGGCGATGGACACGCTGGAAGGGCCTTACGGGGCGGAAGTGGCGCGGGCACTGCGCGAATCGTACACGCCCGGAGATACGTACGGCTCGGCTTTTGGGAAGTTGATGACGCGATTGGTGGCGGGACGGGGAATTATTTTTCTGGATCCGCTGGATTCGCGGCTGCACCATTTCGCGAGCGAGATTTACCGGCGGGCGCTGGATGATGCGGAGCCATTGGGTGATGCGCTGCTGGCGCGATCGAAAGAGCTGGAACGCGGAGGATTTCACGCGCAGGTGAAGGTGACGCGCGAATCCACGCTGCTGTTTTACAACGTGAACGGCGTGCGGCAGCCCCTGCGGCGGCGGGGCGACAAGTTTCATGCCGGCGCGGCTTCGTTCTCGCTGGAAGAATTGCACGCCGCGATTGCTGCTACGCCGGAAGTTTTTACGCCGAATGTGTTGCTGCGGCCGGTGGTGCAGGACACACTTTTACCGACGGCCGCTTACATCGGCGGGCCGGCGGAAATTGCGTACATGGCGCAGGCGGAGGTGGTTTACAAGCATTTGCTGGGGCGGATGCCGGCGATTTTGCCGCGAGCTAGTTTTACTTTGGTGGAGCCGCCGATTGCGCGTTTGCTGAAAAAATATGGATTGGATTTTCGCGATGTGATGCGCGGACGGCAGCATCTGCGCGGGCGCATGGAGATGAAATCGCTGCCGCGCGCGCTGGCCGGGCGTTTTGCCGCGGATGAAAAGGCCTTGCGGCGGCTGTTGCAGGCTTATCGCAAGCCGCTCGCACATTTGGACAAGACGTTGACTGGGGCGCTGGATTCGACGGAGCGCAAAATTTTGCATCAGTTTTTGAAATTGAAGGGGAAGGCGGGGCGGGCGGAAAATTTCCGCACGGGGATATTGGACCGGCACGAACGCATCCTGGTTGATGCGTTGTATCCGCATCGTGGCTTGCAGGAGCGCACACTTTCGGCGTTGCCTGCGCTGGCTGCTTATGGACCGGAGCTTTTGGATGATTTGGCTGGGGTGTCGGTGATTAGCGGGCCGGATATTGAGCCAGTGGTTAGCGAGGATGAGGATGCGTCAGCGAAGCCGCAGCCCTGTTCGCACCAGCACCATGTTTTGTTCACCTAGCGCGGAAAAAGCTCGACAATTCGACCAGACCTCGGCGGTTGTAGCTCGCTCACGAGCGCGGATGCCGAGCGTCGACCTTAGGAATTGCGTTCATCCAGGAGAAAAAGAATCCGCCAACATGTAGGAATGGTGGCAGCGCGAGGTCTCGAGCGTTCTGATCTAACGGCACGATGACTTAATATGAGCCGCCCCCGGCTTGAACGAGAAGTGATCCCACGCGTCGGCCGCGAATTTCCTGCCGGACCAGCTTGCGCATCGACGGCCATCCAACCACTTCAATCGCGTCCTCATAGAGAATGACACGTCGACTTGACCACGCCCAACACCATAACGCATAGACTCCGGCGAGCGCGTCCATCGCGACGATTTTAAGCGGACTCATCGAATGACGGAAATAGCCGAACACCTGGAGGGGAATCACTAGGAGGAAGAGCAAGAAGATAGCTAACCCTTGACCGAAAAAGAAACGCCGCGTGCGCAAATCGATTTGGTATGTGCGCGGCAAAATACATTGAAGTGACTCGTTCTTACGCAAGGTTTTCAAGAGGCCCTCGATGACCATTCTAGGCGAGCGGAGCAAATCACTGTTCCGTCCTGCCGCACGTGTGGCGTTTCCGGCAATGTTGCACGGCGCAGGGGCGAACCTATCTTGCGCGGATCCGTTCGGCCGCTGTCGCAAGAGACTAAGGCGCGAGAAAGAGTTGTTTTAGCTGGTCGAGATCTGCGTATGCGGTGTCTGAGACGGCGGTGAAGGTGAAGCCGTTCTGCTGCCAGGATACCCAGTGATAGCCTTGTAGTTCACCTGAAGCATCCTGCGAATCGCCTGGCTGAACCTTCTCTACGAAGACATTTACGATGTGTTTGCGGCGGCCGTACACCAGGGCGGCTGCGGTGCGGCTGTCAATCACGTCGAGGCGGCCGCCTAGCAGCGGGAATCCGTCGTTGCCAAAATCGCGGACGGGCGGCGCGAAATCGATTTTGCCGTCGAACCAGGGTTTTACGGTGTGTTGGTCGGTTGAGATTACGTCTTCCAGGTGTCCGGGCTGCAGCGAGCGGAGATGCGCGTCAACGATGACGGCTACCATGGCCTGCTGCTGCGAGTAGCGATTCAGCTTTTCCAAGTACTGCGTGCCGAGGAATACGGACAGAATCACGGTGGCTGCGATGGCCAGCCAGCGCCAGGAATTTGCGGCCTTAGCCTTCGGATCTCTCACCTCAGGCGGTATGGCAGCTTTCGGCAGACTGGTCTGCAGATTTCTGCGCAGAGTTTCGGGCGCGCGCGCGTAGAGTTGCGCTCCGGCCAGCGCGCTGCGAAGTTTTTCTTCGGCTGCGAGACGCGTATCGCAATCGGGGCAGGATTCCAGATGGCGCTCGAATTCCGCTGCCCCCATGGCGTCCAGTTCGCCATCGAAATAGGCGTGCAGGCGGGTTTGCGAAAGATCACAGGTCACGGCTAGCTCCCTTTGGTACGGGCTCGGTCAATATAGTTCTTAGCTGCTGGCGAGCGCGAGCAAGCGCAGACATTACGGTGCCGATGGGGCGCGTCGTGATAGCGGCGATTTCTTTGTAGGAGCAGCCTTCTAGTTCGCGCAGCACGATAATTTCGCGGAAATGCGCGGGCAGATCTTCCAGGGCGCGCTGCAGGCGCTCGCGGTCGTAAGTGGCCATGGCCAGCGATTCGGGATTTTCAGGTTTTGGCGGCATGGACTGTTCGTCGAACTCCGTCATTTCCTCTGCTACGTGATTCTGCTGCAGCCACGTGAAGCAGCAATTGCGCACAATCTGCAGCAGCCAGGCGCGCACGTTGCCGGTCTGAAACCCGCCGAAGGAACGGTAGGCACGCAGGAAAGCTTCCTGCGTAACATCTTCGGCTTGCGCGCGGCCACGCAAAATCCAGCGCGCCAGATTGTAAGCGGCGTCGCGATGAGGCATTACGTCGGCCTCAAAGCGCGCGCGATCTTCCGGCTCTAACACGTCCCGCCCTTTTTACAGTTCCACAATAGAGGTAACTGCAGAGGGGATGAGTTTATTCCCGCTGGGGGCGAATTTATTAAAAAAGAATGAGCTGGGGCCGCTGGGAATAAAACCTTCGGTGCGGCAGTCTTGCACAGTGAACACGTCCACTGGTGGCGCGTTGCCCGGCAGCTCGCAACGGGCGCGCGCCACTTTTAAGTGCTGGGCGGTGAGGCAGTTACGGCGCTCGAAAACCTACGGAAACCAGAGCGACCAAGGAGGAAGGAAATGTCGCAAAGCGAGAAGGATGAGATTTTGCACGACCACAATCATGACGGGATTGACCGGCGGGGTTTTCTGAAGTGCATGGCTTGGGCCGGGACGGGCGCGCTGTGCGTGATGCAGGGCGGAGTGCTGAAGTCTTACAGCATGAGCCGCGCGAATGAATGGAACGCGGCGAAGATGGCGGGGGAGTTGAGTTTCGCGCAGATCAGCGACAGCCACATGGGATTTAACAAGGCCGCGAATCCGGATGTGGCGGCGACGTTGAAGGCGGCGGTGGACAAGATCAACGCGCTTTCTGTGCAGCCGGAATTCTTGCTGCATACCGGGGATATCAGTCACCTGGCGCGGCCGGAGGAATTCGACACTGTGGACCAGATTTTGAAAGGCGCGGTGGCGAAGGACGTGTTTTTCGTGCCGGGTGAGCATGACGTGATCGGCGACGAGGGGAAGCAGTATCGCGATCGCTACGGGAAGGGGGCTGTGGGCGAAGGCTGGTACAGCTTCGAGAAGAAGGGCGTGCATTTTATTGGATTGGTGAACGTGGTGAATCTGAAAGCGGGCGGGTTGGGGAATTTGGGCGGCGAGCAGCTGGAGTGGCTCGAGGCCGACGTGAAGCATTTGAAAGCTAGCACGCCGATTGTGGTGTTCGCGCACATTCCTTTGTGGTCGGTGTATCCGGAATGGGGCTGGGGAACGGATGACAGCGCGCAGGCTTTGAGTTACTTGAAGAAATTTGGGTCCGTTTCGGTTTTGAACGGGCACATTCACCAGATTATGCAGAAGGTAGAGGGGAATGTGACGTTTCACACGGCGGCGTCCACGGCATTTCCTCAGCCGCAGCCGGGGAAGGCGGATTCGCCGGGGCCGATGAAGGTGCCGGCGGAGCAGCTGCGGAGTTTGTTGGGAATTACGGATGTGAACTTCGTACGTGGGCAGCATGCGTTGGCGATTGTGGACTCGCAGTTGGGGTGAGGCTGAGGCTGCCGCGCATCGCGGAGCATGCAACTTGAATTCAGATTTGAATTTCAGGGAGAGGAGAAAGTCATGAGAGGGAAATTCGCAAGGATCGGATTGGCGAGCGTGGTCGTTGCTTTGCTGTCGATGTTCGCGGCCGCGGGTCGGGTTGGCGGCGCCGCTGCGCAGGACAAGGTGGCTGCAACCGCGGAAGTGAAAATTGACAATTTCAGTTTTGGGCCAACGGCGCTAACGGTGCCGGTGGGGACGACGGTGACTTGGACGAATCGCGACGATATTCCGCACACGGTGGTTAGCACCGACGGGGTGTTCAAGTCCAAGGCGCTGGATACGGACGATAAGTTTTCGTTCGTGTTCACGAAGGCCGGAACGTATCCGTATTTTTGTTCGATCCACCCAAAGATGACCGGCACGGTCGTTGTGCAGTAGATCATGCAGTAGAGGGAGAGAGCGATGCATCCGTTTGATTTGCGGCAGATGTTGATGGAAAAGCACGCACAGCATGTGGTGCTGATCCATTTTCCGATCGCATTGTTTATCGCCGGCGTGGGCCTGGATTTTGTGGCGCAGTGGACGAAGCGGCAGGTGCTGGGATTCACAGTTTATGTGAACTTGTTGCTGGCGGCGGTGATGACGCTGCCAGCGGTGGCGACGGGTTTAGCGGCGTGGCAGTGGGCGTTGGAGGGGCATCGCATTAAGGGCATCTTGCTTTTGCATATGGTGTTTGCATTGGCGTCGATGACAGTGATCTGGATCGTGTGCTGGATTCATTTTCGCGCGCGGCGTGGCGGCGGAACTACTTTGCCGAATTACCGATTGGTTTTGGAATTTGTGGGCGTGGCGCTGCTGGCGATCGCTGGGCATCTGGGTGGATTTCTGAGCGGAGTAAACAGCTAGCTTGGCCAACAATTTTTGCGAGCCGAAGCTACGTGCCAGGCGTGGCAGCACCGGTCGTGGCACGCGGCGAGACAATCAACTTGTTTAAGTCGCTCACGAGGTTGGTCATCGCTTCATCAAAGTTTTTGCGGCCAGTTGCTTCTCGAGCCCACGGCTGCACGTGTTCGGTGATTCGCCACAGCAAGATGCCGGTCTTGGGATCTTCGATCGCCAAATGAAGCATGTACCATCCCTGGGCTGGAAACCCGATCTCGAAGCGGACTTCGAGAACCACGTCAGCATCCGCAGGAGTCTGCACGAAGTCGTATATTCCCTGGTTTTTGAGGGACGCGTAGAACTCGTTGTAAGCAAGGTTCGGAACTCCCAGCACGGGGTCGCTATCGCCGTTAGTGATGAATATTTTCTTAGCCGTGAGGATTTGTATGGGGACCGGACCTGGAGGCGCAGCGGCGGTTTGTTGCGCGACCGCGATTTGAGCAGACAATAACAAAAATGCAGAAGTGAGGCATATCATTGCTATTCTCGCGATTCTGATCATGGCTTCTCCTTCGCGAACCCAAGTGAAAGCGGCACGTGTCGCTGGCCTTTTTTGTCTGGACGTAAAATCTATGGTTCCGGGCGCGAGATGGCTTACTAAATCCAGCGGGTGAATAGACGGATACATCGTCCTATGCGTTTCAAATTCAGCACAGGCAGGATTGCCTATGCTACCAAACCCTCGCGGCGTTCCGCGGGCGCGAACTCTCGTGCTAAAATGCGGCGTTCGTGAATTAGTGACCCTGCGGAGGGCTTGATGAAGATTACGCCTGGCAAACAGAAAGGGCTGAGAGCGGTATCGGATGCGCGCGGCGTGATCGCTGCGGCGGCGATGGACCAACGCGGCTCGTTGAAGAGCGCGATTGCGAAAGACAAGGGAATTGATAAGAAGGATGTGCCGGCGCACATGCTGGAAGAGTTCAAGACGATTGTGACGCGAGTGCTGACGCCGCACGCGAGCGCGATTCTGCTGGATCCGGAGTACGGTTTGCCC
>Ga0209169_10000447_pt1 | contig 25057 bp, 19 predicted proteins | sample HubBroMetageWRM4_FD_188346 | JGI IMG/M metagenome (GOLD analysis project Ga0209169, IMG submission 188346) | Warmed soil microbial communities from the Hubbard Brook experimental Forest, New Hampshire - Hubbard Brook CCASE Soil Metagenome WRM 4... | ecosystem: Environmental > Terrestrial > Soil...
GCCCTTGACGACGATCGCTGACGCCGGCGCAATCGAGCGCACCGCGCACCGTGTGATAACGCACGCCGGGGAGATCCTTGACGCGGCCGCCGCGAATCAAGACCACCGAGTGCTCCTGCAGGTTGTGACCTTCGCCGCCGATATAGCTGGAGACCTCATAGCCATTGGTGAGGCGCACGCGGCAAACCTTGCGCAAAGCCGAATTGGGCTTCTTCGGCGTGGTCGTGTACACGCGCGTGCAGACACCGCGCTTTTGCGGGGAGGCGGCCAGGGCCGGAACCTTGGACTTCCAAGCGGGCTCATTTCGGCCGGTGCGAATTAATTGGGTCGTCGTCGCCATAAATACCTTTAGAGGACCGTCCAGATATATAGAAGGTCCATGATGCAAAAACCAAAATTTACGGGCTCATGCCCGGCACTAGGGTGCCCGAGAGACAAAGGCCGGCGATTGTAGGAACCGGCCGTGCGGGTGTCAAGGCAATTGGTGCGTTGCAGCAGGAATTATTGTCCAGCGGCGGCGGCCGGCGGCGAGTCCCGGGTCTCGGCAATCAGCGGGCCAAGCACCTCTTCGATGCCCTCGCGCGTGAATCCGCCGGATTCCGCATACCGCAATATTCCCTTGCGATCGATCACGAAATTAGTCGGCAGATATTTGATGTCGCCATAGTCGCCCTTGAAGCGCTTCACCATTTGCAGGGTCAGCAGTTTCTGGAGTGGCCGCAGTTGGAATGGCGTCAAGGAATCTTCGGTCGCCACCGCGAGAATGACCAGCCCCGCGGAATGCTGCCTGCGATGGTAGTCCTCCAACAGCGGCAATTCCCGCTTGCACGGCCCGCACCAGGTTGCCCAGAAATTGAGGACCACGACCTGCCCCTTGAAATCGGCCAACGATAGCTTGCGTCCATCGAAGGTGGTGACCTGAAAATCCGGCGCCGGCGCATCGACCAGGGGAGCCGATTTGCGCGAAAAGGCGATCCCGGTCGTGAGCAATGCCGCGAAAAAAAGCGCGGCGAGCCCGGCCTTAACTCCATGTGACATATTCAACCTCGTGCACGCCGTTTCACCGCGGCGCTAGGATACTCACCCGTTCACGGCGCGTCGATTTCATAGCCTTTGGCGCGCAGCTGATCGAGCAAGCCGCCGCGCTCGAGCAACAGGTCCAGGTTGATCACCGCGATCGTCGTGCCCGCAGAGCGCAAATACTTCTCGATATTCTCGAGCCAGCTCTGGCGAATGCGGCCTATCACGTCGACCGCGCCTTTGCCGGCGTCCAAGGCGTTGCGGCAGGCGTCCACTTCCTTGAGTTCAGGCGTGTTCTCGATTCGCTCGACATTGCCGCTGGCCCATGCCTGGGCGCGCTCCACCAATCGCGGCAAACCGCTCTCGACGGTGCTGAGCGAGGCTTCCACGCAGGTGCGCTCGGTGGCCGGCGACATGGTCTTGAGTGCCTCCAGCATATCGCTCACGCCCGCAACCTTGATCTCCTCGATGCGCACGCCGTGTTTTTTTGCCAAGACACGCAACGCGGCGCCCAAGTCGAGTCGCATCGACAAGTTGACTTGATGAAAAGCGGCTTGCTGCAAAAATGCCGCCGCAATGATCGGACGAAACCGTTCCCACTTGTCCGCATCTTCGCCCACTTTGCTTCGCTGCGCGGCAAAGCGCACGTGCAAATCCGGCGGCAGCACGTCCTTCAGCCTCTTGCCGCCGCCCACCATCAACAGTTTTCGATCGGCGATCAGCATCCACAAGATGCGCGGGACGCTTATTTCTATGGGCTTCTGCACCAGCACCTGGCTGGTGCTCTCGAGCACCGACTCGACTTGCTTGGAACGCCAGGTAATATCGCGCGGCAGCGGCGCTATGCTCCCCAATATCCAAACATTGGCGTCGCCGCGGTGCACGTGCCACATGCCGGGTCCCGCGCGCTCGGCGGTGACGACAATTTCATCGAGCGCCGCAGGGGCCTGTTGGGCGCCGGCGCTTGCCGCACAAAGTCCGGTCAGTAACGTTGCCAGGAGGGCCGCAATTCGCATGCAGCCAAGACTACAGTCTTTTGCGGCTAGGGTTTTGCCTGCGCCATGATGCCGAGCGGACGCCCTTCTGGATCCTTGAGCATGGACAGCCATTCTTCCGTGCCATCGGCGTGTCTGTGCACCATGTGCGGCGCGTTGATGAATTCAACGCCGCGTGATTTCAACAGTTCATACGCTGCGCCGATATTCGCGACGCGCATGTACAGGATCGATTCCGGGGCGACCGCCGACTCTTGGCTCAACATCAACCGCGTACCGTTGCAGTCAAAAAATGCGAGATTGCCGAACGTATAGAGATGCGGCAGCCCCAGTACATTTTTGTACCAGGTCTCCGCTTGCTTGATGTCCTGCACCGAGCGTGCGATCTGCGCGATGGAGCCTAAGATCGGTTGTGAATTCATGGTGTCGTCCTTCAGGGCACTGTCTTTGGGCGCGCGGTGCCAGTGGCGCAGTTCTTTGCGATTGGCGACACCGAGCTTCGCGAGCGCATTCGCGATGTGGTACTTCACCGCATCGATGCTGATGCCGCGGCGCTGCGCGATCTGCCGGCTGGTCATGCCGTGCTTTACCGCATGAACCGTGCGCCACTCCGCGGGCGTCAAGACATCATCGTGCGGCGGTCTACCGCGGCGAGATCGGCTGGCCATGGGTCCATTTTAGGCTAAGGGACACGGGAATTTCCCTCCCCCTCACGGGGGCGCGGCATCGCGCATTTTCCCGCGATACATGACGGCGGCGAGCGGATTGCCGCCCAGTCCGTAGCACAGCTCCGCGGGCCGCCCGATGCGCCAGAACGCCAGATCCGCGCGCTTGCCGACTTCGATCGTTCCCACCTCATCGAGCACACCCAGCGCCCGCGCTGCTTGGCGCGTCGCGCCCGCGAGCGCCTCCTCGGGGGTCAAGCCAAACAACGTACAGGCCATGCTGAGGGCCAGCAGAATCGACGTGCAGGGCGAGGTGCCGGGATTGCTGTCGGTAGCCACTGCCAGCGGCACACCCACGCTGCGCAGCAGGTCAATCGGCGGCGGCGTCGTCTGGCGTAGGGTGAAATACGCCGTCGGCAACAACACGGCAACGGTGCCCGCCGCTGCCATGGCGCGCGCGCCGGCGGCGCTCAAGTACTCGAGATGATCGGCGGACAGTGCGCCCCATTTCGCGGCGGCCTGTGCGGCGCCGATGTCGCTCAATTGACCCGCATGCACGTGTGCACGCAGTCCCAGTTGCTGCGCAGCCTGTAGAAACTGCTCGGTCTCGGCCACGGAGAAGGCAATCTTTTCGCAAAAACTGTCGACCGCGTCCACCAACCCGTCCGCCGCCAGCGCAGCGAGCCAAGGACCGCTCACCGCATCGATGAACCGCTGCCGCTGCGCGGCGTATTCCGGCGGCAGCGAGTGCAAGCCAAGAAAGGTTTTCGTGACTGACACCGGCAAATTCTCGCCCAGCTGCCGCGCCACCTCGAGGATGCGGCGCTCAGCGGCCAGTTCCAGCCCATAACCTGATTTGATTTCGATGGTGGTGATGCCATCCGCCATCAAGCACCTGAGCCGCGCCAGCGCGGACTCGTACAAAGCCTCTTGCGTTGCTGCGCGAGTATCGCGCATGGTCGATTGGATGCCGCCGCCCGCTCGCGCAATGTCCTCATAAGATGCGCCGCATAAGCGTTGTTCGAACTCCGCGACGCGATTGCCGCCATAGACCAAGTGTGTGTGGCAGTCGATCAAGCCCGGCGTGATCCACTGGCCGCGCACCTCATGGATTGATGCGCCTTGCGTCAGCGCCCGCTGCCGGCCTTCTTCAGCCGTACCGAGCCACGCAATGCGCTCACCCTTTACCGCGAGTGCAGCGTCCTGAATGCTGCCGTAGGCGCCGGCACCGGCCATGGTCGCGATGTTTGCGCCGATCCACACCTGGTCCCAATTGTCCGAAATTTTAGGCACGCCTGTATGATACAGCGATGACCATTTATCGTTTGCAGTCCGTGTATTTGCCGCAAGGCTGGGCTCGCGATGTGCTGGTCACGGTGTCCGACGGAATGATCACCGCGATCGAAACGAGCGCACGCACTGAGCCGCGCGACGCCGAGCCGCGCCGTGTGCAACTGCAGCCCGTAGCGCCGCAACCCGTGGCGCTGCAGCCCGTGGCGCCGCAACCCGTGGCGCCGCAGCCCGGGCGTGGCGAGATCGTGCGGGTCGATGGCATCGTCGTGCCCGGGATGCCCAATGCGCACAGTCACGCCTTCCAACGTGCCATGGCCGGGAACGCCGAATTCCGATTGACCGCACGGGATAGTTTTTGGACCTGGCGCCAGGCGATGTATGCACTGGCGAATCGCATCGGGCCGGAAGAGTTGCAGATCGTGGCGACGCAATTGTTTGTGGAAATGCTCAAGTCTGGTTACACCTCGGTGGCGGAATTTCACTACCTGCATCGGGGCGCCGGAGAGACGCGGTATTCCAGCGTAAATCCGTTGTGGGAGGCGGTCGCCAATGCCGCGCGCGGCGCCGGAATCGGGCTGACGTTTTTGCCGACGCTTTATCAAAGCAGCGGCTTCGGCGGCGAGCCGCTGAAGCCGGAGCAGGCGCGGTTTTTCTTGGACACCGATGAGTTTTTGCGCGCCATCGAACAGCGCGTCGGCGATGAGCGCAGCGCGAACGGTCACACGCTGCGCACCGGTGCGGCATTCCACAGTCTGCGCGCGGTTCCGCTCGATCACTTGCGCCGCGCCGCGCTCGCCTTGCGCGCCATCGACGCGAGCATGCCGGTGCACATCCATGTCGCGGAGCAAATGCTGGAGGTGCGCGCCTGCGAGGCCGCGACCGGACGCCGGCCCATCGAACTGTTGTTGGATCAGGAATTGCTGACATCACATTGGTGCGTCATTCACGCAACCCATGCCACGGCTGAGGAACTTGCGCGACTGGCTGCATCCGGCGCCGCCGTCTGCGTATCCATCAGCACCGAGGCAAATCTAGGCGATGGCTTCTTCGACGCCGCGCGCTTTCTTAACCTCGACGGGCGGCTGTGCGTGGGTTCCGACAGTCAGTCGACGGTAAGCCCTGCCGAGGAGCTGCGCTGGCTCGAATATCAACAGCGCTTGCGCAAAAAGCGCCGCGGTGTGCTCGCCGCAAAGTCCGAGCCTCACGTCGGCACGCGCCTGTGGCGCGACGCGGCGCAAAACGGCGCGCGCGCGCTCGGTCAAGCAGTGGGCAGCATCGCGGTCGGTTGCCGCGCGGATTGGCTGGTGCTCGACGACCGGCATCCTTCGATGGCGGGGGCGGCTGCGGATGCCGCCCTGGATCGCTTGCTGTTTGCCGGCGCGGACAAGGCGATCCGCGACGTGATGGTCGGCGGTCAGTGGGTGGTGAAAGGCGGCCGCCATTCCCTGGACGAGCGGCTGCGCGCTGATTTCGGCCGGATTATGGTTAACTTGAACCCAGGTTGACTGTACCTGTCTATACAGCTTAGTCTAGACGCTCAATTCCAGCCGGTTTGAGCGTGGCCGTCATGTCTTTGCAGCCCCTCTATTTGCAGGTCAAGCGCCACATCTTGGACAACATCGGTTCCGGCAAGTGGGGCGCTTCCACGCGGGTACCTTCCGAGAACGACCTGGTCAGATCATTCGGCGTATCGCGAATGACGGCCAACCGCGCGCTGCGCGAGCTGCGCGACGAAGGCGTGTTGGTGCGGATTGCGGGGGTCGGAAGTTTCGTCGCCGACCGCCACGCGCACGCGCATCCTTTGGAAATCCGCGGCATTGCCGATGAGATCCGCGAGCGCGGCCACGTGCACCGCGCTGAGATCGTTTCTTTGGAACGGATCCGCGCCGCCGCTGACCTGGCGGAGGATTTTGGGATCGCACCGCGCAGTGAGCTGTATTGCTCGCTGATCGTGCACTTCGAAAATGACCGCCCCATTCAACTCGAGGATCGCTATGTCTTGCCGAAACTCGCGCCCGATTACCTGAACATGGATTTCAGCCGCACCACCCCGCATGATTATCTGGTCAAAGTCGCACCGCTGCAGGAGGCGGAACATCTATTGCGCGCGGAAATGCCGGACGAGCGGACGCGCAAACTCTTGGCGATGAAGCGCGACGAGCCTTGCCTGGTGGTGATCAGAAGAACTTGGACCGCCGGTCAAATCGCCTCCGTGGCACGCTTGTATTACCCCGGAACCCGCTACGAATTGTCGGGGCGTTTTCGCCCTTAAAGGAACTGACATGCTCGCCCCACCCAAACCCAGAATCATCCGCGCGGCGCGCGGCAACAGCTTGAGCGCGCGCAGCTGGATGACCGAGGCGCCGCTTCGCATGTTGATGAATAACTTGGACGCCGAAGTCGCGGAGAATCCCGCCGAGCTGGTGGTATACGGCGGCATCGGGCGCGCCGCTCGCGATTGGAATTGCTACGACCGCATCGTCGAGACACTGAAATCTCTCACCGAAGAGGAAACTCTGCTGGTGCAGTCCGGCAAACCGGTCGGTGTGTTCCCCACCCATGCCGACGCGCCGCGCGTGCTCATAGCGAACTCCAATCTCGTGCCGCATTGGGCAACGTGGGAACATTTCCACGAACTCGATCGCAAGGGGCTGGCGATGTTCGGCCAAATGACCGCCGGTTCCTGGATCTATATCGGCAGCCAGGGAATCGTTCAGGGCACGTATGAAACGTTTGCTGAAATGGGCCGGCGTCATTTTGCCGGCAACCTTGCCGGCAAATGGATTCTCACTGCGGGGTTGGGCGGCATGGGCGGCGCGCAGCCGCTGGCCGCGACCATGGCCGGCGCCAATTTGCTGGCCGTCGAGTGCCGGCCGAGCCGCATCGCCAAGCGCCTCGAGACCGGCTACATCGACGCGCAGGCACATAGCTTGGATGAGGCGCTGACCATGCTCGAGACCGCGAAAAAACGCGGCAAGCCGCTATCGGTGGCGCTGCTCGGCAACATTGTCGATGTGCTCGCTACGCTGCTCGAGCGGGGAATCAAGCCGGATGCGCTGACCGATCAAACCTCCGCGCACGATCCGGTCAATGGCTATCTGCCCCAAGGCTGGGCCATCGAACAATGGGACGAACGGCGCGTCAGCGACCCCGCCGGCACCGCCGCCGCGGCGGCGCGCTCGATGGCCAAGCACGTCGAATATCTGTTGCGCTTCAAGCGCATGGGACTGCCGGTGTTCGACTATGGCAACAACCTCAGGCAGGTGGCTTTCGACGCTGGTGTCGCGGAAGCCTTCGCCATTCCAGGTTTTGTGCCCGAATACATTCGGCCGTTGTTTTGCCGCGGCGTCGGCCCGTTCCGCTGGGTGGCGCTCTCCGGCGATCCGGAAGACATCTACAAAACCGATGCCAAGGTCAAAGAGTTGATTCCCGACGATCCGCACCTGCACCAGTGGCTCGAAATGGCGCGCTCGCGCATTCAGTTTCAGGGATTGCCGGCCCGCATTTGCTGGGTGGGCTTGGGTCAGCGTGATCGCCTGGGACTGGCATTCAATGAGATGGTGAAGCGCGGCGAGCTCTCCGCGCCCATCGTGATCGGCCGAGATCATCTCGACTCGGGTTCGGTCGCAAGTCCAAATCGCGAAACTGAAGCGATGAAGGACGGTTCGGATGCCGTCTCGGACTGGCCTCTGCTCAACGCCATGCTCAACACCGCTTCGGGCGCAACCTGGGTATCGATTCACCATGGCGGCGGCGTCGGCATGGGCTACTCGCAACATGCCGGCCTGGTCATCGTCTGCGACGGGAGTGATGCGGCGGCCAAGCGCATTCGGCGCGTACTGTGGAACGACCCGGCCAGCGGGGTCATGCGTCATGCCGATGCCGGCTACCAGAGCGCCATTGCTTGCGCCCGGGAACAGGGCCTCAAGCTGCCGATGATCGAGCGTCCGTGAGCAACGCCCAAACCTTGCAGGCCGGCGCGCTCTCGCTATCGGCATTGCGGCGAATTTATGAGCAGCCGACGGTGCTGCACCTGTCGCCGCAGGATCGCGGACGCATCGCGTCGGCGAACGCCTTGGTGGACAAGATCGTCGCGAGCGGCGATGTGGCTTACGGCATCAATACCGGATTCGGGCTGCTTGCGCAGACGCGCATACCGAACGAGCAGCTCGAGCTGCTGCAACGGAATTTGCTGCTCTCGCACGCCGCCGGCGTCGGCGATGCACTTCCCGACGCGGTCGTTCGGCTCATTCTCGCGCTCAAGATCAATGCCTTGGCCCGCGGCCATTCCGGCGTCACCCTGCAGCTCGTGGATGCCTTGCTGGCGCTGCTCGAGCACGAGGTGTATCCGATCATTCCGGCGCAAGGATCCGTCGGTGCGTCGGGAGACTTGGCGCCCTTGGCGCACTTGAGTGCAACACTGCTCGGAATCGGCCACGTTCGCGTCAACGGCACCCGAGTTCCGGCGGCCGACGGACTGCGCAAGGCGGGATTGGAACCCATCAAGTTGCACGCCAAGGAAGGACTGGCCTTGATCAACGGCACGCAAGTCTCCACGGCCTTGTGCCTGGCGGGGCTGTTTGGGACCGAGGACCTGCTCGCCGCCGCGATCGTCGCCGGCGCGATGTCGGTTGATGCCTTGAAAGGCAGCGACTCACCCTTCGATGTACGCATTCAACAGCTGCGCGGGCAACCCGGCCAGATCGCCGTGGCGCGCGAGTATCGGGAATTGATCGCCGGCAGCGCCATTCGAGCCTCACATCTTGATTGCGCCCGGGTCCAAGATCCCTATTCGTTCCGCTGTCAGCCCCAGGTGATGGGTGCATGCCTGGACCTCATTCGCAATTGCAGCGCAACCCTTAAGATCGAAGCCAATGCGGTGACCGATAACCCGCTCTTATTCGCCGAAGCAGGTGAGGTGTTGTCGGGCGGAAATTTTCACGCCGAGCCGGTGGCTTTTGCCGCCGATACGCTGGCCCTGGCGATCGCGGAAATCGGCAGCCTGTCGGAGCGCCGCATTGCTGTGCTCGTGGATCCGAAAATGAGCGGCCTGCCGCCCTTCTTGGTCAATAACAGCGGTTTGAATTCAGGGTTCATGATCGCGCAAGTCACGGCGGCGGCGCTGGTTTCCGAAAACAAAACGCTCGCGGCGCCGGCCAGCGTCGATTCGATTCCGACATCCGCGAACCAGGAAGATCATGTCAGCATGGCCACCCATGCGGCGCGTCGTCTGCTCGCCATGGTCGACAATGCCGCCGCGGTGGTCGGCATCGAGTTATTGGCGGCGGCCCAGGGAATCGATTTTCATCGCCCGGCCAAATCCTCCCGGCGCCTCGAAGAGGTTCATGCGGGCATTCGCCGCGACGTCCTCTTCTATTCAGCCGATCGATATTTCGCTCCCGATATCGATGTCGCGCGTTCTTGGGTAAAATCCGCACGCTTTGCAGGCCAAGTCAACCGAGTCTTACCCTCCAGGTCCGAATCATGAAATTTTGCGGCGCGCTTCTTCTCTGCCTTTGCTGCATTGCCGGCGCCAGCCGCGCAGCGCAAGTCAATCTCGCCACCTTGACGTGCGTGAAGTATCAAAATGAAGTTATCGCGCCGCCGGTCCCGACGCCGGGCGCGGATCCGATCAACACCATGATGTGGTTATTCGGTTATTCGGTCGGCAAATCCGGTGCGCACGTCATGTACGGGGATGCCTTGGCCGGCTTCGGCTTCGCGCTCGACGCGGAATGCAAGAACAATCCCACCGAAAGCTTGCTGGACGCACTGGCGAAGATCAAACCGGATAACAAGAATCCGATGGACTTAAATGGTTTGGAATGCCAAACGTTCGCATCTCGTCACGTGGAACTTCAGCAATCAGACCGCGAAAGCGCGGACACCATCATGATGTGGTTGTTTGGTTTCGCGATCGCGAAGACCGGCGGCCACGTCTTCGATGCGAGCGGTCTTCAGAGCTTCGAAAATTCGCTCATGGCTGACTGCGCGAAAAATCCCGGCCGCAGTCTTTTCGACGAGTTGGTGGCGGTTAAATTCTCAGCCCCTAAAAATTAGTCACTAAAAGTTGGACACGCTGCGCATGAACTGGTCGGCGAGACTCACATGCGCCGGAAAGTAAGGCGGTGTGGCGGAATCCTGCAAACTCTCCAAGATCCGTCCGACCCTCTCCGGGGTGCCCAGGTCGGTCCAGCCGCAATGCGGCACGGTGATTACCTTGAGGAGGGATTCACGGCCTTGCAGCACATCCTTGGAGAAATCCATGGTGCGCAAATTCTGATAGACGGAATCGAGAGGGGCACTGCCGAAGCCGCGCATGGCGGCTATGGTCGCAGCGAATCGGCTGTCAAACAAACTGAGCAAGGTCCGTACCGACGCGGCCATGATGAAAACGTTCCACAGCGCCCCTTCGTCGAGCAGTACCCGGGCGCGAGCGGCGTTCGGTTTCTCGATGAAACGCTGCACGCCCGCTGCACCGTCCCGGCCTCGGGATGCCGGCAAGATATAGCCGAGCTCCGTATCGGGTTCATCCGGCTCGACCCCTAACAGATAGATCGCACCGCGGTCGGCATGCGCCAGTGCTGCAGCGCGGTGCAAGGCCCCGGTCATGACTTTCTCATCGCGAAGATAATGATCCGCCGGCAGCAACACCACCGTTGCGTCGGGATCTCGCTCCGCGATGCGCAGCAGCGGCAGCAAAATGCCGAACGCCGTGCCCCTGTTTTGCGGCTGCGAGATGACATTCTGTTCGGGCAGATAACTCAATAGCGGCGCCCACCAGCGGCGGTGCTGCTCCGCGACGACGCTGCAAATACGCCCTAACGGCGCAACCGAGGCGGCGCGCTGCAGCGCCTCTTGCAAGAGACACGGGCCCCCCTGCAATGAACAGAATTGCTTCGGTACGGCGACGCCCTGCTCGTTCCGGGTTAGGGTCCGCAGCCTGCTTCCCTCGCCGGCGGCGAGCACCAAGGCCCATGCATCGAAACCATGTTTCATAAGAAACTCCGCCGCCAGTCGTGTGGCAAACATGCTGGGCTTTGAACGGTGCACCAGAAAATGGCATGCACTCCTGAAGCACTGTAGGAATCGACCGATAGCGGTTTGCTAAGACCTTTCCTACGGTGGGTCGGTCGCTCGACCGAGTGCGCCGGCCACCGCTTCGTGGTCAACTGTCGCCATGGCTGGGGACTTGAAAACGAGGGTAAGGGTAAAAACACCGGCACGGGCGGTCACGGCGCTTGGAGTCGGCGCGCTATTGCTGGCCTCCGGCGCCTTTGCGGCGCCGCCGCAAGCACGCCTAGTCCCGGCCCCTACGGCACGTCTCGACCTGCGTCTGCCTTCTCACCCCGTCGAGGGGGGCGGCAATGTGGCGGAAAAATCGCCCAGCGCTTTCCCGTCGATGGCACAGCGTCAAAATCTTGCCCAACAAAACCTTGCCCAACACGAAGCGGCCCAACTTCCGGCGCTCGGCCCGGACGGTATGCATACCCGTCCCACGATTCAGGACCTCGTACAACGAGTGCATCGAGAAGGACTGCCGGTGGCGCGTTTGTTCGAGACCAAGTCCGCGTTGGTGCATCTGGGCTTAAACCCCAAGGGCAAGCCCGGCCTATGGCTGGTGCAAAAAACGCGTTGAAAATTCTCTACGTAGAAGACAACGCGCTCGTGCGAGAAGTGACCGCCGAACTCCTGGCGCAGGAACAACGGCAAATCGTCGCTTGCGCCGACGCCGAGGCGGCGCTCAAGGAATTCCGCGAAACCTCCTTCGATGTCGTCATTACCGATGTGAGTTTACCCGTGATGTCGGGTATCGACCTGGCGCGCAATCTCTTGGCTCTCAAGCCTCGCCTACCGATTATCATTGCGTCGGGCTATTCGCTGGATTTTGGGCTCGAAAACTGGGGTGCCAACGTTCGCGCCATCATCAAACCGTTCGAGGCGCCTGAAATCGAAGCACTCATCAGCGGTCTCGTACAGGCAGGGTGAGTGCTGGCCTCGCGGCTTCCCATCCCCGTAGTCCATACGGGCGGCCCCGCTCAATTTCACCGTGTTGAATCGGCGCGCGGCAAGCGGACATGAAATGCCGTTTCTCCGCCCTCTCCCGTTTTCACCTCGACGCGCCCGTCATGCGCCTCGACGATCTGCGAAACGATGTACAGGCCCAAACCCAGTCCGTCGCCGCGGCCGGATTGGCGCTGGCCGCCACGGAAGGGATCGAATAGGTGCGGCAGCACATCCGCTGGTATGGTGCCGCCGTTTTTCACCACCAGAGTCACGTGATCGCGGTCGGTGCCGTCCAGGCGCACTTGAATTGAGGCTTCCGGGGTGCCGTGCTTGAGCGCATTGCCGATCAGGTTGGAGGCCACTTGGGCGATGCGTTCCGGATCCCAGAAGCCGGCGAAATTCCCGACGTAGCTGGCATCGATTGGCCGCTCGGGAGCGGCCGCCTGATGCTCGCGCAAGGATCGCTCCACCAGGGCCTTGAAATCAGCCGCTTCCCGCTTGACGAGAATGCCGCCGCCCAACCGCGCGCGCGCCAGATCGAGCATGTCTTCAATCATTCGCGCCATGCGATTGCCGCTCGACACGATTCGCGCAGCCGCTTCGAGCGCGGCCTCATCCTGTGTACGGCGCTGCAGTAGGCGCGCCGTCGCCAGCATTGCCGTCAGCGGACTGCGTAAATCGTGGGCGAGCAAAGCACTGAACATCTCATTGAGACGCAGCGTTTCGGTTCGGTCATTGAGTTCGGCCGACAGGGCTTGGCGTTGCCGATACAGCTCGAAGAACACTTCCGCCTTGTTCTTGAGAATGTGCGGTTCGATGGGCTTGTAGATGAAATCGACCGCACCCAATTCATACCCCTTGAATTGACGATGCAGCTCGCGCGCACCCGCGGTGACAAAGATCAGCGGTATGTGCCGCGTGCGTTCGCTGCCGCGCAAGAGTTCGGCGAGCTCGAATCCATCCATGTCCGGCATCTGCACATCCAGAAACGCCAGCGCCACCTCATGCACCAGCAGCAACTCGAGCGCTTCGGAGCCGGAGCGCGCCGCCAAGATCTCGACATCGGGGCGGGCCAAGAGGGCCGATAGCGCCAGCAAATTCTCTTCGAGATCATCGACCAGGAGGCATTTGATGGGAGCGAGCGTCGAGGTATCCATATTCAGTTCATCCGCGCGCGAGCGGCGTCGGCGTCCAGCGTGCGCAGCATTGTCGCGATCTCATCGAGCGGCAGGACGCAGTCCGCAGGCCGCAATTTCAGCGCCGACAGCGCCATTTGGGCTGCGCGCGCCGTCTCCGGGGATTGTACGACGGTGACGCCTCCCGCGTCATGAATCGCAGCCAGACCGGCCGCGCCGTCCTCATTCGCACCGCTGAGGATAATCCCCAGCAGACGCTGGTTGTAGATCTCCACCGCCGACTCGAACAGCACATCGATCGAGGGTCGGGAGTGGTGCACCGGCTCGTCGGCCGAGAGCGACAGTTGCGCGCCGTTATCGACCAGCAGGTGATAATTATTCGGCGCAAAATACACCGTACCGGGCGCGATATCCTCCTTGTCTCGCGCCTCGCGAACCGGCAGCGCGCACTTGCGGGCGAATATTTCGGCGAGCACGCTGGGCTTGTCGCGCGGCAGATGCAGCACGATGAACACCGGTAGGCGCAGCCCCGGCGGAAGCGCCGGCAGCAGCACGCTGAGCGCTTCGATACCTCCCGCCGAGCCGCCGATCACGACCGCGTCCAGACGTCCCGTGAGATTCATAGCTCGGCCCGCTTCTGAAAAATTCGCTCTGACGTCACGAAATCCAAGAAAGCGCCGGCGTGCGAGGAAAAGCGTATCGATTCCTTCGCGCCTATCCCCAAGAATCCCTGGCGGCACAGAGCCTCGCGAAATAATCCAATCGCGCGGTCCTGCAGCTCGCGGTTGAAATAGATCAGTACGTTGCGGCAGGACACCAGCTGGACCTCGGCGAATACGCTGTCGGTCGCAAGGCTATGATCGGAAAAAACGATGTGGTCCTTCAGCGATTTTTCAAAAACCGCCCGGCCATAAGCGGCTGTGTAGTATTCAGACAGCGACGTGCGGGCGCCCGACTTATGATGATTGGCGGTGAAGCCCGCGATGCGCTCGACGTCATAGACGCCGGCCGCCGCCTTCTGCAGCGTTCCCGGATTGATATCGGTCGCATAGATGATGGTTTTGGAGAGCAGCCCTTCCTCTTGCAGAAGAATTGCGAGCGAGTACGCCTCCTCGCCGCCGCTGCAGCCGGCGACCCATACCTTGAGGGACGGATAGGTGCGCAGCAAGGGCACCACCTGTTCGCGCAGCGCCAGAAAATACCCAGGGTCGCGGAACATTTCGCTCACTTGGACGGTGAGAAAATCCAAGAGCGCCGGAAAAATCGTCGCATCGTGCAGGACTTTGTCTTGCAGCTGCGACAGCGTTCGGCAATTGAATCGGGTCATTGCCGCCCGCAAGCGGCGCCGCAGCGAAGCCATGGCGTATCCGCGGAAATCGTAGTGATACATGTGATAAATGGCGTCGATCAGGAGCTTGAACTCGATGTCAAACTCCCGTCCCGCGGTTTTCGCGTTGCTTACTTCGGCATCCATACGCGTACCAACGACAGCAGTTTCTCGACATCCAGGGGTTTGGCAATATAGTCATTCGCGCCGGCCGCCAGACTCTTGTCATGATCGTCCGCCATGGCCTTCGCCGTCAGGGCGATGATCGGGAGATTTTTCCACTCGCCGCGTTTGCGGATCTCGCGCATGGCCGTCAGGCCGTCCATCTCCGGCATCATGATGTCCATCAGCACCAGATCGATGCGGGTCGCCGCCTCTTTCGAGGCGCGCGCCAAAACCTCGAGCGCTTCGCGCCCGTTGCGGGCGATGCTCACAGTGATGCCTTTGGGCTCGAGCACGCTCGACAAAGCAAACACATTGCGCACATCGTCCTCCACGATCAACACGCGGCGGCCCTCGAGCATGCTCTCTCGGTCGCGCGCGGTTTTGAGCATCTGCTGATGCTCGGGCGGTAATTTTGCCTCCACCTGGTGCAGGAACAGTGTGACTTCGTCCAACAGCCGCTCCGGCGAGCGTGCGTCCTTGATGATGATCGACTTGGAATAGCGGCGCAGCCGCTGTTCTTCCTCCCGATCCAGGGCGCGCCCGGTGTAAATGATGACCGGCGGAAAAGCCACGTCTTCCTGCTGCGACATTTGTTCCAGCAGGTCATAGCCGCTCAAATCCGGCAGGTTGAGATCGACGACCATGCAATCGAAAGTAGTGTCTTTGAGATACTCCAGCGCTTCGCCTGCGCTCGCGACTGCCGTGATTTGGACCTCGCCGTTGCTCAACAGTTGCCGCACGCTTTCCCGTTGGCGCGCGTCGTCCTCGACGATCAGCACCCGCCGCACGCTTTGCGAAAATTTGGCTTCCAGGCGCCGCAGCGCCTCCACCAGCTCTTCCCGCTTCGCCGGCTTCAACGCATAGCCGATCGCGCCCAGCTCCATTGCCTCGCGTTTATGGTCGGAGACCGAGATCATGTGAACCGGAATGTGCCGCGTGCGCGGATCGCGCTTCAAGGCGTCGAGCACACCGAGCCCGGAATGATCGGGCAGGTTCACATCCAGAAGGATTGCGCTCGGCAGATACTGCCCCGCGGTAATGAGTCCCTCATTGGCGGATGCCGCGGCAACGCATTGGAAGCCCATCTCGTGCACCATATCGCGCAAAATCATGGCGAAAGCGGGGTCGTCTTCGATCAGCAAAATGACTCGGCCGCCGGGCGTGATCGCGTTGCGGTCATCTTCCGTGACCGGCGCCGGCGGCACGTCCGGCGCCGGCGGCGCTGCCTTCTGCGCGACCGTCTCCGGCCTCGGAACCGGCGGCGTCTGCGCTGGCACCGCGCCAGAGTTGAACGCCTGCGGAACCGTCAAAGTGAACACGCTCCCTTCGCCCAGGGCACTTTGCACGCTGATGGCGCCGCCGAGCAGCCCCGCCAAATCGCGCGAAATCGACAGACCGAGTCCGGTACCGCCGAACTTGCGATGAATGCTGCCGTCCGCCTGCCGAAATGCCTCAAAAATCACTTCTTGCTGATGAGGCGCAATGCCCACGCCGGTGTCGCGCACCGCGAAGGCCACGGTGCCGCTCTGCGGGGAGAACACGCGCAGCGCGACCTCGCCTTTCTCGGTAAATTTGCAGGCATTCGACAGCAGGTTCTTGAGAATCTGCCCCAATCTTTGCGGATCCGTCTCAATCTGTTCGGGCACGCCCGGCTCGACGACCCAGGAGAAGCGCAGATGGCTCTGCTCGGCGGTGGGCTGAAATATCTTGACGAGCGATTCCACCGTGGCAGCCACCGAGATTTGCTCGGGCGCCAGCTCGACCTTCCCGGCCTCGATTCTCGATAGATCCAGCACATCGTTGATGAGCGCGAGCAGATCATTGCCCGCGGAGGTAATGGTCTTGGCAAATTTCACCTGGGCCGCGGTCAGATTGCCGTCCTTGTTGTCGGCCAAGAGTTTGGCGAGAATCAGAGTCGAGTTGAGCGGGGTGCGCAGCTCGTGGCTCATATTCGCGAGAAATTCGCTCTTGTACTCATTGGCCCGCTGCAGTTCGTCCGATCTCGCGCTCAAGATGACCTGGGCCTTGGCGAGTTCGTCTTTCTGATGCTCGAGTAATTGAGTCTGCTCTTCCAGCTGCGAGTTGATCTGTTCGAGTTCGGACTGCTGTAACTCGAGATTGGCTTGAGATTCGCGCAGTGCGCGTCCCTGCTCCTCGAGTTCCTCATTGCTGACGCGCAATTCCTCTGCGCCGGCCTGCAGTTCTTCCGCCTGCTGCTGGGTTTCCTGCAGCAATTCTTCGAGACGTTGACGATCCTTGGCGGCGCGCACGGCGACGGCGATCGATTCGGAGACCCGCGCCAAAAGCTCGCGCTGATCGGGGTCGGTGGCGCTGAAGAACCCCAGTTCCAACACCGCCTGGACCACGCCGTCGACGCTCGCCGGCACCACCACCAGCTCATTGGGCGTACCCCTGCCGATACCGGAGGTAATCGGCAAATAGCCGGCCGGGACGTCACGCACTCGAAGCGCGCGTTTGTCTTTGGCCGCTTGACCCACCAAGCCGTCGCCGGGGCGCACAGTTTCCACAGAGTCATCCGCGGGTATGGCATACGCGGCGAAACGCCGATAGCGGCCCGCGTCGGCGATATACACGGCGCCGACCTGCGCTTCCACGAACCCCGCCAAAAAGCCGAGCAGATTGGTGCCCAATTTCTCCAGCGACTGGTCGCCCTGCAGTTGCTCGCTCAGTCCCATTTGACCGGACCGGATCCACGCCTGGGCCTGGCGAGTTCGGAAATCCCGAGACGCGACCAAGGCAGCGCCGGCAATTAAGAACAGCAATACCCCCGATCCTCCCAAGGTCACCGCCAGCGAGACGGTCGCGGCGTTGCGCGACTCTTCGGCATGCTGCGCGAGCAACTGCCGTTCGGCCGAATCCATCTCATTCACCGCGGCGCGAATCCGATCCATGTAGATCTTGCCGCGGTCCGTACGGACGATAGCCAGGGCTGCGTCAACCTTGCCCGCACGGCGCGCCGCGACAGTCGACTCCAATTCCGCCATTTTCAGATTCGCGAGAGACTCGATTGCATCGAGCCGCCGGCGTTGCTCGGGCCGGTTGACGAGCAGCGTCCGCATCGATTTAATCTCATCCGGAAGCGCATCTTTCGCGTCGGTGTATGGCGCCAGGTAGCTTTCCTCGCCGGTGAGCAAGAATCCGCGTTGCCCGGTTTCAGCGTCTATTATCGTCGACAGCAGGCTTTCCAATCGCCCGAGCAATTCGATGGTTTGCGTCAGGTTTGCGGCCGTGGCCGTCGTTGCCTGCAAGGATTGATAGGACAGCAGCGCGATGATCGCCACGGCGACCACGGCCAGCAAGAATCCGATCAGGGTTTTAGGCGGAAGCGGCAAACTGCTGCGCACCGCGCCGATCGAGCTAGTTGCAGAGTTGTTGGAATCCATGGCGATGCTCGAAGGGCTTTTTACGAAATTCTACGTGAGATCCGCAAGCCTGCCTGTAGGAAAGGGCTGACATTCGTGGGCAGCGCTCAACATGGCTCCTTTAGATCGCGTTGGTGATCGGCGCGGCGCGCGGCCTCTGCAGCGATAGTAAAAGCAACACACCCGCGAGCACAAAGTAGGCCGCACAAAATTGGATTGCCACATTGCGCGCAACGCCGTCCAACTGCAGCAATACATAGGCGCTGCCATCCAATCGCACTGAATGAATGATCCCAAAAAAACTTAAGACCCCGCCCACCGAGAGATAAATGGCCGCGGTTCTCAGTCTGCGCTCGATCATTTCCACCACGAATGCCGCCCAGATCGTCGCGGTGATGATGAAACCGTTGCCCAAAGCCACGATGACGCTCACGGCCGGCAGGCCGTGTTCGGGCGCGATCATCAGTGCCGCGAATTTTTCTGGCGCGACGAATTTGGGGTCGCTCAGTTCAATGGTCAGCAGCCGCGCGATCGACGGGAAAAAACTGATGGCGACCGCGAGCGCATGGCGCGCGGGCACGGCGCTGAATGCCTGTGCCGTGATATTGAGCGCGAGAAACACCAGGACCGGCGCCAGTGCGGCGAGCGGCACCAGCTCGATCAGGTTCGCGAGGAACCCGAGCATGCCGCCGACGCCGACAAAAATACCCGTCAACAATGTGTATCCGGAGCGCGCCCCCATTTCCTTGAACGCCGGATGACCAATGTAAGGTGTTGTCTGCGCGACGCCTCCCGCCAGTCCCGCCAACAACGTTGCGGCACCCTCCGCCAGCAAGATGCTGCGCACGTCGTAATCATCACCCGCCACGCGCGCGCTCTCACTGTTATTCACTCCGCCGACGACCGTCAGCAGAGCGAAGGGAATGATCAAGGGGAGATACTCGCTGAGACCCGTGAAGCCGTGAAATATCCCGGGATCAGGGTGCGGAAACGCGAGTCGCAGCGTCGGCATCGCAGGCGCGGAAATCTGCATGCCCAGAAAACCGAAGTGACCTGCACCGTAGTAAAACAGGGTCCCGACCAGGACGGCGAAAAGCACGCCCGGCATGCCGAACGGCGCCGATCCCTTGGTCACCAGTGCATAGAGAACGAGACCCAAGGTCAAAAGACCGACCAGGGGAAACTGCAGCAGATCGACCATGGGGAAAAATCCAATCAATGTCAGCGCGATGCCGGCCAACGAACCCAAAAGTCCCGCCATCGGAATGACCCGCCGCACCGTTCTGCCGGCGAAGGACAACAGCAGCTTCAGGATGCCCATGGCCGCGGTCGCCGCCATGCCGAGATACCAGGTCTCGAGGCCGGCCGCGGCGGGGTCGAGACCCGCCGCGCGAAACTTGGCAAACGCCGGGCCCAATACCAACAGTGCCATTCCGATGGTGGATGGGGTATCCAAACCGAAGGGCATGGCGGTGACATCGCGACGGCCGGTGCGGCGCGCCAGCCTCACGGCCAACCAGGTGTATGCCAAGTCGCCCACCAAGACGCCCAATGCCGTTCCGGGAAACATTTTTCCGAAGACAATGTCGGCCGGAACGCCGAAGCCGCCGATCAACACGGCCGCGAGCAATCCAAGAACCGACAGATTGTCGACGACGAGGCCTAAGAAACCATTGACGTCGCCGGGAACCAGCCGAAAGTAGGCGGGCTCGCTGGCGTTAGTTACCAAGATTGAGCAGTGCCGCGTTGCCGCCAGTGGCCGTGGTATTCACCGTGAGCGTCCGTTCATTCGCGAATCGCGTCAGATAGTGCGGCCCTCCGGCCTTGGGGCCGGTGCCCGACAGGCCATTGCCGCCGAAGGGTTGCACTCCGACCACCGCTCCGATCATATTGCGATTGACGTAGGTGTTGCCGATCGACGTATCTGCGAATACCTGCCGCCAGAATGACTCCAGCCGCGTTTGCACACCGAGCGTCAAGCCGTAATGGCTGTCGCGGATGGCCTCCAGCACTTGTTGTATATCGCGCGATCGATAGCGCACGACGTGCAGGATTGGTCCGAATTCCTCATGAGTGAGCTGACCGGCATTCTTGAGTTCGATCAAATGCGGTGCAAAGAAGGTGCCGTGCGCGTGCGCATCGCCCAGTTCGCAAGCTTTGACGATGCGAGCTTCGCTTCGCATCTGCGCCACATGCTGCGCCAAACCGTCGCGTGCCGCCGCGTTGATGACCGGACCCACGTCAGTCTGTAGGTTGGAAGGATCGCCGATGATCAATTCATCCATGGCTCCCGCGATCATTTCCAACACCGTGTCGGCAATCTCCTCCTGCAAGAACAATAAGCGCAGCGCGGAACACCGTTGTCCGGCACTCATGAATGCCGAACTCACCACATCATCGGCCACCTGCTCGGGCAGTGCGGTCGAATCGACGATCATCGCATTCAAGCCGCCGGTTTCCGCGATCAGCGGCACGATGATTCCGCCGCGCGCGGCCATCGCACGGTTGATCGTCAGAGCCGTGGCCGTCGAGCCGGTCATGGCCACGCCGGCGAGCGCCGGATGGGCCAGCGCAATCTCGCCGAACAAGCGGCCCGGCGTCGGTACCAAGTGCACGGCTTGCGGCGGTACGCCGGCCGTGTGCAGCAGGCGAATGAATCGCGCGGCAATCAACGGCGTGGGCTCTGCCGGTTTGGCGACCACGGCATTGCCCGCCGCCAGAGCCGCGGTCACCTGACCGCCAAAAATCGCCAGCGGGAAGTTCCAGGGACTGATGCAGGCAAATACGCCGCGTCCCTGCAAGGTCAGCTCGTTGGTCTCGCCGGTGGGGCCCTCGAGCCGTTCAGGAACTGCAAAATGCTTGCGCGCCTGCAACGCATAGTAGCGGCAATAATCCACCGCCTCGCGCACCTCCGCGATGGCATCCGATATGGTCTTGCCCGCTTCGCGTACCAACAATTCGTGAAATGCGGCGCGGTCGGACTCCAACAGATCTGCGGCCTTTTCCAGGCAATTCGCGCGGGCATCGCCCCCACTTAGGTTCCAGGCGGGCTGAGCCTCGGCAGCAGCATCGAACGCCAGCTTTATTTCGTTGGGTGTCGCATCGCGCGTGCTGCCGACTTGTTCGCGGCGATCCGCCGGATTGGTCACGGCATGCGTTTCCCCGGACAGCAATTGACCATTGATGATCGGACCCGCGGTCGGCGCCTCACTCGGCTTCTTGGAGCGCAGGGTCGAAATTTCGGCTCGCAGGGTTTCGAGCTCGCGTGGATCTCCCAGATCGATGCCGCGCGAATTGCGGCGGTCGGAATACAAAGCGGCCGGTATCGGCAGCTTGGGATGGGCGTACGACTCCAGACGCTCCAGCTCCGAGATCGGATCACGGACGATCTCGACTACCGGAACCTGATCATCCATGAAGCGATTGACGAATGAGGTGTTGGCGCCATTCTCGAGAAGGCGCCGCACCAGGTAGGCGAGCAGGTCCTTGTGTTCACCCACCGGCGCATACACGCGCACCCGCGGGAAATTGGCAACCTGCCGCGCGGCCTCCGCATACAGCAGCCGGCCCATGCCGTGCAGCCGCTGAAATTCAAAGTTCGCGTTGGCGGGCGCGAGCTCCAGCACCGCGGCGATGCTGTGCGCGTTATGCGTCGCAAATTGCGAATAGATCAAATCGCTGTATTTGAACAGGCGTCCGACGCAGGCCAAATACGACACATCCGTGGTCACCTTGCGCGTGTAAACCGGATAGCCCTCGAGGCCCCGCTCCTGCGCACGCTTGATCTCCGAGTCCCAATAGGCGCCTTTGACCAAACGCACGGTCATGCGCCGGCCGTACTGACGGGCCGTCGCGGCAACCCAATCGATGACCTCCAGCGTGCGCTTGCCATAGGCTTGCACGGCGAGCCCAAGCCCCGGCCACTCTTTGGTGACCGCGTCTTTCGCCAGTGCCTCGATAATATCCAGCGACAGATCGAGCCGATCCGCCTCCTCGGCATCGATGGTCAGTTGAATGCCGAGGCGTGCCGCGCGGCGCGCCAGGTCCAGCACCTGCGGCACCAGCCGGTGCATGACGCGGTCGTGCTGCAGCAAGCTGTAGCGAGGCTCCAAGGCCGAGAGCTTGATCGAAATGCTCGAAACCTCATCAACCGCGCGTCCCGCAACGGTGGCTCCGATGACATCGATGGCGTGTTGATACGACTTCAAGTAGCGCGCCGCATCTTGCAGCGTTCGCGCCCCCTCGCCCAGCATATCGAAGGAGCACAGACCCACTTCCGCTTCGCGTGCGCTGCGGGCCAACGCCTCTTCAATGCTGCGCCCCACCACGAACTCGCCGCCGATGATCTTCATGGCCCGGCGCACCGCCAGGCGCACCAAGGGTTCACCCGCCTTGCGGGTCAACTTGCGCATCCAGCCGGCCGCATCGGTCTTGATGGACGGATCCAGATCGAGAATGCCGCCGGTGAGCATCAAGCCCCAGGTCGAGGCGTTGACAAACAAAGACTCCGATTGGCCTGAATGGGCGGACCAGTCGCCCGTCGCGAGCTTCTCGGCGATCAGTCGATCCGCGGTGACATCATCGGGAATGCGCAGCAGCGCTTCAGCAATGCACATCAGTGCAATGCCCTCCTGATTCGACAGGCCGAATTCCTGAAGGAACGCATCGAGGAAGGGACGCTCGTCGCGCCGCGCACGAGCCCCTTCAACCAACTTCATGGCCAGGGCCACGGCGCGATGCCGTGCGCCGCCGGTCAGCTCCAGGCTATGCAACAGCCGTTGTACCGCTTGATCCTCCGGCCAGGTGCCATGATCTCGGATGGTCTGGCGCAGATCTTCGAGTCGAGCGCTCAAAGGAGGCGGTTGCGGGTTGGCGGCCATATTCTCTGATTTTAGGGGCTAATCGTCGCAATAAACACTGCGCTCGGCGCAGAATCCTCAAGTGGGGCCATTTGGCTCAAATGCGCGCTGCTGCCGTTGAGGATAGCAAGATCCCAGGGCTCCAGCCGTGCAGAGCATCCCGCGCGGCTGTCCAAGCACAATGGGTCCAAGATACCAAATATCAAAGTCGTTTCGCCGTGAATCGCAGCCACGGGCGTGGGCTCGCTCAAGCGCTCGATACGCGCTGCCGTGCGCAGCGATTTGGACACCATGAGGTTCAGATCCACGCAAGGCCCGTCGAGCAGTTCACAACGAGTGGTCATCGCGCCGTCGAATTCCGCCCAATCGCCCACGCTGCGCAACGCGCAATGTTCCCCGCTGCCGAACTCGAGCGCGATTCCCCGCCCGCGCAGCAGCACCATCTTGCGATCGTATCCCGCGAAATCGGAGAACGGGCCCGATGCATCGATTTGCGCCACGCTGACGCGCCAAAGAAATGCATCTCCGGTTGGCGGCACTCGGATCGCTTCGTGGGTGATGCCGCCGCCATTCTTCCACGGTGTCGCCGTGAAGGAGGAGCGGCGGATGATTTTGATGCCGGCGTCGCTCATGCGCTATGGCGGAACCGATATTTCCTTATTTTTCCCGAGCTGGGTGGCGACATAAGCCGCCACGTCCCGGATCTGCGCGAAGGTCAGCGTGGCCGCGAATGGCGGCATATTGTTCTTTCCGGAAATCACCGTGTTGGCGACCAGCTCCAGCGCATTGACCTTGGTGATATCGGGGCCGGCGCCATGCCCGCCCTTGCCCTCTTCCCCATGGCATGCCGCGCAAACTTGAGCGTACACCCGCGCGCCGGCGGTGGCGTTCCCGCCGTTGAGCGACACCGCGGTCGCTCGCGCCGCGAGCGCCTGCGGCGGATCGGAGGGTGGCAGGTCACCCTCGAGTGAAAACAGCCACAGGCTGTCGCCCGACGGGCTGCCGGCAAAGTTGTTGCCCGCTGAAACGATCGCGACTCTTTCATGACCGTGATATTGAAATACACTGGCGGTCGCGTTGACGCCGGCACCGGTCTGATACTCCCACAGCACATCGCCGTTGCGGGAATCGAGCGCGACGAAGCGTCCATCGTTGCGGCCGGTGAACACCAGATCGCCCGCGGTGGCCGTCGAACCGCTGTAACAGCTGTCTTTCCAGCGTTGGCGCCAGACGATCTTATTGGTGTGCATGTCGACTGCCGCAAAGATGCCATTGAGCGGAATATCCGAAAAGCCGAACACGCCCTGGGTATAAGGACTGCCGGGCTTCGGCTCCTGGGAAGGCCCGACCAAAAATCGGCCCGTCTGATCGTTGGCACAGACAAACAGATATCCCTGCCGCGGATCGTAGGAGCTGGGAGGCCAATTGGTGCCGCCCCATGGGCTCGGTTTGGCAACCACCGCCTGGTCCCAGTAAGGCGTAAATATCTGCCCCCCATTGATCAGGCGAAATCCCGCCGGCGGAATGTCGATGGAATGCGGGACGACCGCATCGCCGACCGGGAAAGGTTGCGTCGCGGCGGTGTTTTGCCGCGTCTCTTGCGCGACCGGCATCTCGTCGATGCCGAGCAGCGGCTTGCCCGTGACACGATCGAGTATATAGACCCATCCGGTCTTGCCGATTTCCGCGATGGCCTCGCGCAGCTGACCGTTGTACTCCAAGTCAAACAGGACCACGGGACTCGGGGAATCGTAATCCCACAGGTCATGATGCACTTGCTGAAAGTGCCAGCGGTATTTGCCGGTCTTTGCCTCGATGGCGACGATCGATACGGAGAACAGGTTGTCGCCCTTGCGCTGGCTGCCGTTGAAATCCGGCCCTGCATTGCCGGTGGAAAAATAAATGAGCCCGCGCTTCGCATCGACGGCGGGCGTCTGCCACACCATGGCGCCGCCGAATGCCCAAGAAGAATTATCCTGCGGCCAGCTCTCGTGACCCGGTTCTCCCGGTCCCGGTACGGTGTAGAAGGTCCACAGCGGTTTTCCATCCTTGGCGCTGAATGCCCGAACTCGGCCGCGCGACGCCAATTCGCCGCCGGCAAATCCGCTGACTATCATGCCGTCGAAGTACAGCGGCGCACTCGTAATGGTGAATCCGTCCTGCCAGCGCTCCGCCTGGACCGACCAAATCTGCTTGCCGGTGCGCTG